>PPYE01187076.1_pt1 | contig 14747 bp, 19 predicted proteins | sample 1559881 | NCBI WGS metagenome assembly PPYE01 (sample SAMN08240022, study PRJNA423297) | Human gut metagenome, whole genome shotgun sequencing project.
GGGGCAGGGAGATACATTCGATCTCGCCGCCGACAAGGGCCTGCCGGTGTTCCAGGGAATCCTCCAGCACAGCGGTATAGGGTTCCTTTCCCGGCTCAAATATCATTACCCTGATTTCTCTATTGCTGTTCATTGTATTTTCCTTTCTCATCATGGGTTCCCCGGCGCGATATGCCAGTCATCGTAAAGGGAGCCGCTGATCGTCACGGAATCGGTGAGATTGGCGCAGAGCATCCCGGCCGGGGTCCAAATATCCATCACATGGGTATTGACCGTATAGCTCCCATCGGGGAACCACACCGGCGAAAAATGGACCCGCTGCTTGTAGGTGCTGTAAATATTTTCGGCAAACTGGAACCGGGCTGTTTTTCCACTGGAGAGCCGGTCCAGCAGGCGCCAGTAGGTCGTATAGTTAAATTCAGGGAAGTAGGAAACCGCTGTCTGCCCGTAGGTGTAGTGGGACATAGGCGCGGATGTGCTGACCGTGGCGGTGACGGTGTTATTGATGCCATAGCCAGACTTCATTGTACTGCCAGAGGCAGTAGGGTTCTTCTCATCCGGTTCAATCCTTGTGGTGGCAGTCATGGATGCGGAGTAATTGTCCCGGAAGAAGTCATACCAGCCCTCATCTACCCAATATCCATCATCATCGCCGGTACTGTGCCACACCCAATAGGGGTGCCACTGTGCCCACCACACGCTCCATGCGGCGTAGGACTTTTCCTCCCGGCTGGGGACGCTGCTGGGCCGCCAGCTTCCTACGGTGTCGGTGGCCTTCGGGTCCGGCGGGTCGTTGCCGGAAAGATCAACCACTTTTGCCTTGATGGTAGTCTGGCTCAGAGTCCCCCGATTTGTGCGCACCGTGATGGTAATATCTTGCGGTTCGGATGGGGTGTGCCACTTCACCCACACAAGCTGACTGTCCCCCTCCGGGATGACGATATTGCTCATGCGGTAGGTGCTGCCCTTGATGGTAAAGGTCACAGTGGCGGGGCCATCCGGGTTGATCTCAGAACCGGCATAGAGTGTCACCGGCGTTATCACATCGGTGTCTACCCGGTATTCATAGTCATAGTCTGTGGGTTCCGGCTGTTCAGGGGGCTGTTCCTCAAACCGTACAATGCCCATACCCAGGTAGGCGATGATGGTGTCATTGGAACAGGTCTTGTTCGTGGGGCCGGAATAGGCCGCAAAGCCCAAATCCGAATATTCAAGGTACATCGCCAGTGGGAGATTTTTATGGGTCAGGCTCGTCATGGTCCTGCGCAGGGCGCCGCCGGTCTGGTTGTCGTAGAGCGCCGCTTCATGGGCAGTCATGGCGTACATGACCCCGTTGTGTTTGAAGTAGGCGATTGGCTCCAAAAACAACTTGTACTTGCCGCCGATCAGATCATCGTAATTGATACCTGTCTGCTGTGCTACCAACTCAACTGCATACTCGGAACAAAAATACTTCTTGATGGCCTCAATATTTGCTTTGGTGCTGCCGGTGCTGATAATGCGGGGCATAGCTACATCAGGCTTTTTACAGGTATAAGGAGTAGTATTAGGCGAAATGCTTGAACCATTGGTGTATTGTATCTTGCTGACTTTCCCAAAATGAATTTTGATCGTAGGATTTTTGTTTGTCAGGTCAAAGGGAGTAGACACGGGCTGGCCAGATTCTGCATTAACAACTGTAATTCTCACACCGTCCATGCCCGGATTCCATGAATTCTGCGAGGTTCCCTGTCCCATGCTGCCGCCACCGCCGTCCACATTTCCGCTGCCTCCGGTATCGGCCAGGGCGCTCATGGGACAGATGCCCAGAATAAGCAAAAGGCTTAAAAAGAAGGCAAAAATTCTTTTCAAAAGCGCACCTCCAATCTGTTGTTTTTGAAAAAGGGTATAAAAAGAGTACGGCATTTCTGCCGTACTCTGTGGTCAATGTTATCCCATAGTGCCAACTTGTTTATTTATATCTCCATCTGAATGAATTTCCTCCTGAATGGTTCCGCCTCCTTCATCGGGAATCCAGCCAAAGCCCTCAATATAGATGGAGCCGTTCTGCGTATCGCCGTTTTGGGGCTGGTTTGCGGTGGGGTCGGAAACAATCGGCTCATTGTTCTCGCTGGCCGCCTGCTGTTCCTCCGGGGACGGGGCGGGCGGCGGAGTGCTTTCCGGCTTTTTCTCACTGTCGGTCAAATCAACATCCACCTGATCTTCCTGTTCAACATTCAAAACAGGGTCGGCCTGCTCCTGCGCGGGGGTGTTTTCCGGCGCGGAAACATCGGGGACCTCCACTGTGGGCGTCGTAGTTTCTTCCTCCGGGGGCTGGCTCACATCCTCCGTTGTAACATCCGTGGGGGCAGCGGCCGGGTCCGTTCCGGTTGGCTGATCGCCTTTGCCGAGCATAGACACAGAAACGCCAATCACGATCAGCAGCACCGCCGCCACACCGACGATGGCAAGCAGCTTTTTGTTTTTTGCGTTCATCTGGAATCCTCCTTCAAGGTGAAATTATATCAAAAGTTCAATGTGTTCCTCCGCCCTCATTATATCAGTTGCACAATACTGGTGTCCAGGTGGAAGAACACACAAACATTTTTTTGCGCTATGGAAAACCGACAGGCAGAAATAGACAAAATCTAAAACCGGGGAACATACTTGGCGTTCAGCTTCATGGTGATCTGCATGGGCGGCAGATGGCCGAACCCAAAGGAAAGGGGCACCTCCACCGTGACCGTCCCCGTCACATTGAGCTGGGTAATCCCTGCTGGCGCGGAGGGGGCAAGCGGTGCGTTCTCCAACTCCATGTGCAGATCATAAAAACGGTATTCCAAATCCGGCCCCGCGTATTTCAGATACCGCCCATCCTCGTACACCAGGCCCAACACCTGTTGCAGCCGGTCATATACATTCCCGGTGGTCACATTCTGCGTCCAGGACGAACCGGAGAGCTGGTAGCCGCCCGAATACCCTTCCCGCAGACCGGGGTAGGCTTCATCCCAATTCTCCGTTGCCACAGCTACGATAGCGGATTGAACAGAATCCCGGACGCCCTGCGCTACGATCACCAGCCGCATATATTCAAACACCACGCAGGCCAGAATCAGGCAGCAGACCACCACCGCCAGAATCATGGGCGTACCCTGCCCGGACCTGTCTTTCAAAACCGTTTTCAGCCTGTTCATTTCCAATATACCTCCGAGACTCCTGTGGCCCTTGCGGTGAGCGTGACCGGGAAGGACGCAAACTCCCCAAATAGGCCGAGATTGACGGTGGTGGTGAGCGTCACCGTCACCTCGTTGCCAAGCTGGATTTTGCCGGTGTCGCTCCATGAAATATCAGGGTCAAGCCCCGTTTCCTCCCGGAGATCCGCCGCCTTCGCGCTGGTGGCGGAACCTACCCGCCCGTTGATCTCCGCCGTCCGCACCAGCTCATCCGCAAACACATCCAGGTTTTGTTTCGCCACAAACACCGGGGCGATGCGGACCACCAGCGCCAGAACGAGGGCAACGGACAGGACAAGGACGCATACATCCACAAAGCCTTCCCCGCGTTTTTCTTTCAGCAGCCGCCTCAAACAGCCACCTCCCTTCATCAGAACAAATCTCCAAAGGCTTCCAGAACCACATAGCCCAGAACACCCAGATACATCAGCAGGAAACAGCCCAACAGCATAAAGGAATACTTCCTCATTTTTCCCGGCTGCTTCATGGCTTCCAGCTTCAGCTTTTGGAGTTCAAGCTGCTTGAAGGTCATGGAGAGCATTTGAAAGTACATAATGCCGTTGTCGCCGCGCTTGACGGAGATCAGCCCGCGCACCACATCGGAGAGCATGGTGCTTCCGATCCGGCTCTCCCAGCGTGTCAGGGCATTTTCCTCGTTGCCGGAGGCCATATCCGCAATTGTGATCTCCAGCTCCCGTTTCATGGCGTGACCGGCGTTGTGCTGATAGGCTTTCAGAATGTTCAGCACATCACGGGAGGAACGAAGCTCCTGCTCCACGGTATTGACAAAACGGGGCAGTTCTGTTTCGATTTCCTCCCGCCGCTGCTGGACGATCTCATCCGCCCGTTTCTGTTCTTTGAAAAAGACGGCCACCGCCAGAAAAAGGACCACCGGCGCCAGGATCGGAAAGATCAGCAGGGCCGGTATTACCAGCAGCCCGATCAGCCCGCCCTTGACCCAGGCAGCCGCCACATAGGTTTCCGGGGACATTTGAATTTCGGCGGATTTAAGCTGCGCCTCCAGCTTGCGCCGCTTATAGGCGTCCATCCGAACCAGAGGCGCCGCCTTTGCCGCCATATCGAACAGGATGGCGTTCATGCTGTTCTTTTTTGCCTTTCCCCGGTTTGTGACGGTCAGCACGGCTTTGGTGCTGGCGGAAGTGGGCAGCCGGAGAAGTCCAGCCAGTAAAAAGAACGCTCCCAGGCCAAAGAGCGTTCCAAAGCATAGTAAAATCAAATACAACCTGTTTCACCTCAATTCTTTGTAATACATTCGTTTGGGGCCGGTGTTCCGGCTCTCCGCCCGTGGGCGCCCCGGCACATTCCAGCTCCCGCCGCCCCGGAATCCCGGCGCGCACGACCACCCGGAGGCCCGTAGGCTGGCCCCGTTTTCCTCCGCCAGCGTGTAGGTGATGATCTTCCGAAACCCCATCTCTCTGGCAATTCGGGCACAGCAGCCATAGAGGAAGCTGCATCCATTGAGAATACCGTCTGTGCAGAGCCGTGTCACCTCGGCGGTTCGTCCGTCATCCAGATACCGGGAGATCGGCCGTCCCACAACGGCAACGCCGTGAAGCGTCCCATGCCCATCGGAGAGCGCCACACAGAATTTACAGCCCTGCGCCCGCCCGCTGTGGCGGTGGTGCTTTTCAATAAAGCGGTTTGCCTCCCGCAAGCTGATTGGAATGATCTCCGCGATTCTCACCTCCAATGAAAAACGCCCACCGGGAAGGTGAGCAAAATGGTTTCATCTGCTTTGAATTGGAAATATCAGGCTCCTTTATTTCCACAAACTCGAAATAGTGGAAATATCTCACCTGATTTTAGCGTAGATATTTCCACTTATCTTTTGTACTCCACCGGCTTTGTCAGCCGGATGACCGCCGCAAAGGAGATCAGCAGCACCAGCAGGCAGACCGCTAGGATGCCCTTACCGAAGCCGGTGTTCACCAACACATTGTACCAGTCTTTGTTCAGGAAGTAGAGCAAAGGAATGTTGCCCACCAGCAGGAAGGCCATTGTGATGAACTCCTTAAACGGCTCATACATCAGGTAGTCCAGCTCCGCCGCCACGATCCGCATATCGGACAGCTTGCCGATGATGGGGGTGAGCGTGCTTTTCAGGCTCTTATCATCCTGACAGGCGATAGCGGCGTCCACCCATTCCCGAAAGATATAGTTGTCCAGCTTGGGTTTCATATTGGAGAGGGCCTGCTTCACATCGGCGCTTATCATGCCGGTTTCGGCCAAAAAGCCCCGGAACACATCGGCCACAGGCGGGTTTAGGTAGTGGATGTTTTCCTCTACGGCGGTGATGATACTCTCGCTGCGCAGATAGGAGCTGGTGATGATGGACAGCCCGGTTTCAATCTCATTGTTCATCAGCTTTTTGTAGCTGTGGGAGGTGAACAGGACATACCAGAACGGGATCAGCCCCATACCAGCCGCCAGCACCGGAAGCATGAAATAGTTTTGAATCACAATGCAGATCACCGCGCCCATAGCCGCCAGGAACAGGGAGAGGGCGCAGAGGGCGGCAAACTTGCCGCCCCTGCCGGTCAGGACCATCATTTCCTTGGCTTCCCGCACCGTCTTTTTGATGCCCCTGACCTCTCTGGGGTGGTTGAGCTGCCCGATTCGTTTGGAGATTGGCGCCTCCCGGCTGGCAAAGGATCTCGTCAAGTCCTCCGCAAACTCAAAGGGCGTCATGCCCAGCAGCAGGAAAATACCGGCCAGCATACCGGCAAAGGCCAGCAGAATCAGTACAATCAAGCGGTTTCCTCCTTCCCATCGTCTATATCCATCCGCCCACCGGCGATCTGTTCCAGCAGGCGAGGCGGCATCCCATTCTCCAGCAGCCGCTTTTGCAGGCTGGCCGAGATCGGGGCTGCCTTTTGAAATTCGCCGCGCACCTTTATCTTGCCGTCCTCCACAGCGGTTTCCGACACATGGTAACGGTAGAGGGTGTGGAGCTGCCGTGTACCGTCCTCCAAAATCTCACATTCGGTAATCTCCATCACCCTGCGGCTGTTGTCCTCCAGCTTCTTCACAAACAGGACAATGGGAAACGCCTCCGTCACCAGGTTATACAGGGTCTTGTCGCCCATATCGTATTTCTGGGTACACAGCGTCACCATGCGGTAGTAGGTGGCCTTGCAGCTATTGGCATGGGTGGTGGTAATGACCGCGTGGCCGGTGCGGGCCGCCTCCTGCGCCGCAAACGCCTCCGCCGACTTCATCTCGCCCACGCACACCACATCCGGGTCGCAGGTCAGGGCGAACTCCAAAAGCCGCTCCTGATCGTAGTTTTGCTTGGGGTCATCGGAAAAGCGGGTGACGGTGTGGACTACATTGTTGAGGACATTCCCCTCGGCGTCCTCCTTCACCAGATCAAACTCCCGGCACCCGTTTTCAATGGTGAAAACTCTCTTTTCATTGGGAATGGTGGAGAGAATCCAGCTCATCAGCGTGGTCTTACCGCTGCCAGTGGAGCCGGTGACGCAGATGGACAGGCCAAACCGCAGCACCGCCGCCAGGAAGTCCAGCATTTCGGCGGTGGCCGTCCCATAGCGGACAAAATCATCCCGCCCTAACTGCTTCGGGTTGATAATTCGGATGGAGGCCGCCACGCCCTTGTCCTTGTCGGTCAGCGGATTGCCCAGAACCGTGATACGGATTTTATTGGAGAGGTGGCCCACCACTCCCGGCTGGCTGTTGTCCAGGATCATCCCGGATTTGTGAAGCAGCCTGCGGACCACATCGACGGCGTGCTGGGGGCTTTGGAACCGCTCTTTGGAGGGAACCACACGCCCATCCGCATAGGTGATCTTGGTGTCCTTCCAGGAGTTGATGTTAATTTCCTCCACATCACTGGCAAAGAGATAGGGCGTCAGGAAAGAGAACTCGGCCATTTCCGTATAGAGCTTGTCAATCAGGGCCTCGTGATCCATGCCCTCCACACCCAGGCTGTAATCATTGAGATACTTGGCGATGTAGGCGGTGATCTGCTGGCGCTGTTCCTCCGGGTTGTCGGTTATCAGGGTGGAATACTTGCTGGCAAGGTACTCCTGTACCTGTGCCAGCACCTCCGCAAACGGGCGCGTATTTTTGCTGGTGTTGAAAAAAAGACCGATGTTATTTGCCATCCCCGAACACCTCCGCGGCGATGGCAGCGATGACCGGCTCATAGCTCTTGGCCTCTTTCCCGGCAAGCGGTTCCAGCAGCTTCAGCGTGGCCGCCTGTTCCTCCACGATGGGAAGATAGGGCAGCCGGTACTTCGCCCCGCCAAATGAGTTTTCATACTCCGTGCCGCCCTGATAAGGCCGGGTGTTGGACAGCACCCGGATGTGCTGCTCCGGCTTGAATTTCCGGTCCTCAATCAGCGGAAGATAGGACGCAAAGTAGGAGATCGCTTTCAGGTCGCATCCACACACCCGCAGCACATCGTCCGCCACTTCCAGCGCCGCCGTCGCCAGCACATTTCCGGTCAGGACGCTGGTGCAGTCCACGATCACATAGTCCGCGATATGCCGCAGAAGCACCAGCATATCCACCGCCTTTTCCTTGCTGTACTCCGCGTAGGTGAACACATTTTCCCCGGCCTTGTAGCCCAGGAAGCTGATATAGGGGTGTTTTTCGCAGGGGACACAGGTTTTCAATACCCGCTCCTGCGTCATGCCGGGAGCGGACAGCAGTTCGCCCACGGACACCTCCGGCAGCTTCCCCTCCGCCGCCACAGCGGGAAGCGGGGGCGCGGTAAGGTCGGTAAACACCAGCACTACATTTTTCTTCCGTTTGGCAAGCTCCGCCGCCAGTTTGACCGCCGTGACCGTCTTTCCGGCGCCGGGGCTGCCCCACACGGCAAGCATCTGTTTCTGCTTATTCGCCATCCGTTGTTTCCACCTCCTGTTCTGCCGTGCCCTCTGCGGGCTGCCCGCCGTTAGCAGGGGCCTCCGGCTGGCCGCCCTCATCGCTGGACTCTGCCTCCGGCTCGGCAAAGAAGGCATCCTGCGCCGCCAGGAACTTTTCGGCATTGGCGCGGGTCCCCCGGTAGACAAAGGCCAGATGAAGGCTGTTGGATTCCTCCAAATGGGCTAAAAGCTGGGCCTGTTCGCTGTTCACCAGCAGGGTGATGGTGGCGGGCAGGGTTTCCTCCGGGTTTTCTTCTGCCTCATTTTCCACCGGCGCCTGATATTCCTTGTCCGCGCCGGAACTCTGGGTGGCGGCAAGCACCTCCACATATTTCAGCTCTGGGGGCTGGGTGGTTTCGCCGGTGTCCTTGTCGGTGGCAAAGAGCATGATAATATCGCCCGCCTCCACCTTGCCGGAACCGCCCTTGGCAAAGGTGGGGATGGTGACGGAGATCGCCACCTTGGAACCGTTCAGTTGGGTCAGGTACTCATACTGCGTCAGCGGCTCCGAGGACAGCCACGCCGTATTCACATCCGTATTTTTCCGCAGTTCTACATCGGTGTATCTTCCCACCACCTCATCCAGCGAGGTGGCAACGCTGCCCTCCATGCCGGAAGCCCCTCTGGTATAGACCTCCACCATGTCCGCCGTGATGTAGGTTCCCCGTGGGATCACCTCGGCTTTTACCCGGACGGCCTCCGTCTGAGCCTTCAGCCCCTCGTTGAAAAGCGGTGTGATCCCAAAGCAGACCAGAACCGCCAGCAGGATACACACCGCGCCGATGACCGTCCGGCTCCGAAAAATATTCTTGTTCAATTTGATACCTCCATTTGTTCAGATTTGAAATGCAAAAGCAGTCAGCCAGTAGGCGGACACGCCGCCGAAGCAGAAAAAGGGGGCCAGGGGCAGGCGCACCGCAGACAGCGGTTGTTTTTGTAAACGACATTCCACCAGCCCAGTCAGCACCGCCAGCGAGAGGGAAAGGACGGCCTGTATCAGCCCCGGCCACACGCCCAGGACAAATCCGCAGGCCCCCATCAGCTTCACATCACCGCCGCCGATGGCAAACCCGTCCCGTTTTATCAGGACCGCCGCCAGCAGGAAAGGGCCGCCAACCAGAAGCAGCCCCGCCGCAGAAGCGGCGGGACGGAACCCGATCAGCCCGCACAGAAGGAGCAGTGCCGGGATCAGGTTTGGAATCTCCCGGTTTCGCATATCCCATACGGCGGCGGACAGGAGCAGCAGGCCAAACAGCACCCCTTTGATAATGAGCAGCGTCACCGTTCGATCTCCCCGGCAGGCTCCAGTCCAGTGTCGTTCAGTTCGTCCCCATGAAGATCGTAAAAGTCTTTCATTTCCACAGGCGGCTCCCCATTGACATGGAACGCGCAGCGGCGGAGATCCGCCGCCTGTTTCGCCACTGTTTTCTCCACCGTTCCCCGGATGCTGTCCCAAAAAGAAAAATCATTGTCCATCCATTCCGTATATAGGGCCGCAAGAGGCTGAGGATAGGTCAGCAGGGTGTCGGTTTCCCATTCATCCAGCCCTTGCTCCAACTCTCCGAGAAATTCTTCCTTGATGACCTTTTCATAAGCGTGATCCAATATTTCTTTCGGCGGCAGAGCGGCGATGTCCTCCATGCGGACGTCAAATTCCGCCTTGGCCCGGTCGTAGAGTAGACCAGCCCGATACTCGGCGCCCTTGTCCTGAAGAAAGTAATAGACCACCTCGCTGATATTCTCCGGGTTCATACAGCGGTCCGGGACAGGCGTATTTCGGAAGGCCCACGCCTGTTCCAGCACATTCTCCATCGTCAGAAGCATATCCCGCTGCGTATCACTCAGGGGAATGTTCTCCAATTCTCTTTTCATGGCAAGCATCCCCTGAATCCGCGTAAAATAGGGATCGTTGGGCGTCAGTTCCTCCAGCGGTCTGGCTGCCCGACGGATTTCTTCGTCCAGTTTCTCTTTCAATTTCTCTTGTTCCAGTTAAACCACCTCCTGCGGTCAGGCATACAGCCCGAAATAAAGAAGGATGGCGGTCAGTCCAACCGCCATCCCGATTATCAGGGGCCACGGGTTCCATCCCTTTTGAAACATCATTTTTACTCCCCCTGTTCCAACGCCTCCTGTGCATTACAAATGATTCAGTAATCGCGGTCGGCATATTTGCTGATCTCACAATGTCCCACACAGCTCAAAGCCCTTGCTACCCCCGATGCCGGAGCGGATAGTAAACAGGAATGGCTGCGTACATTATTCAAGCCCCCATTCGTCCCCGTAGCGGTACGGGTAGATTTTCTGTCCGCGCAGGAACCGGACCAGATTTTGCACCTGATCCACCACGGACAAATTGCTCTGGTCCTTGGTGGTCATCATCACCGAGCCAAAGATACCGGCCAGCGCCAGAACCACAGTGGTGGTCACATTGGCGGTGAACAGCCAGACCAGGGCGGCCACACCGCCCATCGCCAGGGAACCAACCAACGCCTGAAAGAGCTGCTTTTTCCCAAATCCGGTGAACAGCTCCGCCTCCGGCTTCACGCCCAGAGGGATATACAGTTTCAAATCCTCGTCCATTCGCACCTCCTACGAGTAGTAATATAAAATCAGGTCTTTGATCTGCCAGATGGATTCCGCGATCACATAGAAAATCACGGTGTTGCGGGCGCGTTTTTTGTACTGCGCCGTCTGTTCCTCGGCGGCTGCCAGCCGCACCATGCAGTAGATAAACCTTGCCACGGCGCCCACGCGCACCAGCAGGATGATGGCCTTTGAAAGATCGTCCATTGTTACCATCCGCCGTCACCTCACTTTCCCATGCCCTTGACCATCTGCACCAGGCGCACGGAATGGTATGCGTTGTTGACGATGGCACCGCCACCGCCGCCTCCGGTCGTAACGATAAACTCCTGAAGGAACTTCGGCGTCCGCACGGCCAAAATCATGCAGGCCACGCCCCAGAAGATGTGCATATTCATCATCAGCCCCACGCCCAGCTTGGCGAGGGCAATCTGGATAATCACCGAAAGGGCCGATTGAAAGAACTTGCTCATGTAGGGCTTGAAAACGCCCTTGTCGTTGTCGATCAGGCCCACGCAGGCCAGGGGCATCCCCACCCGCAAAATCAAAATCTCCAGCCCCCGCATGAGAAACTGGAAGTAGAGGATAAAGTACACGATGACGAACACCAGGCCAAAGATGGCGGTCACAAGGCCCAGCGTGGAAATGCCGGACACCCAGCCCGCCCAATCGTAGGCGGTGGCAAGGCCGATGGCCTCCAGCATCTTGTCGCTCATTTCCTCCACAATTCCCGCAAGCCAGCCGTACATGGTGGGGAAACAGACCGCCACGGCCATCGCCTTGAAAAAGTTTGTCAGCAGGGCAATCGGTTCTTCATCCGCGTCGCCATCAGACCATAGCACATAGGTTTCAAAGCCCTTTTTGAGAAATTTCAGGATGATAAGCGATACACCAAAGCCAAACACAATATCAAACAGGGCTTCAAACAGATCGACACCGGCCAATGTGGACATATACTGCTCCGCATACAGGGTCAGCGGTACAATGCCCTCCATCAGCCCGTCGATGTAGGCGATGGCTCCGTTAAGCAGGGCGACGATCAGCAGAACCAGAATATATTCCAACCAGCGGCCACCTCCTTTCCGGGGGCGGCCGGGGCCGCCCCCTTGTCGTATGAAATGAAAACGGGGCGGATCAGGCGGCAGGCGTCCCGCCGCCATCCTCCGCCAGCGCCCGGTCATATTCGGCCAGCACCACGGCGGACAGCTTCTCCCGCAGCTCCTTCGTCATGGGGAAGCACTGTTCCGTCCATTCGCCTTTTACATTCCTGCGGCTGGGCAGGGACACGAACAGCCCCTTTTCGCCCTCCACCACCCGGACATTCTTCACCAGAAAGCAATCGTCCAGGATGACGCTGCACACCGCCCGCAGCTTGTCGGGGCCGGTCAGCGTCCGTTTGATCTCCGCTCTGAACTCCATAGAAAACCTCCTTGATAAAAAGTGCGGCGGGGCATGGCGCCCCGCCGCTCCCACCGAACATCAGCCCGCGTAATCGAACATATCCTTGATGCGCTGGGTAATGGTCGGCAGCACGGTGCTGTCCACAATGAGATAGAGACCCGCCAGAATCAGGGCGCCCAGGACAATGGAGATCAGCACCGTGATCGCCACATCAAGGGTGCCCTGCCCCTCACGGTTTACCAGCGCCTCCTTCGTGCGGCCTGCCAGCTCACGGGCCTTCTGCTTGGCCGTCCAGATGGAAGTCATAGCCTTAACCTGAGTGTTGCGGATGAAGTTAGCCATAATTTTTTCCTCCTATTGATGAATTGATTTATTTAGTAAGGCGTGGTAATCGCCTGTACTACAAAAAAAGCCCCGGCTTACTGATAGTAGCCGAGGATCAGGTTCAGGGTGGCGGAGCCTAAAACGGCGCCGATGCAGGACACCACCGCCACCACAATGCGGTTGTTCCATTTCTTCTGATCCATCTCGTCGGCCATGCCGCGCCGGATGCAGAAGTAAATGATAAGCAGGCCGGACACCACCGGGGCCAGGACCATGAGCCAGGTAGTCAGGTCGCCAATCAACTGCTCGGTGCCCGTCACAATCTGACTGTCCTCCACACCGGCCGCATAAGCCGGTGCGGACATGAAAAAAGAGGCGGCAAGTGTGGAAAGACCGACACCTGCCGCCCGGACGGACTTACGCAGCCCGCCCATCGTCTGTTTTACTTTTCCTTTCATCGAAACCTCCTGAAATTTAATCATCATCAGAAGCGCCGCCCCCTGCGTTTTTCTGCTGGGCGAGGCGGCGCATGATGTCCTTTTGATAGTAGACCCAGATATTCCACAGCGCGATCTCCTGCTTGGTATTGGTAATAACGGGCCGTTTGTTTTCCCGTTCCTCCCGCAGCTTCCGGTTATGCTCCATATCGCCCATGCCCAGCATTTGATTGAACAGCCATTTGGAGAGGTCGGGGGCGTACATCATGGCCGGGTGGTCCCGGCTGGTGATGATCTGATAGGGCCGCTTGACGCGCCGGACCTCATCCGTATTCAGCAGCTTACGCTCTGTCAAGCTGACGCTCTGGGAGCTGGACGGCGTTGTGAACCGCCCGTTGCTGGCCGAGAGCTGGTAGCTGGATGTGGTGTAGCTGCCCAGCTTGTCCGACATTTCCCGCAGGGTTTCCGGGTCGTCGCTTTGCAGATAGGCCCATATCTGGCAGTTGCCCTTGATGGTGTTGGCGATATTGTCGCTGTACTTTTCCTTGAGCTGGTCGAACCCCTGCACATAGAGGGCGTAGCGCATCCCGCGCCCCGCCGCCACGGTGAGCTTGTTCGTCATATCGCTGATGGGGGTGAAATTCCCGAACTCATCCAGCAGGAAATTCACCCGCCGCTCCAGCCGCCCGCCCCGGCGATCCGCCGCCTCCGCCAAAAGCTCATACTGCTGGGACACAATGAGAGAGGCAATCGGGTAAAAGGTGGTTTTCTCGTCCGGCAGGATCACAAAGAGCGCCTGCTTTTTGCGCCCCAAATCCGTAAGGGTAAAATCACTGGCATGGGTGATAGAGTAAATGGATTTCGAGGTAAACAGCCGCAGGGTGGTAAGGGCGGAGGTGTAAAAGCTGCCTCTGGTGCGGGACGGGGCCACATCGGAGATGGAGAGCAGCGCCCGCGCCGGGTGCGTTGGCGACTGCTTTTTCAGATACTCCAGCAGGGGCATTTTGTTCCCGATAGTGCGGCACATCTCGGAAATGAACCAATACACATTTGTCATATTCTGAAACTCCGGGCGCTTCTGGTTGTCGCACACCACGCAGAGGATGGCGGCGGCGATGATGGAACACTCGCCGTTCGTCCAGATTTTCTCGCCCTCCGGCTTGCCCACCAGATTGTTGGTCAGATCCCAGGCCAGCATTTCCGCCCGGTCGGTGTCGCCCTCGTTGATGGCGTCAATGACCGGCTGGAGCAGATTGTAACGCATACTCTTGGCTGGGTTCTTGAAGTCCAGCACCAGCACCTCATACCCCAGCTTTTTCAGAAATTCAGAGGTGTAGTGGAACAGCTCGGCCTTTGGGTCCGAACAGAAGATGGACTCCCCGGCAAGCCCCAGAAGGCAGATGCTCTCCAGCACCAGGCAGCGGGATTTGCCGGAACGGGTGGCGCCCACGCAGAGCAGATGGCAGTCATCTCCGACAAAATAGATTTTTTCCTTGTCGCCCTCCTTTTTCATGCCCACCACCACGCCGCCCTTCGTCAGCAGGGGAGGCGGTGCGTCCTTGGGAATCACTTTGGGATGCAGATTCAGTTTCAAACAAACACCTCACTTTTTCATAAAATCCAACCCATCATAGCCGGTTTTCAGCAGTTCCCGGATGGCCGGGTCATGCGGGTCCAGGGTGAAGCTGTCAAAGGCTTTTTCCTTTTCCGCGTCGCTCATCCAGCGGGCCGAGCCGTGCTGATACTGGCCCACCGCTCTGGGGGTCTTGATCTCCGGCGTGATGGTGTCCAAATCCGATTCATAGGGCCGCATATTGGTGAGAAAGAACATCACGGCCAGCACGCACACAAACCCTTGCAGGCAGAGGTACAGCATCAA
>PPYE01502331.1_pt1 | contig 14747 bp, 11 predicted proteins | sample 1559881 | NCBI WGS metagenome assembly PPYE01 (sample SAMN08240022, study PRJNA423297) | Human gut metagenome, whole genome shotgun sequencing project.
GCAAATATGAGCATATTTCTTAAAACAACCAAACGAAATCATACATTTTTTCTAATAAACTACTCAAAACAGGAATTAACCAAATAAAACAAGCGGATTCTTTGTATTAGGGCTTTGTTAACTTCTAATTTTTTGCAAAAGATCTCCTTCCCTCTACTGCCTTTCAGAAGCAGGGGTAAAAATGTTTCATTGTTTATCATATCATTTTTCAGTATTAACTACTCCCGAAGAGCAGGCACAAAGGTTTATCCGTTACCTACAGAGTAACGGGCGTGCTATTATTGAAACTTAGTGTTTAATAATATATTATTAATGTAATTTTTAAGTAGTTATGAAGAAAAAATTTGTTAGGGTAATGCTTTTTGGGGCATTGGCACTTGCTACTGTCACTTATGTAGGCTGTAAAGACTATGATGATGACATTGACAATCTGCAAACACAGATTGATGCAAATAAGGCAGGCATTGCCACATTGCAAGCAAAGGTCGACGACGGTAAATGGGTGACTGACGTGACCGATATTGAAGGTGGATTTAAAATTACTTTCAATAATGGAGATTCTTATTCTATTGTAGACGGTAAAAAAGGAGATCCTGGAACGAAGGTCACTATTGATCCAACCACCAACCACTGGTTGTTTGACGGTATCGACAGTGGACATAGTGCCGTAGGTCCTGCTGGTCCTGCCGGTCCTGCCGGTCCTGCCGGTCCTGCTGGTCCTGCCGGTCCTGTTGGTCCTGTTGGTCCTGCCGGACATTCACCTTTCATCGGTGACGGAACCGGTGACTACGAAAAAGGCTTCTGGTATTTTTATGATGACGCATCAAGTAAATGGGTGAAGGGTGATTCTGCTGAATCCAATATCTATCTTGTACAAGGTGACGGTACTCCTAGTCTGACTTTGCATGTGAAGGATCAGGAAACCGGTAAGTTTGTGGATGTTGTTCTGCCGACTGGTAAATTGATTACTAGTATTCAAGGAGTAGCAATTGACAACAACAACAAAATCACTACTGACGGAACGAAAGACGTTATATTAAAATACGGTAAATGTGCGTCAGCTTTCACGTTCCATGGGGTTGAATATAAAGAAAATCAACTATTGTTTGCTGCAGACAATGTAGTGAACGCTTTGATTAATCCGGTGAATATCGACTTTAGTGATGTTAGCAAATACACTATTCTTTTGAAGGACTCAAAAGGGGACGCACCATACATTATCTCTAAAATGGCGCAAAACAAGACAGTTGGCCCTTTAACTCGTACTGCAGAACCTTCTAAAAACCGTGGTATCTATGACCTGACTATCAATCCAAAAGGTGATCTAGCCACAGCACCTGCCGAAGCTGCGTATGCACTCTGCACATACGACGCATGGGGTAATGAGATTATCTCTGCTTATGATGTGAAGATTAAAGCGGAAGCAGTTTCTGGTTCTACTGTAACACTGGCGGATGCAGCAGTGTCTGCAGAAGTAGGTAAGGAGCTTGTTTTGGATGACTTGGCTGCTGCAGCTACCACTACTCCTATGGATTTGAGTACTGTCTACGCATATTATTATCAATTAGCGGACGGTGCTCCTGCAGATGTGAAATTAGGAACGAAAGATGGTAAACAGACTATTATTTCTCCCACAGGACAAGAAGCAGAGGTAGAAGTCTGCTATCTGACTACAGATGGTAAACCTTATGATGGAGTAGAGCGTGCGAGTGTAACCAATGCTGCAGCTAAACTGACTGTCACCTTTAAGCAAGTAGAAACAGTTACTTTGGCAGCACAGGATGTAACTTGGAACTCTGGCGAAAAGAGTGATATTGAGGTGTCAGCTGCTAATATTAAAGCAATCAAAGATGCTATTACTACTGCTAAAATTAGCAGTTCGAGTGCTACGGCCAACGCAACTGATAAAGTGAAGTTCAGTGGCATTGGTACTAGCAACACTAAATACGACGCCCTGAAACTGACAGTAGGCGCTGCATACTTGGGTTCTATGGATGCTGTATTGACAGTAGACGTTGATAATACGAAGCAAATTATATTCAAATTGCCGGTAACTGTCGGTTATCTCGTGCCTGTGTTTACACCTGCTCCAGGTATGTGGACTGAAGATGATAAGGTATCTCTCGTAATTAATGAAACAACGATTACCGTTTCTTCAGGTTCAAGTTCAGTTACTAAAATTCAGAGCATCAAACTTGAAAGAGAAATGAGTGCAATCTTTACTGGTTGGAGCGATATTACTGACGGAGTTACTGCAGGGAAATACACTAGTGTTACATACGCTATAGACAAGAATGGCGACGATCCTGTAGGAAGTGTAGCTAACGGTAAGTTCACAGTAGACATGGATCACGCTAAAGACAATATGGCATTGACCGTAAATGTAAATTGTAAACCTGATGGTGCTACTGATCTTTCTGTAATTGGTAACAAAAAGGTTCAATTCATATCATTGTCAGAACTGCTTAAATCAGAATTTGGTGCGGCAGTAGCAAAAACTGGCATTATAAAAGAGTATACGGCTAAAGCTAAAAATGAAGAGATCGATGTATTAACTGACCTCGTATGGAAAGACAGAAAAGGCAAGGCTATGTGGCCGACTGCAGATGAAAATACTTATGACACTAGTACTTTGACTTCTGCTGACAAAGTTCTTGCTCTCTATGGATATTCTATTAAGGTAGAACTAAGTGATAAAGTTAACTTCCAGTTTGATAATACAGGAAAGAAAGTGAAGCTTACATCTACTGGTCTGGCACTGAAAGGCCTTGTGAAAGATTTGGTAGTGACGGTTACTATTACTTCTAAAATCAGCTGGAGCGCAACATCTCCTACAGCTGTAGTGAAGACAGTAAAATTCCCTACTGCTCTCTTTGCTAATTAATTTGAAATCATTCAATGTTTTATCAGATAGCTCCTCTATGTTTATCCCTGATGGGATTGGGAGCTATCTCTTGAACGGATGATAAATAGATAAACCTTTCTTCGCCGTTATGGTGAAGAATACGCCGAGAAGTAACAGATGGAAGGTATTAGCTTGTGAAAGTCAATCCTTCCCTATCTGTACTTCTTTTAGAAAGGGATGCCTCCCTAATTTCCCACTGGCATCCCTTTTTCTTTACTCTAAGTGCATCTCTTTACAAGAATACTAGTATACTCTAAATGTTTTGCTAGTTCCCCATTTCCCTATAGATTAAGGAGATGTCTTGAGAGAATATAGAAAGCCCGAGCTTGCGGAAGTCCGGGCTTTTTATTTTTTTGCACATCCTCCTCCTCTTACTTTGTCGTCCTTAAATTATTTCTTGGTAAATGTGTAGAATAAATTGTTGAAAAGAATCTTTTAACTTGCCATGACAAAGAGTTCTATTAAAAATACATATCTTTGCAAGAAAGGCATTGATTTATAAAAGAAGAGAATATGAGCCATAAAATTTATCCGATTGGCATTCAGAATTTCGAAAAAATTCGTAATGACGGTTATTTCTATATTGATAAGACAGCATTGATGTATCAAATGGTAAAGACGGGAAGTTATTACTTCTTGAGCCGTCCGCGCCGTTTCGGAAAGAGTCTGCTCGTCTCCACCTTGGAGGCTTACTTTCAAGGAAAGAAAGAATTGTTTGAAGGGTTGGCTGTGGAAAAACTGGAAAAGGATTGGATCAAATATCCTATATTACATCTGGATCTTAATATCGAGAAATATGATACACCTGAAAGTCTGGATAAAATACTAAATGATAATCTGGAATATTGGGAAAACCAATATGGAACCCGTCCGTCCGAAACTTCCTTTTCTCTACGTTTTGCCGGTATCATCCAGCGCGCCTGTGAGAAAACAGGACAGCGCGTGGTCATTCTGGTAGATGAATATGACAAGCCCATGTTGCAAGCTATCGGTAATGAGGAATTGCAGAAACAATTCCGTGATACTTTGAAACCTTTTTATGGAGCTTTGAAAACGAAGGATGGCTATATCAAGTTTGCATTTCTGACCGGAGTAACGAAGTTTGGGAAAGTCAGTGTTTTTAGTGACTTGAACAATCTGGATGATATATCGATGCGGAGAGATTATGTTGAAATCTGTGGTGTCAGCGATCAGGAACTTCATGATACGTTAGATACCGAACTTCATGAATTTGCCGATGCGCATGGTGTGACGTATGATAAACTCTGTGCAGAACTGAAAGAATGTTATGACGGCTATCACTTTACGCACAATTCAATCGGTATGTATAATCCGTTTAGCCTTCTTAATGCTTTCAAGTACAAGGAGTTCGGTAGTTATTGGTTTGAAACGGGTACGCCGACCTATCTGGTGAAATTGCTGCAAAAACATCATTATGACTTGGAGCGGATGGGTTTCTTTGCAGATACCACCTACGAAGTGATTCGCGATCAGGAATTGCATTACGAGAATGTGCTTTTCATAGTCTTTAAACTGGTCGGCTTCTATGCCAAAGTGGAATATCATACAAGCGAAGGGCGCATCCATCTTGTCTTGCAGACAGACAAATTCATTTATATCATGGAATTTAAACTGAACGGTACGGCAGAAGAGGCTTTACAACAGATAAACGACAAGCATTACGCTCTTCCTTTCGAGATGGATGAACGGAAACTCTTTAAAATAGGAGTGAATTTTAGTGCGGAAACCCGCAATATTGAAAAATGGATAGTTGAAGAAAAATAAGTAACATAAAAAGCACTTGTCCGTTTCCCATTTTCTTATTATAGATAAGGAGATGCTTTGAAGAAGATACAGAAAGCCCGAGCTTGCGGAAGTCCGGGCTTTTCATTTTTTTTGCGCATCTTCCTCTTACTTTGTCGTCCTTAAATTATTTCCTGGTAAATGTGTAGAATGAATTGTTGAAAAGAATCTTTTAACTTGCCATGACAAAAAGTTCTATTAAAAATATATATCTTTGCAAGAAAGGCATTGATTTATAAAAGAAGAGAATATGAGCCATAAAATTTATCCGATCGGTATTCAGAATTTCGAAAGCCTTCGTCAGGATGGCTATTTTTATATTGATAAAACTGCATTGATGTATCAAATGGTAAAAACCGGGCGTTATTACTTCTTGAGCCGTCCGCGCCGTTTCGGAAAGAGTCTGCTCGTCTCTACTTTGGAGGCTTACTTTCAAGGAAAGAAAGAACTGTTTGAAGGGCTGGCTGTAGAAAAGTTGGAAAAGGACTGGATAAAATATCCTATATTGCATCTGGACCTTAATATTGAAAAATATGACACATCGGAAAGCCTGGATAAAATATTAAATGATAATCTGGAATATTGGGAAAGCCAATATGGAACCCGCCCGTCCGAAACTTCGTTTTCTCTACGTTTTGCCGGCATCATCCAGCGTGCCTGTGAGAAAACAGGACAGCGTGTGGTCATTCTGGTTGATGAATATGACAAACCCATGTTGCAAGCCATCGGTAATGAGGAATTGCAGAAACAATTCCGTGATACTTTGAAACCTTTTTATGGAGCTTTGAAAACGAAGGATGGTTATATCAAGTTTGCATTTCTGACCGGTGTAACGAAGTTTGGTAAAGTCAGTGTGTTTAGTGACTTGAACAATTTAGATGATATATCAATGTGGAATGAGTATGTCGAGATTTGTGGCATCAGCGAGCGTGAAATTCACAATAATTTGGAAACAGAACTTCATGAATTTGCTGCTGCGCGCGGAATAACGTATGATAAACTTTGTGAAGAGTTGAGAGAGTGCTACGACGGCTATCATTTTACGCACAATTCTATTGGTATGTACAATCCGTTCAGTCTGCTTAATGCTTTCAAACGTAAGGATTTCGGCAGTTATTGGTTTGAAACGGGTACGCCGACCTATCTGGTGAAATTGCTGCAAAAACATCATTATGACTTGGAGCGGATGGATGTAAATAAGGTAGAGTCTCCGTTTGAAATTCAGAAGTTTGTCCGTGAAGTGGAATCTGGCGATTATAACTCTTTCTTCCGCCGCTTGCAAAGTTTCTTTGCAGATACCACCTACGAAGTGATTCGCGATCAGGAATTGCATTACGAGAATGTGCTTTTCATTGTCTTTAAATTGGTCGGCTTCTATGCCAAAGTGGAATATCATACAAGCGAAGGGCGCATCGATCTTGTCTTGCAGACAGACAAATTCATCTATATCATGGAATTTAAACTGAACGGTACGGCAGAAGAGGCTTTACAACAGATAAACGACAAGCACTATGCACTTCCTTTCGAGATGGATGAACGGAAACTCTTTAAAATAGGAGTAAATTTCAGTGCGGAAACCCGCAATATTGAAAAGTGGATAGTGGAAGAGAAATAGATCAAACAAAAAGGCGACCCGTACCTAACGAGCCGCCTTTTCTGTCTATTTGATTTCGATTTCTTCCTTCATATCGATTTCCTCTCCATGTGTATCATAGAACACATATTGCAGGAATGCGAGTTTCTGACTTGGAATAATCTTAATACCGAATCCATATTTCATTTGCCACTTCCGTTTCAGGGAAACGAGTCCCTGATTGATGTAGGCGGCAACATACGGATGGACGTGTAACGAGAATTTCTTAACCTTCAGTTTATTGACCAGGTAATCAATTTTACTCTCCAAAGTGTCCGTAAAAAGAATGGACGACTTGATCGTGCCTTTGCCGAAGCAAGTAGGGCAGGTTTCGGTCGTGTTGACGTCCATTGCCGGACGCACACGTTGGCGTGTAATCTGCATTAGCCCGAATTTGCTAAGCGGCAGAATATTATGCCGTGCCCTGTCTTTCTGCATATTGGCACACATTCGTTCATAAAGCTTCTGACGGTTTTCGGCTTCATTCATATCGATGAAGTCTACGACAATGATACCACCCATATCTCTTAATCGCAATTGGCGGGCCAGCTCGTCGGCGGCTCCCAGATTTACTTCGAGTGCGTTACCTTCCTGCCCGTTGGCATTCTTGGTGCGATTACCGCTGTTCACGTCTACTACGTGAAGCGCCTCAGTGTGCTCAATAATCAGATAGGCACCACTCTTGTAAGAGACTGTTTTACCAAACGATGATTTAATCTGCTTGGTGATACCGAAATTGTCGTAAATGGGAAGTTGGCCTTTGTACAGTTTCACGATATTAGCCCGGTCGGGCGCAATCAGTGATACGTAATCCCTAATTTCATTGTACACAGCCTCGTCGTTGACGTGAATATTCTCAAATGATGGGTTGAAGAGGTCGCGCAACAAACCTACGGCGCGGCTGGTTTCTTCATAAATCAACGTCGGGTACTTGGTGGCTTTTTGTACTTTTACCATCGCATCTTCCCAATGCTTAACCAAAACTTTAAGCTCTCCGTCGAGTTCGGCTACGCGTTTGCCTTCGGCTACCGTGCGGACAATGACACCAAAGTTTTTAGGCTTGATGCTCATCAGCAGTTGTTTAAGGCGGGCGCGCTCTTCGCTCGATTTAATCTTTTGTGAAACAGAAACCTTATCATTGAAAGGGATCAGTACGAGATAGCGTCCGGCAAACGAAATTTCGGACGTCAGTCGCGGTCCCTTAGTGGAGATCGGTTCCTTAACGATTTGCACCACTACTTCTTGTCCTACTTTGAGGGTGTTGGATACAGTTCCATCCTTGTCAAGGTCGGGAAGCAGGGTTGCTTTGCTGATGGAGGTCAGCTTCTTTTTGTCGCTTAAAGTCTGCTTTACAAACTTTTCGAGTGAGTTAAATTGAGGACCCAAGTCTAAATAATGAAGGAAAGCGTCTTTCTCGTAACCGACGTCTACAAAGCATGCATTTAGTCCGGGCATCAATTTCTTGATACGTCCCAAATACATATTGCCCACAGAGAAAGAAATATTTCTTCCTTCGCTTTGAAGTTCCACCAGGCTCTTATCTTCGAGAAGGGCGATGGAGACCTCTTTGGGCTGTACGTCAACTACTAGTTCATTTGTCACTGTTTTGTTTCTTTATTATTGATTGAATCTCGTTTATATGAACAACTTTTTTGACAAATTGTTCATTTTGGGTTAGCTACTTAAACAAAGAACAAACTTGAAAGACATTAGCTTCGCAAGTTTGTTCTTTATTTCTGTGTGATCCAGACTTAAAAATTATTTTTTGCTTTTATGTCTGTTCTTTCTTAGTCTTTTTTTACGCTTGTGCGTAGACATTTTATGTCTTTTTTTCTTTTTTCCGCTTGGCATAGCTTCACATTTTATGGGTTAATACTCTTGTTTATTATTTCTTTACTGAAATTGTAAATGTCTTAGCCGGTTTGAAAGCCGGAATGTTGTGCTCCGGAATAATGATCGTAGTGTTTTTAGAAATGTTACGAGCAGTTTTCTGTGCTCTTTTCTTTACTACGAAACTACCAAACCCACGCAGGTATACGTTCTCATCGTTAGACAGTGAATCCTTTACTGCATCCATAAATGCCTCAACTGTTGTAAGAACTGTCTGCTTATCAATCCCAGTTTTCTTTGTAATCTCGTTTACAATATCTGCTTTAGTCATTTTTCCTTAAAAAAAATATTATTACTATGTTATTGCTAATTTTTTGGACTGCAAATATATAGCTTTTTAAGCTCCTAAAAAAATATATTCTGCACATTTTTCTAAAAAAATAGTGGCATAGGGTTTTCTTAGAGCTAAAAGAGTTACTTTTGTGTGCCTTTTGAGTAGGATATACAAGATAAATGTTAGATAATACATTAGGAATGAGGATATGAACGAGTTTACGAAAACGATTGTAGAGTGGTATGAAGAGAATAAACGTGAACTGCCCTGGAGGGAGTCTGCCGATCCGTATCTGATCTGGATTTCGGAGATTATTCTTCAACAGACGCGGGTGGCGCAGGGGTATGATTATTTTCTTCGCTTTATCAAGCGTTTTCCCGATGTACAGACTTTGGCTGCTGCGGATGAGGACGAGGTGATGAAGTATTGGCAGGGGTTGGGGTATTATTCGCGTGCCCGCAATCTTCATGCTGCCGCCAAAAGCATGAATGGTGTTTTCCCGAAAACATATCCGGAAGTGCTGGCTCTGAAAGGAGTGGGGGGGTACACGGCGGCAGCTATCTGTTCGTTTGCTTACGGTATGCCTTATGCGGTGGTGGATGGTAATGTGTATCGGGTGCTTTCACGTTATTTCGGTATAGATACTCCGATTGATTCGACGGAAGGAAAGAAACTTTTTGCAGCATTGGCAGATGAGATGTTGGATAAGAAGCATCCGGCTGTTTACAATCAGGGGATAATGGATTTCGGAGCGATTCAGTGTACTCCGCAGTCGCCCAACTGTTTGTTTTGTCCCTTGGCAGGCGGTTGCTCGGCACTTTCGAAGGGGTTAGTGACAAAGCTTCCGGTGAAACAGCATAAAACAAAGACTACCAACCGTTACTTCAATTATATTTATGTACGTGCGGGCGCGTATACCTTTATAAATAAACGAACAGGAAATGATATTTGGAAGAATCTGTTCGAATTGCCATTGATAGAGACTCCGACGGCTCTTTCGGAGGAAGAGTTTCTTGCTTTGCCGGAATTCCGTACATTCTTTGCATCGGGGGAAGTGCCGGTGGTGCGTTCTGTTTGCAGGGAAGTGAAGCATGTGTTGTCTCACCGGGTGATTTATGCTAATCTGTATGAAGTAACATTATCTGAAAATTTGACTTCTTTCGGTGATTTCCAGAAAATAAAAGTGGAGGAACTGGAGCAGTACGCTATTTCAAGGCTGGTGCAAACTCTGCTGCAAGCACTAAATGGCAAGTATTAAGTTTTAATACTTAAAATTCTTGCATCCTATTGTTATTCTGTTTAATTTTGGCAGCAGATTTAATTTTAAGAATCATAAACTTGATACAGATATGTCAGTAAATAGAGTGATATTGGTAGGAAATGTAGGACAAGATCCTCGGGTGAAATACTTCGATACAGGTTCGGCAGTAGCAACTTTCCCATTGGCTACGACGGATCGTGGATATACGTTGGCTAATGGAACCCAGATTCCCGAAAGAACAGAGTGGCATAATATCGTTGCATCTAACCGTTTGGCGGAGATTGTAGATAAATATGTGCACAAAGGTGACAAGCTGTATCTGGAAGGGAAGATAAGAACGCGTTCTTACAGTGACCAGTCGGGTGCTATGCGCTATATCACCGAAATTTATGTGGATAATATGGAAATGTTGTCTCCGAAAGGAGCCAACCCGGGTGCGGGAGCTTCTGCTTCCGGACAGCCTGCTATGGGACAGCAGCAACAACCGGTTGCCGGCCAGCCGCAACAAACGCAGCAGTCGCAGGCGCAACCTGTACAAGATAATCCGGCAGATGATTTGCCGTTCTAAATAATGTGATAGTGTGCCAATCGATTTTTTCTAACTCATTGGCACATTATCTTTTGTTTAACTAAAATATAAACTCTTTGGACTCAGATGGTTATTTAAGCCAATTGGCTGACATTTTCAACGGTATTACCGTAAACACTCCTTCTATCTCTGCTATTATTGCCATAGCGCTGGCAGGTGTGCTCCTGCTTGCTTCCGGTTTTGCTTCGGCTTCCGAAATAGCTTTTTTCTCGCTATCTCCTTCTGATCGGAATGATATTGATGAGCGCAATCATCCTTCCGACGATAAAATAAGTGCTCTTCTTGGGGACACCGAACGTCTCTTGGCAACGATATTGATTACGAACAATTTTGTGAATGTGACCATTATCATGCTCTGCAATTTCTTCTTTATGAATGTGTTTGTTTTCCATTCTCCGTTGGCAGAGTTCCTGATACTGACCGTCATCCTGACCTTCCTCCTGTTGTTGTTCGGTGAAATTATGCCTAAGATTTATTCGGCACAGAAAACATTGGCCTTTTGCCGTTTTTCGGCACCGGGAATTTACTTTCTGGAAAAGGTATTCCGTCCGATAGCTACTGTGCTTGTGCGTTCGACAACTTTTCTGAATAAGCATTTTGTGAAGAAGAGTCACAATATTTCTGTGGATGAACTGTCGCACGCGTTGGAATTGACGGATAAAGCGGAGCTTTCTGAAGAGAATAATATTCTGGAGGGAATTATCCGTTTCGGTGGGGAAACCGTGAAGGAGGTGATGACATCACGTCTGGATATGGTCGATCTGGATATCCGTACATCTTTCAAGGAGGTGATGCAATGTATCATTGAAAATGCTTATTCACGTATTCCTATCTATTCCGGTTCACGGGACAATATTAAAGGGGTGCTGTATATTAAAGACCTTCTGCCTCATGTCAATAAGGGGGATAATTTCCGTTGGCAGTCATTGATTCGTCCGGCTTATTTTGTGCCGGAGACGAAGATGATTGATGATTTGCTGCGTGACTTCCAGGCGAATAAGATTCATATTGCTATTGTTGTGGATGAGTTTGGAGGAACTTCCGGACTGGTAACGATGGAGGATATTATCGAAGAGATTGTAGGTGAGATTCACGACGAATACGATGATGAAGAGCGTACATACGTTGTTTTGAATGACCATACCTGGATATTTGAAGCGAAAACGCAGTTGACGGATTTCTATAAGATTGCAAAAGTAGACGAAGACGAATTTGAAAAGGTGGTGGGTGATGCAGATACATTGGCAGGTATGTTGCTCGAAATTAAAGGTGAATTCCCGGCGCTGCATGAGAAAGTGACGTATCACAATTATGAGTTTGAAGTGCTCGAAATGGATAGTCGCCGTATATTGAAAGTTAAGTTTACAATTCTGCCGAAAGAAATGGAAGATGGCGTCGTTTCTGCAGTATAAGACGAATGGCATACAGTGGGCTGTCTGGAAGATGGAAGAGTCTTTGGATGCTTTATTGCTTCTTTTGCCCGGTGCGCGAAGAGCTTTCTGTGAGCAGGAATTGAATCGCTTTGTCTCCGAACGTCGTAAGATGGAATGGTTGTCGGTTCGTGTTCTGTTGTATTCCATGTTGCAGGAGGATAAGGAAATCGGTTACTCTCCCGAGGGGAAACCTTATCTCACAGATCATTCTTTTTTTATCAGTATTTCTCATACGAAAGGTTATGTGGCGGTGATGCTTGCTTCTTCGGTTCCGGTAGGCATTGACATTGAACAATATGCCCAACGGGTTCACAAGGTATGCGACCGCTATGTCCGTCCTGACGAGCAAGTAGAATCTTATCAGGGAGATATAACTTGGGGGCTGTTATTGCATTGGTCGGCAAAGGAAGCTGTTTTCAAGCGGATGGAAAATGCGGATGCTGATCTTCGTAAACTCCGGCTGACGCATTTTATTCCTCAAGAGGAGGGGACGTTTCAGGTTCAGGAGTTAGTTACGGCGCAGCAAGAACTTTATTCTGTCGGTTATCGTATTTGTCCGGACTTTGTATTGACGTGGACATTGAATTGAACGGACGAGGAAATGTGTGAGGTTCTTTTCTCGGTGTGTTATCATTGTCCGAATGTAGTGTCTTTCTAAAACGAAAAATGAGACTGCCTCATTTTTTTATTTTGAAGCAATCTCATTTTTATGAATTCAAAGCCTTTCAAGCGAAGTCTTTCACTATTGGGTTATTTCTCTTTTTTATTAAGTCGATAGCTCAATGCTCCTGACGGACATTTGCCGATTTGTGCAATTAATTCTTCTGTTGTCGCATTTTCAATCTGCACCCAGGGTCTTTCTTTGGGATGATAAACATTGGGTAGCATCTTTACACATATTCCGGCGTGCTGACATAATTCAGGCTGCCACACAATGGTCAGTTCACCATTGGTATATTCAATTTTTTTTCCCATATATGTATTTATTTAATATGAATACCACGCATTACAATTCGCTTCCATTCCGGATGTTTGTGAATATATCCGGCTACAAACGGGCAAAGCGGTACCAGGCGTAGACCTTGTCGCTCGATGTCTGCCAATGCTTTTTCCGCAAGTTGTGAGCCTACTCCCTTGCCGCCTAATGAGGCGGGTACTTCGGTATGTACAAGGTATATTTCTCCATTGCTTGATTTGATATAGTCTATTTCAGCTATTTTGCCATCGATCTGAAATTCATACCGATGTTTTTCTTCCTTGTCTATTTATTTATAATCTTCTGCCATAATTTTTACGTATTAAGTTCGATTATAATATAAACACTTGGGGAACACTTTTGTTTTACGCGAACAAATATTCTCCAAGTTTATAATCTTTCCAATTGAACTGTGAAGTGTCTCATTAAGGGAGCTTCCCAGGCGATACGTACTCCATGAGTGATGCTTTCTCTGCGTTCATATACATTTTTGAGGGCGGCAGCTATTACATTCATGTGATTGTCGGTATATACTCTGCGGGGGATTGCGAGACGAAGTAGGTCAAGGCCGTTAAAGCGATTTTCATGGGTCACCGGATCACGGTCGGCAAGGATATAACCGATTTCACATCCACGGATACCGGCTTCCAGGTAGAGCTCTATAGTTAGCGTCTGTGCCGGGAATTCTTCTCGAGGAACATGTGTCAGCACTTTAGGCGCATCAATGAAGATGGCGTGTCCTCCGGCTGGGCGTTGGTAAGGGATTCCGTATTCATCCAGTTTCTTTGCCAGGTATTCCACTTGTTTGATACGTGTTTCGAGGTTGTCGAATTCGGTGTTTTCGTCCAGTCCGATGGCGAGGGCGTTCATATCCCGTCCGTTCATGCCTCCGTAGGTGAGATAGCCTTCGTATTGTACACAGAAGCCTTTTGCGCCTTCATACCAGTCTGCACGTCGCGTGGCAATAAATCCGCCCATATTGACGATTCCGTCTTTCTTGGCGCTCATTGTCATGCCATCGGCAAGAGAGAACATTTCCCGTGTGATTTCTTTGATCGTTTTGTCTCGGTAACCTTCTTCGCGCATTTTGATGAAGTAGGCATTCTCGGCAAAACGTGCAGAGTCGAAAAGTACAGGTTTGCCATATTTGTCGGCGATGGCACGTACTTCGTACAGGTTTTGCATGGAGACGGGTTGTCCTCCGGCTGTATTGTTGGTGATGGTGACGATGATAAAAGGAATCCGTTCAGCGTATTCTGTGAGGGCTTTCTGTAATTTATCAGGGTCTACATTTCCTTTAAACGGTATTTCTAGTTGGGTTTGTTTGGCTGCATCGACGGTGCAGTCTAATGCGATGGCATGACGTCCCTCGATGTGCCCTTTGGTGGTGTCAAAATGTGAGTTGCCGGGCACAATGTCTCCTTCATGTACCAAATAAGAGAAAAGAACATTTTCAGCGGCACGTCCCTGATGGGTTGGTATGATGTATTCAAATCCTGTTAGTTTCGTAATCATCTCTTTCAACTTGAAGAATGAGGTCGCTCCGGCATAGCTTTCATCACCTAGCATCATTCCCGCCCATTGACGGTCACTCATCGCTCCGGTGCCGGAGTCGGTGATGAGATCGATATAAACTTGTTCTGATTTGAGTTGAAAGACATTATAATGTGCTTCTTTAATCCATTGCTCACGCTCTTCACGTGTGCTTTTCCGGATGGGTTCTACCATCTTGATTTTCCATGATTCAGCAAAAGGTAATTCCATTGTTGTAGATTTAATAGTTTTGAACGACGAATGTAGCTAAAATATGCGTGATTAACAAATATATGATGACTTTTTGTAAGTTTGGCTGATGCGGATGCCTTTTTGTGAAATAGTGGGAAATCAAAATATAGTGGGTGGAGAAATGTAAGCATCCGATAAAGTACACTATAAAAAAAAGGCTGTATCTCCTTTCAAGTTAAGCAGCCATCTATGGTTGTA
>PPYE01511889.1_pt1 | contig 14746 bp, 15 predicted proteins | sample 1559881 | NCBI WGS metagenome assembly PPYE01 (sample SAMN08240022, study PRJNA423297) | Human gut metagenome, whole genome shotgun sequencing project.
TCCTTGCACATCGCCTCATACGCGGCCAGCATCTTGTCCACGTGGCTCATCATCAGGCCAGTCTTCCGGCGCATCGAGCAGATGGCGCTGACCTCCAAGGTCTCAGGCGACACGTGCGAGTAGTGGGCCTTCAACTTCCGGTAGTTCTTCATCAACAGGTTGACGTCATGATACCGGGCGTCATATTCCTCATCGAGAATCTCATCCTTCCGGGCGAGTACCTCCGCTGCCGCTACCTTCACGATCTCGGCAATTTCTTCTGTTCCAATCATGGTCATCTGCCTCCTATCTCCGAATTTTACTGATGCGGACGCGCAGCGCGTTCAGCAGCGCGTTCTGCATATCGCCCTTGTCGTGAAGGGCCTCCAAGACGGCTTCATCCATGCCGCCCTGCACAATTAGGTGGTGGATGACCACCGGATGCTCCTGCCCCTGTCGGTGCAGCCGCTTGTTGGCCTGCTCGTACTGCTCCAAACTCCATGTCATCCCGAACCAGATGGCGTGGTGGCCGCCGCGCTGAAGATTCAGCCCGTAGCCGCAGCTCGCAGGATGTGCAAGCAAGATGTCGATTTCGCCGTTGTTCCAATCTGCCTCGTCCTGCGCATTGGAGTAAACCCGCACACGCAGATTCGTATTTGCCAGAGCTTTCACCAGCCGGTCACGGTCATGCTGGAAGGCATAGAACACCAGAGCGTGTTGCCCGTTGAGCTGCTCCACCAGCTCCATAAAAGCGTCGATTTTGCAGTCATGGATATGGACAGCGTTCCGGTCCCCGTCGTAAATCGCCCCGTTGCAAAGCTGCAAGAGCTTGTTCGTCAGGACGCCGGCGCTCTGGGCTGTGATGGTGTTCTCGTCCACCTGCAACAGCAGGTCGGTTTCCAACTGGGCATACGCTCTCTTGGCCGCAGCGTCGAGTGCCACCGGGACGTCGTTATGTATGACGTCCGGCAGGGTGAGGTAGTCGCTGGCCTTCATGCTGATGCAGATGTCGCTGATGGCTCTCTTTATCATCTCGAAACTGCCCTCCTTCGGGTCGTAGCTGAAGATGGTCGTGCGGTTGCGCTTGCCGGGGACGAAGTACCGGTCACGATATGCGCCCAGCGTCCCACACAGCCGTACACCGCCGTCCAGCAAGTAAATCTGCGCCCACAGGTCTTCAAGGCCATTGCCGGTCGGAGTACCGGTCAGCTCCACGATTCTGCGAATCCTGCTGCGGACCAGCCGCAGGGATTTGAACCGCTTGCTCTGGGGGTTCTTGAAGCTCGAACTCTCATCCAGCACCACCATGTCGAATGGCCACGCATTTTTGAAGTGCTCGACCAGCCACGTCACATTCTCACGGTTTATCACGTAGGCGTCTGCCGGCGTAGCCAATGCCCGAAGTCGCTGCTGGACCGTACCGAGAACCGGCACAACCCGCATCATCTTCAGTTGGTCCCACTTTGCAGCCTCCGTAGTCCATGTGGCCTCAGCCACCTTCTTTGGCGCGATGATGAGAGGCTTTGAGACCTCCCACCGGTTATACCGCAGGTCCTTGATGGCCGACAGGGTGATAGCCGTCTTTCCCAAGCCCATATCCAAAAACAGCCCTATCGCCGGATCGCTGATGATGCGGTCAATGCAATACTGCTGGTATGGGTAGGGTACAAACTTCATGCCTCATCACCTCCCTCGATTTCAGCAAGCAGCTCTTTCACCTCGTCGATGCCTTTGACCACGCGGGCATCGGCTCCGCGCTTTTGCATTTCTCCGATAACATACCTCTGGATTTTCGTAAGGCGGCCTGTCTCGGTCTTCAGCTCGACGAATATGACCCGGCCTTTCGCTGTTATGATGATTCGGTCAGGCACACCTAATGTACCGGGGCTGACGAACTTCAGGCACATCCCGCCAAGCCTTTTCACACCTTCGACAAGACGCCGCTCAATTTGACTTTCTTTCATCTGTACCTCCTCGCGCGCACGCGCGCGTATAATTTGCGCGGATTAGGCGAATTAGGGAGTGTGTATTTTCTCTACTTCCTCTAATCTCTCTATTTACAGGTCTATTTAGTAGTGAATGTTCCAATGTTCCACTAACTACGTAGAGTAAATAAAGAGAACTGAAAAGTTGCTTAGAACAACCGTGTGTCGCGTTTATGAACCAAATGGGGTGGAACATCGACTGGAACATTGCCGGAACAACGGAACATTGAAGGTGGAACATTGGGTGGAACATTGCTCGACTTTCCGCCCTGACTTTCGACTTTCCGCCCTGAACATCGACTTACATTCAAATGTTCCGCGAATGTTCCACTAAATGTTCCGGCTTTCATCGCACCATTTCTCTACGTCGATGCCCATATCAAGTAGCTTTCTGGTGCAGAGCCACTCGGCGTCCTCATCGTCCATCTCGTAGTATTTGACCAGCGCGTCAATCTCCACCGAGAACCGGTCGAAGAACTTCCGCAGCCGCTGTTCACCGAAGCCAAGCTGCTCGTGGAGCACATACAGAATCATCGCGTTCAGCTCGACCTCGTGCTTCCGGGTGTACTCCGCAAGCTGCCTCTCGATCTCCATGTTCATGGCCTTCTTCTCCGCAGACGTGAGAACCGCGCCATAGATTTTGCCGCCAGCCTTTTTCACCACCATGCCGATTACCTCCACGCTCACTCTAAAAGCATCTTAGCCAACTCAACCATATCCTGAAGATGGTAGTAGACGTCAGGGAACCCATTCGCATGGCCCAACTCCCACGCATACGCCCAGAGGCGCTGGGCCTTGACCCGTGATAGGTCGTGGCCCACGTCCTCCTGAATCAACCGGTAGATGTCTTCGAGGATGGCGTCGCGGCGCTTGTTCTTTTCGGTGTTCAGCCGCGCCACCTCTGCCTGATAGTCGGCGTTGTTCTTCTCCACCATTTCGCGGTTCCAGCGGACAGACCTCTCCTCATCGAAGATGTGGTCAGCCCGGACCTTGCGGATGCCCGCAGGGACGCAGGACATCCGCTCCATCGCCTCGAACTCGGTGCGGATGGTATGCCAGTCCTTGACGATTGCTAAATCGCTTCTCTTACCCATCAGATGTTACTTCCCTCTGATGCGCTGGAATCCGCGCTGCTTGCCACAGTAGCCGAAGCGCAGACTTCCCGGCGTTTTCTCCCATCCGGGTATTGCCCGGAGGATGTCATTGATTTCGGTGGAATCGCTGTACCGGAAATCGCGTGGCTGGCCTCCAAAGGCTTCGCACCAAATCTCCAAGGCGCACACTCTGTCGCGCTTGACGAGATTTACGCTACCCTCCACGGTGCCGTTGAGGTACAGCCGGCGTTTGTCCAGCGACCACTTCGGCCAGTCTTCCGGCACCGGCTGGTCGATGAAGTCAAGGATGATGCCCTCCTTGCTGCTGACCTCGCGGTGGGCCTCCTGTTCTTCCTTCGCTTCTTCTTCCAGCTCGCCGGTCAGGAACAGGCCTTCACCAAACCGCCAGCGCATGACGGCCTCGGCCCAAATCTGGTCAATCTCCTCATCGAGCGTGTCCCACACGAGCTTCTTGCGCGGCTGGACGCCCACGTCCACCGGCCAGAACCGGCGGTTGCCCGTGCGATCTCGCAGGAACATGGCGGTGTTGGTGGTGCCGAAGAACACGCAGCAGCGCGGCAGCTCCTTGACGTGACGCCCGTAGGCCGCCCTGAACCGGTCTGCCCGCAGAGACAGGAACTGCTTGATGCGAGCCACATCTGACTGCCTGAAGGCGTCCAGCTCGCCAATTTCGACCAGCCATACGCCTTGCAGCAGCTCGCTGGCCTCCTTGCCCTCGAAGGTGCGGATGCCATCGTTGAACCAGCCTTTGCTCATCTTGTCGAGAAGCGTAGACTTACCAATGCCTTGCGGCCCGGCGAGGATGAGCATGGTGTCATACTTGCACCCCGGCGTCATTGCCCGGGCCACCGCCGCCGTGAAAGACTTCCGCGTGACGGCGCGGACGTAGGGCTTATCCTCTGCTCCGAGATAGTCGATGAGCAGAGTGTCGAGCCTCGGCACACCGTCCCATTCCAGCTTGGACAGGTAGTTGCGGACGTCATTGAACTTGTGCTTCTCGCTGTGCAGGGACAGAGCACCGTCGATTTTGCCGTTGCCGGTAATCTTGTAGACCTTCTCGAAGTACCAGTAGAGGCCGGCATTGTCGTTATCTGTCCACCCCCTTCTTTTGTCAAACACGCTCCACGGCAGGTCTCCCAGCACTTCGCCGCGTCCGGCGAACTCGTTCAGCGCGAATTTGCCCCGGAGGTTCGGGTCATTTTCAAGGATGAGCCAGATGTTGTCGATGGTAGCCTTAATCGTGCCGGTCTGCCGGTTCAGCTCCAAGTCCATTGTCCAGTCGAGGTTATCGCCCTCGCTGGCCGACGCTGATTCGGTCAGGCCGCTGAAATCGCTGACAGCAGAATCGGCCCGTTCCTTTGCAAGCTGCCGGGAGACCCGCGCGTCCTCCACAGCGAGGTTGCACATCGCCGTGTAGGATGGGAGCCTGTTCGTGGGCGTGTTTGGGTCAGCTCCATCGTCGAGGTCGCCAAACTTGTGCAGGCGCACCAAGTCGAAGGCGTTGACTAACCTGCCGCAGCAGGGGTCGGTGGAGTGGTGGCTGTACAGAAACATTCCGTTGTCGTACACCACTGCTCCACCGGTCGTGCTGCCGCCAAGGTAGGTATATCTTCCTCTTGAATCATCCACCGGCGCATAGATGCCGTCGAGATAGGTGTCCATCGCGCCGTAGATGTCGTATGTCCGGCAGAACGCGCCCACCACGCCAGCCTTGCTGAGTGGGTCGCTCTGCTTCATTGCCAGTTTCTTATAGGCGTTGTCTGCACCGGGGACCTGCGGCCACTTCGAGACGTCGCGCCAATCCCCGAACTTTTCGTTCATCGCATTCAGCAGACCGTCTGCGGAGAGCATGGGCTTATCGCCGAACGTGAAGATGTACTCGCTGTCCTTGCAGCAGCTCGGCCAGTACATCAGCCGCGTGGCCTCGAACGTGGTCGGGTCAGCGAACTCAATGCCGATGCAGACGGCCATATACCGGGCCAGCGGCTCGTATTCGTCTGCCGTGACCGTGCGGTCGAGGGGCAGCAGAATACGCAGCCGGGGGCTTGCCGGTGAGTGTTTGCGAGTTGAATAGATGCAGTAGCCGCAGCCGAGCGCATCTACGCGCTTCAGGATTTCTTCGGTGCCACCGGGCGGGATGGTGTCAAAGTCGAGGGTGATAATTTCGCGGCCTGTCACGGCCCCGGCCTTGCGGCGCGGGCCAGACAGGGTGCCAGCGACGAACCCGCCGATGTCTTTCTTGTCATCCTGTTCAGATTTCCGCAGGGAGAGGTACTCCTGCATCGTCTCTGTTGACCGGCTGGGAATTCGGAGCTTTTCGTAGAACTCCGACAGCATCAGGGTCTGCGGCTGCCAGTTCACGCTCTTTCGGTTGTTACCGACAGAGATTGTAATTTGGCGGTCATTGACCATTGGCTCCGACCTCCTTCCGTCTACCTGTATTTCTTGCCAGTTTCCTTGTCCATGAGGACGATCCGGCCCACGACCTCAAAGCCTGCCAACTCCGCGCAGCCCTTCATCACGGGGATAAGGGCGCTGATGGCGGCAAGCCGGTCAGCCTCCTTGCGGCGTTCCTCTTGCGCGATGTTGCTCATCGCTTCGCCGACTGTGGGGTCAGGATAGCCCTCAGCATTTTTGTGTACGAACATGGCGTTAGTCCTTTCTGAAGAAATCGCCAACCCAGCCATCAGCGTTGAGGGGAAGGTCAGGCGCCCACGGAATCGGCAGCGACATCAGCCGCACGACTTCATCGAGGTCGGCCTTCTCTACAGGGCAGTCCACTACCACCTCGTCGTGGATGTGGAACACCACCGGGAACCCGGCGGCCTCCAACCGCTCGATGGCGATTGCAAGGCAGTCACGGGCGATGGCCTGAACGCAGTTCTCCACGAGTTTGCCCCCGTAGGTTTCGAGCTGCGTCCACTGCTTTGTTGTCTGGTTGACGCCGTAGTAGAGGATGGAGGGGCGGCCCCAAGAGTTCTCACCGAGCGAGGGCTTCGCATAGTAGAGTTTGCGGCGGCTCGGCAGGGTGATGGTGAGGAAGTCCAGCCCGTTCTCAATGTCCATCTCACGGGCCAGCATCAGCCCTCGGACGCCCGCCGGATGGCCGGTCTGGATGACAGACACCGCCGCCGATTCGAGCGAATACCAGAGGTCCACAATGCGCTTATTGGAATCCCGCCAGCGGGAAACGATGTCCGGCAGGTCATCTTCTGGGATGCCCATTTTCAGAGCGCCCATTGCGATGAGCGCACCGGAGCTGCCCTGATAACCCAGCGCCAGTTCAGCGACCTTGCCCTTTTGCCGCAGGGCGTATTCGGGGTTGCCCTTCTTAATTTTTTCCAGCGGGACGCCGAACATCTGGCTCGCCGACGCCTCGTAGATTTTGCCATGGGTCCTGAACACTTCCAACCGCCATTGCTCTCCCGCCAGCCATGAGATGACGCGGGCTTCGATGGCGCTGAAGTCGGCGTCCACCAGCTTGTTGCCTTCGGACGCCACGAACGACGTTCGGATGAGCTGGGACAGGGTATCAGGCACGGAGCCGTAGAGGAACCGCAGCTTGTCCTCCTGCTTGTTCCTGACGGCCTCACGAGCCAGCGGAAGCTGCCCAATGTAGGTGCGCGGGAGATTCTGGACCTGCACGAGACGGCCCGCCCAGCGGCCTGTGCGGTTGGCTCCGTAGAACTGAAGCAGCCCTCGTACCCGGCCATCGGCGCACACAGCGGCCTCGATAGCGTCGTACTTCTTGGTGCTGGTTTTGCCCAGCTCCTGCCGGATTTCAAGCATCCGGTTGGCCGAGCCGGTCACAGCGTTGCTTTCCAGCATAGCGGCAACCGTGTCTTTCCGCAGGTCAGTGACGGGCGTGTCAGTGGCCTTTTCCAGCCACGTCGAGAGCTGGGCGATGCTGTTCGGGTTTTCCAGCCCGGTGATGGAGATTGCCTCCTGCATGAGCCGGTCACGGGACTGCGCCCCGATTTCCAGAGCGCCGCGCACCATGCCCATGTCCACCGCTACGCCTCTGGCGTTGATGAGCAGGTCGGTCTGCCACTGTTTCTCGATGTCATCCGGCACTGGGAATGCCGACAGCCGGCGCTCGATCTCCTTCTCGGTGGTGACGTCACCCAGGCAGTAGGTCTTGAACAAATCCCACTTATCCGGGTCGTGCTTCGGCAGGTTGCGGTGCCGTCCACCGTTTGACTGCGTGGGGGTGCAGGGTACGCAGAAGTACCGGATGAGCGCCTTGCCTACCGAGAGCTTCTGCTTTTCGGCTGGCAGACCCAGCGCCTTGCCGGTGGCGTCCAGGCCCGCTGTGTAGCCGCAGTAGAGGCCGTGCAGCATCGTGTCCCGCCACTGGTCTACCGGCAGCATATGACCGTAGAACTTCGAGAGACAGTACCACTCGAACGCGGCGTTGTAGGCGTGTTTGATGTACTCCGGGCTTTCTATGGCTTTATAGAGCCAGTCCGGGAGAACCTCACCTTGCGCCAAATCCACAACCACCACGGGGCTGTCGTTCAGGCTGTATGCGAACAGCAGGATCTCGAAGTCCGGGCTTTGCACATACTTGTAGGCTCCGGCCTTGCCAATGGGAACACTGCTGAAGGTTTCAAGGTCAATGCTGAGATGGTGCTTCATCCTTCCCACCTCTCTCCCGCGATAACTTCCGCGTAGGCACTCAGCTGCTTGCGCTGCTTGTCGATGGCGTTGTACCCGCTGACTGAGATGATGTCGGTGGGCCACTGCTTTCCGAAAATTGCGTGAAACAGCAGCCGGCCTTTGGAAATCAGGCTGTCCAGCTCATCGAGAATGTCCGAGCGGTACTTGGCCTCCTCTACAATATTGCAGAGCAACCCCCTGCGCTGGTCCTCCGTGCAATACTTCCGGGCGAGGCGCAGCAGCTTGTTCACTTTTTTCTGCGGGGATGTGCCAAAGAACGTCCCCACGTTTATCTCAACGTACCCGTTCGGATGATTGACGCGGAACCGCTTCGCCTCCCGAGGGGTATCGAAATCAAACATAGACTTGTCCTCCTTAGAAAAAAGACACGCGACCGCTTATTCTGCGGCCGCGTGTCTTTCGCTTACTTAACCGAAATACAGCTGGCCGGTGAGGGGGTTGATAGCACCGGGCTGGACGCCCATCGGATTACCCTGCTGAGGCTGGCCGCCATAAGGACCGTCAGCGGCACCCCACGGAGCCACACCGTCAGCAGCAGCGGGCGCAGGTGCGGGAGCGGCATACCCGGTGTTGGAGTAGCTCATCTGGCCCGGGGTGGCCGGCATCGCGCCGCCGTAGGCGGGAGTAGCAGGAGCTGCAACCGTCTGGCCTACGCCGGCGAAGTCTGCGGCGGCAGACGCTCCACCAGCCAGAGGCTCACCATCGCGGGTCTTCATCACGTTGCCAAGACCGCAGCCTACGCCTCGCTTGCCGGCAGTGTTGTAGCCGAAGAAATTGATTGTCACGCGGGCATACATACCGCTGTAGATGTCCTGTGGCAGCAGCTCCGTGTTGATGTCGCTCTGGGACACCACCTGCGGCTTGTTCTTCGTGCTGGCAGTGATGACCCAGCAACCCTTGCACTCGGGGCCGTAGGGAGTACCGTTCTCACGAACGCCATCGCCGTCGTGGATGGGGATAGGCAGGACCGGAGGACGGACGCCGCCCCAAATCTTCGCCTGTGCGTCCTTGGCAGCAGCCTCGATGCTGGCGTCGATGTTCGCCTTCACCGCCGTGTCAGTCTTCGGGATGAGCAGCGTGACGGAATACTTCGGGGTCGCGGTGGGGTCGTTGTTGTTCACACGAGGGGCCACGAGGTTCACGTAGGACAGCCGGACTTCGCCGGTCAGGACCTTGGTCGGAATGTTGTTGTACATACTGTTTTCTCCTTTCGCTCTGCGACGATTTTCTTCTTCAACGGTTTTCTTCGCCCAAATAACGCCGGGGTCGTTCTCTGTGAGAACCCTCCCGCTGGCGCACTTCACACACTTGATGCGCCAGTGACCTTGATGTCGTTCAAAATGTCCGTACCCCGGCTCCACCCAGCTTCCACAGCAATAGCAGTAGCCGGGGTACTTATTACGAGCCACTCTCGGCGACGCCGGCGAAGTCGGACGCCGCGCTGCTGAATGGCTGTCTGGAATCACTCTCAGGGGCGATGGTAGGCTTGCCCTGCGGCTTGGTTACGAACTCTCCGACCAGCTCCTTGAACTTCACAGTGCCGAGCATCTTTTCAAGCTGGGCAAGGGTCTTCGGTACGCTGTCGTAAATCAACGCGCGGTCTACTCCACTCTCTTGGAGCTTATCGAGAGCTGCGTCTTGGTCAGTCCAGCAACGGCTGCTGCGGCCCTCCACGACCTTGTAGCCGGGGATGCTTTCACCGTTGAGCATGACTTCGAGCGCTCTCTTTTTCACGGCCTCATACCACGTCACAAGGTCTTCACCTTGCGAGAGGACGATGCCCACTTCCTCCGGGGACAGGATGGCTACGCTGTGGCCCGCAACACAGTCCTTGAAGTCATCAAAGGCGCTGATGTGCTGATTTGCCTGAGCCTTACACATACCGTTGGCCCTACAGAACCGGCACCACTCACCGGCGTGATATTCACCGAAGCCCATGAACGCCATCTGCGCCTTGGGCTTGATGCTTTCACCCCACGCCAGCAGCTCGTCCACGCTGCAAGTCCACCCGCCGTAGGCGTTGATGCGGGGCTGGTCGATGTAGACCGTGACGTTCTTCAGAGCATCACCGAACAGCGGCTGGTAGAGCTTCAGCGCACCGAGAGCGTACAGCATGAGCTGGGGGTTCTCCTCGGGGCTGACAGGGACGCCCTTCCCGTGCTTGTAGTCCGTGATGATGAGGGTATCGCCACCGAACATCACGCAGTCACAGCGACCAAACGCCTCCGGGACGTAATCGGAGATGTCCACCTTGACCTCAAAGGCGATGTACGGTTCATTGGCGAACTCCATCGCCCGCTCGGTCAGGTGTTCCACGTAGGTCTCAGCCGTGTGGAGCATCTCATCATCCCATACCTCATCGGTCTTCAGCTTCTTGATGACACGGTTGTACTCAGCAGCCTTCGCCTTCTTGAACTTCTTCTTGGCGGCGATCTCGCAGACGCTGTGAGCTACCGTCCCTTCGTGGGCGTACTCACTGGGCTTCTCAGGGAGCGTCGCTTCAAGTCGCGGTGCAAGTGGGCAGTTCAGCCAGCGATGGGCGCTGGACGGGGAAAGCAAGGCATGGTCACTCATATCTTCGCCCCCAGCTCTCTCAGGCCGGTAGCGAACGCGCCGAGCTGCTCAGGCTTCAGGTCCATGACGGCGTTTGCGCCGAAGGACATCAGCAGGTTCCGCAGCTCATTGACCTTGCCAGCATCCATGAGCGTCGCACCGGCGGCCATGATTTGGTCAATCGTGTACTGAGGCGGCTGTGCCAGCGGGACATTGGGTGCGGGGTAATTCGGAGTAGCCTGAGCAACGGGACCGGGGCTGGGCAGCGGGTTAGGCTGAACAGGAGCGGCGGGCGCAGGAGCCGGCATCGGAGCAGGTGCAGGTGCAGGGGTAGGAGCCGGAGCAGCAGTCTGGGGATTCGTCACAGGCTGCTGCGGTGCTGCCACAGCGCCCTGCTGGGGCGTGAGCTTTGCACCGCCTATCGCAGCCGCAAGGTTGTTGAGCGCCCCTACAAGCTCCGGGGCCTCAATAGTGATTCGCATTTCGAGCATTGTTTTGTCCTCCTTAAAAAGTTGTTCAATATTCGCTTCTGAATACATTCTCCCGATTCTCACCGGCCTCGAAGTACAGAAGCTCCGACAGCGGCTGGCAACCGCCGGCGTACCAATCAGATAGAGCTTGCTCTGCTACACTGTAATCGTTCTCTGACACTGGCCTCGATTGACGCCAGTAGCCGTCAAACTGGTTCGGCGCAGACACGACAGCCAAAACTGTATCGCCGCCAAAATTTCCGGCGCTTACCCGATTCAGGATGACCTCGCATACAAGACGCTTGTCCTGCTCCTTGTCCTCATAGCACTCACCTGCAAGGGTCAGGACCATAGCCTCGACGTCCTCATCCGACCACGGAACCTCTGGTGTAGCACTCACCATCGGTGGGGCGCTCGGCTTTGGAGTGATTAACGCATACTGCGTTTTCTCCACAACAGGGTCTGGCAAGCTCGTGTTTTGCCCTCCATCGTTGCAGGACGTGAGAAAAAGGGATACCGCGATCACGGCTACTACGAGGGCCGGTTTTGTAACTTTGGCTATTTCAATAGTCTGCTGGACTTGAGCAAAACCGAAGGAGGACAACAAAATGGAAATGCAGGAGGTCATCAGCAGAGCAGAGCGGAATATCCGTCAGGCTCTGAGTGACTATGAGGCTCACACCCGCCAGACAGATGTGCTGGATGACGTGACGGACACGTTCGTCCGCGTCCTCGCCCGGGACAGCAGTCATGCCAAGCAGGGTCTGCGGGAGCTGTTCAGCAAGTCTCCGGTCTGGAATGAGGAGCTGGACGCGCTGGTCATCAACGGGACACGGACGCACGACCCGGACTACGACCGGGTGTACAAGCTGGCGTTCCAGATTCTCGAAAAGCCGCTGAAGTCGAGCGAGTACGACTGGAACACGTTGGTGGAGGCCATCAACTTCTTCTCCAACCCGGATGCGCGGGAGAACGACCGGCAGCGGTACATCGAGGCGATTCAGAAGCTGGCCCCGAAAGCCTACTCGCCGACCAAGAAATTGAGCCGCGTGTTCAAGGCTCTCTGCGTGGCGTTGGGCGTCGCGGATGAGAGTGCCGGCAGCGAGTTCCAGCGGCTGTATGCTCAGTTCGCTGATGAGCTGAGTGCCAGACAGATCGGCTTCAAGCTGTTCGTCAGCATCAATCCGGCGCACTTCATCACGATGAGCAATCCGAAGTGCGACCGCCGGGGAACAACCCTCACCAGCTGCCACTCGTTCAATTCGACCGAATACGATTACAACAACGGCTGTTCCGGGTACGCGCGGGATGAGGTCAGCTTCATCGTGTTCACCGTGGATGATCCGACGAACCCGGAGCTGCTGAATAACCGGAAGACCACGCGGCAGGTGTTTGCGTATCGGCCCGGCAGCGGACTGCTGTTGCAGAGCCGGATGTACAACACCTCCGGTGGCGTGTACGGAGCCGCAGCGGATTCCAAGCTGTACCGCGATTTGGTCCAGCGTGAAATCTCGGCGCTGGAAGACGTGCCGAACCTCTGGAAGACCTACTCGTCCACCGGCAACATGGCGGACCTCGTTGTTCGCGGCGATGGTTTCGGTGGGTATCCGGATTGGGAGCATGAAGACTTCGACGGCCACATCAGTGTCCGTGCGGACTGCGACGTGGAAACCGTTGAGCCGTTGGAGGTCGGAACCTATGGCCTGTGCATCTGCTGCGGCTATGAAATTCAGGACGGGCTGTACTGCGATGACTGCAAGCACGGCGGTTGCAGCTGTGACGAGTGCGGCAACAGCTACGACGAGGATGACCTGTACGAGGTACGTGATTCGCGCGGAGACTGGATTCAGGTCTGCGAGAACTGCCGGGATGAGTATTACACCTACTGCGAGCACTGCGGTGAGTATTGGCCCAATGATTGCACGACCCGTGTGGGTGACGAATATTATTGCGACAGTTGCCGCGACGAGCTTTGCGAGTGCTGTGAGGACTGCGGTGAGTGGCATCTCCGCGAGGATCTGTACCATGCGTACCACGATGGTCGCGAGGTCTGGATCTGCGAGGATTGCCGCGACGATGATTACAGCTATTGTGACGAGTGCGATGATCTGCACCACTGCAATGATATGCAGACGGTTTACAAAGCCGACGGGACCCAGTATTACGTCTGCGATGACTGCGCGGAGAAGTTCGTGACCTGCCCGCATTGCGATGAGCTGGTCGAGATGTGTGACGATGGGACCTGCCCCCACTGTGGAGCGGTCATGGAAGAAATGGAGGATGAAGCCGTATGAAGCCTTTGGAAGATTACCTGAAGCCCACCCAGAAAGAGCTGTTTGCCAAGTTGACTGCGATGTATCGTGGCCGCACGGTCATCTGCAAGAACAAGTACATCATCGTGCGGGGCGAAGCGCCGGTCATGCTGCTGGCTCACCTCGACACGGTTCACAAGGAGCCGGTGAAGCACATCTGCAAGTCGGACAGCGGGAATATCCTGATGTCCCCGCAGGGCATCGGCGGTGATGACCGCTGCGGCGTCTACGCTCTGACGGCAGTGTACGAGCAGGCGCAGGTCAAGCCGTGGCTCTTGTTCACTTGCGACGAAGAAATTGGCGGCGTCGGAGCTGAGGCGTTCTGTGCCAAGCACCGGGCGGGCAAGACCCCGAAGGAGCTGGACGAGCTGAAGCTGCTCATCGAGATTGACCGCAAGGGCCGGAACGATGCAGTGTACTACGACTGCGACAACCCGGAGTTCGAGGCGTACATCAGCGGCAAGGGGTTCGAGACCGAGTGGGGATCGTTCAGCGACATCTCCTACGTCGCGCCGGAGCTGGGCGTGGCGGCGGTGAACCTCTCGTCCGGGTACTACAACGCGCACACGCTGCACGAGTACATCAACCGCAAGCACCTGAACGCGACGGTCAGGAAGGTCCTCGAAATCGTGACCGAGGCCGCGCGGCCTGACTTCCCGAAGTACGAGTACATCGAGGGCACGAAGTTCTTCAGGTCCCGCGGGGGCTGGGGCGGATACGATTACTACGACCTGTACTACGACCGGAACTCCAAGGCCATGCGGCCTAAGACGCTCCCGCCTACGGACGAGACCGGAGATGACTACGACGAGCTGGGGCTTGAAGACATCCCTGAAGACATCCGCGACGAGTATTTCGCCCTGCTGGACTTTTACAGCCCGGAGGAACTGGATGCCATCCGTGAGGAAATGGGCGACGCCGGTATCTCGATGCTGTGCCAGTCTGAGTTCGGTGAGGACTACTACGGGATGTTCGGTGATTACAGAGAGGAGGCGGTTTCGCAATGACGCTTCAGGTCAAGGAGTTCGACCTGCTGGTCGAGATTTACAAGCACCTCAGCTCGGATGGGCAGAGGCCGGAACTGGCGACCGCTTTGCTCCGGGTCATCAACCGGGCAAACGCCGAGCAGGAACGGGCTTGGGCGGCTCGACACCGCCCCGGCCCTGTTCCGAAAAGCATCAAGCAGAAGTTGGAGCGGGAGGACAAGCCGCTGATGACCCGGCTGCTGGAAGCAGGCTATCCTCGTTCCGAGATGGACCACCACGAATCCGACTTGTACGTCTATGTCACGCCGGTGTCCACGCAGGTCATCGAGCGGTGGTGCAAAGAGCACCGGTTCGACCGGACGTGGCACTGCCCGACGTTCTACGACCAGCTCACCGGGCGGCTGATGTACGACTGCGCGTTTCAGTATTTCGAGGAGGCGAGTGAAGATGTACTGCAATCCTGATGTTTGCCCGAACTGCCAGTACATCGGCGAGGGCGATAGCTGGTGCGACGTGACCGGCAAGATCGTGCTTTCCGATTGGGAGCCGACCAGCGACTACATGGGGGCGGGCTGCCCCTACACGGCCCGGCGGCGTAAGCGCAAGCACCGCCGGAAGAAGAAAGGCCCGAGCGTCGGCACGATTGCGACGTACATCGTCCTGACG
>PPYE01413806.1_pt1 | contig 14743 bp, 8 predicted proteins | sample 1559881 | NCBI WGS metagenome assembly PPYE01 (sample SAMN08240022, study PRJNA423297) | Human gut metagenome, whole genome shotgun sequencing project.
GAAATAAGATAATATCTCAGAGGTAAGACATAACAAAAATATACCCCAACCTACTTACTCTAGCGGGTTGGGGAATTTTGTTCCAGTATAAAATGTGACAATAGCATGGTACCGATACAACGCTATCATCAGCTAAATTAACGTTGCATAGACAAAATGAGCCGATAAATGAGCTTGTAAATGAACCTGTAAATGAACGACTTCAAGCTATACCTCAAGATGTTGGTAGCAACAGACATGGAATGCGAGCCGTTCTTAGAAGACAAAAACGAGCTTCATACCCTGGATGACAGCTACCCATTCATCTTCACAAACATTAAAGGCCCAATTCTTGTAAAAGAAGATATGGATACTTACATCAGAAGCCACAAAGATGACTTCATCGGCCAAGCCGAGGAATCCTTGCCAAGAAAATCCTGCCAAAGATTATTTGAATTATTCGACATAGATACCGACTGGCTGGAATTATAACATTCCGCCAAAGTACATGATATCAGAATGTACTTTGGCGGATGCTATTTAAGGTTTATTTTACACTCTCCTCTTTAAGAATACCAACTAATACTTGAACTATCTTTATCATATCTTGCTCCGTATTATACTTACTCAAAGAAATACGAATAGTGCCTTTTGCTAACATTACTTCCAATCCAATAGCCTTCAACACATGAGATATTTGAGTATCTTTGCTATCACAAGCTGAACCTGTAGAAACACATATTCCTTTCAAATCAAGCCTATGCATTATAGACTCCCCACTCCGATTAGGAAAAGAAAGGCTAACATTTCCCTTTATATGGTTTTCAGCTCCATTTCTATAAAATACTATACCAGAACGAGATAAATTGGAGATAAGTATTTCTTCTAAATGTGCCAAATAACTTTCATTCTCACAAATAGAGATTACATTTTCTTCCAAAGCAGTTGCCATACCAACAATCGAGGCAACATTCTCTGTACCAGCTCTTAATCCATTCTCTTGTGTACCTCCTTTTATCAGTGTAGGCCAGTTGACTCCTTCTTTTATATAGAGAAAACCAATACCCTTTGGACCATTAAACTTATGTGCAGATGCAGAGAGCATATCCACCCCCAACTCTCGAACATTAATTCGGGTATGTCCTATAGCTTGAACTGCATCTGTATGCATCAACCAACCATTTTCATGAGCAATTGTTGCCAATTCTTTTATCGGCTGAATTGTTCCGATTTCATTGTTGGCATACATTACAGATAATAGACCACAAGATGAGTGTACCACCTCTTTAACGGAAGAAGAAAGAACAATCCCTTCTTTAGTTACAGGCAATAATGAGACTGAACATCCACACCGTTTTGCAGACTCACAAGGTCTTAATATCGCATGATGCTCGATAGAAGAAGTAACTATAGGCAAATGTTGTTGAACAGCACCATTAATAACCCAATTGTCACTCTCAGTACCACAAGAAGTAAAAAAGATTTCACTGGGCTGTGCACCTATACAATTAGCAATAACTTGTCTTGCCTCTTTTAATGCCTTCTTCGGCAAACGAGCAAAAGAATATAACTGAGAAGCATTGCCGTACTCATTTTGTAAATACGGCAACATGCTCTCAAAAGCCTTATTGCTTAGACGAGTCGTAGCTGCATTATCAGCATATACATATTCTTTCATAGAACCTCCTTTTAACTAAAGAGTTTACATCCTTCCTCTTTAAATTCTTCTATTTTATCCAATATGTCTTGAACTTCACAACCTAGATAATCTGCCAAACAATCCATACAGTAAAAGGATGTAATGTCCTCACCAAGTAATTTTTTATTGATACCTATTGTATTCTTATCAAGACATTTCTTACCACATGCTATACAACTATATACTTTACTCATAATCACGAATTAAAAAAGTTGGTACATTCTTGCCTTTATACTGCAAATCAATCATACCCATTTGTCTAACTATTATTTGGCGCATCTTTCTAGCAGGAGTCAAGCAATAAGCATTGAATTCCGATGCTTTAATATCTTGCATAGAACGCACATGAGGAAACAGTAATTTCAGATAAGCTGTAGCTATACGCTTAATTGCTTCCGTATCACGTGTATCTGCATTAGCAGGATACTCCACCATTCTATCAACGATGGCACGATAAGATATATCGTCACGCAACAAGTGCATGATGGATGAGAAGTATTCCGAGTTTAATGCCCAACCAGATATTTTCAGCCCCTCATTCATACGAGGAATATCCCAGCCCTTGATAAATCCATGAATACGATCCATCAAAGCACTAGTTCGGAACAAAGACGGCAAATCCTCAAACATATTCTGATATTCATCCATCTTCGCCTCATCAATGTTTCCTAACATAACAAAGCCAGCATCAGCAACATCATCCTTATCGCCGATTTTCACCGTTCCCTGCTCCATATAGCCTTGAAGCGTTTGAGTCATTTCATTGACATTATCAAAGTCAACTTTCTGGATCTCATCAAAAGCAATATAGTCATGATAAAAAACAAGACCTTCCTCACGACGTGCCAAATCATAGAACAATTTTGCTCGTGTCATCTTACCCGCAGATAGATAGCCATAGCGGCTGACTCCACCAAACAAGTACGACTTACCGGTACCTTTCGGCGCAAGTTCAATCAGATTCAATCTCTTCTCCACAAATGGTAATAGTCGTGTCAACATTGCTAGCTTCTGATGCTCGTCTTCATATCCCGAAGCATTATAGTCTATTGCTCCCAACAACACATCAATCCATTCATGAATTGAAAATTCTTTTCTGACATCCTTATAGTAGTCAAGGTCAATCTCGTATGGACAAAAGTTCTGGAAGCTAATGAGTTTTATTTTTCCTTTTATTTTACCTTCAGGATAACGATACCCCAATTCAACAACGCCCCATGTCTCCTTTGCCTTTATTAAATCATCCTTACATTCATCCCACACATTTGAATCAATAATCGTCTCTTTATTACCCAATCCAAAATCAGGCAATGAAAATGAAACTTCATGAGTCGTAATGTTTATATCTACAGAAATTCTTGTAAGCAATTTTACTCGCTCGTTTTCTACAACAATACGATTCTTGATACCAATCCATTCTGTTTTTGAAGGAATATAAGTCTTAACAAAGTTGGTTAATTCCTCAACATCAAACTTACCTTCCTCGTTCTCAAACATCTTCAAGAGCCAATCACGAAGAAACGAAGGCAAATTCAAGTCCTTGAAGAAATTACTTTCTTTCAAGTCCTTAAAGACAACCATATCATCGAAATATTCTTTAAGTTTTGTCTCCATCTTTATTGTTTAAAAGAATTTACGTTCAGATGCACCCTCCTTCTTTACTTCAAACTTTATGTTCTTCGCAATAAGGGTATCATCTCTATATACATCACATAGATACTCGCCTACAGTTTTTACCTCTGGCATCTCTGCATAGTATTGATAGTTTATTTCCGTTTTCTTCAAGGCATAGAAAATACCATTAACAGAAATCGTCATATCCTCAGAATCAACATCAACAAACAATTTCAATCTAGCCTTCTTCTTGAAGCTTACCATTATAGGCTTATTATCAACAAGCTTACAATTTACAGAATTATTTTTTTTCTTGATCGTAATAACAGGTACAACTACTTCTTCTAAAGTAGCACCACCATGCACCTCTACCAGTGCCTTTCGCCCACCTTTGAATCTATCATAATTAGCAAGACACCAGAAATCATTTTCTTCTGTTGCATATTGTGGCTTCTCTGAAATGTCTGTTTTCGGGCAACACCTTCCAGAGTGTATTCCTTTTTCAGAAACTTCCCACTTGTTTTCTTTCTCATTAATAACTGCCAACCTAGTAGCTCCATGGTCAGCAATAACATAAGCTGTTTCTTCTTTCGGCATTGTTTTTAACTGAGTAACAAGTTTGTTCAAGATATCGATTTCTTCAACAAGATGGATTGGATATTTATTACCTTCATAGTCATAGGTAAAAGTTCCATCATGTTTTAACTCATCCATATTCTTATTACTATACACCTTGCATCCTGCATGTTGAAAATCAACCTCAAACTCCTTATTCATTGAAGTAATCGAAGGCAAATTACAACGAGCAATATTAGCGGTAAACTCCAAACCATTGTCAAAGCATTTACTCTGCAAATAGCCTAGATACTCAGCACCCATTGCATCCATAAAATACAACACAGAATTTACAGGATTCTTTTCCAACTTGTCCACATAAACAGAACGGGGCTGTAACCAAACATTATACTCACGCTTCACTGATTGTTCTGCAACCATCTGAGTCATCTCATCAGAAATGAAATTAATAACCTTACAGTATTTATACTGAGTGAAGTATCTGTTTAGAAAATCATTTGAATAATTATAAGGTTTCAGATACGTAGCCAAGTCACAATAAACTCTTGGTAATATTTCTGCCAATTGACTAGCAGAGTATTTGTATTTACCTATTAATTCAATGATATGCTCTTTTTCTTTTCTTGTGTTATCTGTAAGATAGAAAATACCATCCTCTTCCTTTCCATAGACTTGCTTACAAAAGCAATCCAAGCTATCAGAATAATCTGCCAAGTTCGAAGTTATAACCTTTCTCTCAGCATAATATTTTTGAAAGTTTGGATCTCCCACAGGAATTTTCAAAATGGCACAGAAAGCCTGCATAATAAAATCATCAAAAGTCTTTGACTTTGAAATAACATAAGTCAAATACTCATTGCCCTTTACACCACTAGTTGCTAATGCCAGGAAATATATCCATCGCTTATTGCTATCATACTGAGCAAAGCCATTGATGCAATCTGCCAAATTTGCACCAAATACAGATACAACATATTGGTGCCAATCTTCGAAATTTTCCATTTCTTTCAACAGGTACGCCCATTGCGCTTCGGTTCCAGCAGCCTCTCCAACATTTGCCAAATCCAAATTCTGTTCTGCCAACACCTGATATTCAGAAGAATACTCAATTATATCGAACATGGAGTTTGGAAAATCAGCTCTAGTTTTCTTCGTTATAACACTGATACTTGGGTTGTCTTCTTCCAAGAATGTCTCCATTTCCTGCAATTTATTTATACCTTTGATTCCTGCAGGAACAGAACTAGCTAACTTCGGATTAATGAAACATAAGGATAGCTGACAAGATGGTTCACCATCAACGATAGAAATTCTACCAGCAGCCTGCAATCGATTGTCCATTTTAGAAAGTACACTAACACAATTGAAAGTAAATACAATCAACTTTCCTTTCAACGAAAGGTCTAACAAGGAACGCAAACTTTTTTGCAAAGACAATTCACCTTGTAGTTTCAGATAGCAAGATAACCCCTTCAAAAAGACAACACCATCAACCTTGGACAAGCTATATTGTAGCTTGTCCATTAATGGTAACCCTTCCTCCATACAAAATGAGGAAGCTTTCTGTATGTCATAACAGCCTACATTGTAATGCCCTATTATCTTCTTATACAAGTGGATATTCGGCATATCTACAATTATAGGTTGATACTTATCCGACTTTATGTATCTGTCGATTCTATTTATAACATCTTCGTACTTCATACGCTAAAAGCGTTAGTTGTTTATAATAATTTGAAGACCAACCTTCATATTGTTTTTAATCAGCTCTTTCAAATATCTTTTCACATCCTCTGGATTCATAGAATCAATCTTCTGAATAGCTAAATCACATCCAACTGATGAGTATTCTGCATCTGCAAATCGGTCTATCGCCTTTGTCACATTAGGATTTTCCATCCAGTTATAAGGACTGTCCGAAACATGACTTTCAACATATTCTTTTACCTCAGATATATTTTGCAACAATACAGATTTATCTTCCAGGAATCTAGCTTTGAACGCATTATCCTTTGCAGCCTCATCATTCAATTCACTCCAATGTGTAAAACTTTCCAAATATGTCAATGCTATATTCACGTCCTTATCAGTTGGGTTAGGACTGCTCAATATGCCGAATATTCTACGACAATCAACCAGCTCATCATCTGGAATCATAGCAAGAATTGGCATCTTGTTTACCTCACTCCACTTACGAGGACTATCAGTCTGAGTCTTCTCTTTCCAAATATTCTTCAAGCGAATAGATCCTAACTCTTTACGATATTGATTAACAACCTCTTCTACCTTTTTATTATAGGAAGCATTATCATTGGTAAAGCAGCCACTTTGCATTCTTCCAAACACCTTCTCTCTGTCTGAGTCATTCAAGTTCTGAAGATAGAATTCACAAGATGTACAGAACAATTCAAATTGAGAAGTATAGAATTTATTGAAGCTTTCTCCATAATTCTGCAACAATTCAAGAAATTCCACTTTCTTGTTTTCCGGCAATTGCCCCTGTTGTTTCAACTCCTTCAAGACTGCAAGCAATGGTAACAAATCGCCAACATCATTCTTGATGGTTTCATAAGCCAACTTGATATTATTGATTTTCTCGTTCCAAGCCTTCAATGCCTCCATGTAACTCTTACAACTACCCAAGAGAGCACCTGTTATAGCAGTAATTTGGTATTCCAGAATAACAGCGTCAATCTGCTGATTAACTGTCTCCTTTTTCCAGACCCAATTAGCTTCTCCTGCATCAAACTTCTTCTTTAAACTATTAATATACTGACCACCATCGCCGATACTTTCTGCTAACTTTGGCAACTCTCCATCTTTATATACATCAAGATACTTGAGCATTCCTTTCTTACAATTCGCTTCTGTGAGGAGCTTATGCAAATTTTCTGCGGCATTAACATTTTTAATAAACTTTCGTCCTATGCTATTTGCAATATCGCTTTCAGACTTGTTGGTTGTATTATTCGCCAAATCTTGATAATCAGCAAGAAGTTCTCTGATGTCACTTTCCGAAGTTTTTAAATTGACATCAGTCAGAATCTCGCCTACAGTCCAGATTGGGAAGTACAAGCTTTGCTTCATTTTGGCACGAATTCTATCACGAGCCGCCTCAACAGAAGAACAACTTCCCTTCACGATTTCAAATGCCATAGAAGTTCCATCAATAAAGGCCTTTTCCTCAGGTGTCATAGTAACAATATACTTGTCACGATAACGAGAGCTTGGAGTATTATCATGCTTTATAACCTCTTCTATCATTTCCTTCATTTTGTTCAATGACATATTGTCACTTGACAAGCCATCACTCCATGAATATTTATCATCTACATACTCTTTAAGCAAGAAACCCATAAAGAAAGCTGTCATATTACAAGGCAAATAACCATATGGTTCACCTTTCAAGAAGTCATAGATTGAGAGGATAGAAATTCTACCTTCCTTCTCCATTATACCACCAATAAACTCGTTAAGATCTGTCTTGACACGAGAAATGCAATCAGCAGGATAGGCTGTCCAATAATTAGGATTACCCAAAGCATTTGATAACATCTCTTCCAATCTTGCATTTTTACTTTTATAAGTGCTCTTTATTTCTTGTTTTACTCCACACTCCACACCTGTTCCTAAACTATTTGCCGCCCACCAATTAGCTGCCGATTTATAGTTACATTCTAGTGCTAATGGGAATCTCTTCTTATCAAAAGTTCTCAACTCATCACCTAAGGCCTCCATGCTATTAAATACTTCACCAGCAGTATTGACCTTTGTATAAAGAACAAACTGCCCATGCTTAATTCTAGAACGCCATTCTGTCAAGATACTGGTTGCATAACGCAAATACTGAGTCGACTGGTTATTATCCTTACCTACATAATAGGTAGATGTAGCCATGTTCGTTACCCATTCTTCAAATTTGTCATCCCCAAGAGGTGTTCGTCCACAATCAATAAAGATAACTTCACTATCTGCATACTTCTTGCGCATTTCAGTAATCCTCTTTGTCATAGAGATACTTTCACTTGCATTTTTTGACAAACAACATACCACATAGAAATGTCTATTATCGTCTGCAGCATCATTAATATTTTTCTTTGCAATAGTATCAAAATCTGTACAAGTTGCATACTCTAACTTGAAACGTAAATTTAAGTCATAAGGTATCTCTACTGTATCATTCAATTGTCCGTCTTTTATAATGCTACTTGTAGTTTTACCTTCATATGCAGCCTTTTTCTTATCGATTTCACTTGCATCCATTTCTCCCGTTAAAATAGAATACAAGAAAGAACCATCCTTTAGAGTCTTTTTATAAATGACTTTCTCACGTACTAACTTTTCTGCACACTTCACTGCCTGACCACTTTCGAAATCAGTTCCTTCAAATGCCAAATTTAAATTATTTTCATTTGGTAAGAATATATCAATCTGGTCACTGGCACTTTCCGACATTGCCTGAAACAACAAAATAGCTTTCAAGACTTTCTGTTCTTCATCATCCAGCTGTTTAGCCAAATTAGCATAACGGTCTAATATCTGACGAATATTTTGTGACAAATCATTCTTACCATTATCATAGAAGAATCCCCACAACAAATCAACAGTTAAGAAAGGATTCTCAGAGTAAGGACCAAATTTGTCTATATACCACTGAAAACCTTTCAAATCTTCATTACCACTATTCTTAATGAAATCAAACATACTACGCTGATTACTTGCAAAAGAAGCAGAGATATGCTTCAGCAAACTTGCAGCATAAGGATGAATCGGCAAAATACCACGTAATTGTTTATCCTCAATTCCCGCACTTTGTTTGATTCTTTTTCGTGAATATCCAGTACGTTCTTCCAAATCAAATAAGATTTCTTCCCACTCCTGTTTTACCATAGGATCTTCAGAAATTTTCATAGCTGCACCCATCAACTGAAATGCCATATTTTCTGGCAATTCAATAATACAAGTCGGCTTTATGAAACGACCAAGAATCTTTGGCTTATCTGCATCAGCATCATCTATACCAGCCTCGCTTCGGTGAGTAACAGGAATAAAGCAAAATGGCTCCGTCTGGCTAAAGTCCAAGATTCTTTGGAATCCAGTCAGTCGATGCGTATTATTGCTAAAGTATTCAGTAAACTCATCCCAAATAAAGACAAGTGCCTTCAAATTATTAGCATGAATAACTTCTGTTATCCAAGCTACCATTGTTTCACTATCCAACGAGAACGCTTTGATATTCTTCTCATTAGCAATGCGGAAAATCTTATTCATCAAAGTAAGAAGTGCCTGACCTTCATAGTTTCTGAGGTTTTCAACAATCTCATCAACACATTCACCACCAAACAGCTCTTTATAACTACCTTCTACATAAACACCAAAACTTTGCTTATTCTCATCATCTGAGAGATATTTGATGATACCATCCTTCAACGCTTTTGGACCAGCATTCTCTATACCAGCATCCTTCAATGCCTTTTCTATACTTTCCTGCATAGCAAGAAACAAGTCGTTATCGCTATAGATATTTGATGATCCATAACGATGAACAGTAATTACCTTTCCTTGTGACTTTATAGCTACAAGTTTATTACACAAATCTTGGTCTAATCCAAACTCGTTGAAATAAGCCTCAACTTCTTTGTTATTTGCATCAAGCAAGTGCTTGAGTGTAAGAACAGCATGCGATTTACCTGTACCGTATGCACCTTCCACCCAAATATTAAGTTTCTGCTTGCGCTCCAAAACACTAACAGTTTGCTTCAATAGCTTCACAAAAGTCTCATGTGGATAGTATTTTTTCCACAAATCAGGTTCCTTCTTGATTACATCAGCATTGACTGCTGGAAAGTAATCAGGATCTATATCGAAATATTTGCGATAATTCTCCATATTTTTCTATTTGTCAGTATCCTATTTTACCAATTTTAGAATAATTCAAGCACATCTTGTGCAGTTTTATCCTCCCTCAAATTAATATTATCGAGATCCAAGGTAAATGTTGCACTAATAAGTTTAGGGTATTTGATAGACAATCCCTTGAGTATCTTTTTCATTTCCTCTTCTTCTATTCCAAATATTTTTGCTGGACTAACACCATTACTCTCTACATTATTATCATAAAGACGGGACATAGAGAATTGATAGTACCCATCACAAGCCTCTGCATATTTGTACAAGCTATAAAGTATTACTTTTGGTTCAGGAGAAAGCCATGGAGTACGCATAATTGATACGGATTTCTTTCCTTCCTTTGCCATTTGTCCGAATCCAACATTAGAAAATGGCAATTCTGCAATTCGAGAAAAAGAACTCCAAATATCAGAAACCCAAGACTCTTTTGCACCATCTTCTACCAATGTAGAAATAACATAATCCTTGGAAGCCACCTCATTGAAATTCAATCTATTTACATACCAGTTCAACTGCGGAGAGTAAACAAGATTTGCCAGCATCAAAGCCCAACCATCCATACTATCCAAACCTATACGGTCAATAGCCATTGCAGTTTTTCCTATCACATTGTTGCTCATCAACTCTGCGTCCTTCAAAAAACGCTTAAAGAAATCAAACATATTTGTTCCCAAAGTATGGTTCTCTGCAAACGTCTCTTTATACTTAAAGAATTGTACAAACCATTCCATCTTTGGTGCATGATGAGAATAGCAATTTAAACTTTTATTTTTCTTATTCATACTTGAAACTCCTTTTGGTCTTTCTAAAGATTTAAAAACTAAACAACCACGTTCTACTTTATGACACATCGAACAATGCTTGCATGTATCATCAATACGCAAAACTCCATTCTCCATGTGAATTGCTCCATTATGACAATCAGCTTCACAAACTCCACATCTTATACATAGAGCTGTTTTATGGAAAACATTCTTAAACAATTTAATAAAGTTTGGCGCAGATTTTACTAAAGCAGAATCCAAGGATATTTTTAGTATTCCATCAGATTCTTCTACTTCAAATTCAAATATGCCATTTTTTGTTTCAATACAATAGGGAGATACTTCACTTTGGAGTATTCCAATTGTCTTTATCCATTGCTTCCAATCTGTACGAGGATTAGTGATTTTTATAATCAATTTACGTGATTCTTCCATCTCCTCATAATTGGAAAGAATGTTCAAGTCTCGGCCATTCTTGCGAGCTTTCCATCCTCCATTCGTAACAAACTGGTCTAAGTTTTCCTCAGAAGCAAAATGTCCTTCATATCCACTACGAATAGCTGAAATTAACTGATCAAACTCCTTCGGATAACATTTACGGGCAAAATAATCACTTCTTTCAGCAGCTCTAGGACACACTAAACAGCCAGCTCGTCTATTACCCTTAGTATATGCTTTATTCAGATAGAGATTCTCGGAATATATATAAGCATAGAGTTCAGCCGAATTCCAATCCAAGATTGGGTTACAGCTCCATTGCCCCTTATGCTTTTCTCCTAAACTGATATAGTCATAACCACTTCTTGCAACACTTTCACTCGCTCTGACTCCAATAAAAGCCATGCCAGTAAAATCATGTATTCCTGTAGCTTCTCTCAAAGCCAAAATTTGAGGAGCAGTTTTATGAACGCTACAACACCAACGATTTACAGTAGCAGGAGGACCAAACTTTGCCCATGTTTCACTTGGCTTATATTTTGACTTTGCTCTTATGAAAGCAATATTATCCCTTTGGCATTGCTTTTCTATATAATCTACTGTCTCATAAGTATCAGGAAATTCCATACCGGTATCTCCAAACAACACTTTAAAACTATTATGAGGCAATGCCTTTTGAACAAGATCTAACGTTACAACACTGTCTTTACCTCCACTAAATGCCACGTAAAAAACATCTACACCTTTCTTACGATATTTTACAAAAGAATTATAGATTTGCTTTATCGTTTGCTGAACCAAAGCCCGAAGTATTGCTTGGTTCTTTTCAACCATCTTTTTGATGTTTACTTTCATTAAAACCTCTCCCGATGGTTCTGGTTCCTCGATAATCTTTATTTCTGGTTTCTTATCCAAAGAACCTCCCTTCATTGCAGCAACAACTCTTCCTTTATATATATAGTTGTTGGCTTCTGCCCACATCAATGGAGCAGAATCATCTTTGTCATACTTCCAGTACTTATCGAATCCCAGTATATCAAGTTCCTTGCTATATACAGGACGTGGCTCCTTACTGAATTGTAACGGTGTACTATTCAGTAAGAATCCTCCAGTCTCTATATCCCAAGTATATGAATACATAGTTCGTTATATTATTTTATTGTTTATTATTATCTATTTCTCTAAGCTGTCTTGCTTTTGTTAGGATTTCCTCTATATCAGAATTTCTTCTTTGTACGATATATCCTTCTGTTGCAAGAAACTCTAAAGCTTCTTTCTTAGCCAACTTCACGTTGTTTTTTGCCAAAGCAATTACTATCAAATTATTGAATGACAAGTCTGAAACTTTAAATGAAACAACACCACATACATTATTCTTGTTCAGATAGTCACTAATATACAATTTGAACTGGTTGCTAGCTGTCAACAAGTAACTTTCCAATAACCGTGATGTCCAAGGATAATTACACTCTGGGAATGTGGCAAAGTTACGAATACTTTTAAGTGGTATCGAATATACTTCATGATCGATATGTTCCTTAATATATTTATCTATACTGTCCACATCAAAGTGTACCTTATCTTTAGCAACAAACTCTTTATCATTGATGCGAATACAATATTCCAACAATGACTCTAAGTGATAGTTTATAACGGTACCCAAAGACTGCGCGAGTTTATCAACTTCTTCCAAAGTAAACTCCTCATGACTCTTGGCAAAAGCAAGTAAAGCTTCTCGCGCAGATAACTTAACCCCCTTCTTGCTTATTACAGCATTATTAAAATCAAACTTATCAGCTAACAGCACAGCTAAAGCCTTTCTGATTCCAAGTTCTGGAATATCAGAATTATTATTTATCAGCTGAGGAAGATTTTGATGAATGCAATCAAAGAGTTCGTCTGCTCCAATAAATTGGAATTTTTCTATCGTCGTTTCAATAATGAAGATTATATCATTCAACTCTTCTTCACTTACCTCAAACTTATCTATATGGAATCGCATTCCACGAGTTGCGGCAATCAGTACGTTTGTATTGCGATTGAAAGCTGCCCTAACAGATTCTTCAGGAAGATAGTCCAAGGCCTTAACAACCTCATCTTCACTTTTCACTTGCCATTGCTCACGCATGTATGATATAACCTCATGATCTATATCAATATCGATATAGCGATCACGAGTCATATACTCTTTATCAAAGTAAAATTCCTTTTCATATTTGTATTGTAACCAAGTACATAACATTGGCACATTGGCAATAAGGGTATCCAGCAACTCCTCTTTGAAGTGACGAAATAGACTTTCATAAAAAACAAATTCTTTGCCTGATTCTATTGTCTCATCAATAAAAGAATCTATCTCATCTTGTAAATTAGAAGGAATCAACTCTGAAGCTACATATATCTTTCCATCAGACTCTATTCCACAAGAAGTCACAATATTGAAGAAATCATCATCTGCAATCTCCAAAGAAGATCCAATAATCTCCTCATAACTCTTATAAAAACGCTTTTTGTCAATGGCAGAGTTTAAACGTATGCCTTTTTGGAACTTTTTCGAAAGCACTTTCTTTACTCTATTCACTAACAAATTATCTTGCGGAACAGATTCTTCTACAAGCTTTGGTTGTTCTAAAGATACTTCCAGTTGCTTTCCTTCTGTGTCCAATGGTTCGGGATACATTTGAATCGCCTCATGAAGCAATTCTATATATTCATCATGATTTTCAGTTGCAAGTTGAGCAACCTCTTCAAAAAGACGAGAATGAGAGGCCAATCCTTTCTCACCATGAGTTAAGATATTTTCCATTATAGACAATTGAAGCTGAATACCATTCTCGTTCCTATACTTTTCATTTACTTCGATTCCATTCTTTATCTTTCGATATCGAAGGCGTTTAGATAGCTTGGCAACTGCAACTTTGCGTACCAATTCACCTTTGGCCACTTTTTCATAAGTGTCCACAAGTAAAGCTGCTTCAAACTTATTCCATACTACTCTAGCAAAAGGTGAAGGCATATTGTTTCTATCACTTTAAACTCCGATAGAATCCCCAAGAATCGGAAAACTTCAATAAATTAGTTTTTACTTCTATAAAAAGGAGCGTGGGGATTCGCCTCGTCCATCCCCAATCGTAGGCCTTCGCACTGCCCTTGCTGTTGAGACGGACAATGCAGAAAGCCCACGCTATGGTATATGAAATTCCGCATACGAATATATATGACGAACATGATACCATAACATAGAGCTACAGTATATATACGTCGATTCGCAGCAGGATATAAAATACACCTACCGTGAGCATTCACTCATTGCCACATCTGCTAACAGCTTGTAAAGTTGCGAAGTTTACGATTGCGCAGATGAGCGTAAGCAAACGCTCTATTTTATATAAGTCACACCCACCCGCTCAGCCCTTCGGGCTTTCTGCGGTAGTATGCAATTGCAAAAATAATAATAATTTCTGAAATACGTGCGCTAATCTTAGATTATTTTTATTTTTTTGCAGAAAAAGATGCCAAACACATCAAAATGCGGAAGTAAAACCAGAAGAATCCTGTCAACAAGGCGATAAATGGCAACATCAAACATGCTCACGCAAAAAAGTTTTTTCTAGAAAAAAGTCTCAAAGTATCATTCGTCGACAAAAATATAGGATTATATCATTAATATCCAATACTTTAGTAAAATGAGACTTCTCTAAAAAATGGAGGGAGAAGTATCATCGAAGTATCATAAATCAAGGAGAAGTATCATCAAAATCGG
>PPYE01257837.1_pt1 | contig 14742 bp, 8 predicted proteins | sample 1559881 | NCBI WGS metagenome assembly PPYE01 (sample SAMN08240022, study PRJNA423297) | Human gut metagenome, whole genome shotgun sequencing project.
AATTCGTGTTTGAGGGGATCTTGGATAAATAGAATATATGTTTGACACAAAGGCGATTAGATGTTAATATAGTATAAAAGAAGTGCTACCGATAGACGGTTAGCCTGATATATGTATTGATTAAAAATAACCGCCACAGTTTACCAGACCAGGGCGGTTATTTTTGTGTCTTGGAATCATGCTTTCCATGCATGTAACCAAGACTGTAAAAAGTCGCACACAATGCAAGCACTGCAATAAGGTCACTAATGGTCAGCATAAGCACAAACCTCCTTGATAGATTTCCATATAGGATTTCTATGTAAACAGAGCTAAAACTCTCTGGTGGAGGCCAACCGCCTACCGTGTTGGGTAGCACCAAATATATTATAACAAACATATGTTCTAAAAACAAGACGGAATTGAATATTTCGATTAAAAATATTATAGTGATATATATGCAGGAGTGATGCAGATGAGAGTAAAACTTAAGGATATATTTGATTTACAAATGGGAAAAACTCCATCTAGAAGTAATTTAGAGTATTGGAATACAACAGACTATAAGTGGATATCAATAGCAGATTTAACAAAAACAAGTAAATATATATTTGAAACGAAAGAATATCTTTCAAAGAGTGCTATTAAGGACAGTGGAATTAAAGTCATTCCAGCTAATACTGTGGTAATGAGTTTTAAATTATCAATTGGTAAAACAGCAATAACAAAAGAAGATATGTATTCAAATGAAGCAATAATGGCTTTCAAGGATAAACATGTGATTAATATTATACCAGAGTATATATTTTATTTGTTTAAATACAAAAATTGGGAAGAATGTAGTAATAAGGCTGTTATGGGAAAAACCTTAAATAAGGCTACTTTATCTGAGATTGAGGTTGAAATTTGCTCTATAGAAAAGCAAAGACAAATAGTTAATATTCTTGATAAAATAATGTCTGCTGTAGATGGCAGAAAGCAAGAATTACAGCTATTAGATGAGTTAATCAAGGCCCGATTTGTCGAGATGTTTGGTGATCCTGCGACTAATCCGTATAATTGGGATAAAATCAATATTTCGGAAGTTGTTGGTGATAAGGTTTCAAATGGTTTCTTTGCAAAAAGAGATGATTATGCGGATGATGGGAATGTATCGGTTATGGGCGTTGCATATATTGTTAATAGAATGTATTCGCAGTGGCAAGATTTGCCAAGAACTAATGGTACAGATAAAGATATAGAAAAGTTTGAAGTTAAGTATGGGGATATGCTTTTTTGCAGATCATCACTGGTAGCAGAAGGAATTGGCAAGGCCTCAATTGTTCCAGAGGATGTTCCTCAAAACACACTGTTTGAATGTCATGTTATTAGGTTGCCTTTGGATTTAAGCAAGTGTGTGCCAGAATATATGCAAGTATTTTCGACAATGGAATATTTTAGACGGCAAATAATTGCACAATCCAAAACAGCTACAATGACTACAATTGGTCAAGATGGTATTTTAAAAGCGGATATATTATTACCACCGATGAGTAAACAAAGAGAGTTTTATGCCTTCGTCCACCAAGTCAACAAATCAAAATTTGATACTATGACCTTCGCCCCAATATATGATATAATAAACCTATATTTACACACTCATTTTTATCAGGGAAGGAGATGAGCAAGCATGACAGAATCAATTAAACTACCGGTGGGAATAGAGAGCTTTGATGAGATCCGTTCAGACGGATATTACTATGTCGATAAGACAAAGCTGATTGAACAGTTGATTGACAGCCGGGGAAAAGTCAACCTTTTTACCAGACCGCGTCGTTTTGGCAAGACTCTCAACATGAGTATGCTCAAATCTTTCTTTGAAATTGGAGCAGCTTCTGAATTATTTGATGGTCTTTATATATCGCACAACAAAAAAATGTGTGATGATAATATGGGTAAATATCCTGTGATATTTCTGTCTTTAAAGAATGTGGAAGGACTAGATTTTCAAGCTGCAAAGTATCAGATGATAGAGATAATTGCAAAGGAAGCTAAGAGATTTGCATATTTGAAGCAGAGTGACAGGCTGGACATTGACGATAAGTCGGCGTATGCTTCTTTAATCCGATTAGAGGATGGCAGATATGAAATGAGAGATGAGGCACTGTATGCTTCGCTTCAAACTTTATCTGAGCTGTTATATAAGCACCATTGCAGAAAAACGGTTATTTTAATAGATGAATATGATGTTCCACTGGATAAGGCATTTCAGAACGGCTATTATAAAGAGATGGTTTCTTTGATACGTGCCATATTCGGAAAAGCATTAAAGACAAATGAGGCATTGGATTTTGCTGTCTTAACAGGTTGTCTTCGTGTTTCAAAAGAAAGTATTTTTACAGGATTAAATAATTTCAAGATTTTATCTATTACGGATACAAGATTTGATGAACACTTTGGCTTTACGGATGAGGAAGTAGAGCGTTTGCTGGAATTTTATCATATGGAAAACAGGTTTGCAGAGACAAAGGAATGGTATGATGGTTATCATTTCGGAAATGTTGATGTATATTGTCCGTGGGATGTAATCAATCATGTTGACAGAATAAAAGATGATCCAATGGCTGGACCGGAAGCGTATTGGATTAATACAAGCGGAAATGAGCTTGTTAAGAGGTTTATAGATAAGGCTGGTAAGACAACCAGAGATGAAATTGAGCGTTTGATCGCGGGAGAAGCCATAGACAAGCAAATCCGTCTGGATATGACCTATGACGAAATAGACAATAATATTGATAATCTATGGAGTGTTCTGTTTACAACAGGTTATCTGACATATACAAAGATAAGTGAGGACAAAAAATATAACCTTGTAATTCCGAACAAGGAGATTAAAGAAGTATTTAAGCTGCAGATACAGGAGTGGTTTAGAAATAAAATATTTTCCAATACCGAGCAGTTGCAGGACTTTTGGAAGGCTTTCAAAGATGGAAATACACAGATAATGGAAATGTATTTAAACAAGGTGCTGAGCAATTCGGTGAGCGTTTTTGACACAAAAGCGAGAAATGAGGAAAAGGAAAGCTCCTATCATAATCTGCTTATTGGCATTTTGAGTGGCAATGAGGACTGGCTGGTAAAGTCAAATGTTGAGGCAGGAGAGGGCTTTGCAGATATTATTGTGGAGACAGATGATCCGGATGAAGGAATTATTGCAGAGCTTAAATACACAAAAGATTTTAAAGCTATGGAAAAATCCTGTGAAAAAGCTCTGAAACAGATAAAGGATAGAAGATATCAGGAATATCTGTTAAATAATGACAGACAGAATATCATGTATTATGGAATTGCATTTTGCAGGAAGAGATGCAAAGTGCTTGTAGAAAGATAAAAGGGGTGATTACATGGAAACAAATTTTGATTACCTTTTAAAGAAAGAAGAATACGCAGATTTTGCAAAGCAGGCAGTTGAAGCAGAAAAAAGTTTATCCATTTCACCGGCTACTTGTGCCATTTTGTCGAGGCGTGCACTTGAGCTTGCAGTGAGGTTTGTTTTCTCATACGACGCGGAGCTTTCGCTTCCGTACAGAGATAATGTATCAAGTCTCATTCATGAGCCGACGTTTAGGAGGATAATTGAGCCAAGGCTGTTTCCAATGCTCAAATATACTATTCATTTGGGAAATGTTGCAGTTCATACCAACAACAATATAGGCAGGGATGAAGCAATAATAGCGCTTCGTGATTTGTTTGAGTTTTGCGATTGGATTGATTATTCATATTCGAGGGAATACGATGAGAAGACATATGATGAGTCGATTCTTGCAAGCGGTAATGAAAAGCGTATAAAGGCTGATGAGCTCATGAAGCTGTATGAGGGCTTAAGCAGTAAGGATAAAAAGCTCGAGAGCGTATTGAAGGAGAATGAAGAGCTCCGCGAGCAGATGGCAAAGAAGCGTAGTCAGAATGTAAAGACAAGGGAGTTCCATGTAGATACGATAAGCGAGGCAGAAACCCGCAAGAGATATATAGATGTTGCCTTAAAGGAGGCAGGATGGGTTATTGGCAGAAATGTCACGGAGGAGGAGCCGGTTACAGGAATGCCAAACAGCACAGGAACAGGGTATGTGGATTATGTTCTTTGGGGAAAGGATAATCTGCCACTTGCTGTAGTGGAGGCTAAAAAGGCTTCTGTGGATGCTATGGTAGGAAGCCAGCAGGCGAAGCTGTATGCTGACTGTTTGCAGAATAAATACAATAGACGCCCTCTTATTTTCATAACAAATGGATTTGAATTTTTCTATACGAATGATTATATGGGATATCCAAGGCGTGAGGTTTCAGGCTTTTTCACACAGGAAGAGCTGCAGCTTGAGATGGATGGACGCACTTCGAGGATTCCGCTTGAAAATATACGGATAAGCGATGATATTACCAACAGACCGTATCAGAAAGAGGCTGTAACCGCAGTCTGTGATGCCATCACAAATAAGCACCGCAAGATGCTTATAGTGCAGGCCACAGGTTCAGGAAAGACAAGAGTGAGCATTAGTATTGTTGATGTATTAAGGCGTCACAATTATGTGAAAAATATTCTGTTCCTCGCAGACAGAAAAGCTCTTGTGAAGCAGGCAAAAAACAATTATACGAATCTGCTTCCTGATTTATCATGCTGTAATCTGCTTGACAATAAAGACGACCCTGAGTCATGCAGGATGATTTTCATAATCTGCGATGAAGTACACCGCAGCATTTACAAAAAATATCAGGAAATATTTGAGTATTTTGATGCGATGTTACTTGGTATGACTGCCACTCCAAAAAATGAAATCGACAAAAACACATATGGAGTATTTGACCTTGAAAGAGGAGTTCCGACATTTGCGTATGAGCTTGAAAAAGCGGTGGAAGAGGGCTATCTGGTCAATTATTCTACACTGGAATATAAGTCAAAAATAATGGAAAGCGGTATTCACTATGATGAGCTGTCAGATGAGGAAAAAGAAGAGTATGAGGATACATTTTCTGATGATGACACTGTAGGTGATGATATATCAGGAGAGGCCGTAAATACATGGCTTTTTAACGCGGATACAATTGATAAGGTTTTAAGAGAGCTTATGGAAAAGGGCTTAAAAATTGAGGGTGGAGACAAGCTTGGCAAGACAATAATTTTTGCCAAAAACTCTTTGCATGCGCAGGCAATAGTCAAGCGTTTCAATAAGCTTTTTCCGGAATATGGAGGAGACTTCATAAAGCGGATAGATTATAGTATAAAGTACAGTGATTCATTGATAGATGAGTTTAGCACAAGTGATAAAATGCCACAGATAGCAGTATCTGTTGATATGCTCGACACAGGAATAGATATTCCGGAGATTTTGAATCTTGTATTTTTTAAGAAGGTAAAAAGCTATGCCAAGTTCTGGCAGATGATTGGAAGGGGAACCAGGCTTTGCCCTAATCTGCTTGGAGAGGGTATGGACAAAGAAAGATTTCTTATATTTGATTTCTGTAACAATTTTGAATATTTCCGCGTGAACAAAAATGGAGCGGAGAATGGTATAACAGAATCACTCAATGAGAAAATATATAACACAAAAGCCCAGATTGTCAGAGAGCTTCAGGCACCGGTATACAGTGGTGATGAGATATACGCAGATTACAGAAAAAGTCTTGTGGATGATTTAAAGGAAGATGTAATTAGCTTAAATGACGATAGCTTTATGGTGAAAAGACATCTGCGTTATGTAGAGTTTTTCAGGGCTTCATCATCGTGGGATAATCTTGAGACAATAGAGATTTCGGATATCAGGGAGCATATTGCACCTCTTATCAGGCCTAAAAAGGAAGATGAGCTGGCACGAAGATTTGACTATCTGGTATACAGTATAGATCTTGGACTGCTGCAAAGCAAAAGCATACAAAGTCCGGTGAATATAGTGGTTCAGACCGCAGAAAAGCTGTCTGCCAAATACTCAATCCCACAGGTGGAAAAGAAAAAGGAGATTATCGAAAAGGTCCAGACAAATGAATTTTGGGATAAAGTCACTATAATAGAGCTTGATACAGTAAGAGAAGCTTTAAGAGGTCTGTTGCAGTACCTTGACAGACAGGTACGGCCAATATACTATACAAATTTCACGGACTCTATAACAGATGGTACACCGGGTGAACCTTTATATGGCGGAAATGACTTGAAAAATTATCGTAAAAAAGTCGAATTTTACCTGAAAGAGCATAGTGACAAATTGTCAGTGTATAAGCTGAAAAACAACAAAAAGCTGACAGAAACGGATCTAAGGGAATTGGAACGAATTCTGTGGACTGAGCTTGGTTCAAAGGAAGATTATATAAAGGAATACGGAGAGACACCGATAGGCAGATTAGTACGAAAAATAGTCGGTGTAGATAGAGCGGCAGTAAACGAAGCCTTCAGTTGTTTTATGTCAGAAGAGCGCTTGAACATAAATCAGATGAGATTCGTAAATCTGATAGTGGACTATATAGTAGCAAATGGAAATATCGAAGATAATAAAGTATTGATGGGTGAACCATTTAAATCAGTTGGAAGTATCACAACTCTTTTCAAAGATGATATGAGTACCGCAAAACAGATAATGGAGATAGTGAACCAGATAAAGCGTAACTCCGAAGAAATTGCCTGATGTATAGCGAAGCTGTTTAGATACTGTAGATTTATGCACATGAAACACAGAAAATGGAAGAGGATGTGAAAAAACTCAATCGAGTTTTTTCACATCCCCTTTTTTTGAGCTTATATATTAGCATCTCCTGCAGACAGGTTGTGGAAGCATAATAAATTTGCAAAAATTATATTTAATTCTATAAAGCACTTGACATAGTTACTAAGAGTTACTATAATAAGCACATAAAGTAAATATAAGAAACGCAGAAAGTAATTATAGGAGTTAAACACATGAATAAAGTAGATGTAAATGGATTAACAGAACGGGAGTTTTTAGCAGAATATAAGCCGGGCGATTATGACAGACCATCGGTTACAGTTGACATGATGGTGCTTCGTATGAAGGAAGACTTAAGCTGTATGCAGGTGCTTCTGATAAAGAGAAAGGCTCATCCGGAGATAGACAAATGGGCGCTTCCAGGCGGATTTATTAACATAAAGGAATCAGCATATGAAGCAGCGTGCAGGGAGCTTAAAGAGGAAACAGGTCTTACAGACATTTATCTTGAGCAGCTCTATACCATGAGCCAGCCGGACAGGGACCCTCGTATGAGAATTATTGATATTGCATACATTGCACTGCTTCCATATGGATATGAGCAGTCTGCCGTTGCGGGTGATGACGCAAAGGATGCCAGATGGTTCGATGTGAAATTTGCAGATGAAAAACTTGAGTTTGCAAACGACTTGATTAAAATTGAATACTCCCTCAGGTCTGAGAAATTTAAAAATGGTGTAATCACAGTGGAAAACTTTGTTCCGGTCAGCGTATCAGACGAAAAGCTTGCTTTTGACCATGACCAGATTATACTGGAAGGACTTATGAGGGTAAGGAATAAGGCTGAGTATACAGGCATTATGTTTAACCTTGTGCCGCGTGAGTTTACCATTCCGGACCTGCTTAAGGTGTTTGAGGTTCTTTCAGGAAAGGAAGTTCATCCAAAGGTGTTCCGTGAGAAGATTGCAGGACAGCTTGTTTCACTTGACAGGTCGCAGAGACCTATTGTCGGAAGAAAACCGGCTGCTGTGTACAGATATGTTGACCTTAACATGGATGAACGTAAACTGGTTAAAGTGCATAAGAAATATAAAAACGGTGTGATACTCACAAGGGCACAGCCATTCCATAACGGACACCTGAACATGATAAAACAGGCCGCATCGGAGTGCGAAAATCTGCTTGTTGTGATAGGCAGTGCAAACAAAAGCTATACAAAGAGAAATCCGTTTCCAATCGAATACAGAAAAAGACTTGTTGAAAACGTACTGCAGGAAGAGGATTTAAGCGGTGCAGATGTAAAGGTTATGACATTATCAGACTGGAGCATGGAGGATGCAGCTCAATATGTAAAGGAATGGGGTTCTTTCTTCTATTACAACATAGCTAATGAAATTGGAGAGAAAAGCTTTACATTCTATTACAACGACGACCCGAAGATTGCGGAAAACTGGTTTACAGATGATATTTTAAAGAATGTGACCATCAGAAACCTTGGCAGAAGCGATATTGAGATTTCAAGTACAATGATCAGAGATTTGCTGTATAAGAAAGATTATGACAAAGTCAGGGATCTGGTTCCGCGATGGATGTGGAAGGATTTAAAGCAGCTTGGAAAAATCCTTATGGATGCAACAAATGATGATTATATGATGTAGGAGGAAATGATTATGGCAAAGAAAATTTTAGTAGTAGTGGATGCACAGAATGACTTTATTACAGGAGTTCTTGGAAACAAGGAGTGTAACGTGGCAACAAATGTTATTGCAGATGAAATCAGGTCAGGAAAATATGATGACGTGATATTCACAAGGGATACGCATGATGAAAACTATCTGAATACTCAGGAGGGAAGAAAGCTTCCGGTAGCTCACTGTATTAAAGGGACAAACGGATGGGAAGTAGACGCTCGTCTTAAAGCAGCAATGAAGGAGCGTGGAGTTGACTGTGATGATATGACTTATATTGACAAGCCGACGTTTGGCAGCAAAGAGCTTGGCGAACTGCTTGCGGGATATGACAACAGCGATACAGAGATTTATTTCTGCGGATTCTGCACGGGAATATGCGTAATCAGCAACGTAGCGATTGCAAAGACGTTCTGTAAAGATGCAGAGGTGTCAGTGATAGAAAATGCCTGTGCCTGCGTAACGCCTGAAAGTCATAAGACAGCAATAGAAGCAATGAAAATGATTCAGGTCAATATTATATAGAAAGCCATTTATTAAAAATGTTTCTGACATACTAATAGTGTAAGAAATGGGAGGAGAATATTATGAAATTAAACCAGATAATCACAAGTCTTTTAGAGACTGATATGTATAAATTCAGCATGGGTCAGACAATATTCCATCAGTTTACGGATTACAAGACCACATGGACATTCAAGTGCAGAAATGAAGATGTGCATTTTACACAGAAAATGGTGCAGGAGATAACAGAACAGATTAAGGCTTTCTGTAAGCTTCGGTTTACAGAGGATGAGCTTGCATATCTTGACAATATCAAATGGATCAAAGGCTCTTATGTTGATTTTCTTCGTCTCTGGCAGCCGCGTTTTGAGGATTTTGAGATAGGAACAGATGCACCTTGTGGCTTGTCTATCGAGGCAAAAGGAACATGGCTTAACACTTCAATGTATGAGATTCCGACACTTGCCATTGTAAATGAAGTGTATTTCAGAATGGCATATGACTATGATAAGCTGCTTGACAGCTTTAAGAAGCGTTTGGATGCAAAGTATGAGAATTTAAAGAACGGACACTGGTACGCGGGTACATTCTCAGAGTTTGGTCTCAGAAGAAGACTTTCTGCTGAAGCGCAGGAGCTTGCAGTGCAGAAGTTCGCACATTTAAACGACACCCTGCACAGTTCATCAAAGTTTGTCGGCACATCAAATGTGTATCTTGCAAAGAAGTACGGACTTACACCTGTAGGCACCATGGCTCATGAGTGGATTATGTGCACAGGACAGGGCAATCACAGGCACAATCCGGCATATTCAAACTGGTATGCTCTCGATGCATGGATCAAGGAGTATGGAGTATTAAACGGTATTGCGCTTACTGACACAATCACAACAGACTGTTTCCTGCGTGATTTCCAGCTGACCTATGCGACACTTTTCTCAGGAGTGCGTCATGACAGCGGAGACCCGTATGAGTGGGGTGAAAAGATGATTGCTCATTACAAGAGCCTTGGAATTGACCCAAAAACAAAGACACTTTTATTCAGCGACAGTCTTGATTTTGAGCGTGCTGACAAGCTCTACAGACATTTCTGCAAGGAAACAAATGTAGCTTTCGGTATTGGCACATACTTAAGCAATGATACAGATGTTCCTGCACTCAATATTGTCATGAAAACCACAATATGCAATGGTATGGATGTAGCGAAGATTTCTGATACACCCGGCAAGGGGATGTGCAAAAATCCGGATTATGTGGATTACTTAAACCGCTGCATTGATTACAGGATGAAAAATGACCGCTAGGAGGAAATGTCATGAATACAGGATTTTACCGTGTTGCCGCATCGTCCCCTGAGATTTATCTCGGGGACTGCGTGAACAATGCTGACAATATCATACACATTGCAGAGTCACTTGCAAAAAAGGATGTGCAGCTTGTGGTTTTTCCGGAGCTGTGTATTACGGGATATAGCTGTGCAGACATGTTTTTGAGAAAAGAACTGCTCGCGCAGGCTCAGCAAGAACTGGACAGGATTAAAACAGCATTGCAGGATTTAAGCATCCTTGTATGCGTGGGACTGCCGATAGAAGATGAAGCTGGCAGACTTTTCAACTGTGCTGCATATGTACACAGCGGAGAAATTGTTGGAATTGTGCCAAAAACATATATTCCCAACTATGGTGAATTTTATGAGAAACGCTGGTTTACAAGCGCAGACAAGAGATTATCAGATGAGATTACTTTAAATTATGTCGCAAACAGGCCAACAGTACCTTTTTCTCCGAATATTATTATCAAGGATCTGAGAGGCGCAATTGTCGGTACTGAGATTTGTGAAGATTTATGGGTAAGTGCGCCTCCGAGCGGGGAGCTTTGCAAAGCCGGTGCAAATATCATTATAAATCCATCAGCAAGCAATGACGTAATCGGAAAAAGAGAATACAGGCGCAGTCTTGTGGCGATGCAGTCAGGAAGATGCCGTGCCGGATACGTGTATGCGTCAAGCGGTGCAGGAGAGAGCAGCACGGATCTGGTATTTTCCGGCCACTGCATCATAGCTGATAATGGCAGAATAGCTGGTGAGACGTCAGATTATTCAAAACGTATGAATAAAAAGGTATCAGAAGATGATGTGATGAGCTCTGGTTTTGTGATAAGTGAGATAGATATTGATCGCTGCATGAATGACCGCCACAGATACAACAGCGATTCATGGGCTGATGTGCCGGATGTGATAAAAGTAATTTTAAATGGTGAAAACCGGATGAAGGATTATCAAATATGGCCAAAGAAAGTTAATCCGTATCCGTTTGTACCAAGTGATAAAAACAACCGAAAAAACCGCTGCATGGAGATTTTGTCGCTTCAGGCAAAAGGTCTGGAACAGAGACTCATATCCACCGGAATAAAAAATGTTGTTCTTGGAATATCCGGCGGTCTGGACAGCACACTTGCACTTTTGGTATGCTGTGATGCATTTGAAGCACTTGGCATTCCGAAGAGAAATATCTATGGTATTACAATGCCAGGATTTGGAACTACATCTACTACAAAGACAATTGCTGACAGGCTTATGGAAGAATTTGGAGTGACAGCCGTGGAAGTTAATATTGAGGCTGCATGCAGACAGCACATGAAGGATATAGGACATCCGGATGATGTTTTTGACGTGACATATGAAAACATTCAGGCCAGAGAGCGTACGCAAGTATTATTCGATTATGCAAACATGGTAGACGGACTTGTAATCGGTACAGGTGATATGTCAGAGCTTGCACTTGGCTGGTGCACCTACAACGGTGACCATATGAGCAATTATGCCGTGAACTGCAGTGTACCAAAGACACTTGTTAAATACATTGTACAGGCTTATGCCAGCGAGTGCGCGTCAACGGATGAAATGAAAAATGTGCTTTGCGAAATAGCAGACCTGCCTATTTCTCCTGAACTACTGCCGCCGGATAAAGACGGTAACATAGCACAGAAAACAGAGGAGAGCATCGGCAAATATGACCTTCATGACTTCTTCCTTTATCATTTTCTGCGTAATGGAGAAAGCCGGGATCGGATATTAAAACTTGCAGAGATTGCTTTTGCAAATGTAAGTAAGGGTGAAATAGAAAAGACTCTGGAAACATTCTTTACGCGTTTCAGGCAGCAGCAGTTTAAGCGTTCATGCATACCTGACGGACCAAAGGTGGGAACTGTTTCATTATCTCCTAGAGGTGATCTGAGAATGCCAAGCGATATGGTGGAATTGTATTAGGCCGAAGTGCAAAAAGATGAAAGAAATATTAGCTAACCACAAATGAACATCTAGTCACAGCGTAAGAAAACCGGGAGACCGTGAACGCAGCAGGGGGCACACCCTCATGTAAGCGACTAGCGAAGCTGTTTAGATACTGTAGAATTATGCACATGAAACACAGAAATGCCCAGCCATGGATGGCTGGGCAAGGTGTTATGCGCCATGGACGGCGCATAAAAGCCGGTTTCGTCAAGCATAGAAACACTATAAGCATAATTCGTACAGAATCTTAACAGCAAAGCGTTAGCGCACGTGAGGGTGTGCCATCCCCCGGCTGCGTTCCCGGTCTCCCGGTTTTCGTAGTCATGCTATGATACTGAATTAAGCAGTCTTTCCTGTATAAAGCTGATAATACTTTCCCTTCTTTGCAATCAGCTCATCATGACTTCCCCTTTCAATAATGCGTCCCTGCTCCAAAACCATAATGCAGTCGCTGTTTCTGACAGTAGAAAGCCTGTGTGCAATAACAAATGTAGTACGGCCATGCATGAGCTTATCCATGCCGTCCTGAACAATACGCTCGGTACGTGTATCAATTGAGCTTGTAGCCTCATCGAGGATGAGCACAGGCGGATCGGCGATAGCGGCACGCGCAATGGCAAGAAGCTGGCGCTGGCCCTGGCTTAGGTTTGCACCGTCACCTGTCAGTACAGTATTGTAGCCGTCAGGAAGCTGGCGGATAAACGTATCGGCGTTTGCCAGGCGGGCAGCTGCGTATACTTCATCATCTGTGGCATCAAGCTTGCCGTAGCGGATGTTTTCCATGACAGTAGCTGTGAAAAGGTGGGTATCCTGCAAAACAATGCCAAGAGAGTGGCGCAGATCAGCCTTTTTAATCTTGTTTATATTGATGCCGTCATATCTTATCTTGCCGTCTGCTATATCGTAGAAGCGGTTGATAAGGTTAGTGATGGTAGTCTTTCCAGCTCCGGTGGTGCCGACAAAGGCAATCTTCTGACCGGGTGTTGCAAACAGATCCACATCGTGCAGTACAATTTTTTCAGGCACATATCCGAAATCCACATCGTCAAATACCACATCGCCCTCGAGCTTTTTGTAGTCCACAGAGCCGTCAGCCTGATGAGTATGCTTCCATGCCCATAAGCCGGTGCGCTCAGGTGTTTCGGTAAGTTTTCCGTTTTCTTCCTTAGCATTTACAAGTGTGACATAGCCCTCGTCAGTCTCAGGCGCTTCGTCGAGCAGTGAGAAGATACGGTCACATCCGGCAAGTGCCATGATTATACTGTTGAACTGCTGGCTGACCTGCGAGATAGGCATGTTAAAGCTCTTGTTAAAGGTTAAAAAGCTAGCAAGCTTACCAAGGGTCAGACCGCCAAAGCCTGAAAGAGCCATAACACCGCCGGCAAGAGCGCAGAGCACGTAGCTTAGATTTCCAATCTGTGCGTTTACAGGACCGAGCATGTTGGAGTACATGTTGGCATTGTAGGCGCTTTCAAAGAGTTCATCGTTTATTTTGTCGAAGGCTTCAATATTTTCCTGCTCGTGGGTAAATACCTTGACTACCTTCTGGCCGTTGAGCATTTCCTCGATGAAGCCGTTAACCTTGCCGAGGTCGCGCTGCTGCGCAAGGAAATAGCGGCTGGAGAAGCCTGCAAATTTCTTTGTCACGACTGTTGTTACGATTACCATCACGATAGTTAGTATGGTGAGCGGAATATTTAATATGACCATTGAAACAAAAACGCTCACAACAGTGATAGCACTGTTAAGTATCTGCGGAAGACTCTGGCTGATGAGCTGGCGGAGTGTATCGATATCGTTTGTATAAATTGACATGATATCGCCGTGCGCATGTGAGTCAAAGTATCGGATTGGCAGATCCTGCATATGGGAAAAGAGCTCAACACGCAGATTTTTAATGGTGCCCTGTGATACGTAGATCATTATTTTGCTGTATGCAAACGTACTGATGACGCCGATGCCGTAGAATATGGCGACTCTTCCCATTGCTGCAAGGAGTGGTCCGTAGTCGGGACTTCCTGTCTTAAGCAGTGGTACTATATAGTCATCAATCAAATTTTTGGTAAACATGGTTCCCTGCACATTTGCAAGTACACTGACAAAGATACATATCACAACAATTATGCAGGCCGGTAAATATTTCTTGAAAATAAATCCCATGAGGCGCGCAAAAAGCTTACCGGGATTTTTAATTTTGGGTTTTGGACCTTGTGGTCCTCTTGGTCCTGGCATCAGGCAGCACCTCCTTCATCAAAGTCTCCTCCGCCGTTTGTCTGGGAATCGTAGACATCGCGGTAGATTTCATTATTTTTAAGCAGATTTTCGTGAGTGTCAAAGCCGTCCACTTTTCCGTCATTCATCACTATGATACGGTCAGCATCCATGACAGATGAGATACGCTGTGCGATGATGAGCTTAGTGGTTCCCGGTATTGTTTTTGCGAGGGCAGCACGGATTTTTGAATCTGTTGCTGTATCTACAGCCGAGGTGCTGTCATCGAGTATAAGTATCCTTGGCTTTTTAAGCAGAGCTCTTGCGATACACAGACGCTGCTTCTGGCCACCGGATACGTTGGTTCCGCCCTGCTCTATGTAGG
>PPYE01778508.1_pt1 | contig 14739 bp, 9 predicted proteins | sample 1559881 | NCBI WGS metagenome assembly PPYE01 (sample SAMN08240022, study PRJNA423297) | Human gut metagenome, whole genome shotgun sequencing project.
GGGTGGATGAGGTCGCCCTCGATGGTGATGTGGTCACCAGGCATAGCCATCTCGGTGCCCTCGGGGAGCTTGACCGTACCGGTAACGTCGGTGGTACGGAAGTAGAACTGAGGACGATAACCATCGAAGAACGGGGTGTGACGGCCGCCCTCCTCCTTGGTCAGAACGTAGATCTCGCCGGTGAACTTGGTGTGCGGGGTAACCGAACCGGGCTTGCAGAGAACCTGGCCGCGCTCGATGTCCTCACGCTTGATGCCGCGGAGCAGCAGACCGACGTTGTCGCCAGCCTCGCAGAAGTCCATGGACTTACGGAACATCTCGATACCGGTAACGACGGTGTTCTGGGTATCCTTGATGCCGACGATCTCGACGGGCTCGTTGAGCTTGAGCTCACCGCGCTCGACACGGCCAGTAGCAACGGTACCACGGCCGGAGATGGTCATAACGTCCTCAACGGCCATCAGGAACGGGAGGTCGTTGTTACGAGCAGGCGTCGGGATGTACTCGTCGACGGCCTTCATGAGCTCGCGAATGGCGTCCATCCACTTGGCGTCGCCCTCGAGAGCGCCCAGAGCGGAGCCACGGATGACGGGGATGTCGTCGCCGGGGAAATCGTACTCGGAGAGGAGCTCACGGGTTTCCATCTCGACGAGGTCGATGAGCTCGTCATCGTCGACCATGTCGCACTTGTTCAGGAAGACGACGATGTAGGGAACGCCGACCTGACGGGCGAGCAGGATGTGCTCGCGGGTCTGAGCCATGGGGCCGTCGGTAGCAGCGATGACCAGGATAGCGCCGTCCATCTGAGCAGCGCCGGAGATCATGTTCTTGACGTAGTCAGCGTGGCCCGGGCAGTCAACGTGAGCGTAGTGACGGGCAGCGGTCTCGTACTCAACGTGGGAGACGGAAATCGTGATGCCGCGCTCGCGCTCCTCGGGAGCCTTGTCGATGTTCTCGAACGCAGTGAAGTCAGCCTTGCAGCCCTCGGTCTCGGAGAGAACCTTGGTGATGGCAGCGGTCAGCGTGGTCTTGCCGTGGTCGACGTGACCAATGGTGCCGATGTTAACATGCGGCTTAGTGCGCTCAAACTTCTCTTTGGCCATAAAGCCCTCCTCTAAACAGGTCGTCCCCGGACGGGACTTTGCCTTTATACCATAGTGGCCTCTCAACATACTATTGAGAAGCCACCGTGTTACCTATGGTAGCGGTGACTGGATTCGAACCAGTGACGCCACGGGTATGAACCGTGTGCTCTAACCAACTGAGCTACACCGCCGGATGGAGCCTGCAACCAGACTTGAACTGGTGACCTCTTCGTTACCAACGAAGTGCTCTACCGACTGAGCTATACAGGCACTTGACGGGTGGGAGCTATAGGATTCGAACCTATGTAGGCAGAGCCAACGGGTTTACAGCCCGTCCCCATTAACCACTCGGGCAAACTCCCAATCGTTCAAGTATCCGCAGGTCCTTTAGTCTTTTGGACCGCCGCCCCCGCGAACGAAAAAGATAATACGATGCAACCTTGGGGGCTGTCAACGAAAACCTCTAGATACACGGTGCCGGGCGTATCTATATAGCTGTGACCTGCGGTTTTGTTGAGTTTGGATATGAAGGACGGTGGTTTTGGATACTGAGGTGACGTTTCCCGAGGTAACACTTTGGTGTAGTGGAGTACACCTTCAGGATCGAACTTCGATAACGGCTTATTTGCACCTATATATAGGTCGAGATCGGGCTTCCACGCCACGATCGAGCGTGGATTATCTCCCACTTTTAGCGCGGCTCTAAGGCCAAAGTGGCAGATTATCCACGTTCATTCTCCAGGCGAGAGAACTGTAAAGCCGCAACTACTCGGGCCAGGCCAAAGTAGACCCATAGAGCGGCTCCCCCTTGGTGCAGGGGTAGCGACTCAAGTAACACGACGATAGCAAGTCGAAAAAATAAGTCATGGCGTATTTCGAATAAACGCCGAGTCGGTCAATTCCGTTTCCCGCATTACCAAGACGATATACACGGTCAAAAGACCTCGATTTGTCATCGTTGCTAAACGCAGTAATTAGAATCTTCCTGCCCGAACGGCAATCAAGATACTCACGCGCCTGTGACGCAAATAGCCCGGAGACCGATACGAGAATTATCAATGACTGCGAAGCGTCTCCCATGTTTTTCAATTCCGCGACGTTAGCCCCAGCAACTATGCGAACTATCTTGCCCGCATAAAACATTTCCTGCTGAAATCGTACGAGATTGGCGCTCACATTATTGGTGCACCAGATTTCAACGTTTTTATGGCCATCAATTTCGTCGACAAGATGCTTAATAGCGATATCGGACACGCCGCTTTCAACCTCAGCGAACATCTCGATCATGCGAACGTCGAGCTCTGCCCTGTACTCCTCGTAGCCAAATTCCTCCTCTCGATGGCTTAAGTCGCTTGGAAAGACTGACTGAGTAAATGATTCTTTCAAATCGCTAAGAGACTGGTAGCCCAATCGATTGCAGAAACGACGAACAGCGGAACGGGTCACGAATGCATCGCGGGTTATTGCGGCAACATTGATTTCGCTCGAACGCCTAATGTGAGCGATGAGATATCGAGCGATGGCGGCATCGTTTGACCCAAACTCGCTGTTGATGATGGAGCTAATGCGATTGAGCACATCGAAGTCATTGATATTCACGTGATCCCTCTTTCCGCTCTCCTCGAAATCATGATTCATTTATTGAATCAAACAGCTTTGGTCGTTCTCCTATGATTCAAATCAGTTGACGTCATCTTAATCATAATTCCGCCACACGTATCCACCGTGTTGAATGATGGAAAGGGGATTCATGGGCAACGTGAACAACATGCCGTTTCTCTGGGGTTCCGCCACGGCGTCTTATCAGTGCGAGGGTGCCTGGAACGAAGACGGCAAAGGCCTTGGTGAGTGGGATTTCTTTAGCCACACAAGCAATAAGAACATCAACCATGTTGACGGTGATGTATCTTGCGACTTCTACCATCGCTATGAAGAAGATATCCGCATGATGAAAGAAGGCGGACAAAACACCTATCGCTTCTCTCTTTCATGGAGTCGAATCATCCCCACCGGTATCGGCAAAGTGAATGAAGAGGGTATCGATTTTTATAATCGGGTCATTGATTGCTGCCTCGAAAATGGCATAGAGCCCAACGTTACGCTGTTCCATTACGATCTGCCATTCACGCTTGCTTGCAAAGGCGGATGGCTGAACAACGACATGGCAGAGTGGTTCTGCAAATACGCCAAGATTTGCTTTGAGCGCTTTGGAGACCGCGTCAAAATCTGGGCTACCGTTAACGAGCCGCATTTCTACAGCTACTGCGTAAACATGTTGGGCAACTATCCCCCCAATCGATCGCTCGATGTTCAGTCGTACATGCAGTTTCAGTACAACCTGATGCGCGCAAGCGCACTCGCAGTCCGAGCATATCGTCAAATGGGCTACGACGGCATCATCGGCGCCGTCCACGATGGCGGCGTTGTCGAACTCGACCCGGCAACCGAGCACCCCGATGACGTATTTCGATACGCAGACTTTTTCGCCAATCGCATGATTCTGGCACCAGCGCTTCAGGGTCAACTGCCGCCAGAAATGGACGAAATCCTTGAAAAACTTGGCGTCTCGCTCTATCGATCCCCAAATGACGTAGAAGAATTCAGCGACGGTAAAGTCGATTTTATTGGACTCAACGTGTATTGCCGAGAGTATGTAACCGACTGGCACGGTGGAGAGCTTGCCGTTTCGGCGAACAATAAGGGCGGTTCGAGCAAAAAGGTCGAAGGAAAATGCATTGCGCCCTTGTTTGAAAGCGCCCGCGACAGCAATGTTCCCCGCAATAAATGGGGCCGCGAAATACTCCCAAGTTGCATGTATTCAACCATCATGGATGTCCACGAGCGCTATGACGCGCCCCGCATCTTTATTACGGAAAACGGACATGGCGCCTATGAGCAACCAGACGCAGACGGAATGATCCACGATGATGACCGCATCGAGCTTCTGGGCCAGTTCATCGAGCACATGATGAGGGCTAAGCGCGACGGCGCGCGCGTTGAGGGCTACTACCTCTGGTCGACGATGGATCTGTATAGCTGGATCAACGGCTACGAAAAACGATACGGACTTGTCCATATCGACTTCGAGAACAATCTGGAGCGCACCCCCAAAAAGAGCTGGTATTGGTACCGAGACCTTATCTCGAAGTATCAGGAGCAGGAAGGTTAGGAGAAAGAGATGAAATATCAGGCAATGTCCGAAACAGTCCTAAAGGCTGTTGGCGGCAAAGAGAACATTACATCGGTAACTCATTGTGCGACGCGCCTTCGCATCGACGCACGAGACACCTCGATCATCGATCTCCAGCTCGCCAAATCGGCCGACCAGGCGCTCGGGGCAGTAGTCAGCGGTGGCCAGCTTCAGGTGATCATCGGCCCCAACGTCACCGAGGCTTACAACGACTTCCTCGACTTCGCGGGAATCGAAGTCGGCGGTGGCACGGTTGCCGACGATGCCCAAACCGCCAAAGACCTTGCAGAAGGCATTAAAAGCGGTAACACCGCCATGGGCTTGATTGAGAAATTCGGGAACGTCTCTGCACAGGTATTCATGCCCATCGTCCCGGCGCTCATCGTTGGCGGACTCATTCTTTCGATCAAGAATCTCCTGGTCAATTATTGTGGATTGAGCACCGATAGCGGAACCGCCCAGGTTCTGCTGGCGATCTTCAGCGCCTCATTTAGCTTCCTGCCCGTTTACCTCGGCTATCAGCTCGCCGCCGTCATGAAGATGCAGCCTATCATGGGCGCACTGCTGGGCGCAATCATGATTAGCTCGTCTATTAGCGGTGCTGAGGGTCTCGATTTTCTTGGCATCCCCATCCCGACGAATGACTACTCGAGCACGGTGGTGCCAATCGTACTGGGCGTTGTGTTCATGTACTTTGTTGATCGCGGTCTTCAGAAAATCATCCCCGACATTACCAAACTGTTCTTGAAGCCGCTGCTCACCATGTTCATCGTCGTGCCTGTTGAGCTGATTATCCTCGGCCCCGCCGGCAGCATGATGGGCTACGCGCTGAGTGATGCCGCCACGTGGCTCATGGATAACGTGGCATTTATCGCTACTCCAATCCTTGCAGCCCTTAACCCCTATTTTGTCATGCTCGGTCTTGATAAGGCCTACATCGCGATCGAAGTTACGAGCTTGGCGCAGCTCGGCTGGGCGCCCATCATCTTTGGCTTCATCTCAAACCTCTGCATTGGCGGCACGAGTCTCGCCTTGGCAACTGCAATGAAAGGCAACAAGGAGAAGAGAGGTATGGTCACCACGGTTGCCGTCACCGCACTCTGTGGCGTAACTGAGCCCGCATTTTATGGCTGCCTCATCGAGCGTCCCCGCCTGCTTGTCGGCACGGCAATCGGCGCCCTCTGCGCGGGACTCCCTGCAGGTATCTTCGTCCTGAAGGAGTATGTTGCGGGAGCATGCCCCGGTCTTCTTTCTGCGCTGATCTTTATCGCTCCCGATGGATCCATGGGCAACTTCGTACTGGCGTGCGTTGTCGCCGTCATCGCCATCGTCGTCTCGTTCATCGCTGCACGCGTGATCATCAAGAAGAATCCCAACTATATTGAGTAGATGCTCGCTGCTTGCATTGGGGACATCCTCGGCAGACCATTAGCAAGAACCCAAGAAGTCCCTTAGGAGCTCGATTAATCCATTCGGATTCCTCAGGCACAAACGACCCCGATTCCACAATGAAATCGGGGTCGTCGTTTCTAAAGCCTTCGATAGACAATCGGTGTTTACCTTAGCTCCCTATCCAAGTTAATTATCCACGCTCGTTCTCCGGTCGGAAGATTTTCTTCGCTCGCGTGTCCAGAAATCCACGCTCGAGCAGAACATCCAGGTCCGCACCCGCCCTTGTCTCGATCTGTAACAGCAAGAGGCCTATTCCGCTTCTACATGTTACAGATCAAGATATTCCTAAAACACCCTAAGTTTCATCTCAATCTGTAACAGTTAGATGCCAAATATCGGTCTTGGTGTTACAGATTTAGACAAACTGGAGGACGAGACAAACCAGGCTTATAGGACAAAATGTGTGTCCCGATAGAACACCCGTTTCCATCCATTAATCCAGCCAGAACGGGTACGGGTCTGAACAGGAAGTCGATGTCCGCGTCGGTCGGCATCGTGGCGAGCTTCTCGCGCGCCGTCCTCGCGTCCCCCGAGTGCGCGTGGCACCACCAGAATACCGCCTTCACGCGCTTGACCGACGTCAGCCCCCGGTGGTTGCGCAGGACGGCCCTCAGCTGCGAGTTCACCCCTCCCTCGATCATGTTGTTGGTCGACGGCAGCGGGCCGGCCTTGGCCAGGGCGGGGTCGAGGTAGGTGAACAGCGTCCCCGCCGACACCAGCGACGACAGCGACGAGCGCGCCCGCCTCAGCCTCTCGTGGGTGTAGACCCTCCTGCCGTCCACCACGGTCCTGTCCTCCAGGAAGTCGGCCCAGAACCCGCACCAGTCGAGGTAGCGCTCGACCCAGAGCTCGGCCTGGTGCAGCGTCTCGATGCCCATGAGGTCGCGCGCGATGAGGTAGAGCTCGCGCCCCGCCTGGAGCTTCGGCCGCGTCGTCGTGTAGCGCTTGACCTGCGAGAAGGCGTGGAAGGTGCACCTCTGGACCCTGGTGCGCGGCCAGGTCTCGCGCACGGCCTTGGCGAACCCGCTCCCGCCGTCGGTGACGACCACCTCGGGCGCCGGGATCGGCGACATGAGGGCCGACCACGCCCTCGAGTTCTCCGACCTCGCCATGTACCAGGAGACCACCCTCTCGCCGCTGCAGCATATGAGCACGACGAGGTCGCGCGCGACCCAGATCCCGTCGACGTGGAGCACGCGGTGCAGCTCGCCGTCGGGGACGGGCATGGGCCAGACCTCCCAGAACTCGGCCGTCCTGCGCCTGAAGGACCGTCCGCCGCCCGGCATCGCCGCCTGGGAGTCCTTGGAGAGGAGCCACCCGAGGAACTCGTCCAGCCTCGTCGCCGTGTCGTCGTACCTCACCGTCGTCGACGCGCCGCAGGCCGTGCACCTCCACCGCTGGGACCCCGATGAGGTCCTGCCGTTGCGCTTGGTCCGACCGCCGCAGTAGGGGCAATAAACGGCCTTCATGGGCACCTCTTCCGAAAGGGTATTTAACGGTTCCGGAAAAGGTTATCTACCTGCGGGAACGATAGGCAACCGGACACACATTCTGTCCGAGCGGTTAAAAGTGGGCACGGAATTTAAACGGCTGAAAAAGGGGCATCGACCTGCGCCGATGCCCCCAACGTGGACACACATTTTGTCCTATAAGCCCGTACCAGGCCCGTTCATTTCTGTCAGTGCGCCCTCAATCTTAAAACCATTCGCCAGAACGAATAGTTTTAATTACAATTGGCTATATAAAACTATTCGTTCTGGCGAAGGGTTTCGCGATGTTGACTACCAAGGAAGCAGCCGAGCTGCTCGGCATCAGCCCGCGCAGGGTGCAGGAGCTCATTAAGAACGGCGCGCTGACCGCCCGCAAGGCTTCTGGCGTGTGGCTCATCGACAAAGACAGCGTAGACGCGCGACTCCGCTCCGCAACCAAAAGAGGGGGACGACCTCGTCGTGGGCATGGGAAAAGCGAAGTCGCATTTACCCTCATGAACCGCACGCACGAAGTAGCCCAACTGGTCTACAGCACATCGCGAAAAGACTTCACCCACATCGGCGCCGACGTCGATTACGCCCACGCCCCTATTGGAGTATTTGGCCCTAATAGCCCCATATCGCTCGACTCCTTCCGCATCTGGTGGCGCGGCCGCGGTATCCCGCTCGCACGCATTGGACTAGCCTCCCTGCTTGCAGAAGCCGCAGTCGATGTTCCCGATGAACTCGTCCAGCGAAATCTTGGCCTCTCCTTATCCGACCAGTATTGGATTAGGCCCCAAGACTCCGGTCTCGCGTGGGAAGATATCAATTTCTTCAATAATGCTTTTGACGACGTCTCTCTCAGCATCGCGCCCTTCGCCCCAGAGGGCAAGGCAGCTGCCGCAAAGCCCGATAACACCTCGGACGGCAATCTTCAAAAGTACTGGACATGCGAGGATGACCGTCGAATCCTCCACAAGGCAGGTGCACATCTAAACCAGGAACCTTATAACGAGCTGGTGGCGACTGCACTTCACCGTCGCATCCTAAACGCTTGCGATTATGTGCCTTACTCGCTCGAGGGCACGGGCACTTCCGCCCTGAGCATATGCGATGTCTTCTTAACTGATGAAGAAGAGTATGTCCCTGCGTTCTATGTAAACCAGCATGCAAATGCAGACGAGCGACTAACCGATTACGAACGGTATGTAGCAAACTGCGAGGAGCTTGGAGCGACGGATATAAAAGACGCCCTTGACCGCATGATCGTATGCGATGACATCATTGCCAACTATGATCGCCATTGGCGCAACTTTGGCCTTGTGCGAAACGTAAACACGCTAGCCTGCAGACCTGCCCCTATCTTCGATTCGGGCTCATCACTCTGGTGCAACATATCACTAGAGGAGCTTAGGGCGGGAGAGCACAGTTTTACCAGCGCACAATTTCATTCAAGCCCCGCCAAACAAATGTTGCTCGTCGAGGACATGGGCTGGTTTGACGGCGACAAACTCGAGGGTTTCGTTGACGAGGCAATCGAAATCCTATCCAAAAACGACGCTCTTACAGCGAGACTGCCTTATCTAAAAGAGGCGCTAACATGGCGCCTCGAAAGAATGATCGACATCGCTGAATGGAGTTAGCGAGACAGCATCGCCCCGCCAACTCCCCTACCTCCCGCGCAGAGCTTTGAGCTTGGCCAGGGCCTCGGGGCTTAGACGGCTGCCCAGGGTCATCTTGATCTGCGGGGCCTCCTCGGCCTCGTGCACGTCGTTGTCGATCTGTTTGATCTCGTCCACCAGCATACGGCTCGAGATGCGCGTGACGCCCTTGCCCATGACGACGGCCTGGATCGTGCCGTCGCTCGATACCACGGAGCACGCGCGGCCTTCCTCGCGCGCCTCGATGCAGAGCTTTTGCACCACGGTATCGGCAGAAACGCCCGTCGGCGAAAACTCGATGCGCACGCCGCGGGCCGGCAGGTTGGGGCGCTCGTTGGAGATATTGCCCGCGCCGTCGAACACGATCACGGCCTCGTAGCGGCCCTGGGCAAAGGCGGCGACGTCGTTGATGAGGGCGGTGCGTGCCATATCGTGAACGTCGCTGGAATACGGATCGTCTGAATGGTCGTACACGAGCTTTTCGTAGCGCGGCGTGCAGTGGATCACGTTGTAGCCGTCGACCACCAGCAGCTCGGGCTTATTGGAGTGCACCGTCGAGACCGGGTCGGCGATGGCCTGCGCAAACGCATTGCCGCCCACGCCGTAGGTCGCGGCCGAAACAATCGGCTTGGCCGAGCCCTCGCCAAAGCGCTTGGCCTTGGACTTGGCACGGTTCTTTTTGGACATGCGCTACTCCTCCCCCATGAGCTCGCCGACGTTGCGGCGCAGCCACTCAAAGCACAGCGCCGTGGTCGCCTGGGCAACATTGAGGCTCTCGGTCATGCCGCGCTGGGGAAGCTTGGTCATAAAGTCGCATTTCTCGAGCACCAGGCGCGAGATGCCGTCGCCCTCGGAGCCCATGACGAGCGCCACGCGGCCCTCGAAGGGAGCATCCCAGCAGCTGCCCTCGGCGTGCTCGGAGGCGCCGCCCACCCAAAAACCAGCGGCCTTGAGGTCATCGAGTGCACGGGCAATATTGGGAACCTGCGCGATAGGCAGATGCATGACAGCACCGGCCGAGGTCTTGTAGCTGCCCACGGTCACGCCGGCGGCACGCCTGTTGGCGATGACGACGCCGGCCGCGCCCACGACCTCGGCGGAGCGCACAATGGCGCCAAAGTTGCGCCTGCGCGGTCGAGAATATCGGCGACATCAGCATAGGGGAAGTTGCCAACCTCGAGTGCGATGCCCTGATGAGCGCCATGGCTCGACAGTGCGTCGAGCTGCGCACGCGGCACATACTTAATGCGGACGCCCGCGGCGTTGAGGTCGTCGACCAGGCGCGACAAGGCGGCATCGCGCTCTCCACCCTCGACAATGAGCGCGCACTTGATGGGAAAACCAGTGCGTAGCGCCTCGGCGGCAGCACGACGACCTTCGATAAACTCGCCCTTGGGAGCCTGGACAGCGTCGCGGTTGCGATCGCGCTGCGGACGTGCGGCCTGGGCGCGATCGCGCTGGCCCTTGGGAGCGGCAGCGCGGTCATTGCGGCGAATCGGACGCGAGCCAGAAGCAGCCTGCTTGCCGCCACGAGGCGCACGCTTGCGATTGTCGGCCATAAAGCGACCTCCTAAATACAACTATCAAACGAAACAAAATAAACGACCGCCCATGAATATTAATTCGGGCGGTCGGTACGGGTTTTCCAAGTGCCCGAGATTGCCGTGAAAGAGGAGCGACGCGTACTTGAGTACGCGAGCGACGGTTTGAACGGCAAGGTCGGGTGCTTGGGAAACCCGCGGGGATTAGAGAGATTTGATACGAGTGCCGGCGGCGGTATCTTCAATCGTCAGGCCCAGGTCCTTGAGCTGGTCGCGGATGGCGTCGGCCAGATCCCAGTTCTTGGCGGCGCGGGCCTCGGCGCGGGCCTCGAGAATCTTGGCAGCGGCCTCGTCCACGTCGTCACCCGTGTAGGCAACCAAACCGGCGGCAACGCCCAGCAGGCCCAGCGGCAACTCGACCTTGGGCTCGGGGAGCTCAACGCCAAGCGTATCGAGCAGCTTGGCCAGCGTGTCGGCGGCGGCAAGCGCGGCGGCCTTGTCGGCAGCGTCGCCCGCCTGCTCCAGGTACTGGTTGCACTCGGTCACAAAGCCAAAGACGGCACCCATGGCACCAGCGGTGTTAAAGTCGTCGTCCATGCACTCCTTAAAGGTGGCACGAGTCTCGGCGGCCTTGGCGGCAAACGCCTCGGCGGCAGCCGCATCGGCATCGGCCGTCGCATGGTTCGCGGCCCAGCGCAGGTTCTCGACCGTACCGGCGATACGCGTGAGCGAGTTCTCGGCACCCTCCAGGCGCTCCCAAGAAAAGTCGAGCGGCGAGCGATAGCTCGTCTGCAGCATCAGCAGGCGCAGGGCGGCAGCGGAGTGCTGTTCGAGGACCTCGGCCAGCGTAAAGAAGTTGCCGAGTGACTTGGACATCTTCTCGCCGTCAACCAGCAGCATGCCCGTGTGCATCCAGGTGTTGGAGAAGCCCTGGTGCCAGGCGCAGGTGGCCTGGGCGCACTCGTTCTCGTGATGCGGGAAAGCAAGATCGGAGCCACCGCCGTGGATATCGATCGGGGTACCCAGGTAGCGATGCACCATGGCGGCGCACTCGGTGTGCCAACCGGGACGGCCCTCGCCCCAGGGGCTCGGCCAGCTGGGCTCGCCGGGCTTGGCGGCCTTCCACAGGGCAAAGTCGAGCGGGTCGATCTTGTCCTCGTTCTCCTCGATGCGCGCACCAACCATAAGGTCGTCGATGTTGCGGCCCGAGACCTGACCATAGTTGGGATCGCTGCGCACGGCAAAGTACACATCGCCGTTATCGGCTGCGTAAGCGTGGCCCTGCTCGATAAGCGTCTTGATCATGGCGATCATGGGGCCGATCTCCTTGGTGGCGCGGGGGCGCACATCGGGATCGAGCACGTTGGCGGCGCGCACGACGCCGATGAACTTGTCGGAGAACTCCGTCGCGACCTCGGCAGCCGTACGGCCCTGCTCGTTGGCGCGCTTGATGATCTTGTCGTCGACATCGGTGAGGTTCTGGGGGAACGTGACCTCGTAGCCGAACCTTGCCGGACTCGATGGGCTGGAACTCTTCCTTTTTATGGGTAGCGCTGTTGTAGATACGCATTCGTTACTCCTTAACGGTTTTCTGTAGCAGGCAGACGGCCCAGGCGCCGATTCCCTCGCCCTGGCCTTCCCAACCGAGCTTTTCGGTCGTAGTGGCGGCGACGCCTACATTTTCGACGTCAACGCCCAGGGCATGGGCAAGGTTGGCGCGCATGGCATCGCGGTGCGGGGTGATCTTGGGTTGCTGACAGGCAATGGTGCAATCGGCATCGACAAACTCAAAGCCCAGCTCGCGCGCATAGTCCATCACGCGAGCGAGCAGCACCATCGAATCAGCACCCTCGTAGGCAGGATCGGTGTCGGGGAATAGCTTGCCGATGTCTCCCCCGCGGCAGGCGCCCAGAATGGCGTCGGCCAAGGCGTGCGCGAGCACATCGGCATCCGAGTGGCCCAGCAGGCCGCGCTCGTAGGGAATGTCGACCCCGCCGATGATACATCGACGCCCCTCCACCAAACGGTGGACGTCGTAGCCGTGGCCAATGCGCAGGTTACTGAACATAGGGAAGGTCCTCTCCCTCGGCCATGCGGCCAAGCAGAATCGCGGTTACGGGACGCAGATCCTCGGGCACCGTCACCTTAAGGTTGTCGCGCGGGCTCTGGACACAGCGGACGCGCCCGCCCATGCGCTCGACCAGCGATGAGTCGTCGGTACCGATAAAGCCCTCGGCAATCGCCGCGGCATGGGCACGCTTCATCGCGTCGACGCTAAAGATCTGCGGCGTCTGCGCGGCCCAATAGAGCTCGCGCGGCGGCGTCTCGACGATATTATCGCCGTCGACGATCTTGAGCGTGTCGATCGCGGGCTGACCGCACACGACACCGTCGAGCGAGCGGTCACCCATGAGCACGTCGATAGCGTGGTCGATGGCCTCGGTCGTAATGAGCGGACGAGCGCCATCGTGGATGGCGACATATTCGAAACCCGCCGGAACCGCATGCACGCCGGCACGGGTGGAATCCTGACGGGTATCGCCGGCATCGGCAAAGCTGATGGGCGTGTCATAGTCAAACGGGTCGATGGCAAGGCGGCGCATCTCGGCACGGCGCTCGGCAGGACACACCACCACGATATGGCCGACCTTGTCGCTACGATCAAACGCGCGGATGGACCAGCTCATGAGCGGACGGCCCGCCACGTTAACGAGCTGCTTGCCGCCGGGATTTCCAAAGCGCTGACCGCTGCCGCCGGCAACGACCACGGCGCATACGGGCGCCATTATGCGTTCCCCTGTTTGGCGCCCTTCATGCGGTACAGCGAGTCCGCAAGAATGGCAGGGTTGTTGACGCCAAAGTCGCCCAGGCGCTCCGGATCCTCGCTGATGTCGTCCATGAGCTCCTGCAGCGAGCCGTACTCGTCGACGATCTTCTCGGCCACGCCGTCGCGCACGACGGACACGCGCGAAAGCGTGCGCAGGCCCAGCGGCGTCATGACGGAGTCCTCGTCCAGGTCGTCATAGCCCAGAACTGCCGCCACGTGCTGCGGGTCGGACAGGTCCTTAGGCGTCATGCGAGCGAGCTCTGCACGAATCTTCTCGGCGTTTGCCTCGGAGGAATCGCTCGCGTAGTCGCGGATCATCAGGTCGTATTCGGTATCCATGCTGGAACCGGCGAGCTGCTCGAGCTGCATCTGCACGAGCTTGCCCTGGTTGCCCAGCTTGACGATGCAATCCTTAAGCTCGGTCTTTGCTTGCTGCATGATCTCGAAGCTCGAGAAAATACCGGTAATGTCGGCGAGCGTAACGTAGTCGTCGAGCTCGAGGGCCGTCAGGCGCAGCAGGGAGCGGTCGAGCGACTGACGAGTAGTCTGAAGCGTGGCGACGAGCTGGTTGACCGAGCTCATGATGGTGGTGACGGGCTGGATCTCGTAGCTCTTGCCGTGAACGTACACGTTAACGACGGCACGACGGGCCGAGACCGAGATCACGATGGCATCGGTGAGCACCGACATGCGAGCGGCGGTGCGGTGACGCATGCCCGTCTCGCTCGTGGCAAGCGAGGGATCGGGATTGAGGTGGAAGTTGGCGCGCAGGATCTGGGTGAGGTCGCCGTCGATGACGATGGCACCGTCCATCTTGGAGAGCTCGAACAGACGGTTCGAGGTGAACGAAATGTTGAGCGGGAAGCCGTCGTTACCGGCAGCGAGCACGTTTTCGGTGTCACCGACGCAGATAAGGGCGCCCAGGTGACCGGCGATGATCATGTCGAGGGCGGTGCGGATCGGCTGACCAGGTGCCGTCAGGCGGATGGCCTGTTCCATACGCTTTTGCAGCTCGTTCTTATCCAAGGCACCGCTCCCATCGTATACGCTCCATAAACGCTAAATAGTTTCTCACGGTTTGTCCCCGCGGCGCTTGCGAAATCCGATGCTTACAGAATGAGCGAACACAGCTGAGAGCCCAACCCAAATGGGCTGCTTATGTGGTAGCATCGGGGTTCACATGAATGAGGGAGTAGTCGCGTGGCCGGGTTCGCCTCCGGTGGCGCGGCAAGTCAACATACTGGCCGAAACGGTCTGGCTTGCCTTAATGAACGAGACTCGTGGTTGTGCGCGCAGCGCGTACGCCACGGGTCTTTTTTGTTATTCCCCCAAGAGGTACACGCGGGCTCGCCCGCAGAGAGGGAGCCAGGCTATGGGACTCGCAGAGCTCGTGTTGCTCGCCGTTGGCCTTTCGATGGACGCCTTTGCCGTTTCCATCTGCAAGGGTCTCGGCATGAAAAAGATCAACCTTAAGGTCGCCGTGGTGCTCGGCCTGTTCTTTGGCGGCTTCC
>PPYE01276157.1_pt1 | contig 14733 bp, 9 predicted proteins | sample 1559881 | NCBI WGS metagenome assembly PPYE01 (sample SAMN08240022, study PRJNA423297) | Human gut metagenome, whole genome shotgun sequencing project.
AAAGTCATGCGATTATCGTTGATTCTTTTGTATAATCATCGGTTCATCTTGAAGAAAACGTAATCGTTGGCTGTGAGAACAATGACAAAACTGTTTCACGATATGTTTCACGAATTTGCGGAATCTTGACATTTGTGGGTGCGTCGCCTCGTTACGAAACAGTCACTGTGTGCAATAATGGCATGAATGCGTTGCCGGCAATCGCCGTAGCGCCCACAACCGCGCAGCTTCGCCGTATCAGGTGAAACTGACTACTCCGCGGCGCTCCCAAGGAGATCATCATGGTTGATCACAAGAACGATCAAGCCATTCAGTCCCACCGCTCTGTCGCAGGCGAGTCCGAACGTCCCATGGACGTCAATGCTATACAGGACGTTCTGCCTCACGGTGTGGATCCGTCACTGACCGATGCGCAGGCCGTGGCGGACGCACTCAATGTCGATCCGAATACGGGCCTGAGTCAGGCGGAGGCCGAACGGAGACTTGCGAAATTCGGGCCGAATGAACTCGCCTCCGCACCTCCTGTACCGAAATGGAAGAAATTCCTGGCTCAATTCCGAGACCCGCTCGTATACCTGCTGCTGGCCGCCACCGCCATCTCGCTGATCGCATGGTTCATCGAACGGGCCAATGCGGCACCCGGAACGGAAGGCGGTGAAATACTGCCGTTCGACGCCATCGTCATCGTGCTCATACTCATCGTCAACGCGGTGCTCGGGAAGGCGGATACGCTCGAACAGGCGAAGGCTCTCGGCGACCGCGCCAACATGGTATTCAACGGCACCTCCGTAACGCAAGGTACCGGCCGTGCCATCGTGACCGGTACCGGCATGAACACCCAGGTCGGCAAGATAGCCGACCTGTTGCAGGCTACCGAAGATGACGAAAGCCCGTTGCAGAAGGAGATGAACTACGTCTCCAAGGTTCTGGGCATTGCGGTGTGCATCATCGCGGCCGTCGTACTCGTGGCGCTTGCGATCACCGAAGGATTCAACGACATCCACGACGTGATCGACTCGCTGCTACTGGCCGTCTCGTTGGCCGTGGCGGCCGTACCGGAAGGATTGGCCGCGATTCTAACGGTGGTGCTCGCCCTCGGTGTGCAGCGCATGGCCATGCACCATGCGATCGTCAAGAAGCTGCATTCCGTGGAAACACTTGGCTCCGCATCGGTGATCTGCTCCGACAAGACCGGAACGCTCACCCGCAACGAGATGACCGTGGAACGCGTGGTCACGCCCAGTGGTGAAGTGCAGATTACCGGTACGGGCTATGCGCCGGAAGGCCGCATGGTGATAGTGGACCAACGAACGCCGGAACGTGCCGCAATCGAGATGGAAGCGGTGGCGACATTGGGTGTCGGTGCGTTGGCCAATGACGGCGACCTGCGGGAACACACAGAATCCGGCATATGGGAAGCCGTCGGCGATCCCACGGAAGTTTCCTTGATCGTCGGTGCACGTAAGGTGAAGGCCGACCGGAGATATGCGCACTACGGTCGCGTCGGCGAGATCCCGTTCACTTCCGAACGAAAGCGCATGTCGATAGTTGCGCAGGATAATGCGGATGCCGGCAGACTGACGGTCTTTTCGAAAGGTGCGCCGGATGTGCTGCTTGGCTATTGCAACAGGATCGCCGTCGACGGTGCCGTCCGTCCACTTACGGAAGGTGATCGTCAACAGATTCTGGCGACGGTCGAACGCCTTTCCAGCGAAGCCTATCGTACGCTGGGACAGGCCTATCGCCCGCTCGGTACGGCATCGCTTGCCGACGTGCCCGGCGTAACGATCAACGCCGCAGGCCATGTCGCCGATATCGCGGAACAGAGCGACGTGCTGGAGTCCGAACTGATCTGGGTGGGCATGGTCGGCATCATCGATCCTCCGCGCACCGAAGTGCGTGCCTCCGTCTCCGAAGCGCATCGGGCCGGCATCCGTACCGTCATGATCACCGGCGACCATCCGCTCACCGCGGCTCGCATCGCCACCGACTTGGGCATCATCGAACAGGGCGGCAAGGCGTTGACCGGCGACCAACTGGACGCGCTGCCCGGCGACGATGCGTTCGACAAGGCGACGGCGGAAGTCTCCGTCTACGCTCGCGTGGCGCCGGAACACAAGTTGAAGATCGTGAAGTCCCTGCAACGCCAAGGCAACATCGTGGCCATGACCGGCGACGGCGTGAATGACGCTCCGGCCGTGAAAACCGCCGACATCGGCGTCGCCATGGGCATCACCGGCACCGAAGTGACCAAGCAGAGCGCAAAGATGATCCTTGCCGACGACAACTTCAGCACCATCGTCGCCGCCGTGCGCGAAGGCCGTGGAATCTTCGACAACATCAGGAAATTCCTACGCTATCTGTTGAGTTCCAACGTAGGTGAGGTGTTCACCGTGTTCGGTGGCGTGATCTTCGCCGGATTCCTTGGCATCACCCAGCCGGGTACGCAAGGTGTGACCGTGCCGTTGCTCGCCACGCAGCTGCTGTGGATTAACCTGCTCACCGACGCGGCTCCGGCACTCGCCATGGGCGTTGACCCGTCCACCGACGACGTGATGGCCCGCAAGCCACGCCGCCTGACCGACCGCGTGATCGACGGCGAGATGTGGGGCGACATCATCTTCATCGGCGTGATCATGGCCGCCGTGACGCTGATCGGCATGGACATGCACCTGGCTGGGGGCCTGTTTACGGACCGTTCCGTCGCGGCCGTCGGGCATGAGGCGCAGATGATCGAGGCACGTACGATGGGCTTTACGATTCTCGTGTTCGCGCAGATGTTCAATGCGCTCGCCTCGCGCTCGCACCTGCAGTCGGTATTCGTCGGATTGTTCGCCAACAAGTGGCTGTGGGGCGCGATCGGTGTTTCCGTGGCATTGCAGTTGGCGGTGATCTATGTGCCGTTCCTCAACACCGCGTTCGGCACCGTGCCGTTGAGTGCCGGAGCATGGCTCGAATGCGTCGGTCTGGCACTGATCGTGCTCATCGCCTCCGAACTGCGCAAGTGCGTACTGCGTGCCATGCGCCGATAACGCCGGGAGGTACGCAGCGTTCCCTCTGACGAGGGGATGTCGGCTGACGGTTGAAGGCTGACTAGGGGAGAAGAGCGGCCAGAGCAAGAGGTGCTCGTCGGGTATTCCGACGAGCACCTCCATGGTTACGAAGCCAAACGGTTCACAGGCCGATCAGTCTTGGATCTCGGCTTTGTAAAAATTCACATACGAGCGGCTCGGTGTCGGCCCGCGCTGGCCCTGATAATGCGAGCCGGTGCCCTGCGAGCCGTATGGGTGCTCGGCTGGCGAACTCAACCGGAAGAAGCACATCTGGCCGATTTTCATGCCCGGCCACAGCTTCACCGGCAACGTGGACACGTTGGATAGCTCCAATGTGATATGCCCCTCGAAGCCCGGGTCGATGAATCCCGCGGTGGAATGGGTCAGAATGCCCAAGCGACCCAGAGAGCTCTTGCCTTCCAATCGTGCCGCGACGGTCGAATCCAGCTTCACGTACTCCCAAGTGGAGCCCAGTGCGAACTCGCCCGGGTGTAGGATCCACGGCTCGTCCGCAGCGACCTCGAACTGTTCGGTCAGCTCGCCCTGATTCTCCGCCGGATCGACATACGTGTACGCATGATTGTTGAACAGGCGGAAGAAGCGGTCCAAACGTACATCGATCGAAGCCGGCTGCACCATTTCCGGAGTCCACGGATCAAGTGAGATATGACCGTCGGCCTGAGCGGCGAGAATGTCGCGATCGGACAGCAGCATCAAAACTCCTTCAAGTCGTAACCGCGCACTCTTCGCGCGCAAAAACCACACTGTCCATCAGTCTAGCGCGTTGCCGCTATAACGCGGGGCGGCCCTGCCACCTCGCCGGACTACAGCACGCCTGGTGCGATGTCGTGCATGGCCAGCCAGTCCCGCAGATCGCTGAACTCATCGAGGCTGACGGCATGGTCGAGGCCACGGTAGCCTTTCGCAGTCAGGAACGTGTGTTCGTCCAGCCAGGCGGCGGTGGCGAAGATCTCCGGCTTGGGAATCACGGTATCGCTGTTGCCGTACCCATAGAAAACCGGTACGTTGAGCGCAGCCAGACGATCATCGGCGGGCGCGGTACCGGCAACGGACCCCGGCGCGAGGAAACCGGACAACGAAACCGACGCAAGATAGCGTTCCGGGTGGACCCGCAGCAGATGAATCGCAAGCAGGCCTCCCTGCGAAAAGCCAATCGGCACGACGGTACGGTCTTCGGGAACGTTCTCGGCGACCCAGTCATCAATCGCGCTCGCCGCAGCGAACGCATCGCGGTCCAGATCATCGCCGGAAGGTACGCAATCATGGAACCAGGAATAGGCGCCCTGGCCGAAGCCGAATTCGCCCGAACCGGCCTCTTGCAACACGAGCGGTGCACGCAGCGAGGCGAAATCGTTATATGGGGCGACGTAGCGCATCATATCGGCAAGATCGGCCTCATTCGAGCCCCAGCCATGCAGGCATAGGAACAGTGGCCGCCGTGGGGCCGCACAGCCGCCGCCAGGTGAATACTGCGCGTATGCTACCTGCAACGGCTCGCCGAAACGGCCCGGTACCACATTCGATTCGCGTCCGATCAGATTGCCTTCGAGTGCTTCGTTCATGCCTCTCAATATAGCGCGCGACGCGATGGCTGAATGTTGCCGGTGGAAAAAAGAAGACCCCGGTGGGATCGCCACCGGGGAGAGAAAGGAGAGAGAAGAAGAAAGGGTTCAATTTTCGGGAACTGATGTGGCTCCTGACCAGCTGCTGTTTGCTGATGCTTCTTATATAAGCAGTCCTTTCTGAGTGCATGGCTGAGGTTTTCTGTGAACTTTCTGGGAATTGCGAATCTCGGATATCGTTGTGGATTCTTCGACTCGGCTTCGTCTCGCTCGCTGTAGTGCAGAATTCAGATCTGGGCATCGGCGTCGACGCTCATCACGTAGACGTTGCGGCGCAGCTGCTTGGACTGTGCGCGGGTGATGTCGCCTGCTTCGTACATGTCCTGAATCACACCGAGCTCGATGCCGTAGCTCTCGCGTTTGACCTCTTCGGCCTGCGCCTGTGCTTCGGCGCTGTCGCCCACATTCGGGCGTGCGCGCAGCGCGGCCTCGCCTCGACGGTAATCCAGCAACAGGCCGGAACAATGCTCGGTGTTGTACGTATCCTTGCCCATCTCCTCATACAGTCGATCGATCACGTGCTCGATCGCGTCCACCTGCACGGTGCGCGTATGGGCGAATAGCTCGTCGTCGCTGAACAACGGCGTGGTGCGGCGAATCTTGCTGTTCACGCGGCGTACGAACATGCCCGTACGGCGTTGCAGCGCCCTGAACCGGCCTTTCAGCTGCCAGATGGTGCGTCCGGAATCATGGGCGGTCTCGATATGGCGCAACGAGTTCATGATCTGATCGAGCAGACGTTCGCAGGCTTCGGCTTCCAAGTCGTTGGCCGCCTTGTTCTCGCTCGGATGCGCCTTCACGTCGGCCAATCGCGCCTTCACATACTCTTTCTCCCAGTTGAGCGCGGCAATCTGCAGTTGCATGTAGCCCTGCGGGTCGGTTTCGCCGATGCGCTGCTTAAGCCGTGTGATGCGCTTCGTGTAGGAATCGATGATCATGAGCACGGCCTTGCGATTGTCGGGCGTGACTCGCCCCGTCAGCTCCTCTACGGTTCGACGCAGCACCTCGATGGTGATTTCGCTCATCTCCACGGAAGCGTCTTTATTGCGGTTCGGCGCGAGCAACGGCAGCAGGAAGTTGGCGAGCATCAGCGTCACCACAATTACGCCACCCGCGATGAAGATCAGCTCGTCACGCATCGGGAACCATTCGCCGCTGCTGACGGTGTAGGGGATGGTGAACATCAACGATAGCGTGATGGTGCCTTTCGGTCCGCCGAACGTCATGACGGCGGCCGAGCGCCAACGTGCCAACGTCATCTTGCGACGCTTGTGCGTGGTCGTATCGCGGGCGACGCGCAGCATGAGCGAAATCCATAGGAAACGCATGACGATCACCACTGCGGAAACGGTCAGGATGGCCATCAGCAGCCGCCAGTTGCTGACCGTCGGATCATCCCAGCTGGCGCTCATCGCATCCGGGAGCAGCATGCCGAGCAGAATGAACACGGTACCGTTCAGCGTGAACGACAGTACGCCCCATACGCTCGACGATACGATGTTCGTGCGTGCCACGTTCGGTCCGATGCCGGTATGGTCGAAGCGGATGGTCAGACCGGCGGCGACGACTGCGAGAATGCCGGAGACATGCGCCGCTTCCGCACCCAGATACAGCAGGAACGGTAGGAAAAGCTCCATGAGGATTCTGCTGGTGGTCGTCTCCCAACCGACGGAACGCAGCGATTCGAACAGCACATCGGCGATCATGCCCATGGCCAGGCCGAAAATGGCTCCGCCAAAGAACGACACGACGAATTGCGTTGCCGACTGACCGATTTCAAAGACTCCGCTGATGGCCGCCGCTATGGCGAACTGGAAGCCGACGATGCCGGAAGCGTCATTGAACAGGGATTCACCCTTCAGCACGCCAGCCTGACGCTGTGTCAGTGCGGCCTCCTTGCCAAGAGACGATACCGCCACCGCATCGGTAGGTCCCAGTGCGGCACCAAGTGCAAGGGCCGCGGCGAGAGTGATCGAAGGCCATATGGAGTGGAGGACGAAACCGACCGCCACCATGGTGGCGATGGCCAATCCGATGGCTAGGGACAACGACAATTTGACTGAGCGCAGCAGCTCGCGTTTGTCGATTTCATGCGCCTCGAGATACAGCAGCGGCGCAATGAACAACACCATGAACAGTTCCGGGTCGAGCGTGACGTCCGGAAAGAACGGCATTTGCGTGGCCAATGCCCCCAATGCGATCTGCACGAGCGGGGTAGAGACCTTGGGAATAAAGCGGCTGAGGAATGAGGACAATACGACGGCAGCGATAATGCATAGGATGAGTTCGAATACTGCCAACGTGCCTCCTTCGCGCGTGATTTCCCCGCCGAATCCAGACTACCAAGGGGTATTAATGTGCGTGTTTCGTACACTGGAGGCATGGCATGGGATGCAGGTATGGAAGTCGCGCTTCGGTTGGCACGTGAGGCGGCCGCCGAAGGGGAGGTACCCGTCGGGGCCGTGGTATTGGATGCCGCCGGACAGGTGATCGGCCGGGGTCGCAACCTGCGGGAGGCCGACCGCGATCCGTTGGCCCATGCCGAGGTCAAGGCCATGACTGAGGCCGCGCATGCACTCGGTACTTGGAACCTTGCCGATTGCACGCTTATCGTCACGCTCGAACCTTGCCCGATGTGCGCCGGCGCCTGCTTGCAGACGCATATCGGCCGCATCGTCTTCGGGGCGTGGGATGCCAAGCTTGGTGCATGCGGCTCGGTTTGGGATATTCCCCGTGATCCGCATATCGGCAGCGTCCCGGAAGTCATCGGCGGCATGCACGAATCGGAATGTGCGCGGATCCTCACGGATTTTTTCACCGACAAACGAATCCGCTGACAGGAATCGTCCCCACGGAATGCCGTATGGAATCGTAGCGAACGTTCGAATTACTTTCCGAAAATAAGAAACACGCTGCGGTGGGTCAAGGAAAAACGGTTGCCGTAGCATCGAAAACGTCATATAAGGAATCACTCGCATATCAAAGGATGTTGCAATGACGCTCATTCAATCGTTTCAAGGATCCGCTTCCGACGGTACTGCACTGACCGCCGTCTATGCCGAACAGTCGGCCAGCGGCGTGGCCCTTGCCATCGTGTTCCCCGGTAGCGAGCTGCCGCGACTGGTGTATTGGGGCCGTCCGCTGTCCGCCCCTGAAACCGTGATCGGACTATACGACGCCCTGCGTCCGCAACGCGTCTCCGGTGCGCTCGACTACACCGCATGGCCGAGCGTGCTGCCGACCCAATCCGAATCCTGGATCGGCGCCAAGCGTTTTGAAATCCGTCGCGACGGCCGCGAGCTGTTCTGCAAGTTCGCCGTCACCGACATCAAGGCCGAAACCGTGGAAGACGGCAACGTCTACGAGATGACCGTGAAGAACGGCTATCCACAGTGGAACGTAGCCTCCGAACCAAAGCGGACGCCGACCATCACCGCCACCGCCGAAGACGTGGAACAGGGTGTGAAACTCATCTGGACCTGCGAAATCGACGTGAGCGGTCTCGTACGCCAGCAGGCTACCGTAATCAACACCGGCGACGGCCTGCTCGAAGTCGGCAAGGTGGAACTTGGCTTCCCCGTGCCGGCCGACGCCACCGAAATCCTCACCACCACCGGCCATCATCTGCGTGAGCGCTCGCCGCAACGTCAGCCGCTGACCGTCGGTCGTTTCGAAAAGGTCTCGATGACCGGTCGCCCTGATTTCGATGCGACCCTGCTGCTTTCCCTCGGCGAAACCGGCTTTGGATTCACCCGTGGCAACGTCTATTCCGCACATGTCGCATGGAGCGGCAACAGCGTGCTCTCCGCGGAGCGACTGCCTTACACCACCGGTATGCTCGGCGGCGGCGAAATGCTTTTCGGCGGTGAAATCACGCTGGCCGGCGGCGAAGAATACACGACCCCATGGGTGTGTGGATCCTTTGGCGAGGGGCTCAACGAAGTCGCCTCCCGATTCCATTCGTTCATCCGCAACGCGCATCGCGACTGGAACGCCAAGCACGGCATTGCCCCCAAGCCGCGTCCGGTCATCCTCAACACTTGGGAGGCCGTCTATTTCAACCACGACTACGACACCCTCACCGCACTGGCCGACAAGGCCGTGGAAAGTGGTGTGGAACGCTTTGTGGTGGATGACGGTTGGTTCGGCTCCCGCCGTGATGACACTTCCGGCCTCGGCGACTGGGAGATTTCGCAGGAGGTGTGGCCTGACGGCGACAAGTCGCTGAAGGCGCTCGCCGACTATGTGCACGGCAAGGGTCTTGAGTTCGGCCTGTGGTTCGAGCCGGAAATGGTCAACCCCGATTCCGACATGTTCCGCGCGCATCCGGATTGGGTCCTGAAGCCCACCGCCGGTCGTCTGCCGATGCAGGGGCGCACCCAGCAGGTCGTCGACCTGACCAATCCCGACGCCTATGCCTATGTGTATGGCGCCATGGACAAGCTCGTCGGCGAACTTGGCATCGATTACATCAAATGGGATCACAACAAGCTCGTCACCGAAGCCGTTTCGCCGTATTCCGGCCGTCCGGCGGTGCATGAGCAGACGCTTGCCGTCTATAGGATCTTCACCGATCTGAAGGCCGCTCACCCGGGGCTCGAAATCGAAAGCTGCTCCTCTGGCGGTGGCCGTGTGGATCTCGGCATCCTCGAAGTGGCCGACCGTATCTGGGGCTCCGACTGTGTCGATCCGGTGGAACGCGCCGATATTCAACGCTACACCTCGCTGCTCGTGCCTCCGGAGATGATCGGTGAACATGTGGGCGCTTCCCCCGCACATTCCACGCACCGTGCCACTTCGCAGGAGTTGCGCATGGCCATGGCGTTCTTCGGACACATGGGCATCGAATGGAACCTGCTTAAGGAGCCGCAGGCCGACATCGACAAGCTTGCCGAATGGGTCGCCGAGTTCAAAAAGCATCGTGAATGGTTCGCCGTCGATACGGTGGTGCATTCCGATGCCGCCGATCCGGCCGTACGCGTGGATGGTTGCGTCATGCCGAACAAGGCCGCCGCAATCTACCGCTTCACGCAACTGACCACTTCGCAGACCTACCCAGCCGCACCAGTGCGTCTGCCAGGCCTCGATCCGGACAAGGTGTACGAGGTGTCACCGCTTGACGTGAGTCTCGATCTGATCAAGCAGGACATCACCAATGGCCAGAGCCCGCTCGGCTGGTGGAATCCTGAAGGCGTGAAGATGACCGGCCGTGCGCTCGAGACCTACGGCATTCGCCCGCCGTCCCTCCACCCCGCTCAGGCCGTCCTGTTCAAGGTCGTGGAAATCTGATGGCCTAAAGTTGCTTAACGGCTTCTTTCGAAGATTGCGCCGCGCTGATTGTCGGATTGAGGATGATCGATGGAGTGCGGTTCGATTCGGAGGAAGCCGTTTTGCATGATATCCATGGATGCAAGAGGGTACTTCCGTTCGGTTGCGACGATTCATGCAAACACGATCCGCGAATAGGAACTTTGTGACGAATCGGGCATGGTACCTAGGTCGATACGGTCTGAACTGCTCATAAAAACCGCCATTTTCCAAGGGTATGGGTTTAGGACGGATGGCCTGAGCGGCTGCGGCCTTGGCCCATAGCGCCCAGTCGTGGTCGGGAATCTCGAAATCCACCGGTGCGGCCTGGCTGTGCCGATAGTTGTTGATGCCGTTGCGCAGGTCATCGATGCCAAGCTGGGCGATGAACGACGATTCGCCTGCAATCATGATTTTCTCCGGCATGGCGATGTTCGCGATCGTCGCCACCAGCGTTCCCAGCCGGAAGCATGTACGGTTCACGAGTTTCGTGGCCTGCGGCACATTCGCTTTGGCGTCGCGGGCGAAATCGGCGAATGTGACCACGTGGCCGATGGCATGGGAGTATTCCTCCACGATGGAGTCGTCGCTCAAACATTGCGCGCATCCCTTGTGGCCGGATACGCAGCGTGGACCTTCCGGATCAACCAGAATATGCCCCACCAGACCGTAGGATTTGTCCGGGCAGTTCACCAGTTCGCCGTTCAGCGCCAGCGAATAGCCCACGCCCACCCCGACCGTGAGCACGGCGAAGCTGCTCAGTCCCACTCCCGAGCCGAACCAGCAGGCATCCACCAGCAACGAATCGATGTCGTTGTAGATGCCGGTCGGCAGTCCGGTGGCCGCATGTACCATCTGCGAAAGATGCACTGGTTGCGACCAGTGCATGAACGGCGCGAACGTTACCACCGAATCATTCACCACGTGGCCGCCGATCGAAATGCCGGCCGCGCAAGGCTTCGGCCATCCGGCCATTGCGGCCTCGCTGGAGCAGTCTGTGATCAGCCGTTTGATGATCTGCACCACGACTTCCGGCGAGGCATCGTCAATCGCTTGCTCGTGGCAGCCGGTGATGATATGCCCGCCTGCGTTCACGGCCACGGCGGAAGCGAGCGAGGCGTTCAATTTGATGCCCACGAACGTGCGTGCACTCGTGATGATGCGCAGTCCCGTCTGCGGACGGCCACGACGCTCGCCGTTCTCTTTCGTCGTGAATCCTCTCGGTAATTTGCCCGTCTGATCGGCGGTCATCGGAGTCTCTTCGACAACGCCGGCGTAAATCAGATCGCTGGTGATGCGCGAGATTGCTCCCTGCGAAAGACCGAGGATCTGCGCTAGCGTGATGCGTGCGATCGGCCCGTATTTCATGATGCTGGCCGCCACTTTGTGGGTATAGCTCGAGCCGTCGAACCACTGTGGAAGAGGAGAATCTGCCATGTGTACGTTCCTTCGTGCCGATTTACTTTCTCAGAATAACAAAATCTCGACGTTTAGTTTCCGCTGGCCGAGGGCACGCAGGCGCTGGGAATGAAAACCGTCTCCATCTAGCATCCTAGATAACGGCGGCGTGGTAAAGATGCCGCGATTGCCGCAAACAAGGAAGTAGCAAGGAGTCGAGAATGAAACCTGATTCCACAACCAGTGTAGGCAAGATCAGGAGGATTGCATACCGTGCGCTCACCGCTGCATGCGCAGTTGCGATTACGGCCGGCCTCGCCGGCTGCGGCAACAGCACCGCGGGAACCGTTACGTTGGATTTCTTCCAATTCAAAGCCGAGGCTGCGGATTGGTTCACGGCGAAGGCCCGCGAATTCGAGAAGACCCATCCCAACATCAAGATCAACGTCAACAATTCCTCCGACGCAACCACCGATTTGCGTACGCGCTTGGTGAAAAACCGTGAACCTGACGTCATCACCATCAACGGCGACATCAATTACGGCATGCTGGCCGAAGCGGGCGTGTTCCATGACTTCACCGATGACGAAATCGTCGATAAGCTTAATCCGGGCATGGTGAAGATCGCCAAGAACCTGGTGCAGACGGAGGACCAGTCCAAGAAGCGTCTGTACGCCATTCCGTATGCCGGCAACGCAAGCGGCTATATCATCAACGCCGACGTGTGGGAAGCTGCCGGCGAGGACCCCGACAATCCTCCGCAGACCTGGAGCGAATTCATCGCACTGCTCAAGCGGTTCAAGGCGAAGGGCATCACGCCTATCGAAGCGAGTACCGCCGATCCGTGGACACTGCAGGCCCCGCTGTCTTCCCTCAACTCCACGCTGGTGCCGGAGTCGGAATACAGCAAGCTCAAGGATGGCTCCAAGACGTTCTCCGACCTGTGGAGCACGGTCAGCGACGAGTTGATTGAGATCTATCAGAACTACACGCAGAAGAATCCGGCCGTCACCTACCAGCAGGCCACGCAGGATCTGGCAGGCGGCAAGGCGGCAATTCTGCCGCTGGGTACATATGCGATTCCACAGGTGCGCCTGATCAACAAGAAGGCCAACCTCCGCTTCGCGCAGATGCCGGCCACCGACAATGTCAAGGAGCAGCAGCTCACCGCCGGCGATGACGTGATGCTGACCATGGGCGCGCACACCAAGCATGAGAAGGAGGCGCGCGAATTCGTGGACTTCCTCATGAGCGAGGAGAACGTGAAGGACTACTCCAAGCAGCAGTCCGCATTCACTCCGTACAAGGACACCTACGTGGGTGATGACGCGTTGAACGGCGTGCTGAGCTTCTACAAGGCAGGTAAGCTGACCGACTTCTGCGACCACTATGTGCCGGCCAGCATCAACATTGCAGGCTTCCTGCAGACGTTGATCCAGACGGGAAACAAAGACAAATTCCTGAACAGCATGCAGTCCGAATACGACAAGATCGAAGCTAGGAACTTCAGGTGAGAGGAGGCACGGACATGACTGGCAATACTGCAATGAAGCCTGCGAAGAAAAAGGTTTCGAAATTCTCCAAGCGCAAGGTCGATCCGGCGTTCTACTGGATGACCATACCGGCCGCGATTCTGGTGGCGATCTTCCTGTACTGGCCGTTCCTGCAGGGCGCGGCGTATTCGTTCACCAACTCGCAGGGCTATGGCGATTTCAAGTTCATTGGCTTCAAGAACTACATCGCGATGTTCCAGGATGCGCGTGTGGGCAACGCCTACATGTTCACGATTTTCATCGCGGTGCTGATCACGATCGGCACGAACTTCATCGGCATGTTCCTGGCGGTGCTTCTGAATTCCAGGATCGCCTTCAAGAACGGCTTCCGTGCGATCTTCTTCATTCCGTACACCCTGTCGGTGCTGGTCATCGGCTACGTGTTCAAGTACATCTTCATGACTCCGCTGCCGGAGCTCGGCCAGGCGTTGCATATCGACTGGCTGTCCACATCGATGATCTCCAATCCTGATCTGGCGTGGTTCCCGATCGTGTTCCTGTCAATCTGGCAGGGCGTGGCCTACTCCACCCTGCTGTATCTGGCGGGTCTGCAGACCATCGACAACGAGATCTACGAAGCGGCGTCCATCGACGGCGTGAACGCTTGGCAGAACTTCTGGCAGATCACCTTCCCGCTGATCGGCCCCTTCTTCACGATCAACATGGTTCTGAGCCTCAAGAACTCGCTCGGCGCGTTCGACCAGATCATGGCGTTGACCAAGGGCGGCCCGGATTCCAAGACCGAAACCGTGTCGTACTTGATCTTCCAGAACGGCTTGGGCAATGGCGAATACTCCTATCAGATGGCGAACGCGGTCACGTTCTTCATCGTGCTGGCAATCCTCGCATTCGTGCAGCTGAAGTTCTTCAGCGGCAAGGAAAAGGTCTGAGAGAGTAAGGGGAAGCAATCATGACTAGCGCAACTGTTGCGGCAAAGACCGCCGCGTCCTCCGGCAAGCCGGAGAAGATCCGCAAGGATCACAACATCAACTGGTGGCTCACCGCGGCCGTGGCCGTGCTCAGCCTGACCGTGCTGGTGCCGCTGTACTTCACCGTGGTCACCGCGTTGAAGACTCCGGGCGAGGCAGGCACGTTCACCCTGCCGACCTCCTGGGAATGGCATAACTTCGCCGATGCATGGAACAAGGTGAACTATCCGAAAGCCGCGCTCAATTCCGCGATCATCACCGTGTGCGCGGTGGTGCTGACGCTGCTGACCAACACCTTCGTGGCGTACGCGGTCGCAAGAAATATGGATAAGCGATTCTTCCGCTTCCTGTATTACTTCTTCCTGGCGATGATGTTCGTGCCGTTCACCGTGATCATGCTGCCGATCGCCAAGGAGATGGGTTCGCTGCACCTTGACAACCAGCTCGGCCTGATCGTGCTGTACACGATTCTCGGCATCGGCACCAACCTGTTCATCGCGATTGGCTTCATCCGTTCGATTCCGGTGTCGTTGGAAGAGGCGGCGCGCATCGACGGCGCTTCGACCTGGCGCATTTTCTGGACGATCATCTTCCCGTTGATGGGTCCGATCAACGCCACCATTGCGATTCTGACCGCACTGTGGGCATGGAATGACTTCCTGCTGCCGTTGATCACCCTGACCGATCAGAGCAACCAGACCATTCCGCTCGCCCAGTACGTGTTCCAGAGCCAGTTCACCTCGAACTATCCGATGGCCTTCGCCTCCTACCTGATGGCTATGGCTCCGGTGCTCATCGTCTACGTCTTCGCCCAGAAGTGGGTTGTCGGCGGCGTGATGAGGGGCGCTGT
>PPYE01107966.1_pt1 | contig 14729 bp, 12 predicted proteins | sample 1559881 | NCBI WGS metagenome assembly PPYE01 (sample SAMN08240022, study PRJNA423297) | Human gut metagenome, whole genome shotgun sequencing project.
CCCGTCATGATAGACTCCTCTAAGTGGGAAGTGATTGTGGCCGGATTGAAATGCTTGCAAGGCAAGTCCATCGTCAACTCCATCTCCTTGAAGGAGGGGGAAGATAAATTCCTGGAGCATGCGCGTACCATCAAGCAATATGGTGCGGCGACCGTGGTGATGGCTTTTGATGAAAAAGGGCAGGCAGACACGTACGAACGTAAGATTGAGGTCTGCGAACGGGCATACCGTCTTTTGGTGGACAAGATAGGTTTCAATCCCCATGATATAATTTTCGACCCGAATGTACTTGCCGTGGCAACCGGTATGGACGAGCACAACAATTATGCTGTAGACTTTATCCGTGCCACCGGATGGATACGCAAGAATCTGCCCGGTGCGCATGTCAGTGGAGGAGTGAGTAACCTTTCCTTCTCTTTCCGCGGCAATAATTACATTCGCGAGGCGATGCATGCCGTATTCCTTTACTATGCCATCCGCGAGGGCATGGATATGGGTATCGTCAATCCGGCTACCTCCGTTCTTTACACCGATATTCCCGCTGATATATTGGAGCGCATAGAGGATGTGGTCTTGAACCGTCGTCCCGATGCTGCTGAGCGCCTGATAGAAACTGCCGAACGCTTGAAAGCGGAAGCAGAGGCGGCAAAAACTTCCGGAGGAGAGCGGCAGGCTGCCGCCCATTCCCAACTTGCCTGGAGAGAGGAGACTTCTGTGGAAGAGCGGTTGAAGTACGCCTTGACAAAGGGTATCGGCGATTATCTGGAAGAAGACCTTGCCGAAGCGCTGAAGCTGTATCCCAAGGCTGTTTCCATCATTGAAGGTCCGTTGATGGCAGGCATGAATCATGTCGGCGACTTGTTTGGGGCAGGCAAGATGTTCCTGCCGCAAGTAGTGAAGACGGCGCGCACCATGAAGAGAGCGGTTGCCATCCTCCAGCCCGTAATCGAGTCGGAGAAAGAAGAAGGTGCGACTGCTGCCGGGAAGGTGCTGCTGGCTACGGTGAAAGGTGATGTGCACGACATTGGCAAAAATATAGTCTCGGTAGTAATGGCCTGCAACGGCTACGAAATAATAGACCTTGGCGTCATGGTGCCTGCCGAAACCATTGTACAGCATGCCATAGAGGAAAAGGTAGACATGATAGGATTGAGTGGCTTGATAACCCCTTCGCTGGATGAAATGGTGCATGTAGCCATTGAGCTGGAAAAGGCAGGTCTGGACGTTCCTCTGCTGATAGGTGGTGCCACGACTTCACCGCTTCACACAGCTCTGAAAATTGCTCCGGTCTATCATGCTCCCGTAATCCATCTGAAGGACGCTTCACAGAATGCTACAGTAGCAGCCAAGCTGATGAATCCTAAGACAAAGGAGGAGCTGGAAGAAGAACTGCATGAGAAGTATCGGCAGTTGTGCGAAAAGAACCGGGAGAAACAAGTGACAACCGTTTCCCTGGAAGAAGCGAGAAAGAACAAACTGAATCTGTTTTAAATAGGAAGGAAAATAAGGATTAAGGATTAATCCTTAATCCCTATTTTTTTATCTTCTTCTTGTATTGCTCGAAGCGTGACGTAATATCCCTTACGAAGTTATAAGTTTCGATGCCACGGAAGTAGCCGTTTTTGCAAACGGGGTCGGTGAAGTATTCCTCATTGCTTTTTAGCAGAATGAAGTTTTCTACATTATCACGCCAGACATATTTGTTTTTGCCGTATTTTTCGGCCAGTGCCATGGCATCCAGCACATGGCCGATACCGGAATTATAAGATGCCAGCACAAAGTTGATGCGTTCTTCCTGGGGTATCTTGGAAAAACTTTTGGCTGTGGCGCCTATGTATTTCACGGCAGCCTTTATGCTCTCTTCAGGGTTCTGTTCCTTTCCTTCGGGTAGCCCCATAGCCCTGGCTGTGGCAGGCATCAGTTGCATCAGCCCCCTGGCACCCGCCCAAGATACGGCAGTGGAGTCGAAGTTGGATTCTGTATACGCCAGAGACGCCAGCAGACGCCAGTCCCAGTCTATTTCGGGAGCATATTTCTTGAACAAATCATCGTAATGGGAAATTTTTCCTTCGCGCAGGGAGAGGATAGGAGAGTGGGGAATGGCCTTGCCGATTTCAAAATATCGTTTCATACTTGCCGTATAGGCAGGTGAAGTCATATTCTCCTCATGCCATTTGTTGGCGGCGGCTGCCAGTTGCGGACAGTCTTTCCGGACTGCCCACGATGCACGCTGGTCAAAGCTGATGGAGAGTCCGATATTCAGGTTGGGGTAATAGGTGGTATTAAGCTGTGCCACGTCATTGTCTGCTACGGTATAGGGGATTTTTCCTTGTGCCACCTGGGTGATGAGGTCTTCTGCACTGATACTGTCGTTGGTCACTTTATGGATGTGGATACCTCCTCCGAGCTCTTCGTCCAGATTGACCAGCCGTTCATAATATTTTCCGGGCTTCACATATACATCTTTCCCGATGAGTTCCGTAAACTGTTCGCTTAGCTCATACTGGAATCCCATGTCCTGGCCACGGTAGATGAAGTAGGAAGTGGAACTGTACAGTGTCAATACAACCAGTTCTCCGCTATCCTTTATCTGTTGCAGGTCATCCGCTTCTTCTTTTTCGGCAGGATGTCCTCCACGGCATCCTGCGATGCAGCACAACAACAACAGCAAGATAATTGGGACGGGAGAATTGATAATGGATGATTTATGTCTGGCGAAAGAAAACAGGCTGTTCATATCTCATAGGGTTTAGTGCGTTCTTAATCCTCCATTATCAATCCTCCATTATCAATTCTCCATTACAAATTAACTCCCCAAGTGCTTCTTGATGTACATGGTCAATATATCAATGGCCACCTGGTTGTTTCCGCCTTCCGGCACAATGAGGTCGGCGTATCGTTTGCAGGGCTCTATGAATTGCTGGTGCATGGGTTTTAGTATGCGTGTATAGCGCTCCATGACGGCTTCGGCCGTGCGTCCGCGTTCCACCACGTCACGCTGGATTACACGAATTAGGCGTTCGTCGGGGTCAGCGTCTACAAATATCTTGAGGTCCATCATGCTTCGCAGTTTCTTGTCGCACAAGGCAAGGATACCTTCTATGATGATGACTTCCCGGGGGGCGATATGGATGGTTTCGGGCTGGCGTGTACACGTCAGGTATGAGTAGGTGGGCTGTTCTATGCTTTTTCCTTCGCGCAGCATGGCAACATGTCTGGAAAGGAGGCTCCACTCAAAGGCGTCGGGATGGTCGAAGTTGATGTTCTGCCGTTCTTCCACGGGCACATGGCTGCTGTCCTTGTAGTAAGAGTCTTGTGAAAACAGCCGCTTAGGCTGACAAATATAGTGATAAATCATTTAAATGGCAAAGTTATGGTAAAGCACATTGTATTATTTAAGTTAAAAGATGAGGCACCGGCTGACGAAAAGTTGGCTGCGATGAACAGTTTCAAGGCAGCTATCGAAGCGCTTCCGGCTAAAATATCCGTTATCCGCAAGATTGAAGTCGGATTGAACATCAATCCTGCCGAGGCTTGGAGCATCGCTCTTTACAGTGAGTTCGATACGTTGGATGACGTGAAATACTATGCTACCCATCCCGACCATGTAGCTGCCGGCAAGCTTATCGCTGCTGTGAAAGAGAGTCGTGCCTGCGTGGACTACGAGATAATTGAAAATTAAAAATTAAATCAGAGAACATGAAGAAATTACTGTTCCCTTTCGTTCTGTTGCTCTTCGCTGTGGCGATGCAGGCACAGATACAAGACCCCGTCAAGTTCAATTCCGAACTGAAGATTTTGGCTGCCGATGAAGCGGAGGTCGTTTTTACGGCTGCTATTGACAAGGGCTGGCATGTCTATTCCACCGACTTGGGCGATGGAGGGCCTATCTCGGCGACTTTCAATGTGGAGAAAATATTCGGAGCGGAAGTGGTTGGCAAACTGAAGCCCGTAGGCAAGGAAATCTCTACTTTCGATAAGTTGTTCGAAATGAAGGTACGCTATTTTGAAAATACGGCCCAATTTGTGCAGAAGCTAAAATTGACGGGTGGTGCCTATCAGCTGGAAGGATATCTGGAGTATGGCGCTTGCAACGATGAAAATTGTCTGCCGCCCACACAAGTGCCTTTCCAATTCTCCGGTAAGGTAGAAGGGGCTGCCAAAGAAGCTGCTGCCGCTACGGCTGAAATGAAAGCCGAAACACAGTCCGCAGAGCAGGAGACTGCCGCCGATACGGTTTCTGTGGCTGCTATTGGCGGTGCGGACGGGCCGACGGAAATCAATGTGACGGACAAGGTGGACCTTTGGAAGCCAGTCATCAATGAATTGCAATCTTTGGGCGAAACTACTTCGCAGGAGGATATGTCCTGGATTTATATCTTTATTACCGGATTTGCCGGCGGACTGTTAGCGCTCTTCACCCCTTGTGTATGGCCCATCATCCCGATGACTGTCAGCTTCTTCTTGAAGCGTAGCAAGGATAAGAAGAAAGGCATCCGTGATGCATGGACGTATGGTGCTTCCATCGTAGTGATTTATGTGACGCTCGGACTGGCCATTACGCTGATTTTCGGAGCCAGCGCACTGAACGCACTCTCTACGAATGCAGTATTCAATATCCTTTTCTGCCTGATGCTGGTGGTGTTTGCGGCTTCCTTCTTCGGAGCGTTCGAGATAACGTTGCCCTCCAAGTGGAGTACGGCTGTAGACAGCAAGGCCGAGGCGACAAGCGGTTTGCTCAGCATCTTCCTGATGGCATTTACCTTGTCGCTGGTATCTTTCTCCTGCACGGGACCCATTATCGGATTCCTGCTGGTACAGGTTTCCACGACGGGCAGCGTGGTGGCTCCCGCCATCGGCATGCTGGGCTTTGCCATAGCTTTGGCATTGCCTTTCACGCTGTTTGCCCTGTTCCCGTCTTGGCTGAAGTCCATGCCCAAGTCCGGTGGATGGATGAACATCATCAAGGTGACGCTCGGCTTCCTGGAGCTGGCCTTTGCCCTGAAATTCCTTTCGGTGGCCGATTTGGCTTACGGCTGGCGCATCCTCGACCGTGAGACGTTCCTCGCCTTGTGGATTGTGCTTTTTGCGCTGCTGGGCTTCTACCTGCTGGGCAAAATCAAGTTCCCGCACGATGATGACGATACGAAGGTCAGCGTGCCCCGTTTCTTCATGGCGTTGGCCTCGCTGGCGTTTGCGGTGTATATGGTTCCCGGTTTGTGGGGAGCGCCGTTGAAGGCGGTCAGTGCCTTTGCGCCGCCCATGCAGACGCAGGATTTCAACCTTTACAATAATGAGGTGCATGCCAGGTTCGACGATTACGACCTCGGTATGGAGTATGCCCGCCAGCATGGCAAGCCCGTGATGCTCGACTTCACCGGCTACGGCTGCGTGAACTGCCGTAAGATGGAGCTTGCCGTATGGACCAACCCGAAGGTGAGCGACATCATCAACAACGACTATGTGCTTATCACGCTCTACGTGGACAACAAGACCCCGCTTCCTTCTCCCGTGAAGATTGTGGAGAACGGCACGGAACGCACGCTGCGCACCGTAGGCGACAAATGGAGCTATCTGCAGCGTGTCAAGTTCGGCGCCAATGCGCAGCCCTTCTACGTGCTGATTGACAACGAAGGCAAGCCGCTCAACAAGTCCTACTCCTACGACGAGGATATACCTAAGTATATCGAGTTCCTGCAGACCGGACTGGAGAATTATAAGAAAGAGAAATAAATAGAATTGGAAAAAGGATGCTTGTAAAAAGGCATCCTTTTTTCACTAAATCCCCTTTTTGTATGAAACACATTATAGACATTGATGCTTGGGAACGCCGGGATAACTACGGCTTTTTCCGCAGTTTTGTAAATTCCTGGTATTCCGTCACCACAGAGATTGACTGCACGGAAGCCAGTGCTGCAGCCCGGGCTGCAAAGCGCTCCTTTTTCCTTTATTATCTGTATGCTGTGGTGCGTTCGGCCAATGAAGTCGATGAACTCCGTTACCGTACCGACAAGGAAGGCCGGGTTGTTTTTCACGACCGGGTGGACATCATTTCTCCGATAGCCGTTCCTGGGAAAACATTCTATACCGTGCGCATTCCCTATTACGAAGACTTTGAACGTTTCTATGCCGAAGCCTACGCCTTGATAACAAACATGCCCGAGGACGGTGACCCTTATGGAGCCGAAAAGATTCTTGCCGAGCAAGGCGATTACGATGTGGTCCATCTGAGTGCGGTTCCCAAAATGTATTTCACCTCGATAACCTATACACTTGCCGAAGCAGGCAACGGTTGCAGTTATCCGTTGATGACTGCCGGCAAGGCCGTATCTCGTGAAGGCCGTCTGGTATTTCCTCTTTCCATTTATGTGAACCATGCTTTTGTCGACGGTTCTCATTTGACCTCCTTCTTCGGAAAGGTGGAGGAGTATTTGAAAGAGATTTCACATAAATGAATCACCCCAAATAAATAATCTATGAAACGCTTATAAGGGTGTTTTTTCATGCTACAAATATATATATATATATGATGCCATACATATATGGCAACTTTGAGTTGTTTTTTGTATCTCGGTTTCTGTTTTTTTAAGTATCATTGAAAAATCGGAAATGTGCAGACAAGATTTGTAGTATTACAGAATTGTTACAGAATTTATCCTTACCTTTGACACTTTAACAGAATAAGCGTATGGTAAGTAATATATCTTCATGCACGAAAGTACTTGTTTTGCCGATAGTTCTATGGGTTGTTTCGTCTTTTTCCCTGCGGGCGCAGGAGAAGGATTTTGCCACTTGGGCGAATGCCGGTTTCGAATATAAGTTGAAGCCGGCATTTACTGTTTCCGGTGGGCTGGAGTGGCGTACAAAGGATGATTTGGGAAAGACAGACCGGTGGGGGCTGAAGGTGGGGGGAAGCTATAAGCTGTTGCCTTTCCTGAAGCTTGGAGCTGGGTATGAGACGCATTACCGCAATCGGGGGGCAGATGGCTGGAAGTTCCGGCACCGCTACCGTTTGGAAGGCACTCTGTCTGCCCGTGTGCAAAGGGTGAAACTGTCCTTGCGTGAGCGCTTTCAGCATACGTTCGATGGGCATAGAGATGAGTTCCGCTTGCGCTCGCGTGCGAAGTTTGCCTATGACATTCCGAAGTGCAAGCTGGAACCGTATGCTTCGGCCGAGATGTATAATGGTTTGAATAAGACAGAGCACTTCGGAGTAAAGCGGATGCGCTATCGTGGGGGTATTACGTTGCCCTTGTCCGAGCGCTGGGAGGCGGACATCTTCTATTGCAGGCAATGGGAGAAGGATAAGCGGAAGGATATAGTAGGGGTGGAGTGTGTTTATAGCTTTTGAGGGGAGATGAGGGCTGAAAGCCTTTTTTTACTTTTTGTTCTTCCGGTACTCCTTTTTCAGATAAAAGTTGAATCCGGCATATATTTGGAGGGTGCCGAACCCGTTGTTCAGGGAGAAACTGTTTTTGTAGTAGTCGTATGTCCGTCCTACGAATGAGGTACCCACGAAGTATTTGCTGTTGTTGTATACCACACCTGCACGCAGAATGAAGTCGATATTGAAATTCTTGTACCAGTCGTCCGCTTCCCGCTCTTCTGTCTTCTCTATGCGTGATGTCTTGTAGGCGACAGCCGGATTGAACGACAGGCATGCGAGGCAGTTGCGGGCAAACACCCAATTGTAGGCATAGCCGGCGTTGAGGCTGATGTTCGTGTATTTGATATGTTTCACCTTCATACCCGGGTTCATGGTTTCCTGAATGATTTCGGGCAGCTTGGTATAGTCGAAGTTCAGATTGTGGGTGGATACGGAGAATCCGGCAATGAAAGAACCTGCATTGCAGCGCTGGTTGGTGGACTGGCTGAAGGCGGCTGGATAGGAGAAACGTCGATTGTTGAAAATGTAATACAGATTTAATCCCTTCATCTTTACTTTCAATCCGTTGAAATCTTCGGAATAATTGGAGGGAATCTCGTCGGAAAAGCCGGATACCTTGTGTATCTTATAGTCGTTTCCGGTGCTGCGATAGAAAATGTCGACTCCCAGTTTGGAACTGTAAAGACTGAGATCAAACTCCGTACCGCGCTTTTTCTTGCTTTTCTTTCCGTAGAGCCAGTCCGTATCGACAGCCCATCCCAGGAATATCCAACGCCATCCGAAGTAAGCGCCTATCTTGTTGTGAGGGTTGGGCGAGAAACGGAGCCGCTGGTCGTCATTGCCCACGGAGTAATACTCGTAATTGGTGAAATGGTCGAGCATCAGGGCGTAATTGTATCGGTTGGGACTGATATAGGTAGTGTCGAAGTCGCTGAAGTTGAGGAATTTCTTCAATGCTTTTCCGAAGGTGTTTTTATATACGATGCTGTCGCATGCGACAGAACCGTTCTCCTTGTTTTGCGCAAACAATGAGAATGTAAATAATATCCATAAGCAGAAAAAGGCCCCTCTTTGCATCTTGTTGTTCTCTCTCATTTATACAAAGCTAAATAAAATAACCGGTTTTTGAACAGTATCCCGCTAATTTTTCTCTGAAAAAGGCATCAATAATTTGTAGTTCTCAATCGGAATGACTAATATTGAACGTCTTATTGAGAGACTTTATGAATCAAAACCAGATAAAGAAGAATACGATATGAAGAAGATTATCAATCCGTGGAAAGATATGGAGGGCTACAACTGTTTCGGTTGCTCTCCTGACAATGAAGCCGGTGTGAGAATGGAGTTTTATGAGGACGGTGACGAGGTGGTGAGCATCTGGAAGCCGCGTCCGGAGTATCAAGGGTGGCTGAATACGTTGCATGGAGGCATCCAGTCCGTATTGCTGGATGAAATCTGCGGCTGGGTCGTGTTCCGCAAGCTGCAGACCGGCGGGGTGACATCGAAAATGGAAACCCGCTTCCGCAAATCCATATCGACCAACGACACGCATGTGGTGCTGCGGGCTTCGCTTCGCGAGCAGAAGCGGAATATTGCTATCATAGAAGCACGCCTGTATAATAGCATGGGCGAACTTTGCACAGAAGCCACTTGCACCTACTTTACCTTTCCGAAGGAGAAGGCGGAAGCGGAAATGCATTTCCATAGCTGCGAAGTAGAGCAGGAGGAAATATTGCCGTTGATTTAATTGTTTCACCACAGATTACACAGATTTGCATAGATTGGAATAAAAATAATCTGTGCAAATCTGTGTAATTTGTGGTGAACTAAGATGAATTTGAAAGAAAAAATAAACTTTTTGTGATAAATCTTTTGGAGTTTCAAACTTTTAGTTTACTTTTGTCGCATTAAAATCCAAAAAATATGAAGAATATCGTTGCACATCATCACCATCATCATCCTAACGAATAACTCGGTGGGCGTATGAGTGTATATGTACAACAGATGACATAACAGACGAGGCTTGCCGAATATTGGTAAGCCTCGTTTTGTTTTCTGTCATCTCATTCAAAATAGTAAATAGTAAATCGTAAAATAGTAAATAACCTTATGTTAAGAATTGCAGTACAAGCTAAGGGTCGTCTGTATGACGAGACCATGTCGTTTTTGGGAGAATCGGATATAAAGTTGAGTGCCATGAAGCGCTCGTTGTTGGTGCAGTCGTCAAACTTTCCTCTTGAAGTGTTGTTTCTGAGGGATGACGACATTCCGCAGTCTGTGGCTACCGGAGTGGCTGATATAGGAATTGTGGGTGAGAATGAATTTGTTGAGAAGAATGAGGATGCAGAGATAATCAAGCGTCTGGGATTCAGCAAATGCCGTCTGTCTCTTGCCATGCCGAAGGATATTGAGTATCCGGGGGTGAAGTGGTTTCACGGAAAGAAGATTGCGACATCTTATCCGGGTATCCTTTCCGGCTTTTTGAAAGAGAATGGGGTGAATGCGGAGATACACGTCATTACGGGGTCGGTAGAAGTGGCGCCGGGCATCGGTCTGGCAGATGCCATTTTCGATATTGTAAGTTCCGGTTCTACGCTGGTGAGCAACCGTTTGAAGGAAGTGGAGGTTGTGATGAAGTCCGAAGCCCTGCTGATTGGTAACAGGAACCTGAGCGAGGAAAAGCAAGAGATATTGAGGGAGCTGTTGTTCCGTATGGATGCCGTGAAGACAGCCGAAGATAAGAAGTATGTGCTGATGAATGCCCCGAAAGAGAAACTGGATGAGATTGTCTCTGTACTTCCGGGCATGAAGAGCCCCACGGTGATGCCTTTGGCACAAGAAGGCTGGTGCTCAGTACATACCGTACTCGACGAGAAGTGTTTCTGGGAGATTATCGGAAAGCTGAAAGCGCTGGGGGCAGAAGGCATTCTGGTGCTGCCGATTGAGAAAATGATAATTTAAAGCCTCGAGGATGTGTCAAAAGTATATAAACGCTTTCTTTATGTTACGACATTAGGTGCGAATTACGCGAAATAGCGCGGATTCGGTAAAATAAATCCGTGAAATCCGCGTAATCAGCGCCTAAAAGAAAGTCTTCAGAGAGTTTTGATACACCTCCAATAATATCATGGTTTATGCATAAATCTTTAAAAACATGTCATTATGATATTGATTAGTAATCCCGATAAATCCCAGTGGCAAGAGATTCTGAAACGTCCGGTGATGAATACGGAGAATCTGTTTGATACGGTGCGGAGTGTTATTGACCGTGTGAAGGAGGAGGGAGACCGTGCTGTGCTGGATTATGAAGAAAAATTTGATAAAGTGGTGTTGGCCTCGCTGGCAGTGTCGGAAGAGGAACAGCAGGAAGCGGAAAACCTGGTGAGTGAAGACTTGAAAGCAGCTATTCGCCTGGCAAAGCAGAACATCGAGACTTTCCACGCCGCACAACGCTTTGAGGGCAAGAAAGTGCAGACTCAGCCGGGGGTGACCTGCTGGCAGAAAGCGGTTGCCATAGAAAAGGTGGGATTGTATATCCCCGGAGGAACGGCTCCGCTGTTTTCTACGGTACTGATGCTGGCCGTTCCCGCCAGGATTGCCGGATGCAAGGAGATTGTTCTCTGCACCCCTCCGGGACGTGACGGAAAGGTACATCCCGCTGTGTTGTTTGCCGCAAAAGTGGCAGGTGTCAACCGGATTTTCAAAGCTGGCGGCATACAAGCCATTGCCGCTATGGCATACGGAACGGAAAGTGTGCCTAAGGTTTACAAGATATTCGGTCCGGGAAATCAGTATGTCACGGCTGCCAAACAGCTTGTGAGCTTGCGTGATGTGGCGATAGATATGCCGGCAGGACCTTCGGAAGTAGAAGTTTTGGCTGACGAAACAGCTAATCCGATTTTTGTCGCCGCCGACTTGTTGAGCCAGGCAGAACACGGAGTGGACAGTCAGGCTATATTAATTACGACCTCTGTAGAATTGCAACAAGCTGTAAAGGTGGAAGTGGAACGCCAACTGGCCTTACTGCCACGTAAAGAGATTGCCGAAAAGTCTCTTGCCAATAGCAAACTGATTGTAGTGGACAGCATGACAGAAGCCATTGAATTGACCAACGCGTATGCTCCCGAACATCTTATCATAGAAACCGAGGATTATCTTTCCGTGGCAGAACGTATCGTGAATGCCGGTTCCGTATTCCTGGGTTCTCTTACTCCGGAGAGTGCGGGAGATTATGCTTCGGGCACAAACCATACCCTGCCGACAAACGGCTATGCCAAAGCATACAGCGGTGTCAGCCTCGACAGCTTTATCCGCAAGATAACTTTTCAGGAGATAAAGCCGGAAGGATTAAATATCATCGGCCCTGCCATCGAGCTGATGGCTGCCAATGAACAGCTGGATGCGCATAAGAATGCTGTGAGTGTGAGACTGGGGCAGTTGGAAAATGGAAATGGAAATTGAAAGTTGAAAATTGAGAGCTGATGGCTTAAAGTAATTTTAATCGTAAATTGTCAAATCATAAATAACATGGTGAAAACATTACAAGAACTTACCCGTCCGAATATCTGGCGTCTGAAGCCTTATTCTTCAGCACGTGATGAATATAATGGTGCTGCGGCATCCGTTTTTCTCGATGCAAACGAGAATCCTTATAACATGCCGCACAACCGTTATCCCGACCCCATGCAGCGGGAGTTAAAGACAGAATTGTCTAAAATTAAAAAGGTGAGTCCCGATTCCATCTTCTTAGGGAATGGCAGTGACGAAGCTATCGATTTGGTGTTCCGTGCTTTTTGTGAACCCCGTGTGGACAATGTAGTGGCTATCGACCCTACCTACGGCATGTATCAAGTCTGTGCTGACGTTAATGATGTGGAGTACCGTAAAGTGCTGCTCGATGAGGATTTCCAGTTCTCTGCCGACAAGCTTTTGGCTGCTGCGGATGAGCATACCAAACTGATTTTTATCTGCTCTCCCAACAATCCTACCGGCAATGACCTGCTCCGTAGCGAGATTGAAACGCTGATTCGCCAGTTTGATGGGTTGGTGATACTGGATGAGGCATACAATGACTTCTCCGAAGCACCTTCCTTCCTCGAAAATTTGAATCGGTATCCGAATCTCATTGTACTGCAAACCTTCTCCAAAGCATGGGGATGTGCTGCCATCCGTCTGGGCATGGCATTTGCCTCACCGGAGATTATCGGCATCCTCAGTAAGATAAAATATCCCTATAACGTGAACCAGCTGACACAGAAGCAGGCAGTGGAAATGCTTCACCGCTATTATGAAATAGAACGTTGGGTGAAGACCTTGAAAGAAGAACGGGAGAATCTGGAAGCCGAGTTCGCCGCACTGCCATGTACGGTGAAGATGTTCCCTTCCCATGCCAATTTCTTCCTGGCCCGTGTGACGGATGCCGTGAAGATTTACAATTATCTGGTAGGCAAGGGTATCATTGTCCGCAACCGTAACTCCGTGTCACTCTGCGGAAATTGCCTGCGGGTGACGGTGGGAACGAGAGGAGAGAATGAAAAATTGATTGAAGCGCTGAAGGAATATATGTAGAAGGAGTTAAAGGGAGTAAAAGGGGGGTAAAGGGATTAAAAGGGAGTTAAAGGCCGATACTGCTGTTCTATACAAGTAATGCTTATGCAAGCAGAACTACTGGCCTCTAACTCCTCTAACTCCTTCTACCTCCTTCTAACTCCCGATAACTCCCTTTATTCCCTCAAAAAAAATATCCTTTAAAATGAAGAAACTACTTTTTATAGACCGTGACGGGACTTTAGTCATTGAGCCGCCCATTGATTATCAGCTGGACTCCCTGGAGAAGCTGGAGTTCTATCCGAAAGTGATGCGCAATCTTGGCTTCATCCGCAGCAAGCTGGATTTTGATTTTGTAATGGTGACCAATCAGGACGGTCTCGGCACCGCCTCCTTTCCGGAAGAGACCTTCTGGCCGGCACACAACCTGATGATGAAGACATTGGAAGGCGAAGGCATCACCTTCGACGACATCTGCATAGACCGCAGCATGCCCGACGACAATGCACCGACCCGCAAGCCGCGTACCGGAATGCTTGCCAAATACCTCGATAACCCGGACTACGATTTGTCCCACAGTTTCGTCATTGGCGACCGGCCTACGGATGTGGAACTGGCAAAGAATCTGGGCTGCCGTGCCATTCTTCTGCAAGATGACACGGCATCATTGAAACCCGTTTCCGAAGGTGGCGGTGCCGCTTGTGACGGACTTGAAGATTACTGCGCCCTCGCCACCAGGGATTGGGATAAGGTTGCCGAATTCCTCTTTGCCGGTGAGCGTACGGCGGAAGTACGTCGTACTACCAAGGAGACAGATATATACGTATCCTTGAATCTGGATGGTAACGGGCATTGTGACATCGCGACCGGACTGGGCTTCTTCGACCACATGCTGGAGCAGATAGGCAAGCACGGCGGCATGGACCTCACCATCCGTGTGAAAGGCGACCTCGAAGTGGACGAGCACCACACCATCGAGGATACCGCTCTTGCTCTGGGCGACTGCCTTTATCAGGCCTTAGGAAGCAAGCGCGGCATCGAACGCTACGGCTATGCCCTTCCTATGGACGATTGTCTCTGCCAGGTGTGCCTCGACTTCGGCGGTCGCCCGTGGTTGGTATGGGATGCCGGGTTCAAGCGCGAGAAGATAGGCGACATGCCTACGGAAATGTTCCTGCACTTCTTCAAGTCCTTGAGTGATGCCGCCCGGATGAATCTTAATGTAAAAGCCGAAGGGCAGAACGAACATCATAAGATAGAAGGCATCTTCAAGGCGCTGGCACGTGCGCTGAAGATGGCGGTGAAAAGGGATATTTATCACTTTGAACTGCCAAGCTCGAAAGGAGTGTTGTAGAATCGTACAGACAACTGCTGCAAAGTTACTGCATACCTTTTGCAGTGTTGCTGCAAAGCAGTTGCAGTGACGCTGCAAGGCTTTTGCAGAGCCACTGCAGATGTATTGCAGAGCTACTGCAGATGTATTGCAGAGTTTTGCAGTTGTATATCTCTGATTAATAGATAAGTAGTGTTATGTCACATTTAGCCCCTTTGATAGCTGATTTAGCTCTGATATTGATTTGTGCGGGGATTATGACCCTGCTTTTTAAGAAATTGAAGCAACCGCTGGTGTTAGGATATGTAGTTGCAGGATTCCTTGCCAGCCCTCACATGGCCTATACACCGTCGGTGATGGACACGGCTAATATACAGACCTGGGCGGATATAGGCGTTATCTTCCTGCTGTTTGCACTGGGATTGGAATTCAGCTTCAAGAAGATTGTGAAGGTGGGAGGCG
>PPYE01433331.1_pt1 | contig 14729 bp, 11 predicted proteins | sample 1559881 | NCBI WGS metagenome assembly PPYE01 (sample SAMN08240022, study PRJNA423297) | Human gut metagenome, whole genome shotgun sequencing project.
AGCGCAGCACCTTGTCCACCACCGGGTGGAGCAGCCGCAGCTCCTCCAGCACGTCGGCGTTGGTGGACCAGCCGCTCTTTGTCTTTTTCCCGTGGGGCAGCCCCAGCTTGCCGAACAATGCCTCTCCCAGCTGCTTGGGGGAGTTGATGTTGAACTCGTACCCCACCTCCTCAATAATCTCGTCGTGGAGCTGATTTACCTGGGCCTCCAGCTCCTTGCCGTAGGCCTGGATGCTCTCCCTGTCCACATAGAAGCCGATGTGCTCCATCTGGGCCAGCACAAAGCTGAGGGGGATTTCAATGGCCTCCAGCAGCTCCTGCTGGTTGTTCTCGGCGATGGCCTGTTCCAGGGCCCGGCACAGCCCCGGCATGGCCGCCCCAAAGTTCAGCTCCGGCTCCTCGAAATCCGCCAGGGCCACGCCGTACTCGGCGCAAAGGCGCTCCACGTCGTAGCCGGAGGCGGAGGGGTTCAGCAGGTACCCCGCCAGGGCCGTGTCCATGCGGACGGCCTCCATCTTGCAGCCCAGCTCCAGGGCCCGGCGGTGGAGGGGCTTTGTGTCGTGGGTGTACTTCCGGATGCGGTCATTCTTAAAGAAGGCCCGCAAAAAGGCGTCGTCGGGACTTACCCGGTGCACCTCCCCCTTGTGGGAGAACACCAGGCTTTTCAGGGCGCCGTTTTCCCACTGGGCGTAGAAGATGGCCTCTCCCGCGTCCTCCAGCATGGGCAGCAGAGGGGCGCCGTCCTCATACTCCTTGAGGCCAGGGCGCTCCGCGGCGGGGGCGTCCTCCTGGGGCTGGACGTTTAGGGACAGGCCGAACTTATCCAGCAAGGAGAACAGCTCCAGCTTTACCATGGTGGCGGTGGCCTTTTGGGGGTCGCCCTCCCCCTTTACGTAGTGGGAGAGGTCCGTGTCGATGGGGGCGTCCCGGCGGATGGTGCCCAAATCGTAGCTTAATAAGGCGTTGTCCTTGGAGTTTGCCAGCTTCTGCTTCATGGCGGGCTTGATGTCCAGCTCCTCCAGGTGGTCGTAGATATACTGCACGCTGCCGAACTTCTGGATAAGCTCTCCGGCGCCCTTGGGGCCGATGCCCGCCACCCCGGGGATGCAGTCGGAGCTGTCCCCCTGGATGGCCTTGATATCGATGAGCTGGCGGGGGGTGACGCCGTAGTCCTCCTGGATTTTGGCCACGTCGTACAGGGTGACCTGGGGCTGGCCGAACTTGGTGGTGGCCAGCCGCACCGAGGTGGAGCCGCTGACCAGCTGCAGGCTGTCCCTATCCCCGGTGGCGATAAGGCACTGGGCGCCCTCCCGCTCGCACTGGGCGGACAAGGTGCCCAGAATGTCGTCGGCCTCCCAGCCCTCGCAGGAGACGGTGCGGTAGCCCAAGTCCACCAGCAGCTGCTCCAGCACCGGCATCTGCTGGGCCAGCTCCTCGGGCATGCCCTTGCGGTTGGACTTGTACCCCGCATAGGCCTTGTGGCGGAAGGTGGGGGCCTTCTGGTCAAAGGCGATGGCCACCCCGTCGGGGACGGTCTCCTCCAGCAGCTTATTGAGCATGGTCAAAAAGCCGTAGATGCCGTTGGTGTAGTCCCCGGCCTTGGTGGTGAGCACCTTAATGCCGTAAAAGGCCCGGTTTAAAATGCTGTTGCCGTCTAACACTAAGAGTTTCATACAAGGCACTCCTTTTCCATAGTATCCCGCTCCTGCTGGGCGGCGGCGTACACATCCCCCAGCAGGCGGTCCAAATCCTCCAACGTGGAGAGCTCCCCGGCGCGGCGGCGGAACTGGGCCGCCCCACGCACCCCGTGGAGGTACCAGCCCACGTGCTTTCGGGCCTCCCGCATGGCCCGCTGTTCCCCTTTCAGGGCGCAGAGGGCATCCATGTGCCGCCGGATGACCACAATGCGCTCCGCGATGCCCGGGGGCGGCAAAATGGTGCAGGAATCCCGCAGGTAGGCGTTTATCTGCCGGAACACCCAGGGGTTGCCCATGGCCCCCCGCCCCACCAGCACCATGTCGCAGCCGGTGGCGTCCAGCAGCTGGCAGGCGGACTGGGCGTCCACCACGTCCCCGTTGCCGATGACGGGCACCTGCACCGCCTGCTTCACCTGGCGGATGATGTCCCAATCGGCGCGGCCCATGTACATCTGGTCCCGGGTCCTGCCGTGAACAGCGATGGCGGCGGCCCCGGCCTCCTCGCAGGCCTTGGCCACCTCCACGGCGTTTTTGTGCTCCTTATCCCACCCGGCCCGGATTTTCACCGTGACGGGCAGGTCTGTGTTGCGCTTCACCGCGGCCACAATGGCGGCGCACTTGGCCGGGTCCTTCATCAGGGCGCTGCCCGCGCCGTTGCCCGCCACCTTGGGCACCGGGCAGCCCATGTTGATGTCGATGCCGTCGGGGCCAAACGCTGCGGCCTTGCGGGCGGCCAGGCCAAAGTCGAAGGGGTCGCTGCCAAACAGCTGCAAAAACACCGGGCGCTCGTCCCCCGAGGTGTCCGCCAGCTGGGAGGTCTTTTCGTAACTGTATTGGATGGCCTTGGCGCTGACCATCTCCGTGACGGTGTAGGCGGCGCCGAACTGGGCGCACAGCCTGCGGTAGGCGGCGTCGGTGACACCGGCCATAGGGGCCAGGGCCGCCCGGCCTGTTATCTCAATGTTGCCAATACGCATGATGCAATCTCCTGATTTCTTCCTTCAAATTTTACCGGCAGGGCCGAAGATACAGAGAGGAACGAATGAAGGAAATTTCCAGGCTTTTAGCGGGATGTTTCATTTGCTCACGTGAACGAGTGAAACGCCGCCGGCCAGGTTTTATGCAGCCAGCCTGTGCTTTCCCTGCATTTTCTTCCTGTGGCCAGTTTCCCTCTCACTGGAATGACACTTTAGTAAGTTAATTCGTTACCACTTTAATCGTTCATGTGTACAAGTGAAAAAACCCGCATAAATACTGGGTTTTTGGCTCATTCGTTCACTTTTTCATCTCCGGCCCTAGGACAACTTCCCGGGGCGCGTTCAGCCTTTCTTCCTGCGCCGGGACTTCTCCGGCAGCACCTTGGAAAACACCATCTGGGAGCTTTCCGAAAACTTTAGGCCCGCCTCCCGGGTGTAGTCCTGCTCCTCGATGGTCAGGCCGTAGCTGGGCAGGAACTCCTGCATAAAGTAGTCCGCCTCGGGCAGGCCCATCTCCTGGATGGCCTTGGTGATGGTCTGCTCCGCCTTGGAGAAATCCCGGTTGCCGCTGCGGCGCTCCTCCACGCACTTTATCACCGCGGAGATTTTGTCCGCCGCCTTCACCAGGGGCTTTAGGGCCTGGTCGGCCTGGCCGCCCATGGTCATGATTTCCCGGTACTCGTCCCGCAGCTCTGGGGGCAGCATGGACACCAGGTGCTCCACCGCCATGTCCTCCACCTCGCCGTAGGCCTTGCGGATCTCCTCGGAGTGGTACTTCACCGGCGTGGGCATGTCCCCGGTGATGATTTCCGGCGCGTCGTGGAACACCGCCAGCAACGCCGCCCGCTGGGGGTCGTAGCTTTTGCCGAACTTCTTGTTGCCGATGGTGGCCAGGGCGTGGGCCACCAAAGCCACCTCCAGGCTGTGCTCGCAGATGTTCTCGCTGCGGGTGTTGCGCATCAGCCCCCAGCGGTTGATGTATTTCATGCGGGAAAGCATGGCGAAAAATGGATACATCCCGTCCCCCCCCATTTCACGGTAGTTTGCCGCGCTGCCGCGGCGTCTTTTTTATTATACTATAGTTTGGCCCGGTTTTGGGAAAAATTTTTGCGGGGCCTTTTTTCACAGCCTGACCCCGCCTGTGGAAAAGACAAAAAAGGCTTTCGCCCCCCTGCTTTCTGTGGTATAATAGCCGAAGAAAACAGGGCGAGGAAAAAAATCCCGCCCAGCCCAGCGGCTGGAAAGCCGCCTGCGCGGCATGGCGCCGCAGGTGTGGTATAATCCAAACAAGCATAACAACACATCCCGCCGGAGGGGCCCAGGCTTTTCCGGCTTTGGGCCGGTGGGGCCCTTCACTTTTTTCTCGGGAGGTGCGCTCTTTTTATGGGCTCTGTCAAGGAAACGCAAAAGAGAAGCATTCGGAACAACTATTTCCTCAAGGCCTTTTTCCTGGGCCTGGGGCTGTCCTTCTTGGTGTTCATCCCCTTTCTTCTGGTGGATGGCGGCCGCTTCCTCTTCTACGGGGATTTCAACGTCCAGCAGGTGCCCTTTTACCGGCTGGCCCACGACGCGGTGCGCTCCGGCAACCTGGGGTGGAGCCACCTGACGGACCTGGGGGCCAACTTTGTGGGCTCGTACAGCTTTTACCTGCTGGGCAGCCCCTTTTTCTGGCTGACCATCCCCTTCCCCTCGGACTGGGTGCAGTACCTGATGGGCCCGCTGCTCATCCTCAAGTTTGCCTGCGCCACGCTGACGGGCTACATCTACATCCACCGCTACACCAAAAACCAGGATTCCGCCCTGATTGCCGCGGTGCTGTACGCGTTCTCTGGCTTCTCGGTGTACAATATCTTTTTCAACCACTTCCACGAGGCCATTGTGTTCTTCCCCCTGCTGCTGGCGGCGCTGGATGAGTACATGGCCACCCGCCGCCGGGGGCTGTTCGCCCTGGCCGTGGCGGCCTGCTGCGTGGTGAACTACTACTTCTTTGTGGGGCAGGTCACCTTTACCCTCCTCTACTTCTTCCTGCGGCTGCTGTGCAAAAGCTGGCGCATTGGCCCAAAGGACTTTTTGCTGCTGGCCCTGGAGGCCGTGCTGGGCCTGGGGCTCTCCTGCGTGCTGCTGGCGCCCTCGGTGATGACGGTGCTGCAAAATTACCGCACCAGCGAGTACATCAACGGCTGGAACGCCGTGCTGTACAACAACGTCCAGCGGTACCTGCACATCCTCACCTGCTTCTTCTTCCCGCCGGATTTGCCCGCCCGGCCCAACTTCACCCCAGACTCCGGCTCCAAGTGGGCCTCCTTGGGGGCCTGGCTGCCCTTGTTCGGCATGACGGGCGTCATTGGCTGGCTGCAAATGCGCCGCAAGCACTGGCTGAAAAAGTTCTTGTGGATTCTCTTCCTCATGGCGCTGGTGCCCTTCCTCAACGCCTCGTTCCAGATGATGAACTCCGCCTTTTACGCCCGGTGGTACTACATGCTCACCTTGATGATGGCCATGGCCACGGTGCTGGCCCTGGAAAACGACCGGGTCAACTGGAAGCGGGCCATCACCTGGTGCGTGGTCATCACCACGGCCATCGCCTTGGTCGTCGGCTTTATGCCCACCTTCGAGACGGTGGACGGCGTGGAGACTGTCACCTACGGCCTGGAGGACTACCCCACCCGCTTCTGGAGCTATGTGGCCATCTCTCTGGTCTCCCTGGCGGCGCTGGTGTACCTGTTCTGCTTCTGCCGGAAGAACAAGAAGGTGTTCTACCGCTCCACCTTGGTGGCCCTCTCGGTGATTTCCGTGTTCTACTCCATCTTCTTCATCGCCCTGGGCAAGACCCAGTCGGAGTACACCTGGGACCACCTGATTCCCTACAACCTAAACGGCGGCAAAAACGTGGACCTGCCCGACCTGCAGGAGTCCCGCTCGGACTTTTACGAGAGCCTGGACAACGCCGCCATGTTCTGGCAGATCCCCAGCATCCAGGCCTTCCACAGCGTGGTGCCCGGCTCCATTATGGAGTTTTACGACTCCATCGGCGTGCCCCGGGATGTGGGCAGCCGGCCTACAACGGACCACTACGCCATCCGGGGGCTGCTGAGCGTCCACTGGCTCTTTGACGACGACCACGACGACGCCTACTTCGCCGGGGAGGACATGTCCGACCCCGCCATGCCCGGCTTCGCCTACTATGGCAACGCCAACGGCTACGACATCTGGGAGAACCAGTACTACATCCCCATGGGCTTCTCCTACGACTACTACATCACCCGCAGCGAGTACAACGCCCTAAACGAGGGCAGCGAGAACGCCATTGGCGACCGGGAGCTGGCCATGCTGCGTGCCATCGTCATCGAGGATGACCGGGTGCAGTATTACGAGGGCATCTTGGAACACCTGCCGGAAAGCATGCGCTCCTTTACGGAGAACGGCTACCTGCAGGACTGCCTGGACCGCCGGACGCGGAGCTGCTCCTCCTTCACCTACACCAACACGGGCTTTACCGCCCAGATAGATTCCACCCAGGAGCAAATCATCTTCTTCAGCGTGCCCTATGAAGCCGGCTGGAGCGCCGCGGTAAACGGCGAGCCCGTGGCCATCGAGAAGGTGAACGTGGGCTTTATGGCCGTGGTAGTGCCCGAGGGCGACAGCGTCACCATTGAGTTCACCTACCGCACGCCGGGCCTGGCTTTGGGCTTTGGCATCACTTTGGTATCCCTGGCGCTGCTGGTGGCCTACCTGATGCTGATGAACCGGGTGCGGCCCCGTCCCGCCCCCCAGCGGGGCCCCAGCCTGCTGCGGGTGGGGAAATTCTCCCAGTACGCCAAGAGCCGCCATGTCACCTTCCGGGGCCCCAAGGCCATGGTCATCCACGGGAAACGGGAGGCCGCCGTGCCCGAGGAGGAGGCCCCCGCCCCCCTGCCGCCCCCGGCAGAGGGCCAGGCCTCCCCAGAGGAAAAAACCACAACGGATGAATAAAAAAGGAGGGCTTCTATGGAACCCACCATCTACTTTGTGATCCCCTGCTACAACGAGGAGGCGGTGCTGCCTGAAACCACCCGCCGCCTGGCAGAGAAGCTCCAGGCCATGCAAAGCGCCGGGCTCATCGGGAAAGACAGCCGCGTCCTCTATGTGGACGACGGCAGCAAGGACAAGACCTGGCAGCTGATTTCCCAGTTCCACCAGGAATACCCCTGGGTGGAAGGGGTGAAGCTGGCCCACAACCGGGGCCACCAGAACGCCCTGCTCTGCGGCCTGATGACCGCCAAGGACCGGTGCCACGCCGCCATCAGCATGGACGCGGACCTGCAGGACGACATCGACGCCCTGGACCAGTTTGTGACGAAGTTCCGGGAGGGCTGCGACGTGGTCTACGGCGTGCGCAACAAGCGGGACACCGACACCTGGTTTAAGCGCACCACCGCCGAGGGCTTCTACAAGGTGATGCACCTGCTGGGGGTGGACGTGGTGTTCAACCACGCCGACTACCGCCTGATGAGCCAGCGGGCTTTGGAGGCCCTTTCCGAGTACAGGGAAGAAAACTTGTTCCTGCGGGGCATTGTGCCGCTGATTGGCTACCGCAGTGACACTGTCTATTACGACCGCCACGAGCGCTTCGCCGGGGAGAGCAAATACCCCCTGAAGAAGATGATTTCCTTTGCCCTGGACGGCATCACCAGCTTTAGCGTAAAGCCCTTAAAGCTCATCTCCAACCTGGGCATCCTCATCTCGGTGCTGAGCATCTTCGGCCTGCTGTACGCCTTGATTTCCTACTTCGCCGGGGTGGCGGTCTCCGGGTGGACGGCCATTGTGTGCTCCATCTGGCTGCTGGGCGGCCTGCAAATGCTGTGCCTGGGCGTTGTGGGGGGCTACATCGGCAAGATATACAGCGAGGTAAAGGCCCGCCCCCGCTACCGGGTGGAGGAGTACCTGGAGCAGGAGAAACAGGAAAAGGGCCCGTAAAAGTATCGCCCACCTTTAAGTGGTGGTACGCGCGTCCCTCTAAGGAGGCTCCAGGAGCGCACAGCCACCGCGCCAGCTTCCAAAGGGGAGCCAAGCAGGCGCGCAGCCAGAGCCTTGCAAAAAGCCACGTCTCCCTTTGCTTGCACAAAATAAAAAGGACCAGCTCTCCCTTTTGGGCAGCTGGTCCTTTCCGTTTCTCTGTTACACGTGAAGCAGCGGCACATTCCTGCGGCAGGCCTCTATCTCCTGGGTGGTGGGCAGCGCCGGGATGGCCCCGGTCTTGGTGGCGCAGGTGGAGCCCGCCGCGTTGGCGAAGTCCAAAAAGTCCCCCAGCTCCTCGGGGGAGAGCTGCTCCGGCCGCTTGCCGGACTGGATAATCCTGGCCAGCAGCGCCCCAAAGAAGCTGTCCCCGGAGCCGGTGGTGTCCTTCACCTTGGTGTCGTAGGTGGGCTTCTCCAAGGAGAGCCCGGGGGCAAAGGCCTTGCAGCCCCGGGCGCCCAAGGTCACCACCGCCAAGGACACCCCCTGCTCCAGCAGGGCCCAGGCGCCCTCCTCCAAAGACTCCTTGCCGGTGAGCAGCTCCAGCTCCTCCCCGGAAACCTTCATGATATCCGCCAGGGGAATCAGGCTCTTCATGCGCTGGACGCCCTCTTCCTCCCGGCCCTTCCACAGGGGCGGCCGCCAGTTGGGGTCGTAGGCGGTGATTTTCCCCTGGGCCTTGGCGTAGCGCACCAGGCGCTCCACCGTGGAGCGGGAGGGCTCCGCCGTCAGCAGCAGCGAGCCAAAGCACAGCAGCTTGCACGGCTCCAGGAGGGACAAATCCACGTCCTCATAGCGCAGGCGGGTGTCCGCGCCGGGGTTGCGGTAAAAGCTGAAATCCCGGTCGCCCTCGGGGCTGAGCTGCACAAAGGCCAAGGTGGTGGCGCAGTCCGGGTCCTGGGACAGGCCCAGGGTCTCCACGCCGCAGCGCTCCAGGGTGTCCACCAGGAAGTCCCCGAACATATCCTTGCCCACCCGGCCCAAAAAGCCGGCGCTCACCCCGGCCCGGTGGGCCTGCACCGCCACGTTGGCAGGGGCCCCGCCAGGGTTGCGGGCAAAGAGCAGCCGCCCGTCCTCGGTGATGCCAACGGGGGTAAAATCGATTAAGAGCTCGCCCATGGAAACCATATCCGCCATGTCAGAATCCGCCTTTCCGTTGTAATGCTTTAAAACTATGATACCTGTTTTCCCCGTTTTTGTAAATGGGGAACGGCAAAAAAAGAAGGGCAGCCTGCGCCGCCCCTCTGGGATGGTTTATTCCTTTGTGGCCTTGCGGGGCGCCTTTTTGGGGGCGGGCTCGGCTTTGGTCAAGGTCTTGGGGGCCTCCTCCTGCTTTTTCAAAGCCTTGGGGGATTCCTCCTGCTTCTTCATGGTCTTGGCGGGCTCGGCCTTTAGGGCAGTCTCCTCCTTGGCCGCGGCGGCCTTGGCGGAGCGGCTCCCCTTGGCGGCGGGCTTCTCCTGGGCGGCCTTTTTGGCGGCGGGCTTGCGCACCGTCTTGGTGGCGGCCTTGGGGGCGGTGGAGACGAACTTCCACTGCTGGCCCTCGCCGTCCACGCTCTCCCAAATCTGGGCGGGGGCGCCGTCTTCGTCGCTCATGTCCACAATGTCCAGGGCCTTGTCGGCCATGACGTTGACGATCTTTTTATACGTAGGGGAAACAGTGACCAGCTTCCACAGCTGGCTTTCGCCGTCCACATCCTCCCAGGTCTGGACCCAGGTGCCGTTTACGGTGCCGTTGGCCATCACGTCCAGCACCTTGCCGCAGGCCTTGTTGAAGAACTTGACGCCGCCCTCTGTCTCCAGGGAGGTCCAGGTCTGGGCATCGGTTTTCGCGGGCTCGGCCTGCTCCACTACCAGGCCGTTGTCCAGGCCGGTGGCCTGCAGGGCCTTGCCGCTTCTGCGGTTTACAATCATAAACTCCGCTGTCTTTTTGCCAGCCATCTGTGAAACATCCTTTCTATTTTCCTAAAAATCATGTGCAATGTCTAGCTTTGCCTGCATTATATTCTTTTTCAGCGCCGCTGTCAAATCGGCCCAGGCCGCGGAAATCCTGGATTTTTCCCGATTGGTGGGGCTTTTGCTTGTGCTTTTTGGTTATAATTGGAAAGGCCCCCGGCAGCTTTCGCCCCGAAATTGTTAAAAAGCGGAAATTTTCTGAAAACTTCGCCCGGCGGCGCTTGGAATCGCCACCCACTTGGTGTATACTGGAGATAGCAAAAAATCACCTGTTTTTAGGAGGGAATGCCTTGGCCCGCAGCCGAAACAAAACCACCCGCCGCCCCACCTCCCAGCCATCCCGGCGCCAGGCGGCGGCAGAGCGCTTCCACCCAGACCCCCACGCGGGCCTTTCGGAGGAGCAGGTGCGCCAGCGCACCCGCCAGGGCCTGCACAATGGCAGCGCCGCCATCCACACAAAAACCGAGGGCCAGATTATCCGCGAGAACGTTCTGACCTTCTTCAATATCTTAAACTTCGCCCTGGCCTTGGCCGTGATTCTGGTGGGCTCTTTCCGCAGCACGGTGTTTTTGGGCGTGATTCTGGCCAACATCTTCATCGGCTCCTTCCAGAGCATCCGGGCCAAGCGCACCTTGGACAAGCTTTCCATTGTCTCGGCCCCCAAGGCTGTGGTGCTGCGGGAGGGGCAAAAGAGGGAAATCCCCGTGGAGGAAGTGGTGCTGGACGACATTTTGGCGCTTTCGGCGGGCAACCAGATTTGCTCCGACGCTGTGGTGGCCGCCGGGGAGTGCGAAGTCAACGAGTCCCTCATCACCGGCGAAAGTGACCCCATCTTAAAGCACCCCGGCGACAGCCTGCTTTCCGGCAGCTTTATCGTCAGCGGCAACGCCTTGGCCCAGGTGGAGCACGTGGGCGCGGACAACTACGCCACCAAAATCACCGGCGACGCCAAGTACATGAAGCAGCGCAACTCCGAGATTATGGACTCCATCGACCGCATCGTCAAGGTGGTGGGCTTTGGCATTCTGCCCATTGGCGCTTTGCTGTTCTGGAAGCAGTTCTTCGTGCTGGGGGACACCCTGCAAAACTCCGTGGTGAGCACCACCGCCGCCATGGTGGGCATGATTCCCGAGGGCCTGGTGCTGCTGGTGAGCGTGTGCTTCGCCGTCAGCGTGGTGAAGCTCTCCGCCCGGAAAACCCTGGTGCGGGATTTGTACTGCGTGGAGACATTGGCCCGGGTGGACACCCTGTGCCTGGATAAGACCGGCACCATCACCGAGGGCACCATGCAGGTGGACGAGCTGGTCCCCTTTGAGGGCGTGACCCAGCAGGAGATGGACGCCGCCCTAAATGGCCTGGTGTCCAACCTGCCGGATGGGAACCCCACCTTCCAGGCCATCCAAGAGCGCTACCCCCAGCCCAGCCCCTGGCGGGCCGGCACGCTGGTGCCCTTCTCCTCCGCCCGGAAGTGGAGCGGCGCGTTCTTCCCTGGCCGGGGCGCTTTCGTCATGGGCGCCGGGGAGTTCATCTTGGGCGAGGGCTTTTCCGCCATCCGGGAGCAGGTGGAGGGCTACTCCCAGCAGGGGCAGCGTGTTCTGCTGCTGGCCCAAAGCCAGGAGGACTTCGACGGCCAGGCGCTCCCCGGCCAGCTGCGGCTGCTGGGGCTGGTGCTCATCAGCGATAAAATCCGCCGGGAGGCCCCCCGCACCTTGCGGTACTTCGCCGACCAGGGGGTGGACTTGAAGGTCATCTCCGGGGACAACGCCGTCACCGTGGCCAACATCGCCCGGAAGGCCGGCCTGGAGCACGCGGACAAATATGTGGACGCCACCACCCTGCGCACCGAGGAGGATATCCGCCGGGCGGTGAACGAGTACTCGGTTTTCGGCCGGGTGACGCCCCAGCAGAAGCTCAGCTTCGTCAAGGCCCTGAAGGCCCAGGGGCACACCGTGGCCATGACAGGCGACGGCGTCAACGACGTGCTGGCCCTGAAAGAGGCGGACTGCTCCATCGCCATGGCCTCTGGCAGCGACGCCGCCCGCACCGTCTCCAGCCTGGTGCTGCTGGATTCCAACTTCGCCTCCATGCCCGTGGTGGTCCAGGAGGGCCGGCGCTCCATCAACAACCTGCAGCGCTCCAGCTCCCTGTTTTTGGCAAAGACCATTTTCTCGGCGCTTATCGCGGTGCTGTTTATCTTCATCAACTACAGTTACCCCTTCCAACCGGTGCAGCAGACGCTGATTTCCACCTTGACCATCGGCACGCCCTCCTTCATCCTGGCCTTGGAGCCCAACAAGGACAGGCTGCGGGGCAAGTTCATTTTAAACGTCATCCGGCAGAGCATCCCCGCCGCCTTGACCATGACGGCCAACATTGTGCTGCTGTGCGCCCTCAGCGGGCCCTTGGGGCTCTCCAACCAGGACATGTCCACCTTGGCGGTGGTGCTCACCTGCTTGACCGGCTTTATCATGCTGTTTAAAATCAGCACACCATTCAACGGCCTACGGGGCGCTTTGTTCGGGGTGCTGCTGGCGGCCTTTGTGGCGTCGGTGCTGTTCCTCAGCGAGTTCTTCGCCCTGACCACCTTGACCCTGCCCATGCTCATCGCCCTGGTGCCCATCCTGCTGTTCTCCATCGCCCTGATGCTGGCCCTCACCCACCTGGTGGACCACGTCATCGCCAACTCCCAAAGCCCCCTGCGGCAGCTGGGCAAGCGCAAAGGGCGGCGGCGCAAGGCGTAATATAACCGACTTTTTTCTGGAGGGATGCCCATGCTCGCCAACACCCCCACCCCCGCGATGCTGGAAGAACTGCTGGGCCCGGCGCTGTTTCCGGTGTGGCAGCAGCTGTGCCGCACCATAGAGGAGCGCTACGACATGGAGCGCCTGTGGAACTCCGGCGGCAAAAACTGGACTTACGAGTACAAATACCGCCGGGGCGGCAAGACGCTTTGCGGTCTGTACGCCAAAAGCCGCTGCCTGGGGTTCCTGGTGATTTTCGGGAAAGAGGAGCGGGCCAAAGTGGAAGCCATCTGGAAGGACCTCTCCCCGGCTATCCGCGCCCAGTATGAGCAGGCCCAAACCTATCACGACGGGAAATGGGTGATGTTTTATCCCGAAGGCACCACCCATTTGGAAGAGTACATGCAGCTGCTGGCCCTCAAGCGAAAGCCAAACCGCACATAAAAAAGTTTCCCACAGGAAGCCAAAACCCTGTGGGAAACTTTTTGTTTACCTGGATGTTACAGCACGCAATACTGCTCCATATAGCCTTCCATGGCTTTCAGCAGCTCGGGGTCGGTGCCGTGCTCTTTCAGGTACTCATGGATATCCACCACCGTGACGATGGGGTGCACCTTCACGCCGAACTCCTCTTCCACCTCCATAATGGCGGTTTTGCCGGGGGTGTGGCCCACCTCGCACCGGTCCACGCTGATGAACATATGGGGCACCTGCACATCGGCGCAGGCCTTCAAAATGGGCATCGTTTCCCGCACGGCGGTGCCGGCGGTGATGACGTCCTCGATGATGAGGATGCGGTCGCCGTCCTGGGGGGCGTAGCCCACTGTGCCGCCGCCCTCGCCGTGGTCCTTCACCTCTTTGCGGTTGAAGAAATAGGGCTTATCGATGCCGTGGTCGTTATACAGGGCGATGGAGCAGGCGCTGGCCAGGGGGATGCCCTTATAGGCCGGGCCGAACATGGCCTCGAACTCGCCGCCCACGGTGTCCTTCACCAGCTGAGCATAGTAGCTGCCCAAGCGGGAAAGCTGGGCGCCGGTTTTATAGTTGCCGGTGTTTACAAAGTACTGGGTGTTCCGGCCGCTCTTGGTGACAAAGTGGCCAAAGCGCAGCACCTGGGCCGAGAGCATAAACTCGATAAATTCCTTCTTCTTTTCCGTCAGCATACTAACTCCCCTTTTCCCTTACTCCTCGACGTCCTCTGGATGCTTGTAGAGGTTGAACCGGAACAGCTTCGATTCGTCGGATTCCTTCTCGCACATGACAAAGGCCTCGGCGATTTTGCCTCCCTCAATCAACGCGGTCAAGCCCACCAGCTGGCAAAGCTTGCTCTTCAAGTTCAGCCGGTCGCCGTCCCGGGTCATCAGATAGACCTCGCCTTCACAGCTATCCAGCACTTTCAAAAAGGCGGGCACATCAATGTCGTGCAATTCTACCATCTTGGGTGACATGGTCATTCCTCCTTTGCTATCGTTCCATTGCCATCATAACACATAATTCCCAATTATGCAACTTACCTTTCTTGAAAGAAAGGTAAGCCAAAGAACTTTACGCCGCGCAGCAAGGCTTTCTGCCAACGAAAGTTTCCCGCCCGCGCCCGGTTTCTCCCGTGTATCTGGATGCCCGCTTGCCTCCGCTCTCAAATCGCGCCCCTGGCAGCTCGCTGCCGCTCGTGCTCATCAAGCCGCCAGCGCACGTCCGCGGCCCAGTGCCTGGGCTGTCAATTCGCGCCCCTGGCAGCTCGCTATCGCTCGTGCTCATCGAGAGGCCAGCGCACGTCCGCGGCCCAGTGCCTGGGCTCTCAAATCGCGCCCCGGGCAGCTCGCTATCGCTCGTGCTCATCAAGCCGCCAACGCACGTGCGCGGCCCAGTGCCTGGGCTCTCAATTCGCGCCCCTGGCAGCTCGCTATCGCTCGTGCTCATCGAACCGCCAGCGCACGTGCGCGCCGGGGGTTGTGCATGGAACTTTCTCCGTCCTCGCACTCTATATTTTACAGGGCCCGCCTTAGATTTCTGTGAATTCTCATTGAATTTTCCCTATATTTTTGGTAAGATAGGGACAAGAAAGCAACCGCTTTCCCAAATTTTTTGAGAAACAGGTGAACCGCTCCATGAGAGAGTTGCGCAAGAAGAAGGCCGTGGCTACGGCAGAAACAATCCGGTTTGGGAGGTGAAACAACAGAAACGAGGTATTTTACATGGCACACAACATTCCAGACCCCAACGTGGTCTTTTCCAACGCGTATAAGACATCCTGCTTTTTGAAAAACGTGGTACAGGCCCCCAACGTGACCATTGGGGACTACACCTATTACGACGACCCCCAGGACCCCACGGGCTTTGAGAAAAACAACATCCTGTTCAACT
>PPYE01158070.1_pt1 | contig 14728 bp, 20 predicted proteins | sample 1559881 | NCBI WGS metagenome assembly PPYE01 (sample SAMN08240022, study PRJNA423297) | Human gut metagenome, whole genome shotgun sequencing project.
TTTCTGGCTGCTGTGCAAATTCGTTGCATTGCTATTTGGTGTACTGTTTTGACCTGATCTTGTGTAGACACTATTTAAAGACTTCATGCATAGTTTAGCAGAAACAGGGCCGTTGCGGCAATCAACGCAAATTAACATTCTATGATTTGAAGTCACTTTGCAGCGTTGATGTGCTTTATCTGTTTTTCTCCACAGCTTCAGCGGAGGATAATATAAGAAATCCCCGACTCCGGTCGGGGATTTCTTATATTGGCAGCAACGCGCAGTCCTTAGCCGAGCGCGGAGCTTCTGCTATCCGGGTTTGGGCGCCAGCCGTCCAGACGCTGCGCTTCACGTTGAAAATACAGGTGTGATAGTGTCCGGCAACCGCCGGGTACAGCCACCATTCAGCAAACGACGTCCGGGCTGGCTGCCGGGTCGTCAGATAGATCGCATACGAAACATAAAAAAAGCGCGTGCTTTCCGCAGATAGGCCAAGATAGCGCAAAAGCCCGTATATGTCCCCAATCTCCATGGATCCCTACGCCACCTCTCTGTCCTCAACTTTTTCGATCTCATCCCACAGGGGAGATAAAAGCTCCTTTATCTCCCCTTCCTCCAGCATGAGCAGCAGGAACACCAGCGCAACAGCAGAAAAGCAGTATATGCCCCGCTCCAAATCGCTGTATGCCCGTCCGGTGATGCGAAGCTTCTCCGCCATCTGCTCCTGTGTCAGTCCCCTGCGCTTCCTTAAAGCGCTGACATATTCCGAGAAGAATTTTCGGAGTATTTCTTTATATGGATTCATGTGCTGAGACCTCCGTTTCGACAAATTTCTGCATCTTCTGCAAAAATCTTATCCCATCACGAAGTGTGCTTCCATGTAGTACACTTCGTGTCTCCTTAGAAACCGAGGGCAACGGTCAATACCATCCGTTTGCACCGTGGTAGGAATACAAAAAGCGCAGCCGCAGAGAACATCTGCGGCTGCGCTTCGATCCACTTTCAAAGCTTCGGCATCACTCAACACCATATTGTCGTCCAAATCAGCGACGACGCTTTGCTTTTGAGGCATCGGGCGGCCGGACGAAGCCGGACCCGGCGCCTACTCCGCGCAGAGCTCCGCCACCAGAGCGTCTATCTGCGCTTCGCTGGTTTGGTTCAACGCGCCGCGCAGCGATACCTCCGTTTCACACAGTCGGAGATCCTTCATGTTTTCCAACTCGGCGCGCATCAGCCGCGCGGCGGCAGGGGCCCATGAGCCGTTTTCCATGAGGCCGATCCGGCGGTTTCGGAAGCCCTTGGCCTGCAAATGCTCCAAAAAGGTCTTCATGGGCGGGAACAGTCCTCCGTCATAAGTGGAGCAGGCCAACACCAGTTTCCCACAGTAGAATGCGCTGGTCACAGCATAGGAAAGGTCTGTCACCGTCAGATCGCACATGGTGACTCGTACACCTTTTCCCTCCAGCTTGCTCTTGAGGGCCTCCGATGCATATGCGGTATTTCCATGGATGGACGCGTGAGCGATCAGGATGCCCTCCGGTTCTTCCGGTTTCCATTGTGACCAGAGATCATAGAGCCGCAGATACTCCTCCAAGCCTTCTGTGAGCACTGGACCATGGAGCGGGCAGATTATTTGGATCTCCAGCGCGGAGATCTTTTTCAGCAGAGCCTGCACCTGTGCGCCATACTTTCCGACGATGTTGTAATAATACCGCCGGGCCTGCGGCGCCCAGGGGGCACGGGCAGTCCGTTCCAGTGAACCGAAGCGGCCAAAGGCATCCGCCGAGAACAGGACATTTTCCTCCTCTTCATACGTAGCCATCACCTCCGGCCAGTGTACCATCGGCGCCAGCAGAAAGCGCAGCCGGTGTGAGCCCAGAGAGATCGTGCTGCCCTCGCCAACCTCCAGCATACGCTCTTCCGACAATGCACCTGTGCCGAAGAACTGCTTGATCAGGGTAAATGTTTTTGCGTTTCCTACGATCTTCATCTCCGGGTACTCTTGCGCTATCCGCATAAGGCTGCCGGAATGATCCGGCTCCATGTGTGTGACCACAAGATAGTCGGGGCTGCGCCCCTCCAACGCCTGCGCTACATTGGAAAGCCATTCCTTCGCCGCCCGTGCGTCCACACTGTCCATCACGGCGATCTTCTCATCCAGAATGATATAGGAGTTGTAGCTCACTCCCATAGGCTGGACGGGGTACTGGTTTTCAAAGAGTGCCAATGTGTTATCATCCACCCCTACATAGCGGATGGCATCTGTTACCGTTTGAATGGTCATATGTCCTTGGAACAGGGATCGCACACATATTCGCGAAGCTTTCCGCAGTAGAGCAGTGTGTGCGGCATTCTAAGGAACTGCATCGGCTGTATGATAGAGGAACGTAACTGTTCCGTGCCGTCAACCCGACTTTTTGTGAGAAGCTCTCCGACAAACTCCGAACAGTAATAGCAGCCTTCCTGCTTCCAGGCAATATGGAAGTATGCCAGACATACTATGTACGCAGCGCCATCGCGGCATCACGCCAGCCTTGCGTTCACCAGATGATACCATGTCATCCCGTTTTCCTCATAGGACTGAAATTCACCGATGACGGTGATCTCCGCCCCCAGCTCTGGGCAATCGTCCGGGTAGGTATAATCGCCTTCCAGCACAAATTCCATCCCCTCGGCGCAGCAGGCGGCCGCGTCTGAAATGATGCAGGCGTAGGATACCGGCATATCGGCAACAACACCGCTTTCATCTACCCATTGGTAAACATTGAATTGGCCGGTCATTTTTACAGTTTTCCCGTAATAGTCCTCCGGATAGAAATAGAGCATATTGTAGACCTCGGAGTAGACCATGGTGCTGCTGAGAACGGTCAGATCAACATCCACACCGTCGGCAGCGGGTTGCGACGGCTTAGATTCCCCCGGCGTTTCCTGTTCATTCGGCGTTGGAATAATCTTAGCCGATGCAGACGATTCTTCATTGGAAGAAATCGTATCATTTCCTGCATCCTTTTCGCTGTCTTTCCCGCAGGCGCAGAGGGAAACCGCCATACAGACAGCCAGCAACAGACAGAAAAGCCACTTCATCCCGCTCCGCCTCCCCTTGCATGGCCAAGGACCGAACAGATCAAAAATGCCAGAATATCCACCGCCACGATGGTGGAACCCACCGGCGTCCCCGCTAAAATGGAGATCAAAATGCCCAGCGCCGTGCAGTTCACCGACAGCACGGCCGAGCAGACCGTCACGGACCAGAAATTCTGAAAAAGGCGCATGGCGGACAGCGCCGGGAAGATCACCAGCGCGGAGATCAGCAGCGAGCCCACCAGATTCATTGCCAGCACAATGACCACGGCAACGATGACGGCAATCAGCAGATTGTATAAATCCGCCTTTGTGCCCACCGCCTTAGCGAAGTCCTCGTCAAAGGTCACGGCAAAGATTTTGTTGTAATAGAGCAGAAACACCACCACGACCACCATGGACAGTCCCGCGCACAGCCAGACCTCGCTTTTTGACAGCGTCAAAATGGAGGTGGAGCCGAACAACGTGCTGCACACGTCACCGGAGAGGTTGGATGAGGTGGAAAACAGGTTCATCAGCAGATAGCCGATTGCCAGCGCCCCCACAGAGATCATGGCGATGGCGGCATCGCCCTTGATCTTCGTGTTCTGCCCGGTGCGCAGGAGCAGAACGGCGCAGGCCACTGTGACGCCCAGTGTCAGGGGCATATCGTCTGTCAGCCCCAGCACGGCGGCGATCGCCATCGCGCCGAAGGCCACATGGGAAAGCCCGTCGCCGATGAAGGAAAAGCGTTTCAGCACCAGCGTGACCCCCAGCAGCGACGAGCACAGCGCGATCAGCACGCCGACAATGAGGGCGTAGCGCACAAAGGGATAGGTCCAGTAGAACGCGAGTTTTTCAAAAATCGCCGTCATTGCGCCCCACCTTCTTTCTGCCATGCCTGGGGGAACTCGTTCAGGTAAGCCGCCTTGGTGCCGAAGAAGACCGTATCCCCGATGTGCAGGATGTGGCTGGCATATTGCAGCGCCGCGCTCAGGTCATGGGAGATCATCACAACGGTGATACCATCTTCGTAATTGAGCTTTTGAATGAGCGCATACATTTCCGCCGTCACCTTTGGGTCAAGGCCGGAGACCGGCTCATCCAGAAGCAGCATTTTTCGGGTGGCGCACAGGGCGCGGGCGAGCAGCACCCGCTGCTGCTGACCGCCGGAGAGCGTCCGGTAGCAGCGTTTGGTGAGAGACGCGACCTGCATTTTCTCCATGGCGTCCACCGCGAGCTGTTTTTCTTCTTTGTTATAAAAAGGGCGGCTGCCGCAGCGCCCCTGACATCCGGAGAGAACGATCTCTCTCACGGATGCCGGGAAGTCCTTCTGCACCTGCGTTTGCTGCGGCAGATAGCCGATCTCATTTTTCCTCAGCCCGTCGCCCGTCAAAATTCTGCCGCTGATGGGCGTCTGCAAGCCGAGGATCGTTTTCATAAGGGTACTCTTGCCGGAGCCGTTTTCTCCTACGATGCAGAGGTAGTCGCCCGCAAAGACCTCAAAATCAAGGTCTTGCAGAACAGGTCGCCCATCGTAGCCGACGCAGAGCTTTTGACAAGTGAGCTGAGCCATCATCCTGCCTCCTTAACCCAGTGCCTCTTTCAGCACGGAGAGGTTCTGCTCCATGACAGAGAAATAGGTAGCACCGTCTGCAACATCCTTGGAGGTCATGGACTGCATGGAGTCCATGGTCAGCACCTTCTGGTTCTTCCCGGCGGTGCTCTGGACGATGGTTTCCGCGAGCTTGTGGTTCTTGCCCTCGATAGTCAGCACGCAGGGAAGTCCCAGCTCGTCCACCTTCTTTGCAAGGAACGAAACGGTTTCAAAGCTGGCTTCGCTCTCGGCGGAGCAGCCCGCAAAGGCGGCGTAGTAGCCAAGACCGTAGTCGTCCACCAGATAGCGGAAGGGGAAGCGGTCGCCGAACAGGACAGTCTTGCGCGCCGCGCCATCCACGGCAGACTGGTACGCGCCATCCAGCGCGGAAAGCTTTTCGATGTAAGCCGCAGCGTTGGCGGCGTAGGTGCTCTTGTTGTCGGGATCAAGCTCCTGCAAGGCGTCGGCAATCGCGGCGACCAGCGTTTTGGTATTCTTCAGGGACAGCCAGACGTGCTCGTCAGCTTCCTCCTCGTGCGCGTGACCGTGGCCCTCCATGTGCTCGCAGAGCTCCTCACCGGTCATATCAGCTGGGAAGAAGGTCGGCCACGACTTTTCCGGATCAACGATAGCGTCAAAGCTCTCGTTGCTCATTCTGATGTGGAAATGCTCGGGCGCAGCTGATTCGATCATGTGGTCGTTGAATTCGATGCAGACTGGTGCGCCGGAGGTTCTGTCTACCGCTTCAAAGCGATACATGGCCGCCTTGGTGCCGGTAGACCAGTTCTGAATGTAATAGCCGATATACTCGTAGTCAGAGCCGGCCTTTTTGCCGTCCTCATAGGTGAACGCAATGTGGTCGCCTTCAATGTCAATATTGGTAATGTCCGTTTTGTAGCCGTTCTGGTAGTAAGTCTTATACTCGTCGGCGGTCATCTCGCCTTCCTCTGCCATCGCTGCAAAGGCATCGTCCAGCGTTCCGTCCAGTGCAAAGGGGTAGGCAGACTGCCAACTGCCCTCCCAGTCGGACAGGCTTCTGTCCTGAACCTCATGATCTTCAAAGGTGGAAACCTCCTTGCTGTGGTCATGGGCGTGCTCTGCTTCCTGCATCCCCTCAACGGTCTCCTCCGTTTTTACGGAATCACCCAGCACCTCCAGCAAGTTGATGACCTTCCTCTTCTTGTTTGCGGCGCTTTTCAGGACGCTCTCCACCCAGCCGTCGGACTCGCCGCCCACATAGACGAACAGGTCGCAGTCGGAAATCTTGACGATGTCATCCGCCGTGGGCTGGTAGCTGTGCAGGTCAACGCCGTTGCTCAGCAGCATGGTCAGGTCGGTGTCCTCGGCTTTGTCGCCGAGAATTTCCTTGACCCAGTCGTACTCGGGGAAAATGGTGGTGACAACGCTCAGTTTGTTGGAATCGCTCTCCCCCTTCTCTACGGCGTTCTTTTTGCCGCAGCCGGCAAGCAGGCCGACCGCCATGGTCAGCGCAAGAAAGATGGTAAAAATTTTCTTCATCATATAGATAAAACCTCCGAATTTTTGAAAAATAGGCGCAAAAATACAAGGGCAGCGGCAAAACCGCAAGAGCCTATCCAAAAATGGATAGACTTCGCCCTTGTAAAAGTCCTGTTTTTAATTCGAAAGCTTTACCTTGAGAGAAACGAGTGTCAGCGTGCCGATCATCTCTGTGCAGGGCAGGATCGCCCTGCACACGGTATATGTAAACGCGGCGGAGATCGCTGCGGCAGCACCGGCAAGCCCCAGAGATTTCAGCAGATTCTCGCAGATGCTGATCTGGCGGCAAATGGCACAGTCGTCGCCAGAGCAGTCATGATCGGCTTCGACCGCAAGATAGACCGCAGAGGACAGCATGACAACGGCCAGCACGGCCGCCAGCAGGCGCGTCATAAAACAAAGCTTCTTTGTCATGGTCTGTCCTCCCTTCTGTTTGTTATTTTCCCTTGCAGTCCGAGCAGGTTCCATAGAGGATCGTGTCGGCTGCGTCCAGCGTGAATTGCTCGCTCTGCGCCAAGTGCTTTGCAAACAGGGCGGCGTTGCTGTCGGCCATGTGAAAGGTCTTGCCGCATTTTATGCAGCTCATGTGCAGCGCGCCCTTGCAGCCCTTGGCGTCAAGATACTGATAAAACGCTTCGTGCGACCCGCTTTTGGCGCTGCGGCGCACCTTTTCTTCCGCTTCCAGCTGCGCAAGATTTCGATACACTGCACTGAGGCTGATCTGCTTCTCTGCCAGCGCGTCCGCCATCTGGCGCGCAGTCAGCAGCTCGTCCGGGTGCTCCCCCAAAAAAGCAAGCAGGGCTCTTCGCTGTTTTGTATTATAGCCTGACATCAGCCGCCCTCCAATCTGCGAACTATTCGCAGATATTATAGCATCATTTCCCCCTTTGTCAATATCATCCCGCGATACCGGCGTCTTTCCGACAGTTCAAGATCCGTCAGTATCAAAGAAACCAGCGTCACATCAAAGGCTTCGAACCGGTGGGCTCTTACGCGGTCAAAGCAGTCTGCGTTTCACGGCATCATCCACCGGCTCCAGTTCTTTTTCCAGCGTACAGGATAGATCCCATAGCAGCTGACGTTCCTCGTCATCCTCTGTGGTCAAGCTGCCTACTTCATCCCACCGCAGAATGATTCGATACAGTGCCAGAGCCTCCTGCTCCGTGAGTCTTAATTCCATAAGAGACGCCTCCCTCTCAGATGCTTTTCAACAGAGAATCACTGGTAAACGATACCGTACATTTCATCGCGTCAGCCGCATCTCATTCTCAAACTGCTCCATCGCCTCCTGTCGGCTGGGGACTTGTGCAAGCGTGCAGGAAAACGGCTGGCCGAACAGGGGTTGGGACAGTGTCTCCGCCCAATGCGTCAGCACCTCTGGAGTGAGGGGGCGCTCCTCCCGGAGAAAGATCACCCTGTAATAGGGCGGTACAGACGGGGAAAGCAGCTGTGTCAGCGGGACGCCGCTCCGGACGGAGGCGTTGCAGAAATGCATCTCCGGCGAAAAAAGCGGATAGTACAGCGCCCCGACGAACCAGTCCTGTTCGCCGTTTCTGAGCCGCCTTGCCTGATCCAGAAAGTGCGGATGATTCGGGTTATCCGGCTCCACAAACTCACCGTCCCGAATCGTCTGGTGAAGTGCGGGGAGGTTATGGAAATCAAAGTGGAAAAAGGGTGCCTCTCCCGCCTCGTCCTCGGCAAGAGAAAACTCCGCCGCATGGAAAGGTCCCCAGTCCTTGCCGCAGCGGTAATAGCCCCACCAGTAGTTCCAGTCATAAATATGCAGATATTTTTTTGCTTTGCAGTCCATAGATGTACTCCATTCTAACAATGTCGGCACAAGAGGAAATCACAGGGAACTCGCCGCCCGGCACCGCAAAAGCCCGTTCCAAGCCCGTCCTTTTTGCAAGAGGGGCGCTCACAGGCGGTGCAGTGCTCTTCTCATCGGCTCACCGGAATGGAGATCTCGAAAACAGCGCCGGTGTCTCCGTTGTAGGCGCGGATCGTTCCCTTATGCAGGTGGATGATCTCCTTGGTCAAGGCAAGGCCGATGCCGGATTTTCCGCTTTTTCCCATATAGAAGCGGTCAAAGATGTGGGGAAGATCTTCCTCGGCAATGCCGTCCCCGTCGTCCTGTATCCGAATCGTCACATGCCGTTTCTCCGTGCGGCAGGTCAGGCACAGCTGGCTGCGGGCATAGCGCACGCCGTTGGATAGAATATTGGTGACCGCTCTGCGCAGCCGGGTATCGTCACAGCTGACCATAACGGGTGTTTCGGGAAAGTCCGGCACGATGGCGATGCCGCTGGCGGCGGCTGCCGGCTCCACGGCGCGTATGCTGTCGTAGAGCAGCTCCCGAATATCCATCTCGGAAAGGGTAAGCGGCTGCCGCCCCATATCGATTTTCGAGATGTCCAGAAGCTCGTCCACCAGCTCCGTCATGCGGTCGCTCTCCGCCAGGATCACCTCCGCCGCGCTGCCTGTGTCCATCACACCCGCCTGTATGCCCTCCGCATAGCCCTGTATCGCCATAAGCGGCGTTTTCAGCTCGTGTGAGGCATTCTGGAAGAAGGTCTGCTGCCGCTCCGCCTCCTTCTCAATATTCCGGCCAAAGCGGAACCCCAGCAGACACATGACGGAGGAGATCGCCAGCAGCACCCCGAAGAACGCCCAGTTTAGCGTCACGATATAGCGGGTGATTGGGCCGATGTCTATGTACAAGCGATACCACCAAAGCGGCTACGCCGCCCGCAGCCAACAGGCAAGGGGATGAAAAGATCAGCCGCCTTGCGATTCGCAAAGCGGCTGATCCATTGCTCTTACGCTGTATTTGCATTACAGTTCCATTTTCGGTGCGTAATCCGCGGCAACTTCCTCTCGGACATCGTCCTCGGTGGTATCGAGCTGCCGTGGCGCCTGCGTCATCGCAAGCTCCTGCAGATGACCGATCCGGCGCTGCACGCTTTCCGTGATCGCATGGATACGTCCCTCATCGATATAGTCGGCAGCTTCCTCACAAGACAGCACGCCGGAGATCAGCTCGCCCACATCGGAGAGGCGATCAAAGTCGATCCAATCAAAATCGGTCACCAGCTTCAGCTGCTCGGCGTGGTGGTTTTTGAAGGGCTTGCAGACCACATCCTTTTCCAATCGCATCTGACCGGGCATCTTATCATAGCCAAGGGAGGAGCCGCTGTCATAGATCGGAGCCATACCGAGCCATTCCAGCGTTTCCGCGTTTCGCAGTGCCCCAAAGTTATTGAAGTGGCGATCCTCGTTTGCGATGATATAGTCCAGCACCAGCATCCGGTCTAAAAACGGCGTAATGTTCCCGATGCCGAGCAGCTCGCAGCACTCCAATAGATGCCGGTATCGGGAGGTGCTGTTCTTCTGCTTTTTCGCCTGCAGCAGCCTCCACGCCGGGATCAACTCCGTATTCTCCGTAACAAAATCCTCACAGACCGAGTAGGGTGCATCCTTGCTCCAGATGACTGTATACGATACATGAGGAATGCCGAGCCGCTCCATGATGCCGGAGGCGATCGCCTCGTTGAACGGCTGCTGCCGGAACGGATTGCTGCCGCCCTTGATCAGGCATCGCTTCCCATCGAGGATCTTCCACCGCTTTTTCAGATTGCCGTCCGATGTGCTGTCGGGGGAGCTGAAATTGAGTGCGTCCTTCTTCTTTCTTTCTCCGAACAGCACATCTCCGATGTCCTCCGAGAAATCATTTTGGAAAAAGTTGATGTCCTCCCACCGAAGCTCCGCGCCTTCCGGACAGATCCAGTACTGATCCGAGAGGCTCAGCCCGTAGCAGCGGACGAGCAGCATTTTGGTGTCTGCTACCCCCAACGATTCCAGTGCTTCCCGCACACCGCTGCGGCTTGCCGGAATAGAGCGATCCCGCCACCAGTCGTTAAACGCCGCACGGTCGGCGATCTCGTTTCGCACAGGGATGCCGATAGGCAGATGCTCCGGCGCGTAGATACTGCCAATTTTTTGTATAAAGCCGGTCACATCGTCCAGCTCCAGCTCTGCCACGGGGGTTCGTTTATGCATAAAGGTGCATTTCATACCTGTCGCCTCATTTCGTCTGCTTTTCTGTGATTTCAGCATGCGCAGCTGCGCCTGCAGTTCCTTGCGCTTTTCGATTTTATCTGCCAGCGGCGCGATCTCACTGTCGTGCAGATAGCGGCTCTGCTTGACGCCGTTTTCCGACCACTGGTGATAGTAATAGACCTTTCCGCCGATGGTTTTTTTGGAAAGATACCCCTTCGGCAGTCCGGCGATCTGCTCGGTCAGTTCCGTGATGCGCCTTAGCTGCTCCCTGTTATCCATGTCTGTCACCTCGTCTTTCAGGGATATTATACCCCGACTTAACCCCTGTTGTCAACGCTGTGCTTCATAAAAGCGCGGCAGCGATGCGCGACATGATAAACTCCACGCAGGGTATCGCCACACTGTTGCCGAGGGCTTTATAACGGGCACTGTCCGAAGCACCGGGTATATCCGTCCAGCCGTCCGGGAAGCCCTGCAGTCTTTCACACTCCAGCGGCGTGAGGCGGCGAATGAGTTGAGGTGTTTCCTGTATTGCCGCAACTGCGAGATTCTCGCTGCCGCCTCCATGGTCTCCGCCGCTGGCACGCAATGTTGAAACTCCTTCTTGATAGCCGCCGAATTGAGATTGTCCATACACAGAAGGCTGGCAGACGAGGTCAGTGGCGTCTTTGTACTGTCGTGCGCTCTGCGTGCTGACCACCTCGCCGTCCTTGAACTCATCCACCCGCTGACGGGCATAGATGCAGTGCCGGTCTGTGGCAGTGAGCGTATACGCCAGCTCGTCCTGACATCCAAGACCGTTGCCGCCGTTCTGCGGCTGCCGGTCGACCGTATTGCCTGCAATGCAGATGGCACCTGCGTCCTGCTCGACAAGAGAAGTGTTGTTTCCTCCCATTCCAAAGAACGAGGATACGGTCTGTGCCGTTTGCACGGGACCGCGGAAACGGCTGTCTTGCCCATGATTATCAAACACGAGAGGCTGGTGTCCATGCTCCTGCGCCCGCAGCGTGCCGGATACATTTTCACTGCAATCCATCACGCTGCCGCCCTGGTCGTTGAGGCACAAAACAGACGGCATACAGTTCCCCCCGGCAGATCCTTTCAGTGTAGGCGACAGCTCCTCGCCATAGCCTATGCCCCCGGCAGAGGCTCCGGCACCTGCGGAGAAGGCGGCGGTCAGCACGCAGGGATAGCCCTGTCCCGCCTAACCGCCACCCGTTGACAGTGCTGTATGGAGATCCTCGGATAAGAAGCAGTCGCCGTTGCCCTTGGTCACAATGCCTGCGGCGAATCCTTCGCAGCTTCTGTCGAATCGTGGTTGTGCAGAGGCATCCGCATCGTCCACCACGAGGCTCTCTCCACCGTATCCCAGCGTACCACCTGTGGCGGCAAGGGTTGAAAAACCTGGTGCGTAACTGCCATAAGTCTGCTGCCCAAACACGGCGGGATTGCGGGGAAGCAGAAGCGTGTTGTAGCACTTGCTCTGGTTTGCCATTTGAGTGCCTACTGTATTTGATTCCAAAAAGCTACTCTGCAAGATACTCCCCGTAAATGCAATACCATCCTCCGCCACGAAGGTCTGCTGTTTCATTCCCGGACTTGCTTGCAACGCACCCGCTACATCATGGAGGTCGCGCACCTCGTCCCGCTGATTGGCGGCAAAGGCCATGATGCCGTTTCTGCCGGTGGACATCCCACAGTTGACGCCGAGCGTGGCCGCCACATCGCCGGTCAGATCACCGTTGTAGCCGTCAAAGCCCTCCACAGCTTCGTCCGGCTGTGTCACGAAGGTCTGCATCTGCATATTGGTGGTTGCCATCAACGCGCCTGACACACCGTGCAGGTCGATGCCCTCATCCCGCTGGTTGATGTGGAATGCGTCCAGATCGGTGGGTTGACCGTCCGGCCGCATGAGTCCTGCCTGAATCCTCAATGCCCGTTCCAGCTTTTGCGGCAAATGGCGCGAATGGATAGCTCTCCGGTGGGCGTTCCGCTCCGCGCAGGCTCCGCACAATGGCGACCGCAAGATAGAAAAAGCAGTACAGCAGCAGTGCCAGCATCAGTCCGGCGACTCCGCGCGGGAGTCCCAGCAGGAAGCCGGAGGCGGCGATGAGCAGCGCATCTCCCATGCCGCCGCGTCCTCTCCGGCTTGCCAGCCAAAATGGGACGGCCAGCGCCAGGCCGAGAAGCCGGGCGGGGCTGAAATGGATCAGCCCCGCCGCTGCGATGACGATACCGGAAAGGTCATAGATCTGCCTGCGCCGGAGATCCGTCCATGCCGCACTCATAAGCCCGATAAGGAACAGCGTCCCCTGCAGGACGGATGCCACGGATCAGCCGCCCAGCGCGCCGGCGTAGTTGAACATATCCTTGATACGCTGGTTCAGCGTGGGCATGACCACATCGCCGAACAGAGCATAGAGGCCCGCCAGCAGCAGAGCACCCAGCACCACGGCGATGAGGATCTTGACGGCGGTGTCGATGTATCCCTCACCGGAGCGACATGTCGTGGCAAGGCGAATGGCGTTGGCGCGGATGGAATTGACGGTGTTCTTGATAAACTTCTTCATGTGACATTTTCCTCCTAAATGATATATTTTGTATTGTGGGTGACTTACATGGTCTGCTCCGCAGCGGGAGCACTGTCCGGCTGCTGGGCCTGCCGGAGCGACTGCTCATAGGCATCCAGCACCGCATCGTTGAACTGCTGGCGGGCTTCCTTCGTGCAGGGGAAGCAGATGTCGTGATAGTCCCCATGGCTGTCCTTGTACTGCGGCATGGCGACAAAGGGCCCTTTCTCGCCGCGAATGACCTTCACGCCGCGAATGGCAAATACGCCGTTGATATCCACATTGGCGTTGGCGAGGGTGTACTTGCTGTCCTTCACGGGATAGACTCAGACATCGAAGGACACGGGGGTCTGGCTTTTCTGCGCGGGGACGGGAGTGCTTGCTTTGGTCTGATTCTTGGGCATTTTTCTTTCCTCCATTTCTGCTGTTGATATGAAAAAAGCACCCGGCCGGGTGCTCAGTTCACGGACACAGATCCATTTCCTGCCGCGGCGCGAACTCTATCTGCCGGAAGCCGACACGGTCGCAGTAGTAGAACTCGCTGCCGTCGGCGTCATACAGCTCCAGCACATCCGAGATGCCGATGGGTCTGCCGTCGTAGCCGGGAACCGGGTCGCGGAAGAGCGTGTAGATCTCCTCCGGGTCATTGGTCCCCACCAGACCGTCATAGACTGTTTCGTAGTGCCTGCGGTCAGGCTGCCCGAAACGCTCCAGCAGGGCTTCATACGGGATGAAGCGCATATTGATGGGGCTGTCACGCGAGAGCTGCCAGATACGGCAGCTTTTCAGGGGCGGAGCCTCCGGGTCGAAGCGGCCGCTGCGCTGCCCCAGCAGGAGACGGTCATAGACGCCGTCCTCCCAGCGGATGGTGAGCGTCTGCTTTTGCAGAAAACGCTCCAGCTCCTGCGATTGGAACATGGTATCCACCACCGCCTCCTTTCCCGCGATGTATCCGGCAGGATTGCTGTAATAGAGGATTCGGTCATGGTTATCAATGAAGATGCGCTGCACTTATTTCACCTCCGATCATTCCAGCTTCATCTCACCCGCGGTCGGTTCCTCCTGCTGGGGTGCGGTCAGCTCCATGAGCTTCTCCCGCGCCCAGTCCGGCAGGTATTTTTCGTCCGGCACACCGATGAACTCGTGCCGATTCCAGCGTGTCGTCTCGCCGTCACCCAGGCAGGTGCAGCGCACCGAACGCCCAATGGCGTGAGGCGAACAGCCAAAGCCGTCATGGGCATACCAGAGTTGGTTTTCTTGGCTCCAGCAGGATTCCTTCAGCGTATCGGGGCTGAGTACCAGCACCTTGCCGGTATAGTCCTGCTCGGCACGGTCACCGACGCAGTGCTCCGCACCGAAGAGATTTAACGCCTGCACCGCCTTGCGGTAGAAACTGACGAAGCCATCCAGCACGGCAGGGTGGCTCCGAATAGTGATCTCGGCATTGTGACGCTCATCCTGCGGAATGTAGTGCCGCTCAGCCCACTGCTTATTGGCGAGGCTGAAGCGGCCATCCCAGGAAAGCTCCTGCAGCGTAGCGGTCAGCACCCGTTCCGTGCGCTTGTAGCCGTATGCCGCCAGCACTGGCACAAGGCAGTCCTCGTTCAAGTACATCCCATCGAAGTTTTGACGGATGGTATCCTCAATCGCTTCTCGGCAGGCGATGTTAGCGCGATGGCTCTCCCTCCAGAGCGAAAGCTCATTCCGTTCTCTGGCCTCCTTCGCCGAGTAGGGGTAGAGATAGGTTTCATTCATTTGGATATCTCGCCTCGTTTCTTCTTTGAATACCTACGGTATCACTTATCGTAGATGACATCGTCCTCCATCAGCAGATCCTCCAGTACGGACAAGCAGCAGCCGGATTTGCGCAGGGCCTCCAGCAGCTCGGCGGGAATATCGGAGAGGTCGTGGTCGTAAAATGTCTCGCACACGGTGATCACAC
>PPYE01776804.1_pt1 | contig 14721 bp, 13 predicted proteins | sample 1559881 | NCBI WGS metagenome assembly PPYE01 (sample SAMN08240022, study PRJNA423297) | Human gut metagenome, whole genome shotgun sequencing project.
AAGCGGCAATCTGACGTTCAATTTCAAGGGCGCGACCAGAAGGTCAGCGCCCTTTCATTTCACGTCACCTTGCTCGCTTAGGGGCGTTTTCGCTGTCCGCCCTCTACCTGCGTCGTTGCCATGGTGGTCATTGGGGCGGCAGTTGGGGACACTCCTTGTGCCCGCGTTGCATCGAGTGCTTGGGAAACCGCGATCCGGTTTTTGGCCGAATAGTGGGTCGCATTTTCCGGATGGGGTGGGTTGCGGAAAGTGCGACCCGGAATATTGCTCTGAAACGGGATGCCGTTTCTCCGACGCGCCTCAAACGGAAAGCGCATCCCATTCCGGAGCTCCAAAACGGGATGCGCTTTCCGCGCGGAAGAATTGTCGCAGCTGCGTTAAGCAGTGTCGCTCGTTACTCGCCCAGAATCAGCGCCGCGAGCTCTGCCTGGGTGTCCACCACGTAGTCGGCGCCGGCGGCTTCCAGCTCTGCGCGGCCGCGGAAGCCCCAGCTGACGCCCGCGCTCTTAAGGCCGGCGTTGTGGCCGGTCAGGATATCGACATTGGAATCGCCCACATAGAGCGTGGTTGCCGGATTGGCACCCAGCTCCTCCATCACATGTAGCGTGACGGGTGCTTCGGGCTTGGGCGGAAACGCATCGACACGGCCCTGTACCAGCGCAAAGCGCTCGGAACCAAAATACTTCTCGATAAGCGGAGCCGCCGAGATGTGGTCCTTGTTGGTGAGCACGGCAAGCTGCACGCCCGCGGCACGCAGGCGGTCGAGCATCTCGATTGTGCCGGCATAGGGGGCGGTGTGGTCCTCCTTGTGCTCGCCGTAGTAAGCCCTAAACTCGGCAAGCGTCTGCTCAAACATACGGCCGTCGCCCGCATACTCGGCAGGCATAAAGCGCTCAACCAGCTTGAGCATGCCGTTTCCCACCTTGTAGCGGTACTCGTCGACGGCAAACGTAGGCCAGCCGTGCGTCTCGCAGGTATGGTTGCCGGCGGCCGCCAGGTCTTCGAGCGTGTTGAGGATGGTGCCGTCCAGATCAAAAATCACATGGGAAAAAGCTGCTGCCATGAAAGCTCCCGTCATTGGGTTCCAAAACGCACCCCATGATACTGGGCATGCGTGCCGGGCATGTTTGGAATCTGAATATCTTTAATAGCCCTGAGTCTTTGTTGTTAGCAAATTCTCGGCAGCTGCTCTCCTACGAGCATGTCGAGGATGCGAGTCGATCCCCAGCCGGTGCGCACGCGCACGGCGGGTCGAGCGCTCGATCCAAGCGGCACCACGCGGCCGATAATCGCGGCGTTCTCGCCGTAGCGGGCGGAACGCATGGCGGCTAGAGCCGCATCGGCTTGCTCGGCCGGCACGACGGCAACCATCTTCCCCTCGTTTGCCACCTGCAGCACATCGTAGCCGAGCATCTCGCAGGCAGCCTGCACGTCGGGACGCACGGGCACGGCATCCTCGTCGACCTCCATGGCAACATTGCTGGCCTGGGCAAACTCGTTGAGTGTGGACGCTAGGCCACCGCGCGTGGGGTCGCGAAAGCAACGCGTGCCGGGCGCTGCGGCCAGAACGTCGGCAATCAGGTGGTTGAGCGGCGCGGCATCGCTTTCGATCGTGCTCGAAAACGCCAGGCCCTCGCGTTGGCTCATGATGGCGATGCCGTGGTCGCCCAGCGTACCCGAGACCAGGATGACATCGCCGGGGCGGCAGTTGGCGCCGCTGAGCGCCACGCCCACGGGCACTTCGCCCACGCCGGCGGTATTGATGTAGACGCCGTCGGCCCCGCCGCGCTCGACCACCTTGGTGTCGCCCGTGATTATGGACACGCCCGCCTCATGCGCCGCCTCGGCCATCGTCTGCACAATCTGGCGGAGCTTATCCATGGGATAGCCCTCTTCGAGGATAAATCCGCACGACAGGTAGCGCACGTTGGCGCCTGAGGTCGCGACGTCGTTGACGGTTCCGCACACGGCAAGGCGGCCGATGTTGCCACCGGGGAAGAACTGCGGCGAGACCACAAAGCTGTCGGTCGACATGGCGATGCGCCCGCTCGCGGGCAGCGCGGCGACGCCGGCATCGTTGCCCTCGAGCAGCTCGGGCGACCCAAAGGCATCCAAAAAGACCTCGTCGATGATGCGTTTCATCATCTGGCCGCCGGAGCCGTGACCCAGCAGGACGGTGCTATCGGTAACGCTATGGGACATATCGAAAACTCCAATCGTGGGTGGAATTATATGGGTGAGGCTCAGCGTCGACCGGTCCGCCGTCCGTTAGAACGGCGGAACCAATTAGCCTCGGTAGCGGAAATATGCTGCGCAGCTGCCCTCGGAGCTCACCATGCACGGGCCGACGGGGTGCTCGGGTGTACAAGCGTGGCCGAACAGAGGGCAGTCGCTCGGCGTAATGGCCCCGCGCAGCACGTCGCCGCAGCGGCACCCACGCGGCTCGACCGTCGCCTCAACGGGCACGTCAAAGCGAGCGCGGGCATCAAAGCGCGAGAACTCGGGGCGGATGGAAAGGCCCGAGTTGGCAATCGGCCCCAGCCCGCGCCACGTGGTGTCGCATGGCTCAAACACCTGCTCGACCAGCTGGCGCGCCACGGGGTTGCCGTCTGTGTTGACGCCGCGGCGGTAGGCGTTGCCAATCGCGGGCTTGCCCTCGACAACCATCTGGACCAGCATGCAGATACCCTGCAGGATATCGACCGGTTCAAATCCTGTGACCACGCCCGGGGTATCGAACTCATCGACCAAAAAGCTAAAGGGCGTCAAGCCCGTGATGGTGGCGACGTGGCCCGGCAGGATAAAGCCGTCGATGGTGGTCTCGGGATCGTTGGCGATGGCACGCAACGCCGGCGGCGTGGTCTTGTGGGCGCAATAGACCGAAAAGTTCAAAAGCCCACGCGCCTCGGCCTCCAAGATGGCGGCGGCGATGGTGGGCGTCGTAGTCTCAAAGCCCACGCCCATAAAAATGACCGGGCGATCGGGGTTTTGCTCGGCAATGTCGAGCGCGTCGAGTGGGGAGTAGACGATGCGGATGTCGCGCCCTGCCGCCTTTTGCGCAGCGAGCGAGGTGGACGATCCGGGCACGCGCATCATGTCGCCAAAGGTGGTGATGATGGCGCCGTCGATGTTGGCGAGCGCGATTGCGTGGTCGATGTCGCGGTTGGCGGTAACGCAGACGGGGCAGCCCGGTCCGCTCAGCAGCTTGAGCCCGGCCGGCATAATGGAGCGAAAGCCATAGCGGCCGATGCTCACGGTGTGCGTGCCGCAGACTTCCATAAGGTTGATGGTGTGGTCGCCGACGAGTTCATGGATGCGTTCGATGAGCTCGCGGGCCAGCTTGGAATCGCGAAATGCCGAAAAGTCGATACCGGAGCGAGCCGGCTGTCCGGCCGCCACTAGTATGCCTCGGCCGGGTTGCTGGCCAGTTGGTCTTCTTCGACCAGTTCGGTCATGGCATTAACGAGCTCGAGCGTTTCTTGCGCTTCCTGCTCGTCGACGATCTGGATGCCAAAGCCGGCGTGTACGAGAATATAGTCGCCAACCTGCGCCGTCGGCACGAGTCTTAGCGAAACAGGGCGCTCGATGCCCATCATGTCGACGGTGGCCTTGAGGTCGTCGTCGCGTTTGACTACTTTACCGGGAACGGCAAGGCACATATTGTTCCCCTTTTATACGCTTTGCGCTGGACGGGCGCTCAATAATCCATCAGTTGATGGTAGCGCTCGCGGGGTTCGCGGGCAAACGCGTTACGCCTGTGAGACGGCGGCGTGCGAGGGCGAGCTACTGTGATGCAATCTGCGCAAGACGAGCGCTTGCGACCGCCGCCTGACCGTAGGCGATGCAGCCGTCATTGACGGGTACGGTGTGGGGGACAAGGACAGTAAGGCCCGCGCTTTTGAGCTCGCGGGCGAGGAGCTGAAGCAGAAGTCGGTTCATGAACACGCCGCCCGAGAGCGCGACGGTGTCGATGCCCTCGTGCACGCAGATATCGCTGGCGATGCGCGCCGAGGAGCGCGCGATGCCGACATGGAAGTCGAGTGCGAGCCTGTTGGCGGGCGCTCCGGCTTCAATTCCTCCCAAAAGTGCCTCAAAGAGTGCTTTCTGGTCCAGAACATAGGGGCCGTCCAGCCACGATGGGTCAGATGCGGAGTAGCCGGCGTTGTCGTCGGGAAAATGGGCGATTTCGCTGTCGAGCGCGCGCCAGGCGGCGGCTTCGAGCTCGATGGCGGGTTCGCCCTCGTAGGTTGCCTGGCCGCAAATGCCCAAAATCGCGGTTGCGGCATCAAACAGGCGACCCATGCTGCTAGTGCGCGGACTGTTGATGCCGCGCTCGATCATCGTTGCCGTTATGCTGCGCGTTTGCTCGTCAAGGCTGTTCAAGAGCCCCGCGGCTCCCGGGTGCTCGAGCAGGTCGAGCTCGCTGAGCAGGGCAAAGGCGTTGCGGCGGGCATCGTGTACGGATGCGGCGCCACCGGGAAGCGCCCAGGCGCGCAGATGCGCGACGCGCTCAAAATCGGTGAGACGGGCGACAAGAAACTCACCGCCCCATATGGTGCCATCGGTGCCGGCGCCCGTGCCGTCGAAGGCGATGCCGAGGACGCGTGCATCGGGCGCAAGCCGGCCTGCGACAATCGCCTCTGCCATTACGCTCGCGATGTGCGCATGGTGGTGCTGGACTTCGATAAGCGGCAGATCGTGCTCGCGCGCCCATTGGCTCGACAGATAGCTGGGATGCATGTCGCATGCCAAGGCGGCAGGCGCCAGGTCAAAGAGGTTTTCCAGACGCGAGCGCGCGGCGCTCCAAGCATCGAAAGTCGCGCCGTTTTCGACATCGCCGATATGCTGCGACACAAAACAGGTCGTATGACCGTCCGAGTCCGTGCGAGTGAGTGCAATCGTGGCTTTTTGCTGCGGCCCGCAGGCGAGTACGCAGGGCGTGGTGCCGTCGAGCGCCGGCAACGACAGCGGTTGCGGCGCATATCCGCGAGCGCGGCGCACGGGCATAACGGCGCCGTCAACCACGCGCACCACGGAATCGTCATAGCGCGAGAGAATCGCTCGATCGTTGCCGAGCAGCGCGTCGGCAATGCCGGCGGCAACGAGGCGCTCCCAGGCAAGATCGTCATCGGTCTCGATGGGCTCTTCGCTCAGGTTGCCGCTGGTCATGACGAGCGCGTGCATACCGCAGGCTTCTGCCACGGCAAGCAACAGATGTTGAAGCGGCGTATAGGGGAGCATAACGCCGAGCTCAGGAAGGTCGCGCGCGACGGACGGCGCGAGAGCGAGGATGTCGGGGGAACCGTCGTTGCTCTCGCCAACAGTGCGCCGGCGCAGCAGCACAATGGGGCGGATACTGCCAGCGAGCAGATCGCGTTCAGCATCGTCGATATGACACAGGCGCTCGGCGCCGTCCAGGCCGCGCACCATAACGGCAAGCGGCTTATTGCTACGGCGTTTGCGGCGGCGAAGCTCGGCTGCCGCCTGCTCGTTGGAGGCATCGCATGCCAAGTGAAATCCGCCCAGACCCTTGATGGCGACGATACCGCCGTCGGCCAGCAGCTCAACGCAGCGGTCGATAATGGCGTCGCTGGTCTCGAGCGTGGTGCCGACGGCCGGCGACGCGGCGGCTTCGCCCGGCTCATTGCCCACGCCCGTCTCACGCCATGTAATATGCGGCCCGCAATCAAAGCAGGCATCGGGTTGCGCGTGAAAACGCCGGTCGAGTGGGTCGGCATACTCCGCGGCGCACTTGGGACACATGGGGAAACGGTCCATCGATGTGGCCGCTCGGTCATAAGGCAGCGATCGGATGATGGTAAAGCGTGGGCCGCAGTTAGTGCAGTTGATAAAGGGGTAGTGATAGCGTCGGTCGGCGGGATCGAACAATTCGCGCAGGCAATCGTCACAGGTGGCGATATCGGGCGAGACGAGCGTCGTGTGCGCGGTTTGGTCCTGCGACGCCACAATGTGAAAGCCCTGCTCATCGGCAGTGCTCCAGCCGCCAGGCTCCAAATCCGCAATATCGACTCGCTCAACGCGAGCCGCCGCGGGCGCATGCTCAGAAAGCGCGGCAACAAAAGCATCGAGCGCACCGGCCGGAGCGTGCGCCTCGATATGCACGCCGTCGCCCGCGTTGAGCACCCATCCGCAAATGCCATGCGCCATGGCCTCGCGATACACAAACGGTCGCATGCCAACGCCCTGCACAATGCCCGTCACATGAATATGCACATGCCGCATGCGACACCCCTCATCGAAACCGACCAAAAAAGGACAGGTTTGTTTTGGTAGGTAAAACTTCTAAACCTGCCAAAATAAACCTGTCCCTTTTTGGCAGGTGCGCTGCGGGAAATCCCGCTACAGCCCCAGGCTCTGCTTGGTGGCGGCGCACGTGAGCTCGCCGTGCTTAACGCCGCGCAGGCCCAGCAGGCGGTCGGCTAGTTCGTAGACGCGCTCGCCGCGACCCTTGAGCGCCAGAATCTCCAAGCAGTTGTGGTGATCCAGATGTACGTGCATGGTCGATACGATCTCGTCGGTGTAGTCGTGCTGCACTTCGTCCAGACGGCGCGTCAGGTCGCCGGTGTGATGGTCGTAGATCATAGTGAGCGACCCGATAACCTGCTCATCGGGCGTGCGCATCTGCTCTTTGGCGATCGAGGCGCGAATCAGGTCGCGCACGGCCTCGGATCGGTTGGCCACGTCGCCGCGGCGTGCGATCTGCTCGTCAAAACGGCGCAGCAGGTCGTCGGGTGCGGTAACCGAAAAACGGACCAGCTCGGAGCCGGAGCCACTACAGTGGCAGCCCGCATCACCGTCCGCCCCGTGCGGATGCTCGTGCTCGTACCCGCTGCCATGCTCGTGTTCGGCCACTTTACACCAGCTTCACGGAGCCGACGGAGTTATGGTCGGCCTCGATGGCGTCCTCGTAGCCCTCGAGTGCGTCGTGGGCCTCGTGCAGCGCGGCCATGGCGGCCTCGAGCTTGGCGCCAATACGCTCCATGTCAAAGTTCTCGGTCGCATGCAGCAGCTGATGGCTCCACTCGTGGGCGAGCTCGATGGTGTCGTCGACCTGCTTGACGCTCATGGCAAGCTGGCTCATGTTCATTCCAATGTCATGCATGGGAATCTCCTTTTGTACGGGGCAATCCAGTGGTTCAGATTCTACTACGCCCGCCCCGGGCGCCGCCGCATAAGAAAACGGGTGCGAGTCCGTCTGACCCGCACCCGTTCACTGGGGGCTGTTTGTGTCTACCATACTATCCGTGGTCGCGCGCCCTGCACCCGGCACTCCGGCGAGCGGTGCAAAACCGCTCATGGACGGCAGATACGTAACAAGCGTATTACAGATGCTTCTCCAGCAGCGCCTGAAGCCTCGCCTTGGGCAGCGCGCCGACCGAGCGGTCAACCTCTTCGCCGTTCTTAAACACAATCAGCGTGGGGATGCTCATGACGCCATACTTCATGGCCAGGTCCTGGTTGTCGTCGACGTTGCATTTGGCAACGGCAAGCTTGCCCGCCAGCTCATCGGCAACCTCGTCAACGATGGGCGAGAGGGATCGACAGGGCCCGCACCACGGTGCCCAAAAATCGACCAGCACGGGCAGGCTGTCGTTAACGATGGAATCGAAGTTCTCGGGGGTAATCTGATTAATGTCAGCCATGGTGACCTCCATAATGCGACGCGGCTCGGCCGCGTAAAACTCAGTACGACCGTGCTTATACCCAGCCGATCGCAAAGCAACCACTCGCGGGCAGCTCTTTTATATAATGGTGGGCACGCAAACGATTGGAGAGCGCATGCCCACGTCACAAAGCCAGAAAAAAGAAGCCATCGCCCAGGCGGCCGAGCAGGAGCTCACATCGCTTGCGGTCCGTGGCGTGCGTATCGCGGGCAACGCGTGCTCGCCGATCGTGCTGGTCAAAGGCGATTTGGACGAGGCCGAGCGTTCGGGTGGCGAGCTTGCCGCCGGCCCGGATGGCGCGGCGTTGCGCAAGGCGCTTGGGGCCATCGGCTACGCGCCCGAGGATTTTTGCGTGCTGGCAAGCGTCGCCGGCGTGGGTGACGGAGCGGTCGCGGTGGGCGAGACTCTGCCGTGCGAGCTGTTCCGTGAGGCGCTTGAGGCTTTGGACCCCGAGGCGGTGCTACTGCTCGACAACAACGCGGCTGACGCCATGCGCGAGACCTACGCCGATATGCTCGTGGCGATCGATGACTTCGACACCGCCATGCTCAAGCCCGGCTTGGTCGCCCATGTGCAGGGTCGCCGCGTGCTCGCGCTCGACGGTTTTGAGGCGGCGCTCACTGACAAAGCCGCCAAGCAGCGCATGTGGGCCTACATCAAGCAGCTGACTCCGGCGGCCGCTCCGCTGTAGCGGATTAGCGCCGGCGAGCGATTGTCTGGCGGGCAAGGCACGCCTCGAGATCGGCGCCGCACTTCTACATCACGGCGCGCAGCTCAAACCGGTCGCCGTTGATGCGGAACTGGCAGTTGCCGTTCATGCGCTCCACGGCGAGCTTAATGCTCTTGGTGCCAAAGCCGTGACCGGCATGTTGGGTCACGGGCATGCCGTCGACCATGCGCGGCGCGCGCCCAAACGTATTGGAAACCAAAAGCAGCAGCTGGCCGTCCTCTAATCGCAGGTCAAAGTCGACGAATCGCTTTCCTTGGGGTGCGGCGCTTGCGGCGGTGATAGCGTTTTCCAAGGCATTTGAGAGCACGCTAAACAGGTCGGCGTCACCTACGTGGATGGTTTCGGGTACGGCGGCGCGCAGGTTGGCGGTAATGCCGTTTCTATTGATATCCGAGTTAAATGACGAAAGCGCGATGTTTACGGTCTCGTTGGCGCAGAAGCGGCGTACGGCGGTGCGGTCGCCGGCTTCGCAGAGTTCGTCGATGCGTTTGAGCGCCTCGTCGGTGTGGCCCTCCTCAATTAAAGCGGCCAGGCCGCGTAGGAAGTGGCGCATATCGTGGCGAAGAATCGACAGCTCGCGCCCAGATTGACGCCAAGCCTCGAGCTCTTTGATGGCGGCGCTGTCGCGGGTCTCGAGCATCCAACGCTCTCGCTCGGCGGTTTCCTTTTCTTCGTATTCGCGCAGGTAAACGGCAAGAAACATAAGATAGAAGGCACAGAGCGCAAATGCCAAAAACTCAACCGTCACCACCGAGCCCGAGTGGAACAGCGCGGTGTAGACGTTGGTGGCATAGTCAAAGACGTAATAGACGAGCGGCAGAATTAAAAGGATGCCCAGCTCGGTGGTGCTTTTAATCGCCAAGCGCGGACCGATGTCGCCGGCCCAATGCAACAGGACGGCAAAGACGGCGAGTGTGGTCGCGATACGCGCCAGATAGTACGCGATCTGCGAATCGGTTGCGGCAAAGGCGGCGATGCCCATCCAATTGCTGAACTGGCAGCTCAGATAAGCACTCGTAATGCCGAGCGCGGCAAGCAGCGGGCTCAGGCGGTAGCGCGCACACAGGTAGACGATAAGCGGCAGGTGCACGGCAAGTGGATAAACCTGTCGGGCAAATAGTTCGCCGCCAACGACATTGGCGATTGAGAAGGCGGTACCGGTCAGAATGGTAACGACCACCAGTTCAAGCGCATGACGCCGGTTGATCTCGATACCGCACAGCGCCGCCGAGGCAAAGACGCCAAAGAGCAGCGTCGTGGCGTGGTGGATTGCCCAAAGGACCATTTCGACCGAGGAGACCATCAGTGTCTCCCACCCTCAAAGCGAACCGCAAAGTAGGCGTCTTGGAATCCCTGCTTGCAGCTGCGCGAAAGCGGGATGCACGCACCCGAGCGCATGACGATGTCCGTGCGGTCAAAGTGATCGATATTGCGCAGGTTGACCTGGTAGCTGCGGTGGCATTTAAAGAAGACTGCGTTTTGCTCCAAGCGGTCCTCGACGCTGCGGAACGACTCGAGTGCCTCGATATCGCGTCCGTCGCGCAGGTGGAAGACCACGTGCTTGTTGCGCGCCTCGGCATATTCGATGTCGGACAGGCGCAGGGCGTGGTAGCCAAAGGAAGTTTTGATCACGAGCTCGTCGGTTGCCGCCGGGCGCATGCTCGAAAGCTCGTCGAGTAGCTGTGCTAGGCGTTCGTAAGTCACGGGCTTGAGCAGATAGTCGAAGGCACGGACCTCGTAGGACTCCAGTGCGAACTCGGGCGACGAGGTGAGGAACACCAGGCGCACGGCGGTATCGGCCTGGCGCAATTCGCGCGCGGTGTCCATGCCGTTGACGAGCGGCATGATCATGTCGAGCAGAATGATGTCGGCGCGCGATGCGGCATGGCGGGCCAGCAGGTCCTCGCCGCGCGTGACGAGCGCAACATCGACCGCCGTGCCCGTCTCGCTCGACCAGCGGTCGATCATCCGGTGCAGTCTATCTAGAAATACGACGTCGTCGTCGCAGGCAATAATCTTGAGCATTCTGAGCCCCCTTAGTAGTTCGATTTTGCCACATTGGGTGCGGACCGCTCGCGGAGGCGTGTCCCATTTGCGCCCCACGTCGTGCAACTCGCGCCGAGCGGTATTGCGGTGGCGAAAGATGCCTCCTGCGCTATCGAGAGCTCGGCTATCCTCAGCTTGTCAGTTCGAAAATGGACCTGCCATATGATTGAATCTTTATTTCAACTTTACACCTAGGTTTACAGCTGTCTTGTCAGCTGTAAACCTAGGTGTCATACTAAAGCCCCAAGATTCGCCAAAAGAGAGGGGCCTTGATGGCACAGAGCGCGAACATGGATGCATCGGAGCTTGCACGCGATATTGCGGCCGGCCTGGCATCGGCAACGACGGCAACGGAGCGCGCGGCACTGGTGCCCGCAGAGCTCGTCGAGGCCATTCAGCAACTAAAAACCCAACGTGACGCGGTGATCCTGGCACACTATTATGTGGCGCCCGAGGTCCAGGCCGTTGCCGATTACGTCGGCGACAGTTTCTACCTGGCAAAACTCGCTAAGAGCCTGCCGCAGCAGACCATCGTGCTGTGCGGCGTGGAGTTTATGGGCGAGAGCGCCAAGCTGCTCAATCCCACCAAGACCGTGCTGCTGCCCGAGCCGAACGCGGACTGCCCCATGGCGCACATGGTCAAGCGCGAGACGGTCGATGCTGCCCGTGCCGAGTATGGCGATGACCTGGCCGTGGTGTGCTACGTCAACTCGACGGTCGAGATCAAAAGCTGGAGTGACGTGTGCGTTACCAGCTCCAACGCTGTCAAGATCGTGTCCGAGCTGCCGCAGCAGCACATTCTGTTCATTCCCGACCAGAATCTGGGCCGTTTCGTGGCCGAGCAAGTGCCGCAGAAGCACGTTATTCTCAACAGCGGCTACTGCCCGCGCCACCACATCATCACGGTCGAGCAGATCGTCGATGCGACGGAGGCCCACCCCGACGCGCTCGTACTGGCACACCCCGAGTGCAAGGCCGATGTCCTTGCCGAAGCCGACTACATCGGCTCCACCGCCGGCATCATCAAATATGCCGAGGAGTCGGACGCGAGCGAGTTCATCATCGTGACGGTCCGCGGCGTGCTTTACGAGCTCGAGCGCCGCTGCCAGGGCACCGGCAAGAAGTTCTACTTCCCCGCGGTGCAGCCCACTTGCGTCAACATGGATCTCATCACGCTCGAAAAGCTTGTGCGCTGCCTGGAGACGGGCGAGGGCGAGGTTCAGATCGGCGTGTCGGACGAGGCCGCCGACCAGGCCAAACTCACGCTCGACCGCATGCTCGAGTACGCAGCGCGCTAGAACAATGTGACAAAGGGACAGTCCCTTTGTCACATTCAAGGGAGAGGATTCCTGTGGAAACCAAACAATACCCCGATATGGAGTGCGACGTCGTCATTGCCGGCTGCGGCGTGGCGGGCCTGTACGCGGCTCTCAATCTGCCGAAGAGCACGCGCGTGATCATGCTCTCCAAGGGCGCCGTCGACGAGTGCGATTCGATGCTCGCGCAGGGCGGTATCTGCGTGCTGCCCGAGGGCTCGGACTACGACGCCTTCTTTGAGGACACCATGCACGCCGGCCATTACGAGAACCGTCGCGAGAGCGTCGACATCATGATCCGCTCGAGCCGTTCGGTCATCAACGACCTGCTGGCCATGGGCGTGGACTTTGAGCGCAAGGCCGATGGCAGCCTCGACTTCACTCGCGAGGGCGCGCACAGCCGCCCGCGTATCGCCTTCCATGCCGACATTACGGGTAAGGAGATTACGACCAAGCTGCTCCAGGCCGTGCGCAAGCTGGACAACGTGCAGATTCTTGAGCACGTGGCCATGACCGACATTCTGACCGGCGAGCGCGACGGCGCCACGGTGTGCACCGGCGTCATCGCCGTTCCCGTGGACGAGGACGATTCGGCTCGTCCCGCCGACGAGCTGGTAAATGCCGCCGAGGGCGTGCATGCCGGCAAGCCGTTTGAGATTCACGCCTGCCATACGCTGTGGGCGACGGGCGGCATCGGTGGCGTATACGACCACTCGACCAACTACCCGCAGCTCACGGGCGACGCCTGCTACATCGCCCAGGAGCACGGCATTACGATGGAGCACCTGGACTACGTGCAGATTCACCCCACGGGCCTGTTCTCGCCGCAGCCGGGCCGCACCTTCCTCATCAGCGAGAGTTGCCGCGGCGAGGGCGCAATCCTGCTCAACGCCGCCGGTGAGCGCTTTACCGACGAGTTGCAGCCGCGAGACGTAGTCGCCGCCGCCATCCGTGAGCAGATGAAGCGGGACGGCACCGAGCATGAGTGGCTGAGCTTTGCCCCCGTCGAGCGCGACGTGGTGACCGGGCACTTTGCCAACATCCGCGCGCGCTGCCTGGAGGACGGTCGCGACATCTTGGACGAGCCCATCCCCGTCACGCCCACGCAGCACTACTTTATGGGCGGCGTGTGGGTTGACAAGGACGGCCGCACCTCGATGCCCGAGCTCTACGCCGCCGGCGAGACGGCTTGCAACGGCGTGCACGGCAAGAACCGCCTGGCCTCCAACAGCCTGCTTGAGTCCCTCGTCTGGGGTCGTCGCGCCGCTTGGCGTATGCGCACCGGCGAGTCGCTTGCCGTGGAGCAGGCGGGCGAGCCCGCGCTCGACGGACATCACCGCGCCCTGAGCGCCGACACCCTTGCAATCGATGATTTGGCCCGTGCCGCCGGCACGCAGGCCGTGGAGGAGTAGACCATGAATCCCATTACCATGAAGCTCGTCGTCGATGATCTGATTTTGCAGGCCCTGCGCGAGGACATCACCTTTGAGGACGTGAGCACGGCGAGCGTGTGCCCCACGGCGCGCCCCGCCACCGTTGAGCTCATCGCCAAGGCAGACGGTATTATTGCCGGCCTGGACGTGTTTGCCCGCACCTTTGAGCTGCTCGATTCGCAGAGCTCGGTTCTGTTCGATGTTGCCGACGGCGACGAGGTCCACGCTGGCGACCACGTGGGCCAGGTGCGCGGCGATGCGCGCGTGCTGCTTTCGGGCGAGCGCGTGGCGCTCAACTACCTGCAGCGCATGAGTGGTATCGCCACCTACACGCACCAGATGGCGGCGGCACTCGAGGGCACCAAGACCGTGCTCGTCGACACGCGCAAGACCACGCCTGGCATGCGCGTCTTCGAGAAGGCGGCAGTCGAGATTGGCGGCGGCAGCAACCACCGCTACAACCTGTCGACGGCCGTCATGCTCAAGGACAACCACATCGACGCCGCCGGTGGCGTGGCACGTGCGATCGAGATGGCACGTGCCCATGCATCGTTTACCACGACGGTCGAGATCGAGTGCGAGAACCTGGACATGGTGCGCGAGGCCGTGGAGGCTGGTGCCGATATCATCATGTTCGACAACATGACGCACGACGACATGGCCGCCGCCATCGAGCTTATCGACGGCCGCGCCAAGACCGAGTGCTCGGGCAACGTGGACGCCGACAACATTCGCGTCCTGGCCGACCTGGGCGTCGACTTTATTAGCTCGGGCGCCCTGACGCATTCCGCGCCGATCCTCGACCTCTCACTTAAGCACCTGCGTCTGCTGGACGGTAAATAATGAACGCCCGCGAGCGTCGCCGTGCCATCATGGCCGTGCTCGAGGGGGCCAAAGATCCCGTTTCGGGCAGCGCGCTTGCCCGCGAGGTGGGCGTGAGCCGTCAGGTCGTGGTGCAGGACATCGCCCTGCTGCGCGCCGACGGGCACGATATCGTCGCCACCAATCGCGGCTACGTGCTGCAAGAGGCCGCGAGCAGCCCGGCTGTGCCCACGCGCCTGGTCAAGGTGCGCCACAGCGTGGAGCAGGCGGGCGATGAGCTTACGAGTATCGTCGACGCCGGAGGCGCCGTGCTCAACGTGATCGTCAATCACCGCGTGTACGGTAAGATCACGGCCGACCTGGACATCCGCAATCGTCGCGATGTTGAGCGCTACCTGCACGATATCGAGAGCGGCAAGAGTTTCCCGCTGCTAACGGTGACGAGCGGCTATCACTTCCATCGCATCGCGGCGGAGGACGAGCAAACCCTCGACGAGATCGAGGCGATGCTCAAGGAGAAAGGCTACCTAGCAGACCTCATGCCTTACGAGGACGATCTATCGTAGCCGACGCTGCAAACGCCCCTAAGCGGCAATCTGCAGCGGTGCCAAATTAGTTATCCGCACAAAAAAAGGAGGCCTCCGCGGCGATGCGGAGGCCTCCTTTTTTGTGCACGGTGTACTTTTGAG
>PPYE01276465.1_pt1 | contig 14719 bp, 13 predicted proteins | sample 1559881 | NCBI WGS metagenome assembly PPYE01 (sample SAMN08240022, study PRJNA423297) | Human gut metagenome, whole genome shotgun sequencing project.
GCGTGGGCAACACGGCGATCTGTGCCAGGTTCTGAATGGTCTGGTAGGCGGAAACGCCCCATTCCTGGCTGACCCCGTGCAGATCGCCCAAGTATCGGGTCAGGCGGGAACGTACGCCCACCAGTTCGTCCGCCAACTGATCGAAACGAGAGGTGGCGACGCCCGACTGGAATCCGACCGCCGCAATCAGCTGGCGGTCGATGGCCGCGTTGGCGCCGTCGTCTGCGATGTCGAGCAGTTGCCCGCCCATCTCATTGGCGTTGATGGCCTGCGCAAAACGACGCCGCTGATTGGTGACGCACGGCACATACAGCACGGACCGGCCGCTCATCACGCAACGCGAGGCGATGGCTGCGGCCTGTTCGGCTGTGTTGTTGCCGATGGAACTGTCAACGAACAGCGAATGCCCGGAAGCGGCAATCTGTGCGGCATAGCGAACGGTGTTGCTGACATCGCCGACCTCATATTCACCGTGCGGATCGCCATCAAACGGGCTGTATTCGGCGATATCGGCATTGTTCAGCGCGTCACGGGCGGCCTTGTCTCCTGCGAGCGCGTCCAGCACGGTATTGCCGGTAGGTCCCTGCGCCAACTGGTCGATGATCTTCTGGCTTTCCACCAGCATCTGTGTGGACGGATCCATGAAGCATCCGAGAATGATATGACGCTCAATCTCGAAATCCGGGAATGCCGAAGTCGCGCGCGCGGTGATGGCGGAGAACACCGCCGAGGTTTCGGGAGTGCCGCTCTCGTAGTTGGAGCCATCGAACAGCTTGGCCTCATCAAGGGCAACGTTATGTTCACGCATGACGGCGGCGAAGGAGGCGTTCAGGCGTACGCGGCCGGTAAAGGCGATGGTGGTGCCGCTTTCGGCGGTTTTGCCGGTCCGGCGCACTTCGACCGGGTACATGAGCACCGGTACCTGATTGCCCTTCCATGTGGCCACGCCCACGACCAGCGACAGTTCGCCCACACCGCTGATACGGCTTTTCGTCTCACGATCGTCAATCACGCGTTCCACGCGGCGGCCGGCCGCACGCAGCATGCCGTTGTCGCGAAACAGCGAATCCAACGTGACATGCCCGCTGGCGAACAGTTGCGCGATGCCGGAGGGGTGGGCATGCGTCAGGTCCAGCTGCGCGGTCAGTTGCGTCACGTCTTCAAGCGGGGAAGGCGACAATCCCAGACGGTACTGCTCACGCCAGCCGCGAATGCGGTCCAGCGCAGTGGTGGACCGCTCATTGCTTTCGCTCATGTGTTGACTCACTTCCCTACCGCTTTACGGTATTCCGCATACCCAGGATTGCGAGACAGGGCTGCGTCGATATCTTGATTGCCCAATGCCGACAGCCATGCGTACAGATCATCGTACAGCGACGGGTTCATGGCGAGGAACGGCAACAACTGCGGATGGCGTGCCATCTCGAACTGCACGGTGAAGTCATCGGTGCATTTGGCTTCATCGGAGGTCAGGCCGTCGACCTCGATGGTCTGCTCCTGCTTGACGAAACCACCTTTGGACACGCGATCGAATACGGATCCCGGTTCGAATACCGGAGTGAACGTCACGGTCGCGTCGATGGACGGCTCGATATCGTTCTGTGACGCCGACGGGCGGAATCGTTCGTCGTCGGCGCTTACCTGAGGCCGCTCATCGTCGGATCGGTCGGATGATTCGGCCTGCTCAGCCCGCTCGGCGACCGTCTCCTGCACCGGCTGTGACTGTTCGACGGGTTCGACCGGCTCCTCTTGCCGCTCTTGGGTCGGTTCGCTCTGCTCTTCGTCTTGCCCATGTTCCGGCAGATTCAGCGAATCCTGCCGGGCATCGGACTCATCCTGCTGCCGATCGGCATTCCTGGCACCGAACAGGTCATTCACGGCAATGGTGTCGGACTTCAATTGTGCGAGCGCATCCGACTTCGCGGCATCGGCGGCCAATGCCTCATTGACGCCCTGTACGGTGGCGGCCTGCGCCTTGGCACGGTCGATGGCGTCGGTCAGCTCGACGTCCTCCCGATCCCGTTCGGCTCGCGCATCGGCTTCCGCCTGCGCATCGGCGAACAAATCGCGCGGAGCATCATCGTGCGCCTCATCCTGCGGCTGCACCAGCGATACCGACGGCAGTACTTCATATTCGGCCTCGCCGGCGCGTACCGGCGCAAAGGATTGCCGCTCGGCCTTATGCAGCGCGTCCACGCGAGAGGCCACATTACGGGCGTTGAACAGCGCGGTCGGTTCGCCGGCACGCAGATTTAGAATGTCATCCACCGACATGTCGGCCGCATCGGGCTCCTGCGGTCCCTCATCGGCAAGCGCATAATCGAACAGATCGGCCACCGCCGGCTTCGCTTCGGCATCGGCAGCGACTCGCTCACGACGGAACGTGACCTTCACATCACCGAACTGCATGGTGATCGGCGAGCTCGGCAACATGAAATCGACATCGGAGGGCAGGCGCATCAGTTCACCGTTCGGACGTACCACGAACGAACCGTTGGTGGAGTTCAGATCACGGATGGTCGCGGTGCCGTTATCGTCCACGGCGAACACCGCATGACGCTTCGACATCGACTTGTTGGAATCCGCGATATCGAGACGGGAATATCCGTCATCCGCCAGCGGCCGCAGCGGTTTGCGTCCAAGTTCGACGCTTTCGCCGGATTTCACCGTTTTCAGGTCGCTTTCACCGACCCCGACGATCCACTGCTGCGCCGTTCGTTGATCTTCGCTCACCGTTCCGGCCTTCCTTTCGCACACAACACTACTGCCATTGTGTCATGCTTCACCATGTTATGGAGGATTATGACGCGTCAAATTGACAACTTCCGCCTATTTCCCCCATTGTAGTGGTGACTTTCGCCCTCCGGACCGCTCAGAGCGCGATTTACGATTGCTTCAATCCGTCAAGGATGCGCCTGTGCACCGGAATGGTGCAGATCAACGTCAGCACATCCGAGACGCACTGGGCGCATTCCACTCCGGTGATGCCGAACACATGCGGCAGGATGAGCACGGTCGGCGCAAGGAACAGTCCCAAACGGCAGAAGGCAAGGAAGGAGGCGGCAACGGTTTTGCCGATGGTCTGCTGCATGGTGTTGGCCATCATGTTGTATCCGTTCAACGCCAATGTGCAGCATTGGAACCGAAGCGCGGCGGTACCGACCGTCACCACTGCGGCATCGTCACGGAAGACGCGCACCAGATCGGGTGCCGTAATCCATATGATCGCGGCGAAGGCAAGCATCGCGATGGTCGCGACCTTCACGCAGAACCAAAATCCCTTCATCACCCGTTGATGGAGGCCGGCGCCGTAGTTATACCCGCAAACGGGCTGGAAGCCCTGTCCAAGACCGATCATGATGGAGTTCGCGCCAAGCATGATGCGCATGACGATGGCCATACCGGCGATGGCCGCGTCACCGAACGGATTGGCGGCGATGTTCACGCAGGTGACGGCGAGCGTGCCGGCCGCGTTGCGAATCATGGAAGGCAGTCCACCACCGGCGATCTCGCGGGCGAGCGGAACGGTAATCCGGCATTGCCGCAACGAGAAATGTACCACGCCGTATGTCATGCCGAGCGCTGCAAGAATGACGAAACTGATGGTCTGGCAGATCGCCGTCGCCAATGAGGCGCCGAACATGCCCATGTGCAGCAGAAAGATGAATACCGGTTCCAATACGAGATTCAGCACCGAACCGGTGACCAATCCGATCATGGCGAGCGAAGCGAGGCCCTGATAGCGCAGCAGGCAGTTCAAGGCGAAGGATCCGCACATCATCGGAGCTGCGACGAGCAGCGGTATCAGATACGTTACGGCGTATGGCTCGATCGTAGGAGTCGCCCCGAGCATGCGCACCAGCGGGTGTAGCGTGGCCAATCCGACCACGGTGATGACCAGGCCTGAGGCAAGGGCTCCGACAAACCCGACGGAGAGCAGTCTGGCCGCACGTGCGTCGTTGTGTTTGCCAAGCTCGCGACTCATGGAATTACCGGCGCCATTGCCGAAGAAGAATCCCATGGCCTGGATTACGGTCATCACGCTGAAGGCGATGCCCATGGCGCCGGATTGCGCGGTACCGAGACGTCCGATGAAGAACGTGTCGGACAGGCTGTAGATGGTGGTTACGAGATTGGAGATGATTGCCGGGACGGCGAGCCTGATGATCAGTGAGCGGAGCGGACCCTGTGTCATTTCCGCATATTCGGCATCGGCATCCTTCTTGGTTTTGGTTTTTTGAGATTGCTTGCTGTTCACGCCGCCACACCATACTCACCCACTCTTTGACGACCCTGTGTTTCCCCGACCGGCGAACAGCCACCGCGTGCAATCCGCCTCATACCAACGGTTGCCAAGGTTGCGCATATAGCGGAAAACCCCGATTGCCATACAGCAAACGGGGTTTTCTCCAAGCGTGGTGATTGCGACTTCAAGCCGCGCGAATCACTTGAGCTCGACGGTAGCGCCGGCTTCTTCGAGCTGGGACTTGGCCTTCTCGGCGTCTTCCTTCTTGGCCTTCTCCAGAACGGCCTTCGGAGCGCCGTCGACCAGAGCCTTGGCCTCGGCCAGACCCAGGGAGGTGATGGCGCGGACGGCCTTGATGACCTGGATCTTCTTGTCGCCAACGGCGGACAGGATGACGTCGAACTCATCCTTCTCTTCCTCAGCCGGAGCAGCAGCGCCCGGAGCGGCAACGGCGACGGCGGCCGGAGCGGCAGCCTCGACATCGAACTTCTCTTCGAAGGCCTTGACGAACTCGGAGAGCTCAACCAGGGTCATCTCACCGAAAGCTTCGAGCAGCTCATCGTTGGTGTACTTAGCCATAATGGCTTCCTTTCATTCTTGGCGACGGGGTCAGATTGAAGAGGTAACCGTCACCTAAAATTTGTATCTTTTCTTTTCAGTTGTCGATTCACGCGGCGAGCCGCAGTGAAATCAGGCAGCCTTTTCCTGCTTCTCGCGCAGCGCATCGATCGTACGCACGGCCTTGGTCGGCAGAGCGTTGAACAGGTACGCGGCCTTGGACATCGTAGCCTTGATGTCGCCGGCGAATTCGGCGAGCAGCTGCGGGCGAGACTTGAGGTCTGCCAGCTTCTGAGCACCTTCGGCATCGTAGACGGTGCCATCAGCATAGCCGCCCTTGATGATCAGTGCTTTGTTGGTCTTGGCGAAGTCACGCAGGGTCTTCGCAGCTTCGATGAAGTCACCCTTCACGAAGGTCACAGCGGTCGGGCCGGCGAGGATCTCGTCGAGACCTTCGATGCCAGCTTCCTTGGCTGCGATGCGAATCAGCGTGTTCTTAGCCACAGTGTAGGAAGTATCGCGGCCTAGCTTTTCACGCAGTTCAGAGATCTGCGGAACGGTAAGCCCGCGGTACTCGGTCAGGTAGATAGCATCAGCGTCACGGAACTTATCCGTAAGCTGGGCGACCACCGCTTCCTTTTCGGGCCTCTTCATGGCGTTCCTTCCTTAGTCGGCCATTGACTGTGAGGTTCGGAACGTCTCGCCGGGCAACAAAAAAGCCCTGCACGCAGGCAGAGCAACATTCGACCGCTAAGCGGCATACCCTTGACGGGCGTATGTTCTTCAACCTGCGTTGGCTTGGCGAACCAAACTTCGTGAGTGTTTGCACACTCCAACCAACGGTCTGTGGTTTACAGATGAACAACTTACGGATGACGCTGGACTAACACGCTCCAGGCGTGTCGTGTCCGGCCGACAATCGGAATCCAGCGAAAACCGAAGGAGCCTCTCGAGCCTCTCTCGGAAGATTCACGCAATGTGCATGACTCATGGAAGTGCTACGGTTGGGCTCGTTCGGAATCCTATGATTCCAGGCGAGTCGCGATTCTCGCCGGAGCAAGCCCCGCGCAAGCCGGCCCGCTCCTACCAACCCAAGAAAGATAGAGATAGAGAATATGGAAAAGTTCTTCCATCTGAAGGAGAACGGCACCACCGTATCCACGGAAATCGTGGCCGGTCTGACGACGTTCTTCGCCATGTCGTACATCATCATCGTCAACCCGCAGATCCTGTCGCAGACCGGCATGCCGTGGGGCGGCGTGTTCCTGGCAACCATCATCGCGGCCATCATCGGCACGCTCGTGATGGGCCTGTTCGCCAACGTTCCGTACGCGCAGGCCGCCGGCATGGGCCTGAACGCCTTCTTCACCTACACCGTGTGCTTCGGCCTCGGCTTCTCCTGGCAGCAGACGCTGTGCATGGTGTTCCTGTGTGGCCTGATCAACATCATCATCACCGTCACCAAAATCCGTAAGATGATCATCAAGGCCATCCCGGAAGTGCTGCAGAACGCCATCGGCGGCGGCATCGGCCTGTTCGTGGCCTACGTCGGCTTCCTGAACGTCGGCTTCTTCACCTTCACCACCAAGGCCGACGCCAAGAGCGGCGACACCGTACAGGCCACCCCCGGCCTGGCCGTCATGAACAATACGACCATCTGGCTGTTCCTCATCGGTCTGCTGTTGGCCGTGGCCTTCACCGTACTCAAGGTACGCGGCGGCATGCTGCTCGCCATCGCCCTGACCGCCATCATCGGCATCCCGATGGGTCAGACCACCATGGCCAACTCCGTGTCCATCTCCGAGACCTTCGCCCAGCTGCCGCAGACCTTCGGCGTGATCTTCACCGCCGACGGCTTCCCGGCGCTGTTCTCCGACGTGGCCAAGCTGCCGATGATCATTCTGACCATCTTCGCGTTCTCCATGTCCGACACCTTCGACACCATCGGCACCTTCATCGGCACCGGACGCCGCACCGGCATCTTCTCCGCCGCTGACGAAGAGGCCCTTGAGAACGGCTCCGGCTTCTCCTCCAAGATGGATAAGGCCCTGTTCGCCGACTCCATCGCCACTTCCATCGGCGCCATCTGCGGCACCTCGAACACCACCACCTACGTGGAGTCCTCCGCAGGCATCGCCGCCGGCGGCCGCACCGGTCTGACCTCCGTGGTCGTAGCCGTCTGCTTCGCCCTGTCCGCATTCCTGTCCCCGGTCATTTCCGCCGTGCCGAGCGCCGCAACCGCAGGCGTGTTGGTCGTGGTCGGCTGCATGATGGCCTCCTCGCTCAAGGAAATCGAGTGGGGCGACATTTCCGAAGCCATTCCGGCGTTCTTCGCCTCCGTGTTCATGGCGTTCAGCTACTCCATCTCCTACGGCATCGCCGGCGGTTTCATCACCTACTGCATCGTCAAGACCTGCAAGAAGCAGGCCAAGGACGTGCATCCGGTGATCTGGGTAGTGGCGATCCTGTTCATCCTGGACTTCGTAGTGACTGCGATTCTGTAGTCATCCTCGGGCGTTCCAAGTCCGGATCGCTTCCGAATACACGACATGGGCGACTCCACCGTACGGTGAGTCGCCCATGTTGATATGCACCGTTATGTGCACTGTTGCATTCACGACGCGTTCATGCGTAGGCCGACGGGGACTTGCCGACCCGACCCAAACCGACCGCGGCAGGAACGAGCATCAGCCCGCCTGCTGAATGGCCGCGCTGAATTCGTCGATCAGACCCTCCATCCACGCAGTCAGCGAATCATACTTGTCCGGCATCTGTTCGGTGAGTTCCACCATCGGCACGTTCGCGGACTTCGCCGCGTCCGTGATCTTGCCGGTCAGATCGGTCTCCTCCTGTGTATTGACGACCAGTAGTTTGATCTCACCGGATTCCAATGCGTCGGTGAACTGCTTGATGTCGGTTGGCGTCGGTTCGCTTTCATTGGTGGACTTCGCCGCCTTCACGGCCCACGAGTCATAGTCGGCGCCGTTGACGACGATCACCTGCGCCTTCTGCAACTTGGCGATGTCCGCGGTGGTCGGTTCATAGTCGTGCGCTTCCACATTCGTGGAATTGATGATGCTGGTCACGTTGACGTTGCCACCGCCCAAGGCCTTCGCCACGGTGCCCCATTGATTGACGGAGGCCACCACGTTGATGGCGTCCTCATCGGAACCATTCGCGGACTGACCGCCGCCGCACGCACCCAATGCCGAAAGCATGGTGATCGCCGCAACCACCGAGACCGCCCTTTGTACCATACGCTTCATGATGTTCTTCCTGCTCAAACCTATGTATCGCAATCATCATAGCGCAAAATGAGAATGATTCTCAACAATGCGTGTCGCCGGGACCGAGTCCTTGCTTTCCAACGATTATCGGATAGGCATCGCCATAGGTCAGGAGTAGGAGACCACGAGAAGGAGGCGCGTATACCAAGGCTCCCGCAGGTGGGATTCCTGCGGGAGCCTTGCAGATTGGCTTTGCCGATCAGCTGAAACGTGCAATTACGGAACTTCGCTTCGCGAAGCACAATCCGCTGACTAGCTCAAGCTAGCTTGCGACGGCCCGCCGGACCGTCGCTACGTTTCGGCAGATTGGCTTTGCCGATCAGCCGAAACGTCCCGAAACGTAGCGTTCGGCCTCTTCGTTCTGCGGGTTGTTGAACATCGTGGTGGTATCGGTGAAGTACTCGAGATGACCCGGCTGACCGACGGCCTTCAGGTTGAAGAAGGCGGTGTAGTCGGCGATACGGGCGGCCTGCTGCATGTTGTGCGTCACGATCACGATGGTGTAGTCGTTCTTCAGCTCGTTGATCAGATCCTCGACGGCCAGGGTCGAAATCGGATCGAGTGCGGAGCACGGCTCATCCATAAGCAGCACTTGCGGATGCACTGCCACGGCACGGGCGATGCAAAGCCTCTGCTGCTGACCACCGGACAGACCGATGCCCGGATTGTCAAGGCGATCCTTGACTTCGTTCCACAGGTTGGCGCCACGCAGAGCCCACTCGACCAGATCGTCCGCGTCGGACTTCGAGATCTTGCGGTTGTTGAGCCTCACGCCGGCAAGCACGTTCTCACGAATCGACATGGTCGGGAACGGATTCGCACGCTGGAACACCATGCCGACATCACGGCGCACCGCCACCGGGTCGATGTCCTTGTCGTACAGGTTCTTGCCTTCGAGCAGCACCTCACCTTCGCAGTGAGCGCCCGGGATAATCTCGTGCATGCGGTCGAGCGTGCGCAGCACGGTGGACTTGCCACATCCGGAAGGCCCGATGAATGCGGTGACCTTGTTGGCTTCGATGTTGATGTTCACGTCTTCCACGGCCAGGAAGTCGCCGTAGTAGATGTTCAGATGATTGACATCAATACGTTGTCCCATTTGAGTTCCTTATGATTTATTTGCTAAGTTTCAGACTACCCTCAGCCGCGCCTTGCGCGACGGCTCCGGGATCAGCGCTCCGACTTGACGGCGAAGACCTTCGCCACAAGACGTCCGATGAGGTTGAGGATGAGCACGATGAGGATCAGCACGAGAGCGGCGGCCCAGGCGCGTTCCATCGGGATGGTGGTCACGCACGAGGCGTCGGCGGAAGCCGGGCAGTTCGCGTTGAGCTTGGAATATTCCTGGTAGACGTACACCGGAAGGGTGGTCATCTGGCCGGAGAAGAGGTTGACGTTCGTGGAGGCGATGTAGCCTGCGGTCATCAGCAACGGCGCGGTTTCGCCGATCACTCGCGCGACGGCGAGGATCGCGCCGGAAACGATGCCCGGCAATGCGGTACGCAACACGCGAGCTTGCCACGGTTGGAGTATTCCACCAGATACACGGCGCACATCAGGCCGATCGGGATGGAGATGACCATGGCGCCGAACGTGATCTCCAGCGTGCCGATGATGGCGTGCAGGATGCCGCCGTAACCGCCGGACGGGGTAGGATTGCCGCCGACCACGCCGGTCATGTTATAGCTCAGGAAGTTCAGGTTCAGTCGCTTGACGCCGTTGATGATGGTGGTCAGCAGCACCGAGATCAGCGGAATCAGGGCCACGATGAAAGCGAGGGCGATGAGGACCCTCATCACCAGATCCTTGCGCTTGCGTGCGGCGGTGAAGGAGCGGGTCGGCTTGAACTTGTCGAAGTCGATGACGGGAGCGCCGTCCATCGGCGAAGCGTTGTTTTGCGCGGCAGACATCATGCACTCGCTTTCTCGGTGAGCTTACGGGCGATGAAGTTCACCACGAAGGTAATCAGGAACAGGACCAGGCCGGTGCCGATCAGCACGGAAACGCCAAGATCGTTGGCCTCCGGATACTGGGCGGCGATGTTCGCGGCGATCGTCTGGTTCTGCGAGGCCTGCAACAGCTTGATGGAGTAGTTGAGCCCCGGGGAAAGAATCATGAGCACGGCCATCGTCTCACCGAGCGCACGTCCCAGGCCCAGCATGGAAGCGGAAACGACGCCCGACTTGCCGAACGGCAGCACGGCGAGCTTGACCATCTCCCACTTGGTGGCGCCAAGCGCAAGAGCGGCCTCCTCCTGCAGACGCGGGGTCTGCATGAAGATGTCTCGCGACATGGAGGTGATGATCGGCAGAATCATGACGGCGAGCACCACGGCCACAGTGGCGACGGTACGGGAAGGATTGGCGGCCGGGCCTTGGAACAGCGGGATCCAGCCAAGATATTTGGCCACCCAGTTCCAGAACGGGTAGATGGCCGGCACCAGAATCAGACCGCCCCACAGGCCGTAGATCACGGACGGGATCGCGGCGAGCAGATCGACCACATAGCTCAACGCCGTAGCGAGCTTCTTGGGTGCGTAATGCGAGATGAACAGTGCGATGCCGACCGACACGAAGAAGGAAATCAGCAGTGCCAGGGCGGAGATCAGTACGGTACCGAACAGCAGCGGTCCGACGTAGCCCCAGAAGTTTGTGGCCTTGCCGCCGGTGAAGTTGCTGATGGTGGCGCTGTTGGCCTTCTGGTCGCCGCCGATCAGCGGCCACGCACGGAACAGCAGGAACAGCGCGACGGCGGCGAGCACCACGAGGATCAGGATGCCGCAGGCGTAGGCCACGCCCTTGAACACCTTATCCGCGTTCTTGCCGCTTACCGGCTGCTGAGCCGTTTTGCTTTGCGAACTCACGGGTTCTCCTTAACTTGCGTATGTTTACGAGCCTTGCGATTGGATTCCGGACGGCATACCGTAAGTACCGCTTCAGGCCGCAGCCACGTTTTGCTGCGGCTGCGGCCTGAATTATGCGATCAGTTGCCGGTCACCGGAACCGTTCGCTCACTTGGTCTCGATGGCGTCGATGGACTTGAGGACCTTCTGGCGCATGGTGTCGGACAGCGGGGCGGAACCTGCTGCGGAGGCAGCGGTCTGCTGGCCTTCGTCGCTGACCACATAGGTGAGCCAGGACTTGACGAACTTGGCGGTGTTGGCGTCCTTGTATGCCGGGCAGGCGACATCATAGGAGACCAGCACAATCGGGTAGGCACCCTTTTCGGTGGTGTTGTGGTCGAGCTTGACGACCACGCGATTGTCGCCGGTGGCGGACTCGTCGAGCGGGGAGGCATCCACGACCTTGGCGGCGGCTTCGGCGGAGAACGGCACGTAATCGTCGCCGACCTTCACTGCCACGGTGCCGAGCTCACCGGCCTGGGAGGCATCGGCATAGCCGATGGTGCCGTCGGCCTGCTGCACGGTGGAAATCACACCGGAGGTGCCCTTGGCGCCCTGGCCGACCTCGTTCGGCCAGTTCTCGCCAAGCTCGTAGCTCCAGGCGTCGCCGGCGGCATCCTTGACGTAGCTCAGGAAGTTCTTGGTGGTGCCGGACTTGTCGGAACGGTGCACGACGGTGATGTCGAGATCAGGCAGGTCGACCTTCGGGTTCTGCTGCTTGATGGCGTCATCGTTCCACTTGGTGATCTTGCCGTCGAAGATCTTGGCGATGGTCTCGGCGTCCATGTTCAGGGTCTTGCCCTTGCCGGAAATGCCGTTGAGGTTGAACACGACGGCGATCGGGGAGATGTAGACCGGAATGTCGAAGGCATTGCCGGAAGCGCACACGCTCTTGGACTGCTCGACCTCGTCATCGCTCAGGGCGGCATCGGAGCCGGCCCATGCGGTGGCGCCGGTCAGGAAGGTGGAGACGCCTGCGCCGGAGCCGGACGGGTTGTAGGCGACCTTGGCGTCCGGGTTGGTGCCCTGGAAGCCGGCGATCCAAGCCTCGACGGCTGCCTGCTGGGAGGAGGCGCCTGCACCCTGGAAGTTGCCGGACACGGCTTCGGTCGTGGTGCTGGACTTGGCCGAGGAGGAATCGGTGGCGGCGGTGTTGTCACCGCAGGCCGCGACGGAAGCCAGCATCACAATGCCGGACACGGCGGCGATGGAGCGTACGAGAATGGAGTTACGCATTGTTTCTTTTCCCTCTGTCAACATTCTGATGGCGTACGTTGCTAGGTTCATTGTCTGGTGTCGCCATCGTTCTTCATGACAATTTCAAGCCTATTGGCCGTTTGCGGTGCCGGATGCCAAAATCGGTGAACGGTAGATGAACAGTATTCGTCTACTCGTCCCTCACTCGATCGGGGCATCGATCTTGTATCCCAATCCACGCACGGTGGTCAGGTATTTCGGGTGCGCAGGATCCTCTTCGATCTTGGAACGCACACGCTTGACGTGCACATCCAGCGTCTTGGTGTCGCCGACGTAATCGGAACCCCAGATGCGGTCGATGAGCTGGTGACGGGTCATTACGCGACCCTTGTTCTGCATGAGATATTCCAGCAGCTCGAATTCTTTGAGCGGGAAGAACACGTTCTCACCGCGCACGCTCACCTCATGCTGGCCGATCTTCATCGAGATGTCGCCGCACACGAGCGGAATATCATCATCGGAGGCGCTGTCGGATTCGGCGACCATCTGATTGCGGCGCAATACCGCGCGGACGCGGGCCAGCAGTTCGCGGAAGGAGTACGGCTTGGTCACATAGTCGTCCGCACCGATCTCCAGACCGACCACCTTGTCGATTTCCGCGCTTTTGGCGGTCAACATGATGATCGGCACACGGCTTTGCTCACGAATCCTGCGACACAGCGCGGTACCGTCGAGACCGGGAAGCATCAGGTCGAGCAGTACCAGATCGACGCCTCCCTGGGTGAACAGTTCCAGCCCGTCCTCGCCGGTGGCTGCGGCGGACACGTCATAGCCTTCGCGAGTGAGCTGGTAGACCAGCGGTTCTCGATACGATTCCTCGTCTTCGACGATCAGAATACGTGTCATCAGTGGTTCTCCTCCGTGTTCTCTGTAGTGTTTGGATGCTTCTCTTCAGTCTTGGTTTCCGCATTTCCCCGAGATTCCGGCGCATCCCCGGCCTCCGGCAGCGTGATGGTGAACGTGGACCCCTCCCCTTCGCGAGACCACACGGTGATGGTGCCGCCGCAATCCTGCACGCAATGCTTGGTGATGGCCAGACCGAGTCCCGTGCCGCCGGTTTCGCGCGAGCGCGCCGGATCCACGCGGTAGAAGCGTTCAAAGATGCGGTCGAGCGAGGGGGCCGGAATGCCGATGCCCTGATCGACCACACGGATGGTGACCTTGCCGCCCTCATGCCCTATGCCGACCGCCACGGTGGTGTTCATCGGGGAATAGTTGACGGCATTCTCCACTAGGTTCTTCACGGCGGTTTTGATGGTTTCGTGGTCGGCATCGACGAACACGTCCGCTTCCCCGCCTGATGATGCGGTGGCGTCACCCGCCATGCCGGCACGCAACGGCACCGGCCTGCCGTTCAGCGACAGAGCCAAGCCGATACGCTTCGATTCGGCCTTCACCTGGTTCTCACCGATCGCCTCGCGCGCGATCCGCAACACGGAAAGACGTTCCGCATTCAGCATCGCGGCCGCGCTCTGCGCCTTCTGCAGGTCGATCAGACGGTGCACCAATTCCGTCAATCGTTCGGATTCCTTCGAAATGCGGCCCGAGAAATACCGCACCGCATCCGGATCGTCGGCGGCGTCGCCAATCGTTTCGGCAAGCAGCGAAATCGCACCTGCGGGAGTCTTCAGCTCATGCGAAACGTTCGTGACGAAATCGCGGCGCATGATTTCAAAACGACGCTGCTCGCTCATGTCGGAAATGAAAATCGCGAAACTGTCGTCGGCTATCTGTCCGACGCGCACATGCAGGTACAGGGTGTCGGCTGGCAGGGTCTTGCCGGCTTCCAGCCCTTTGCCGTTCGTATTCTTCGCGGCGGCGCGGGCGGCGCGGTCGAGAGGAATCGCCAACTCACGTTCGCGCACCACGCTGTCCGTGGAAACCAGCTTCAGAATGTCACGGATCTCGGCAAGCGTCATCGCACTGTCTTCGATCAAGCCGAAACGCTGCGCACCCGGCGAAACGTATTGCACCGTAGCGAGCGCGTCGGTGACGATCAGCGCCTCCGGCATGACGGCAATCAGCTGGCGCTCCGTCTGTTGCACGGGCACGCGCGGGCCGAACAGCGATGTGTTCTTCGAAGCCCCGAACGTGCTTGGATCGTTCGGCGCCGGGCCATCTTCGAAAGCCCGGCCGAAGCGGTATGCGACCGACGCAACGGCCGCGATCACCATAACCGCCGCAACGGCGAGGAGCACCCATTGCCCTGACGTCATGCGTTAACCCTCCGATAATCCAGTATTCTTCTTCAACAGTAGCGGGTTGACGGGTGCATTCGCGCATGCGATTCCCGCATGCCATCGGAAGTTTCCCCATCATTCATCTTCATGGAATCGGCGGTTCCGGAATATGAGATGGCCCGGCTCCCCTGCCGATATGCGGGTCAGGAGTCGGGCCTGGCGACCATGCCAAGGATTGGCGGTACGTAAGGATTGGCGGCTACATGCGCCTGATGATGTTCACCGTAAG
>PPYE01433332.1_pt1 | contig 14714 bp, 15 predicted proteins | sample 1559881 | NCBI WGS metagenome assembly PPYE01 (sample SAMN08240022, study PRJNA423297) | Human gut metagenome, whole genome shotgun sequencing project.
TCATCACGTTCTTGATGGGCTGGTCAAAGTCGCTGCCCTCCATAAAGCGCATGTCCCGGTTGGTGATGATGCCCACCAGTACGCCGTCCTGGCAGATGGGCACGCCGGAGATCTTGAACCGGCCCATGATCTCGTCGGCCTCTTTCACCAGGTTTTCCGGAGAGAGGAAGAAGGGGTTGACAATCACCCCGTTTTCCGAGCGCTTTACCCGGTCCACCTGGTCGGCCTGGCGCTCGATGGTCATGTTCTTGTGGATGATTCCGATGCCCCCCTCACGGGCCATGGCAATGGCCATGTCCGACTCGGTCACCGTGTCCATGGCGGCTGTCATAATGGGGGTATTCAGCCGGATGGTCTTGGTCAGGTAGGTGGAAAGGTCCGCCTCGGCGGGCAGCACGTTGGACTCCGCTGGGATGAGCAGCACATCGTCGTAGGTGAGGCCTTCCTTCAGAAACTTCTCATTGTACTCCATCAAACCACACTCTCTTTCTCCGCAAGTTTTTCCGCATCCTATTAAGTGATAATTATAACATTGCGCCCTCTGTTTTGCAAGGGATTTTCCCTTTTCAGCCCTTCGGCGGTTCTTTTCCACCCTTTTCCCCTTTTTTTATCCATTCCGTGGAGGAACGCCCCCTCTGGCCCCGCTATTTTCTCCATGACCATTTTATAAAAAGCCATTGACTTCCCCCGCGTTTCGCTGTATTTTTAGGATGGCCGCAGACGGCGGCCCATTTTTCTTTTGTGAAGGAGACCCTCCCTATGCCAAGCATTCTTTCCCGTCTGGACTATGGCGCCAGGCAGGCCCTCATCTGCACAGGGGTCAACAGCATTTTCTGGTTTTCCTGGTCCTTTGGCTCTTACCAGACCATCTACCTGCAGGAGGTGGGCTTCACAGCCTCTCAGCTGGGGCTTCTCAACGCCCTGACCTCCATTCTTTCCATTGCCTCTGTTTCCTTCTGGGGCATGGTCAGCGACCGCATTGGCTCTCTGCGCAAGGTGCTCATCACGGTGCTGGCGGGGGGCGTGGGGCTGTTCGCCCTCATCCCCCTCATCCCCGCGGGGCTTCCCTATTCCACGGCCCTGTTCTTCTGCCTGGTGCCCCTGGTCTATTTCTTTCGGGGCTCCATGTCCACCTATGCGGAGAACCTGCTGGTGCGCAACTCCAACGAGCTGCGCTTGAATTACGGCCTGCTGCGCAGCGTGGGCTCCTTCCTCTTTATGATCGGCAGCTTTACCATCTCCTTCCTGCTGCCCACGGTGGGGGTGGCCTCCACCTTCTGGCTGACGGCCCTGCTCACCGTGCCCGCCATTGTGCTCACCCTCTTCGCCCGGGAGCCTGACGCCCGTCCCCCCAAAAAGGGGGAAAAGCAGAAGCTGAACCTGGGGGAGCTGTTCCAGAACAGGGCCTACGTCAGCTTTTTGGTCTTTGGCTTCCTGCTGTACACCGGCACCAACTGCGAGGGCACCTTCCTGCCCTACTTCATGGCGGACGCCAACATCCCCTCCGAACGCTACGGCATCTTCCTGGGGGCCCGGGCCCTGCTGGAGATCCCCTTCCTGCTGCTGATGGTGCGCCTGCGCCGCCGGTTCCCCCTGCGCCTGCTGGTAATGGGCCCGCCCCTGCTCATGGGGATGGAGTGCGTCCTTTTGGGGCTGTGGGCCCACTCGTTCCCCACCATGCTGGTGTCCTGCTGCTTCTTCGGCCTGGGCAACGGCCTGCTCATCGGGTCCTCCCTCAACTATGTTTACGAGCTGGCCCCTGCCCACCTCAAAGCCAGCGCCCAGGCCTTTTTCGCCGCGGTCTCTTCTGTGGCGGGTATTCTGGGCAACCTGACCGGCGGTGTGGTCTACGATGCCGTGGGCGCCCGGCTCTTCTATCTTCTGGTGGCCGCCGTCTTCGCCCTCAGCTTCGCGGTGTTCTTCTTGACACAGCGGAAGCGGACCGCCTCCTCCCACTCCTAAAAAAGAGCTTTCCGCCCCGTCTTTTGGCGGGGCTTTTTTTCTGCCTTTGGCAGGTTATTATAGGTTTGTATTCTGTATTATTTTTTCTTTCCTTTTTTCCCCAGGATTTTGAAACACTGTGGAAAACGAAGGGGCATATCCCAAGGCGTGAAAAAGGGAGGGCCCGCGGCCCTCCCTTCTGGGGATCTAGATGGAATTTACCGGATGGCGTCCTTGCCGCCCATGTAGGGGCGCAGAGGCTCGGGGATCTTGATGCTGCCGTCGGCCTGGAGGTTGTTCTCCAAAAAGGCGATGAGCATGCGGGGCGGGGCCACCACAGTGTTGTTCAGGGTGTGGGGCAGGTAGTTCTCCCCGTTCTCCCCCTTGACCCGGATCTTCAGCCGCCGGGCCTGGGCGTCTCCCAGGTTGGAGCAGGAGCACACCTCAAAGTACTTCTTCTGCCGGGGGGACCAGGCCTCGATATCGCAGGACTTCACCTTCAGGTCGGCCAGATCGCCGGAGCAGCACTCCAGCTGGCGCACGGGGATTTCCAGAGAGCGGAACAGCTCCACCGAGTAGCGCCACATCTGCTCATACCACTTCATGGAGTCCTCGGGCTTGCAGACCACGATCATCTCCTGCTTCTCGAACTGGTGGATGCGGTACACGCCCCGTTCCTCAATGCCGTGGGCGCCCTTCTCCTTGCGGAAGCAGGGGGAATAGCTGGTGAGGGTCTGGGGCAGGGCGCTCTCCGGCAGGATGGTGTCGATGAACTTGCCAATCATGGAGTGCTCGCTGGTGCCGATCAGGTACAGGTCCTCCCCCTCGATCTTGTACATCATGGCGTCCATATCCGTTTGGGACATGACGCCCTCCACCACGTTGCCGTGGATCATAAAGGGCGGGATGCAGTAGGTGAAGCCCTTATTGATCATAAAGTCCCGGGCGTAGGCCAGCACTGCCGAGTGCAGCCGGGCAATATCCCCCATGAGGTAGTAAAAGCCGTTGCCGCTGGTCTTTCGAGCGCTGTCCAGGTCAATGCCGCCGAAGCGCTCCATAATCTCGGTGTGATAGGGCACCTCAAAGTCCGGCACCACAGGCTCGCCAAAGCGCTGCACCTCCACGTTCTCGCTGTCGTCCCGGCCGATGGGCACGGACTCGTCGATCAGGTTGGGGATGACCAGCATGCGCTTGTGGATTTCGGCGGTCATTTCCGCCTCTTTGCGCTCCATCTCCTCCAGCTCCCCGGCAATGGCCTGAACCTTCTTCTTCACTTCCATGGCCTCTTCCTTCTTGCCCTGGGACATGAGCTTGCCGATCTCCTTGCTGATGGCGTTGCGCTGCTGGCGCAGCTCGTCGCCCCGGCCCTTAGAGGCCCGGAACTCCTCGTCCAGCTTCAGCACTTCGTCCACCAGGGGGAGCTTCTCCTCCTGGAACTTTTTCTTAATGTTCTCCTTTACCAGGTCCGGGTTGCTCCGGATCAGCTTAATATCCAGCATATCGCGGTTCCTCCTCTTTTTTCAGGCAAAAACTTTGTGTGGCGCGCGGCCCTTTAGCGCAGGTGCAGGTCGTGGAGCAGGTTCTGCAAGTCCTCTTCCCCATAGAACTCGATCTGCAGGGTGCCCTTCTTCTTGCTGCCGGCCACCTTCACCCTTCGGTTCAGGTATTCGCCCACGGCCAGCTGGGCCTCTTCAAAATACTGGTTCTTCCGGGGCGTTTTGGGCAGGGATTCTTTCTTCTCATTCAGGCGTTTAGCCAGGGCCTCCAGCTCCCGCACAGAGGCGCCGTCCTTGGCCTTCTGGGCCCCCAGGCGCATGTCCTCCTGGCTTTTGAAGCTGAGCAGGGTGCGGGCGTGGCCCGCGGTGATCTCCCCCCGCTCCAGCATGCCCTGAATGTCCTCCGGCAGGTTTAAAAGCCGCAGGGCGTTGGTGATGGCCGGCCGGCTCTTCCCCACCGCCTTAGAGACCTCCTCCTGGGTGAAATCCTGGGCCTCGATCAGGGTGCGGTAGCCCCGGGCCTCCTCCAGGGGGGTCAGGTCCTCTCGCTGCAGGTTTTCAATGAGGGCGAAGAGCATTTCTTCCGCGTCGCTCATCTCCCGGATAATGGCGGGCACTTCTGTGAGGCCGGCCATGCGGGCGGCCCGCCAGCGGCGTTCTCCCGCCACAATGCGGTAGCCCCCCGTCAGCAGGGGCCGCAGCAGCAGGGGTTGCAGCACCCCGTGCTGGGAGATGGAATCCGCCAGCTCTGAGAGGGCCTCGCTGTCAAACTCTTTCCGGGGCTGGTCCCGGTTGGGCTCAATCTCGCTGATCTTTACGCTGACGGCGCCTTCGGTGGTCTCGTCGGTGTTTTCCGCGAAGATGGCGTCCAAGCCCTTCCCCAGTCCTCTTTTCTTCATGGGAATCCCCCTTTTTTACCGATTGTTCTTGATGACCTCCTCCGCCAGCTCCCCATAGGCCTTGGCTCCCCGGGAGCTGCGGTCGTAATACAGAGCGGGCTGGCCAAAGCCTGGGGCTTCGGAAAGGCGCACTGTGCGGGGGATGACGGTTTTGAATACTTTGCGCGGGAAGTACTTCTTCACTTCCTCCACCACCTGCTGGGTCAGGTTCAGGCGGCCGTCGTACATGGTCAGCAGCACGCCTTCAATATCCAGCAGCTCGTTGTACTGGCGCTTTACCCGGCGGACCGTATTCATCAGCTGGGAAAGCCCCTCCAAAGCGTAATATTCGCACTGGATGGGGATGAGGATGGTGTCCGCCGCGGTGAGGGCATTGGTGGTGATAAGCCCCAGGGAGGGGGGGCAGTCGATGAGCAGGAAGTCATAGTCCCCCCGGATAGGGGCAAGGGCGTTTTTCAGCACGGCCTCACGGTTCTCCAGGGCGGCCATCTCCAGCTCGGCCGCGGCCAGGTCCATGTTGGAGGGCAGCAGCGTCAGGTTTTTGAACTCTGTCTTCACCAGGGCCTCTTTGGCCTTGGCCCCGCTGATGAGCACCTCATAAATGGTGGCGCCGCAGTCCCGGCGGTCCACTCCCACGCCAGAGGTGGTGTTCCCCTGGGGATCGGCGTCCACCAGCAGCACCTTTTTCCCCATATCCCCCAGGGCGGCCGCCAAATTGACAGCCGTGGTGGTCTTGCCCACGCCGCCTTTCTGGTTGGCGGCAGCGATGATCTTTCCCATAGTTTCACCCTTCCCTGTGGAATTTTCGCGTTCGGTTCTTATTGTATCACAAACCTGTGGGAAAGAAAAGGCCAAGCAAGCCTTCTGCCCTGGAAAAGTTTGCGCCCTTCTCTCCCCCATGTTTCACATGAAACATAATGGAAGGGCGGCGGAGCTTTCGCCCCGCCGCCCTTCCTGTGGGAAATGAATAAGGGAATGGGTTAAACTTGTACTCTGTGTTGTTTGGGAATACGCACAGTGCACTCAATGTATTCCTCTGTCTCCGTCTTCTCCGCCTGGGCTTCGATCCCCGCCGTCTTCATGGCGTCCACCGCGTGGTCGATGGTGTTGATGAACAGGCGGATGTCCTTGGCGATGAAACGGCGCTTGGGGGCGGGCTTGCGCCCCTTGGGCCGAAGGACCGACTCCACCAGCTCCTCTGTCTGGGAGACGTTCAGATGCCTCTCCCCTGCTTGGCGCAGCAGCTTCTGCCGCTGGGGGATATCTTCAACGCGCAGCAGCGCCCTGGCGTGGCGCTCTGTCAACTTGTACTCTAAAATCTCGTTCTGCTCCTGGGGGGAGAGTTTCAGCAGCCGCAGCTTGTTGGCCAGATATGATTGGCTGATGCCCAGCCGCTTGGCCGCCTCTTCCTGGGTGATATGCCACTCCTGCAGCAGGCTTGCCAAGGCGCTGGCCTGCTCGAACATCTGCAGGTCCTGGCGCTGCAGGTTTTCCAGCAGGGCCAGCACGGCGCTGTCCTCCGGCTGGCAGTCTGCAATGAGGGCGGGAATCTCCTTCAATCCCGCCAACTTACAGGCCCGCAGCCTGCGCTCTCCGGCAATCAGGTAATAGGCCCCGTTTTCCCGGCGCACCGTCACCGGCTGGAGCAGGCCGTTCTCCTTAATGCTCTGGGCCAGGGCTTCCAGCTCCTCTTGGCGGAACACCTTCCGGGGCTGGGAGGGGTTGGGCAGGATGCGGCTGACAGGCAGCTTTGTCAGTTTCAGCTTGTCCCTAAAAAACATGTGCCGTACCTCCCTTTCCGTGGACTATTCTACCACGGGGGAGCTACGGCGTTTGTTGATTCCTGTCGGCAGGGCCGGATTTTTTACAGGTATTTTTTAAAGCCCTTCACTTCCTCAAAGCCCAGGGCGGCGTAAAACTTGTGGGCGCCGGTGCGGTTCATGCCCGAGACCAGGATCTCATAGTGGCAGTCCCACTGCTCCTTGCCCCAGCGCTCAATCTCCTGGAACATCTGCCGGCCCACGCCCCGGCCCTGATAGCTCTCCAGCACGGCCACGTTCTCCACCAGCAGGATGGGGCGGCAGCTGTCGCAGATATCCTCGAACACCACGCCCAGCAGGCTGCCGCAGATGGCGCCCGTCTCCTTGTCCTCGGCCACCAGCAGATACTTCTGGGGGTCTCCGCTGATCTTCTGTAACAGCTCTTTCACAGTGGCCCGGTCCCCGGCCTTATCGCTGATGACCAGCATCACCTGGTCCAGGCCGTCCAGGTCCTTCTCTTCCGCCTTGCGTAGAATCAGTTCCATTGGGATGTCCTCCTTATAAGGGATGTTTCAAGATGGTGCCCCCATGGCGGGGGTAGCCCTTGGGGGTGAAGCGCAGCTTCTGGCAGAGGATGAGCTTTCGCTCCTCCCCGCCGGGCAGGGAGAGGGAGAGCACCTCCGGCTCCCCGGCGCCCAAGGTCTCCAGGGCGTTGGCGGCCTCCTCCAGCTCCTGCTCCGCGCCGGGCCCCTTCATGGCGATAAAGTGCCCTTTCATCTTGATGAGGGGCATGCAGTACTCTGCCAGCACGGGCAGGGACGCCACGGCCCGGGCGGTGGCCAGGTCATAGCGCTCCCGCATGGTCTTGTCCAGGCCGGCCTCCTCCGCCCGCTTGTGCACCCGCCGGGCGCTGACCTTCAAAGCTGCGCACACCTCTCCCAGAAAGTTCAGGCGCTTCATGGTGCCGTCCAGCAGGGTCAGGTCGATATCCGGCCGCATGATCTTCAGGGGGATGCCCGGGAAGCCCGCGCCGGTGCCCACGTCGATGACCTTGGCCCCTTGCTTCAGCTTGGGCCAGGAGAGCAGGGTCATGCTGTCCAGAAAATGCTTTTCCACCACCTCTTCCGGTTGGGTGATGGCGGTCAGGTTCATCTTCTCGTTCCACTCCAGCAAAAGCTCCATGTAGGTTTGGAACTGGTCCGCCTGGGCGGCGGAGACCCTCCAGCCCATGGCCTTTGCCTTTTCTGTCAAACTCTTTCGGATATCCGTCATTGGTCCGCTCCTTCCCTCTGCTGCCGTTCCTGTGCCGCCAGCCAGATCAGCAGCACGGAGATGTCCGCCGGGCTCACCCCGCTGATGCGCCCCGCCTGGCCGATGTTCTCCGGCTTTACCTTGTTCAGCTTTTCCACGGCCTCCAGCCGCAGACCCTTGATCTGGGCGTAGTCCACCTGGGGCAGGCGCTTGCGCTCCAGCCGCCGGGCCTCCTCGATGTCCGCCCGCTGGCGCTTGATGTAGCCCTCGTACTTCAATTCAATTTCCACAGCCTCGAAGATTGCTGTGGAATACTTGGGCCTCTCCCGGTCCACCGCCGTCAAATCCTGATAGGAGACTTGCGGCCGCTTCAGCAGGTCCGCCAGCTTGGCCCCGGTGGAAAGGGGGGATGTTCCACGTGAAACAAGGATCTGGTTCAGCTCCTCCGAGGGAGGAAGGGTGGTGGACTGCACCCGCTTCAGCTCTGCCCGTTTCTGCTCCTGCTTTCGCTGGAATTTCTCCCACCGCCTGTCGGAGATCAGCCCCAGCTGCCGGCCCAAGGGGGTCAGGCGCTCGTCGGCGTTGTCCTGGCGCAGCACCAGCCGGTACTCCGAGCGGGAGGTCATCATCCGGTAGGGGTCGCTGGCCCCCTTGGTGATCAGGTCGTCGATCAGCGTGCCAATGTAGGAGCTGGCCCGGTCCAGCACAAAGGGCTCCTTCCCCTGGACTTTCCGCGCCGCGTTGACCCCGGCCACAAAGCCCTGGGCCGCGGCCTCCTCATAGCCGGAGCTGCCGTTAAACTGCCCCGCTCCGTACAGCCCCGGCCAGTCCCGGAACTCCAAGGTGGCGGAAAGCTGCAAGGGGTCGCAGCAGTCGTATTCAATGGCGTAGGCCGTGCGCATGATCTGGGCGTGCTCCAAGCCGGGAATGGTGTGGTAAAACTCCACCTGCACGTCCTCCGGCAGGGAGGAGCTCATGCCCTGGAGGTACATCTCCTCGGTGTCTAGGCCGCAGGGCTCGATGAACAGCTGGTGCCGGGGCTTGTCCGGAAAGCGCACCACCTTGTCCTCGATGCTGGGGCAGTACCGCGGTCCAACGCCCTCGATCTGCCCGCCGTACAGGGGCGAGCGGTGGATGTTCTCCAAGATCACCCGCTTGGTCTCGTCATTGGTCCAGCTGACGTGGCACACCGCCTTGTTCTCCAAGGGCTCCTCGGTGTCGTAGGAGAAGGGCACCACAGGCTCATCGCCGTGCTGGACTTCCAGGCCGGTGAAGTCGATGGAGGATTTCAGCACCCGGGCCGGGGTGCCCGTCTTGAACCGGCGCAGGGAGATGCCCAGCTCTTTCAGGGAGTCCGGCAGGAACGCCGCCGGGAACATGCCGTCAGGACCGCTCTCGTAGGAGACGTCCCCCACGAACACCTTGCCCCCCAGGAAGGTCCCCGTGGCGATGATGACCGCCTTGGCCCGGTACACCGCCTCCAGCCGGGAGGTGAGCAGCCACTCCTCCCCTGCCCGCTCCAGCTTGACGATCTCCCCCTGGCGCAGCAGCAGGTTGGGGCAGGCCTCCAGCTTGTGCTTCATCAGGCGGGAGTAGTGGTTCCGGTCGATCTGAGCCCGCAGGGAGTGGACCGCCGGCCCCTTTCCCAGGTTGAGCATCCGGCTTTGGATGGTGCAGGCGTCGGCCGTGCGGCCCATCTCCCCGCCCAGGGCGTCGATCTCCCGCACCAGGTGGCCCTTAGCCGTGCCGCCAATGCTGGGGTTGCAGGGGCAGTTGCCCACGGCGTCCAGATTGATGGTAAAGACCACCGTGGAGCACCCCAGCCGGGCGGCAGCCAGGGCGGCCTCAATGCCGGCGTGCCCCGCGCCGATGACGGCTACCTCATAGGAACCAGCGTTGTATGTCATAGGAACCTCCAAAAGGAAAAAAATCAAAGGGAAAGCAAACGTAAAGTTTTCGCTCAAGCCTTTTTCAAAAGGCTTGTGGGGTTTGGGGTGAAACCCCAAGACCTTCAGGGGGGTACGGGACCGTAGTTCTCGGCTGCCGCCTCGGTCGGCGCTGAACGGTGCCCACCGGGCACCAGCGCCCTGCCTTCCCATACTCCAAAAAAAGGGGGACGAATGTCCCCCTCTTGGGGTGCCACAGAGCCCGCTCTCGGGGCTACCGCCCGTTGGGCGTATGCGCCTCGTTCGCTGCACTCTTCCACCGGCTGCGCCGGTTTTAAGACCGTGGAGCTCCGCTCTACACCACGCAAACTTTTGAAAAAGTTTGATCAAAACTTTTACACGCCTTTGGCGTTGCATTTCCGCCCTTGCCGCAGGCAAGAAGGCGGCTTGTCCTGTCCGGTCACGGACAAACTTTTACTCGCCTTCGGCGTTGCATCTCCGCCATTGCCGCAGGCAAAAGGCGGCTTATCCCGCGCGGTCACGCGCCTATTTGCCCACACAGAACTCCTCAAACACCCGGTCCACGATCTCCTCGCTGACCTGCTCCCCTGTCAGGGCGGAGAGGGCATGGAGGGCGTCCTCCACACAGACGGTAACGGCGTCCAGTGTCAAGCCCAGGGCCAGGGCCTGCTCCCCCTCCCGCAGGCTGTCCAGGGCGGCCTGGGCGTCCCCCCTCTGGCGCTGGGTGAACAGCACCCCTTCCTCTGGGTGAAACTCTTTAGTGTCCAATATTTCGGACAGTGCTTGCTCCAGGTCCTCCAGCCCTTCCCCGCTGGCGGCAGAGAGGGCCACGGTCTTCTCAAAATGAGAGCGCACCGCCTCCCCGTCGATGGCGGTGGGCAGGTCCGTCTTGTTGATGATGGCGATAGAGGGCACGTTTTGCAGCGCCTCCATCAGCTCCCAGTCCTCTTTCTCCAGCACCTGGGAGGAGTCGAACACCGCCAGCACCAGCTGGGCCGTCTCCAAGCGTTTTTTCGCCGCCTGCACGCCAATGCTCTCCACCGGGTCGTCCGTGTCCCGCAGGCCCGCCGTATCCGCCAGCCGCAGGGGCACCCCGGCCAGCAGGACCGTTTCCTCTACCACATCCCGGGTGGTGCCCGCGTATTGGGTGACGATGGACCGCTCGCAGCCAGAGAGCAGGTTCATCAGGGTGGACTTCCCCGCGTTGGGACGCCCGGCGATGACGGTCTCCAGTCCCTCCCGGTAAGCCCGGCCTCGCTCGAACCCTGCCAACAGGGAGGAGAGCTCCTCCTCCCCCCGCCGGATGGCGGCCAGCAGCTCCTGCTCCTCCACCTCGGGCACGTCCTCCTCGGGAAAGTCCGCCCAGGCCGCCAGGTGGCTGGCCTGCTCCAGCAGCTCCCCCCTGATGGCGGCAATCCGCCGGGAGAGCACGCCGGTGCTGCCCGCCTCCGCGGCCCTGCGGGCCTGCTCCCCGCTGGCGCCGATGAGCCCCATCACCGCCTCTGCCTGGGCCAGATCCAGCTTGCCATTTACAAAGGCCCGGCGGGTGAACTCCCCCGGCCCGGCAGGGGAGGCCCCGGCATCCAGCACGGCCTGGAGCAGCCGTTTGGTCACATAGAGCCCCCCGTGGCAGGAGAGCTCCACCACGTCCTCCCCGGTGTAGCTTTTCGGTGCCCGGAACACCAGGGCCACCACGTCGTCCAGCCGCTCCCCGGCGGCGTCGAAGGCGGCCCCCAGCTGGGCGGTGTAACCCTTCATCTGGGAGAGGGCCTTCCCGCTGACGCCCCGGAACACCTTCTCCCCAATGGAGAACGCCTCCCGTCCGGAGAGGCGCACAATACCAATCCCCCCCGGCGCCGGGGCGGTGGAGATGGCCGCAATGGTCTTTTCCATGAGAGAGCCTCCCTTTTTCCACAATTTCACAGGAAAATACGCAAAAAAGGGGCCGCCGCAGGGCCGCCCCAAAGCTGCTTATTTCTTTTCAATCCGCCCATAGATGGGGGTGTTGGGGTCATCCGCCTTGGGCCCCTCTGCCCGGGGAGCCGGATTCGGACGGCTCCGCTCACTGCGGGGACGGCGGTTCCGGTCGTTATATCCGCCGCGGCCACCGCGGCCACGGTCATTGCGGCCGCCGCGCCGGTCGTTGCGCCGCTGGGGCCGCTCGCCCCCTTCGGGCCCGATGACCACATGGCGGGCCTGGTCCACGCCCTCGCTCCAGCTCTTGGCGCCGGGCACGGTCTGCACCGCGGTGTGGATGATGCGCCGCTCGTAGGGGTTCATGGGCTCCAAAGAGGAGTTCCGGCCGGTCTTTACCGCCCGGGCCGCCATCTTCTTGCCCAGGGCCTCCAGGGTTTCCTTCCGCTTCTCCCGGTAGTTGCCCACGTCCAGGGTGATGCGGAAATAAGAGCCCTCCACATGGTTGGCCACCAAAGAGGCCAGGTACTGCAAGGCGTCCAGGGTTTCGCCCCGGTGGCCGATAATAAAGCCGATGTCCTCGCCAGAGAGGGTCAGGGCGGCGCCGGCCTCTTCCCGGCGAATCTCAACCCCGGCCTCTGGCAGGCCCATCTCCTTAAGCACGCTCTTCAAGTAACCGGCGGCCTCTTGGGCAGGGTCCCGCTCCTCTACAGGGTCGGGCTCTTCAATATAGGCCCGCACCTTGGCGGGGGCGCCTCCAAACAGGCCAAACGTCTTCTTTTGGGGCATCTCCAAAATCTCAAATTCCGCGTCCGTGGTGTCCACGCCCAGCTCCCGGCAGGCGTTGGCAAACGCAATCTCCACGGTCTCGCCCTTGGCAATGGCTTCTTTGATCATGACGTTTTCCTCCCTTTCGGTTCACTTTTTCGTGCCCATATAGGTACTGGAGTTTCCAGAGCCGCCCGAGCCGCCCTTCTTTTTCTTGGCGCCCTGCTTTTTGCCGCCGCCCTTTTCCTGCTTTGCCTGCTGGGGCGCGGCCGCCAGCCTTTCCGCAATTTCCTTTTGGGCCGCGGCGGGCAGCGGGCGCACATTGGCCTCTGCCAGCTCTAGGGTGACGGCCCGCTGGGCCTCTGCCATGGCAGTCATGTGGTTTACGCTGAAATATTTATTGGTGACAAGGCTTTGAATAAAACTGGTCACCGAGGAGATGATCCAGTACAGGCCCACGGCGCTGGGCATAATGAACGCCCAGTAAACGCTGATAAGGGGGAAGACATACATCATCGCCTTCATACAGCCGGGCTGGGTCTGGCCGGTGGTCTGCTTTTGCGAATGGGACATATAGAACTGGAAGCCAAAGCTCGTCACCAGGGACAGCACCGGGATCACCCACAAGAAGGAGAAAAAGCCCGCGCCCTGGGGCGTTGCCAGCAGGTCCAGCCCCAAAAAGTGGAAGCCCTGGGTGAAGGAGTCGATCTTGTCCAGGTCCGACTGGGTGAACATGGTCAGGTAATCCTTCAGGGCGTCAAAGTTGCGGATGATATCCATTTCGGCGTAAATGCCGCCGGTGGTGGAAGAGGCCACCATGCCCGGAATGCGCCCGATGAAATCCGTGGCCTGGCTAATGCGGTCCGAGGCAATGTGCAGGGTGTTGGAAAGGGGCATGATAACCGAGTAATAGATACCCAGCATAATGGGCAGGGGCAGCAGGGTGGTCAGGCACCCAGAGCTGGGGTTCACGCCCTCCTTCTCATAGAGCTTCATCAGCTCTTCGTTGTACTTCTGCTTGTTGTTGCCATATTTGGCCTGCAGCTCTTTCTGCTTGGCAGAGAGCTTTGTCTGAGAGGCCATGCTCCTCTGGGACTTGATGGAGAAGGGGAACAGCACCAGCTTTACGATAATTGTAAAGAAAATGATGGCCACGCCGTAGTTGTGGAAGATGTTGTAAAGAAACCACAGCAGATAACCCAGGATACTTCCAAAGAAACTGAAAATTTGCACCATGGCGAATGTTACGCTCCTCTTTTGCCGAAATCATTCTTCTTGTCTTTTTTCTCGGGCACCGGGTCGTAACCGCCCCGGCTCCAGGGGTTGCAGCGCAGAATGCGCCACAGGGTCAACAGCCCACCCTTTAGGGCCCCAAACCGCTCGATGGCCTCTAGGCCATATTGAGAGCAGGTGGGGATATACTTGCACATGGCCGGGGTGCGTGGGGAAATGGCGCTGCGGTAAAACCGGATCAGCCACAAAAGCAGGCGCTTCATCTTTCGCGCTCCCCTTCGCCGCCCGCCGCGGGCAAAAGCAGCCCCGCGCCGGAAAGCTGCCGCTCCATGTGGCGGCGCACCTCGGTGCTTTTCACATGGGGGGTTTTCCCCCGGGCCACAAACACCAGGTCCACCCCGGGGCGCACCTGGGGCGCCAGCTGGCGAAAGGCCTCTCGTATCACCCGGCGGGACCGGTTGCGCTGCACCGCGTTGCCAATCTTTTTGCTGGTGGTAATGCCCACCCGCACCAAACCCCGGCGGTTTTTCAGGGAATAGACCACCAGCACCGGGCTGACGCTGCTCTTCCCCCGGGTATAAGCCCGCCGGAACTCGTTGTTCCGGCAGAGGGTCTCCCATTGCTCCATACGAAAAAGCCCCTCCCCGCGCATCTCGCGCTCTTTTCCAAACAGGAAAAAAGAGCGCACAACAAAGAAAGGCCACCGCTAAGGTGACCTTTGAAGCGTCATCAGTAGGTCAGACGCGCTCTGCCTTTTGCCCTGCGGCGTGCCAGTACCTTGCGACCGTTCCTGTCAGACATTCTCTTGCGGAACCCGTGCTCCTTCTTCCTGTGGAGCTTCTTAGGCTGATACGTTCTCAGCATTACAAAAACCCTCCTTTCGAGGTTCTTCCCTTGCGAGTCCATATTATACCTTAAATGCGGCACGGCTGTCAACACCATTTTTGCCGGGAGCGGCGCGCCCTTTCGGGATTTTTTTCTTTTTTTTTGGAAAATTTTGTCCTAAAACGGGCAATAAATTGATTTTTTAGAGGGTTAAGTGAAGGGGCACCACAAGGTCTTGTGTAAAAAGCCCTCAATTTTACCAGAGGAAAAAGGGAGGAAAAAAATTTGAAAAGCAACGGGGACTATGGTATAATTTCAACTGAGTATCGGCCTTTTCAGGAAGAACCCCATTTTAACTGGGATTGGGAAATACAGCGGGTGAGGCCGCTGAAGTTTACGATGTGTTGGAGGGGAATCGGTTTGGATTCATTCGATCAGGCTTGGGAGCTTATCTGCCAATATTGCAAAACCCATATTTCAGAGGTGGCCTACAACACCTGGCTGGAGCGCCTGAAGCCTGTCTCGCTGGACTTCGAGCGGGGCGTGGCCATTATTGAGGCGCCCAATAAATTCCACATGAGCACGGTGCACTCCTTTTACAGCAAGCTGCTGCAGGACGCTTTCGACAACGTGTTCGGCGGGGGCGTCTCGTTCCAGATCTGCCTGCCCGACGAGGTGCCCCAGCCCGCCCCCCAGCCCGTGCGGGAGGAAGAGGAGGAC
>PPYE01000786.1_pt1 | contig 14713 bp, 21 predicted proteins | sample 1559881 | NCBI WGS metagenome assembly PPYE01 (sample SAMN08240022, study PRJNA423297) | Human gut metagenome, whole genome shotgun sequencing project.
ATCTATCATATCAGATGATGATACTTCTTTCAAGAATCAAAATTGAAAGGAGTTTTTATTATGCAGAAAGATATCGTAATGAAAACAGGAGTCGTCCAAGTACATGAGACAAGTAGCGGACAAAAATTTGTTTGCGGCTCGGAATTGTATAAGGGACTTGGTATTACTGTTCCGTATGCAGAATGGATTCATAGTAGACTTAAGGAATGTAAGGCGGTAGAAGATGAAGATTTTTCCAGCTTTATTAAAAGGAATGATTTGGAGAATGGGTGTCCAAAGTCTGAATTTATGATTAAGCTTGATGTTGCAAGAGAAATAATCAAGAAAGAAAATGTTGAGAAGGGTGGCGATAAAGAATGAATCAAATTGAACAGACAATTAGTAATATTGAAGTAGCAGAGATGGTGGGAAAAGAGCATAAGGAACTGCTTAGAGATATCCGCAGATATTGTGAACAATTAGGAGAGAGCAAGATTGCGCTCACCGATTTCTTTACAGAATCTGTGTACAGGACAACACAGAACAAAACAATGCCATGCTACAACGTCACCAAGAAAGGCTGTGAGTTTATCGCACATAAATTGACCGGAGTAAAGGGAGCTGAATTTACAGCGAAGTACATCAATCGTTTCCATGATATGGAAGATACTATCCGACAGGGAATTCCGAACAATCTTTCTCCACAGCTCCAGCTCCTCATTAACATGGAAATGAAACAGAAAGAACATGACCAAAAGTTAGAGGAATTAGACAACAAAGTAGATTCCATCAAAGAAGTAGTTGCCCTTCGCCCGAACGCATGGCGCAAAGAGTCCAGTACTATCATCAATAAGATTGCCCAGAAGTTAGGTGGATATGAACATATCAAGTTGATTAGAGAAGAGTCGTATAGAATCTTAGAGGAGCGTATGCACGTTGCCCTAGGTGTTCGACTCGCCAACAAGAAGAAAACAAATGCCTTAAATGGTATGTGCAAGTCAAAGTTGGACAAGCTGAATCAGTTGGATGTTATTGCTGATGATCCGAAATTAATCGAGGGGTACATAGCCATCATCAAAGAAATGGCAATCAAATACGGTATCTCAGTTGGGGAGGTGGCGTAGTATGTACTTTCCAAGAATAGAGATAATCGATGAAGAACTCGGGATAGGAGCTTGTAATGTTGAAGATATTCCGGAATATTTACAACAAGAGCTGCCGAAAGAACAGATTACAGTCTTATACTGGTATGAAAGAGATTGGATCGTGCTAAATAAGGGAAATCTGCACTATGACTATTATAAAGATTTTTTGACAGATTATTTACAAATGGATGATGAGAAAAGAAAGGCAGTAAATGAATTTGCAAGAACACTTAAAATGACGTTTTTCGATTTTGTAAATCAAGCATTGCGGATTCGGAGAAAACGTTGCAAAGCACAGTTAAGGAAAATAGCATAACGATAATCAGAACATCTATCAGAGTGGTAGGTGTTCTTTTTATAGACAATCAGGAGGTGATCCAAATATCTCCCGGCTCAGGGTTACGAGCATACAAGCATCCGAGAGGGTGCTATTTTTCTACTCTTTTTTACTGGTTGCAGAGAATAAAGAACAACGACAAATCCCACACCGAGAGAGTCGGAATATAAAATCTATGGAGGTAGAAACAAATGGAATGGTTACAGAAAATTATTGCGGGTGCAGAGATTAAGGATGGAGCTTTGGATGTAGAGAGCTTGGTTGGAGCAATCAAGAAAGAGATTCCGAGCCATTTTGTCCCGAAAGAGGATTTCAATGCAAAAGTAAAAGAGCTTGGGGCGGCAAATGATACGATTAAAGATTTAAAAAAGGACAACGCAGATAACGCAGACCTTCAAACACGAATTTCAGAGCATGAAACAACAATTGGAAATCTACAGAAAGAAAATGCCGATTTAAAGAAAACATATGCGCTGAAAACCGCGTTATCAAAAGAGGGCTGCAAGGATCCAGATTACCTGATTTATAAGCAGGGAGGTCTTGAAAAATTTACATTTGACAAGGACGGAAATCCAATAGGGGTGAAAGAGCTTGTTGAGCCAATAAAAGCAGATAATCCGCTGTTGTTCCCGACAGGCGGTAAAGAGTCTCACTATACTCCACAAGGAGGCGGCGGAGCAGTGAAAAACCCATTTTTAGCAGATTCATTTAATCTGACAGAACAGGGGAAAATGCTTCGTGAAAACCCAGAGCAGGCGAGAGCAATGGCGGCAGCCGCAGGAGTAGAATTATAAGAGTAGAAAGGTTAAAAAAAGGTGAAATCATGGCAGGAGTTACATTTTCAGATGTAATTGTACCGGAGTTATTTACTCCGTATGTAATTAAGAAAACAATGGAAAAATCAGCGCTGTTTCAGTCAGGAATTGTGGCAAACAGCACAGAGTTTGACGGATTGGCATCGCAAGCATCCCCGTTAGTGAATATGCCATTTTTTGAGGATTTGACAGGGGAATCAGAGCCGGTAATTGAAGGAGAGGATTTAACAGCAGATGGTATTAAATCTAAGCAGGACGTAGCAGCAATTATCCGTAGAGCTAAGATGTGGAGTGCGACTGATTTGTCAGCAGCACTGGCAGGAAAGGATCCAATGGAAGCAATTGCATCTCTGGTAGCGGGCTTTTGGGCGCGTGATATGCAGAAAGAGTTAGTTGCAATTCTGAAGGGGGTATTCGGGACTATTAAAGGAGTGTCCGAAACAGAATGGACAAGTGATACAACGCTTCTGGCGTCCAATATTATGGATATTTCTGGACAGAGCGGGAATGCGGCAAAATGGAGCGGAGCTGCTTTTATTGATGCGGAACAGTGCTTGGGTGATGCTAAAACATTGCTTACGGGCGTATGTATGCACAGTGCAGTGGAAGCAGCATTAAAGAAACAAAATCTTATCGAAACTGTTCAGCCATCCAACGATGTAGCATTTGGTTTATATCAGGGCAAGCGAGTTATTGTGGATGATGGATGTCCATACACTGGTTCTGGCGCAAATATGGTATTTTCTACATACCTGTTTGGAGAAGGAGCCATTGCGTTAGGTAATGGTTCTCCGGTTGGCTTTGTTCCAACAGAAACAGACCGAGATAAGAAAAAAGGCTCTGGTGTAGATTATCTGATTAACAGAAGAACTTCTATTTTGCATCCGCGTGGAGTCGCATTTACGAATAAAGCGGTGAAGAGTTCCAAAGAAGGACCAACAAGACTGGAACTTGCAGATCCTAAGAACTGGAAGCCGGTATATGAACCGAAACAGATTCGCATTGTGGAATTCAGACATAAAATTTAGGAGAGAGCGGAGTAATCCCGCTCTCTTTTAGGAGGAATGTAATATGTATGAGGAAAAAGTATTTACCAGTTTGATCAAAAGACCGGGGATAGGTGACAGTGTAGAGGTGCTGAAAGATATGGTTCACGATAGTGTAATCGACATGAGAAACTATTTGAATTTTTCTGATTCCGAGCCTCTTCCAGAAGGTGTGCTGCCAGCTGTAAAGGAGCTGGTGCTGATCCGGTTTAATCGAGATGGCGCAGAGGGGATTTCCAGTGAGTCTCAGAGCTCCGGTGGAAGCACAACCTACAGTGACGCGCTTCCAGATCATGTGAGGCGAATTATTCGCAAATATCGTAAATTACCGAGGTGATTAAATGTCTATTAACAGAGATATGAAAAAGTATGTGCTGGAACGCAAAGAAACCACGCGTACTCCGTCTGGTGCTTCGCGTGAAGAATGGAGGCGCGTGAAAGAAATCATGGTAGCAGTGTATGAAAAGAACGATATGCGGGTTGTGTCGTCTGAAAAGTACATGAAATCTACACATTCCGGTCTTACGCACTATAAAGAGATCAAAGCAGATGGATATCGGTTGATTCGCAACGGAACTGTATATGAGATTACAGACTGTAATACGGAAGGACGATTAACAAATCTCTTGTTAAAGGTGGTGGAGTAATGCCGGATAATGAGGAGTTTATTAGGAGCATGGAAAATGCCACGTTAAAAATGGTGATGGATATGTCCCAAAAGATGGATAAAGCGTGTTTAGTTGTGGAATCACAGGCAAAGCAGAACTGCCCAGTTGATATCGGTATATTAAGAGCATCCATTACAAGTGAAACAGAGGTAACAGCAAGCGAAATCGTGGGGCGTGTTGGAACCAATGAAGAATATGGTCCGTATGTCCATAATGGAACCGGGATATATGCAAAAGACGGGAATGGTCGTAAGACTCCGTGGGGCTATACGGTTCGTGCCGGAAAGCATAAAGGCTTTCGCTGGACAAAGGGGCAACGTCCGCAGCCATTTTTAGAAAATGCGAAACTGGAGAAGAAATCAACAGTGGAAAGGATATTGGGTGATTAATATGATGGAAACAGATATCAAACAATACATTGAAGAGAGAATTCCAGAGCTTAAGGAGCGTTTGTTCCCTGTATTAACTACGGACATTTCCAAACTGAGCGTGGTGTATTTGTTTACAGATATCAGCTCTGACCATGTAAAGGAGAGCCAACTGACATTAAATGTCATCTGGTCAGATTATGATGAGTGCATGGGGGTACACCAGAAGCTGAAAGAGATTCTTGCTATGGAATCAGATCAGGCATTTGTAAAGTATCAAGATACCTATTTTCATTCAGAGTTGTCTTCCGGCGGTGGCACACTTTTTAATGATGATCTGCAAATGTGGGAAATAAGCAAATATTATATTTTAAATTGGAGGTAATATAAATGCCAGGAACAGAAAAACATGATAAAAATGAAATTTTATTAGGCGCAGGCGAAGTCTATATGTATGAGTTTGATGGAACAGAGATTCCAGAGGATTCTGTGATTGAGACAGAGGATCACAACGTAGGACATTGTCAGGGTGGGTTTACGATTGATTACAAACCGACAAAGTATGATGTTGTAAATCAGTATGACAAGGTTGTGAAATCTTTCATTACGAAAGAAGAAATCACAGCGAAGACAGGAATTTTGTCTTGGGCGCTTGATAAATTGAAAATGTTGTCTACTGGTGAATATGTGGTAGATAAGGTGAAGAAAATTCGTACTCTGTTATTTACGGGTAAAGGAAAATCTATTTCCACCGTGCTCTTTCGGTTTGTGCACGAAAAAGAGAATGGGAAGAAGATCCGGTTCACTATGATTGGGCAGGGTGGAAGTGGTTTTGCTCTTGAGTTTGCTTCCAAAGAGCTGACAATCAATGCGGAGATTTCTGCAATTCAGAAACTGGATGGATTCCTTGCGAAGTTCGAGGAAGAGCTGACAGACGAAGAGGCAGCGGCGATTACTGAATAGGAAGGAGATTATGAAATGTTAGACTTAGATCAATATATGAATCATTCTATGGAAATGAAAGTTTTCGGAAAGAAGCTTGAGGTTTTGGAGCCGAGTTTTGAAATGCTGATGAAAGTAGACGAGCTGGAAAAAGACCTGACGAGTGAGAACTTACACGAAAGGCGGTTAAAGACCGCTGAGCTCTTTTTGAACCATAATAAGCAGGGAGTGAAGATTTCTCAGAACGATATTAAAAAGCTTCCGTTTGAAGCGGTTTCCCGTTTGATCGCAGAAGTAAGCGCCATGAGATATGAAGCCGACCAGAACCCAAACTCAGGATCCCAATCCCAGGCGGAGAAGTAGGACGAGCAATTGTTGAGAAATATTTTCCGATGGAAGATTGGGAAAGGGCATATAATCTAAATACAGCGATTATTAAGAGAATAAGTGAGTATGCAAGGCTTAGTTTCAAAGAGGTCATGCAGCTCCCTTATTCTTATTTTTTGCTGTTAAACCGTGAAAGCTGGATTGACAGCTACAATTCTTCCGTGGAAGGAAGAAAAATATTAAAAGAATTATGGACGTTGCAACAGACCGGAGCAGATCTGGAAGCAGTGCATGCGTTTCAAAAGAGGAAGGAGGGAGCGTAAATGGCAGGAGGCATTAAATTAGCACCGCTTTTAACAGAAATGAAAGTGGATATTGCAAGCTTTAAAAGTGATATGTCCAAAGCGGCGGCTCTCGGTGTATCAGAGGCTGATAAGATCAGCAAGCAAATGTCAAAAACAGCGAAAGTTGGAGAAACATTATCTAGAACAGGTGCCGCATTGACCAAAGGGCTTACTGTCCCTCTTGCGGGTGCTGCTATTGCAACAACTAAGATGGCGGTGGACTTTGAAAGTAGTTTCGCAAAGGTGAGTACACTACTGGATGATACGGTCGTAGATTTCGATAATTATAAAGATTCCCTGATTGCAGGATCTAACGAAACGAAAGTTGCGGTTGATGAATATTCGGAAGCGGTATATCAGGCGATCTCTGCCGGTGTTGATCAGACAAAGGCGGTAAGCTTTACTACAGATGCTATGAAACTGGCGAAAGGCGGTTTTACTTCTGGGGCTTCAGCAGTGGATATTATGACCACTGCTATTAACGGATACAATTTGAAAGCAGAGGATGCAACAAAGATATCCGATATGCTGATCACGACTCAGAACCTTGGTAAAACTACGGTTGATGAGCTCAGCCAGAGCATGGGTAAGGTTATCCCGATTGCAAACTCTGTGAATTTTGGAATGGATGAGTTGTCAGCATCCTATGCACAGCTTACCAAAAACGGTATTGCGACCGCGGAATCCGGAACTTATCTGAAACAGATGTTATCTGAGCTTGGAAAAACCGGAAGTGATGCAGACAAAGCACTCAGGGAAATGACCGGCAAAGGTTTTGCTGATCTTAAGAAAGAGGGTGTTGCCACAGCAGACATCCTGAATATGATGAGTCGGTACGCTGAGCAGAACGATATGACTCTGAAAGATATGTTTGGCTCTGTAGAAGCTGGTTCAGCAGCGTTGGTTTTGGCGAAAGGAAATGGGCAGGAATACAATGAAATGCTGGCGGCTATGAATACCAGTGCAGGAGCAACGCAGGAAGCATTTGAAAAAATGGATGCGACTCCTGCGGAACAGCTGAAAGGTGCATTGAATGAACTTAGAAATTCCGGTGTGAAATTCGGCGCTGCTTTTGTACCGGTCATAACAAAAGTAAGTGATGTACTGTCAGATGCAGCAGACGCTTTCTCCGGGTTATCAGAAGAACAACAGGAGAATGTTGTGAAATGGGGAATGGTTTTAGCCGCAGTTGGTCCGGTTATTCAGGTGGCAGGTGGTGCAATTACCACATATACAAAACTTGCCAGTGTGATAGGTGGTGTTACAAAGGCAACCGGAACAGTAGGAAGCTCTTACGGTCTGATAGGAAGTTTCAGCGGTCTTCTCGGAACTTGTGCTCCGGTGGCAGCAGGAGTAGCGCTTGTTGGTACTGGTCTGTATGCAATCCACGAAAACTCACAGTTGATGAACCGAAGTGTGATCGAGTCTAAAGAAGAGTTGTCTTTGATGGAACAAGCGTTAGCAAAGCTACAGGGGGTAGAAGTAAAGTCACGTGAAGAGTTGGAAGAACTTGGACTTGTGCATAAAGAATTTAGTGATGAGCTCAGCCCGGAATTTCAGAAGGCAGTTGAGAATTCTACTGAGAAGTTGCAGGAGTTTAGTGTATTCTTGCGAGAAATGGGCTTTGATGATGTCATAGATCAGCAGGAGAGTGATGAGTTTACTCAGCGCGTGAACGAGATGTGTGACGAGGCAATCAGTACGGTTCAGAGTAAGAAAGAAGAGTCACAGGCTGCGTTAAAAGAGCTCTTTGTAGCAGACGATCAGGTGATTGATGAGAGTGAGCAGAAAGTGCTTGAAATCTTGTCTACTTCTAGTGATAAACAGGTGGAAGAAATAACAACCTTGCAGGGAGAAATTCTTGCGATTAAACAAAATGCTGTGAACGAAGGACGAGCACTGAACGAGCAAGAGATTGCCGATATTGAGTCAAAAAGTGCACGTATAAGGCAAATCGAACTGGAAGCTCTAGGAGGTACTCAGGAAGAAATCGAGTATGCAAAAAATGAGTTTAATGCAAGGATTGAAACAATGGATGCGGAGTCTGCTTCAAAGCTATTGCAGGAAAAGGCTAAGATTAGGGAAGATGAAATTGTGCAAATCAAGGCGGCTTACGATACTCAAATTGATTTACTGAAAAGCAAGGCTGAAGAGTGCACAGGAGCAGAAAAGGAAGAATTAGAAAAACAGATACAGAATCTTGAAGAAGATAAACAAAAAAAGATAGATTCACAGAATGATCTATGGGATGAGTATCTTAACATCGTGAAAGAAAAGAACCCGGAAATCTTAGATGTGATCAACAAATATAATGGCGAGATCCTTACGCAGGAAGATGTTCAGAGTCAGAAGTTTTTAGAACAATTACAAGGTCGTTATGATGGACTCGATACCATTACAGAGAGCGGATGTTATCGGATGTACAACAAAGTTACTGGTACTATGAGTGATGTCGCTGTAAGCATAGATGAAAGTACTGGAGAAATAATAGGAATATACGATGCCACTAATAATGAAGTGGCTGGGTATACAACAGATATGGCAGAAGCAACAAAGAAAATGGCAGATAGTGAAGAAGGGTCTTATGAACAAATTATAAGTGCTCAGATGAGATTTGATGAGGAATCTGGAAATATAGTACTCGCAAATGGAGAAGTAGTGGGCTCAATGGATGAGGTTACTAAGGCAACTGATGGCACCCGTACCGGTATCGTAAAAATCAATGGTACACCTTATAACATTAAGGTCAATAAAGACGGTACGATATCTGCTCTCAATGCGGTGAATACTGCTGCAGATAATGCGGCAAGAGCCAGAAAGATTACTTTTTCAGTAGGAGTTAATATTGGCTCTTCAGTCAATTCCGCTTTGCAAAACGTAAAAGCAGGATTAGCCGGCTCTTATTTTAACGGTCTTGATAATGTTCCTTATGATGGGTTCCGAGCGGTACTCCATAAGGGAGAGAGAGTCTTAACTGCAGAGGAAAACAAAAGCTATTCTTCCGGAAGAGATCTGACGGATTATAGTGCTATCAAAAAAATTGTCAGAAGCGAACTAAGTAACATTGTAATCGAATTAAACGACAGGGAAATGGGGCGTGCATATTCACGATATGCTGCTGAGAGGGGGTAAAATGTGGAATTATATTATTTAAACAGCGAAGGGGAAAAATTGGATTTCACAAAGCCTCCGTATGTTCCCAGAGACATATCAGAGTTGTTGGATTATGAATGGGGCTATGAGTCAGAAGGCGATGGTATAACTGGTTTCACGAAAGAAATGGCAGAGTTATCCATTGTCCTTAATGTGTTTGCCGATGACGAAGAGACTTACCTAAAAGCATGTGATCGGCTTTTTACTATAACAGAGAAGGATGTTATTAAAAATGCAAAAGGGCGGCTCTATTATAATGGTCAGTATGTATTGTGTAACTTGATAGGAAGTACGAAAAAAGACTGGTGTATGGGTGTTAGTTTCCATCTGTGCCATATGCGCTTGATTACAGACCGCCCGGTTTGGATAAAAGAAAAAGAATATATTTTCAAATATAGCAATATTACATCTACGAATAATAAGAACTACCCACTAAAATATCCATATCGATACGCGAATGGAATGAAAATCGTAAATGTGCAGAATGATGCAATTGATTCTGCACATTTTATGTTACGTTTTTACGGTCCGGCAGTTAATCCAATGATCACGATTGCCGGAAATCCATATACGGTACATGCGGTAGTTGAAGCAGGAGAATACATAGAAATCAACAGCCTGAAAAAAACCGTCATTAAAAAGATGATCACAGGAACAGAAGTTAACCTATTCCATTACAAGGGGAAAAATCTGTTTAGGAAAATATTACCCGGACAACATGTAGTGCAATGTGGGAACTTTGATTTCGATTTGACTCTTTTTGAGGAAAGGAGCGAACCGAGATGGCAATCATCGGAATAGAAGCAGGACTTGAAAAAGAGTCTACAAACTTGGAACATATGGAAGGCAGCGCATATAAGGGACACCTAACCGCAAAAGAAGAGCCGATAAAAACGGATGCGCCTGTATCACACAAGACGCTGACAGTGCGCGTACAGGACGATGCAGGAAACACTACAGAAGAACGGCGGGACGTGGAGGTGCACAACGATACGGTATTCCCAATGCTTCCGATCATAACCGATAAACACAGAGAAGACATCGGCTATGCGGATGGAATCCAGTTAGATCTGGAGGTCGGGGATACGAACGATTTTGAGTTGAAAACAGATATCAGAAGTGAAATTGATTATGGAGCGATTCTTTACATACCCGGAACGGAGTATGGAGGGCTGCTTGAAGACAGGGAGGTATCCACGAAAAAACAGGAAATCACATGGACTGGATGCACTTTCCGCGGGCTGTTGACGCAGAAAATCGTTGAACCACCGAGAGGGGAAGATTATTTAGTCTTAAATGGAGAAATCAATACAGTATTAAAAGGGTTGATAGGGGAACAGTTTGGAAACCTCTTTACAGTGGAGGAAGCCAATACCGGAATCACTCTGAAAAACTGGAAGGTGGATAGATATGCTAAACTCTACGATGCGATAATGAAGATTCTGGAAGCACACAATCTAAGGTTACAGATACAAGCAGAAAAGCCAGAGGGGAACGAATATGTAACCGTACATCTAAAGGCAGTGCCGGTAATGGATTACTCGGATTACATAACTTATAGCCAGGATTACAACATAGACTTTACGATACGAGATTACAGGCGAGGGATCAACCATCTTATTTGTGCAGGAAAAGGGCAGAATGAAGAACGTATAGTAGTCCATTTATACGTACAGAAAGATGGCAGCATTGGAAAGAGTAAGTATTACCAAGGATTGGATGAGCGTACAGCGTTATATGATTTTTCATCCGCAGATTTGGAAAAACTGGAAGAAGACGGTGTGAAACGTCTGAAAGAACTGATGAACTACAAGGAAGTAAACGTAGAAGTGAAAGACGCAGATTTGGAACTGGGCGACATTATCGGGGGATACGAACAAATAACAGGAACAGAAGTAAAAAAGCCTATTGTAAGAAAAATCTTAAAAATCGAAGATGGCGAGGCGAAAATTGAATACAAAGTGAAAGGAGATGATTAAATGTCGTTAAAGGCATTAACAGCAAATACCGCACCGGAAGAAAATGCCCACTTATTGGCAGAAGATGACGCGGCAATATTTCAAAGTATGTTCGGAGAAGATGGAGTGCTTGAAATCGGACAACGAATGAAAGCTACGGTAATAAGCAACAACAAAGTGAGGGTGGCAGATGGAATGGTATGTATCGGAGGACATATTGCCAGAACGGTTTATGGAGATTACACCGATCTGACGATCGAAAATGGAGAGTCAGGAAAAAATCGAAACGATCTGATTATTGGGACATTCTCCACAACCGGAGCTGGCGGCATTGACACTATGCAGCTTACAGTGAAGAAGGGGGCGGCAGGAACTGCAGCTACAGATCCTGCACTCACTCAGGGCAATTTGTATACAGGGAGCAAGCTTCGGGAGGTTCCGTTATGGCGAGTGAAGATTGAAGGGCTTAGTATCACAAAGGTGGAACAGTTATTCGAAATCGTACCGAGCATCCCGAAGCTCAAAAAAGAACTTGAATCACTAAATGGCAAAATACATGACAAAAAAGTTCTTTGGGCAGGCCCCGGAATATTTTTGAACAAAAGTCAAAGCATCCCACTGAGTGAAAGTCTAACTAACCAAAAACGTGGAATTGTTTTAATCCTTAGTCGTTACGAAAATGGGGTGGCGCAAAACTATGGATACAGACCATATTTTGTTCCAAAAGAATGTCTTGATTTCGGAGTAGATAAACCTGGGTTTGATATTCCACTTATTAAATATTCGAATAATTCGAACGTTGTAGGCTCGAAATATATTTATGTATCAGACAACAAAATTGAAGGATCTGAGTCAAATGGTACATCACCAAATAGTGGGTGGGTATTCCGGTATGCAATTGGAGTGTAGATTAGATTGGAATGATACAAATTACACTTTCTCCAACATTGCAATTACTTGGACTGTTGTTTTTAATAATAATTCCAAAAGCGGTATTAGTATCGTAAGTAGTTAATAATGTCATCTGTGAGTATTCTCCTGCATTTTTCTGGATTCCAATTTCACGGTATGCAGTATAATCGCTTTCAGCTTGCTGCCTTCTGTTAATCTTTAGTGAGACGTTCGGGGAAGTGGTTTCTATATTTATTCTAGACATTATAAGGTACCGCCCTGGTTTCTTGATGTAAATAGCGGCGCTACCTTTTGTGGCTGAAGCAAAGTCCACTGCGCTTGTAAGTGATTCTGCCAACAAGTATGTATCTTTACTTCCCGGAAGTGTCCTACTTTGCAACGCCACCCAAGCGTAATTATTAGGATTTTTCAAATCTTCCAATTTGCCATTTAGTAAGTAAAAATGTAACTCGTCAACCAAGAGCCGATACAGGCTCTTATTTTAGTGCGACATCGCACAGAAAGGAGGGAAAAGATGGCAATCAAAACATCCACATTTTCCATAAACGGAAGCACATATACACTGGATAAGGTCTCTGGAACAAACAAGCTGAAAAAGCAGATACAGATGCCTACCAAAAGTAGTTTCAGTCAGCCGGATCATGCGTATGCGGCTTTATTAAAAATAATCGACGAAGCCGGAAATGTAACTTCCGTAGATAAAACACATCCTGTATACGGGGAACTGATGAAGATTCGAGTGAAAGAAAGAGTAGCGCCTACCATAAGCGTTGCAAAGCCATCCGCAGGAGCATATATCACAAGTCATTCTGTTCCAATAGAATTTACGGTGACAGATAACGATAGCGGCGTGAATCCGGATACGGTAAAAATGAATATCAACGGATCGAGAGCCACTCCAACAAGGACAGCGGTGACAGGAGGATATAAATATACATACACAGCTACATTGGATGATGGAGAACACAATATCGTGATTAACGCGCAGGACAATGATGGAAACGTGGCAGCACAGAAAAAAGTAACCTTCAAAGTTGATACGGTTCCGCCGGAACTTTCTGTATCGAATCCTCCAGAAGTTTTGGTGACAAATAAAAATCAGCTTTCGATAGCGGGAGAAACAAATGATGCCACAAGCGCACCGTGCAATATCACTGTAAAGCTAAATGGAACAGACCAAGGGGCGGTCACTGTTTCGGCAGACGGTACTTTCAGCAAGACAGTAACACTTGCAAAAGGAGCAAATACAATTGTAGTTAGATCGACGGACAGCGCAGGAAAATATACGGAAATCACGCGAACAGTAACTTATGACTCCGATGCCCCAGTCATATTATCTATTGAGGTAACACCAAATCCGGTATACGCAGGCGAGGAAATTACCGTAACCGTAGAGGCTACAGATTAGGAGGTTTCCTGTGATTTATATAGACCGCATTGAAATAAATCCGATTATTCCCAATACTGGCGAAGAAGCAGAAATAACCGTGATCTACCATGAAGAATACGAGGGAGCAAAACGATATCCAAATAAATACCCGTATCGATATGGAGAAAAGAAAGGAGATTAAAACTTATGAAAGAATTAATTTTTAACGACGCAAGGAGTCTGGAAGTGCAGTCCGTATCTGTAGCAGGAGAAGGTGTCATGCACATAAGGGCGATTCTTGTCACATCAGAGATATTAAAAGCGCATTTTATGGACAAATTTGCGACAAGCCGAATGACACTATACGAGAACCATACGGAAAAAGAAACCTACGAGAATTACGACAAGCTTTCATATCTTAAAGAAGAAGCCGGGGGAATTTGGGAAGTGGAAATGATCCAAAGCGAAAAGTCTGTAGAAGAAAGACTTAGCAAAGTCGAAGAGTCTCAAAAAGAACAAAACGAAGGTCTGAAAGAGGCTAAAAAGGAAATTGAGGAACTGAAAGAAACGGGAGGGGTACCAGAAGCATACGCTTCTGTATTTGCAATGGCAAAAATAAACGCTGAGGAGATCACAGATGATAATCAGGCTCTGAAGGTCGCAGATCTTTACGATGTATGGAGCGGAGAGTCTGTTGAGTATAAGACTGGGAAGTATCTTACATACAAAGATATCTTGTATAAGGTACTCCAAAACCATACATCACAGCCAGACTGGACACCGGACACCGCTTCCAGTCTGTATACTAAAGTGCTTACGGACCCATCCGGAGCAGTGCTTCCATGGGAGCAGCCACAGAGCACCAACGGATACAAAAAGGGGGACCGTGTAATGCACAATGGTAAGACGTGGGAATCTCTTGTAGATAGCAACGTCTGGGAACCGGGAGCGGTTGGATCGGAAAGTTTGTGGAAAGAAGTAAAAGAGGAGTAAAAGAGGGGTAAAAGAGGAGTAGAAGTACATGCAAGAAATCATTATGGATGTTCTATCAGTAGCTATGCCTACAGTACTGGGCTATATTGTGTGGATACTCAAGACGCAGAAGAAAGACCGAGACGCAAACAGCAAAGGGACAATGTTATTATTACGAGTTCAACTCATAGAATACCACGAGAAGTGGACGGAAAGAGGGTACATCACCAAACACGGTCTGGAAAATTTCTTAGAGATGTATAAAGCATATCATGAGCTTGGAGGAAATGGCATGGTGACAAAGTTATTAGAAGAAATTAAGAAATTACCAATTAAAGATTAAAGGAGAAGAAATTATGAGTATGGAATTATTAATGC
>PPYE01107849.1_pt1 | contig 14711 bp, 7 predicted proteins | sample 1559881 | NCBI WGS metagenome assembly PPYE01 (sample SAMN08240022, study PRJNA423297) | Human gut metagenome, whole genome shotgun sequencing project.
CACTCATATCGACTTTTACAGTAAAGGAGGAGCGTATAAAGTAGATTCGTTTGTGATCTACAAGTTGAAGAAATAAGCTCATTCTCCTAACTCCATGCGCTCTTTCCCTGTTTCTTTAGAGTAAAAACTTCTTTCCCTATAGACTAATACTTCTTTCCTTATGGAAGAGTACGTCTGTCCTAGTGGAAGAGTTCTATTAAAGTGCGGAGACACTTTCTTCAAAGCCACGGTTCTGTTGGTTCGTCACGGCCGTGACGAGATCCTCCCACGGCCGTGGTGAGAACTCTTCACAGCCGTGGGAAGAAGCTACCACGGCCGTGGTAACCCAACAATACCGTAGCTTTAAAGTAACAAGGAACGGGAGATACACCAACTATATAAAGGACTGATGCATACATTGCCGTAGGATTATGTGCTCCGCCCTATGGAAACAGAATTCATCATATAAAAGATAAAATAATGGAAAATAGTAAAAACTCTTCCCTCTCCAAACTAATCCCGGTGATGCTTTGCTTCTTCGCCATGGGATTCGTTGACCTGGTAGGCATTGCCTCCAATTACGTAAAGGCAGACCTTGGGCTGTCGGACTCACAGGCGAATATCTTTCCGTCACTGGTATTCTTCTGGTTCCTGATTTTCTCCGTACCCACCGGCATGCTGATGAGCCGCATTGGTCAGAAGAAAACCGTATTGCTTAGTTTGATTGTGACTTTCGCTTCTCTGTTGCTACCCGCCGTTACTTTCCAATATCGTGCGTGGCGACCGCTTGGCGAGTAGCCTGACTTTCGGCCAGTTTGTGAAAGCCATTGCTTCTTTCCTGGCACCTTATATCGCCATGTGGGGAGCGACACAGGCCATTCCGACTTTCGATTTAGGCTGGCGCATCCTGTTCCCTATTTATATGATTGTGGCCGTCATCGCTATTCTTCTGCTCAATGTCACACAGATTGAAGAGGAGAAAGAAGATGGCAAACCGTCTACTTTCGGACAATGCATCGCCCTGCTTGGTAAACCGTTTATCCTGCTTTGTTTTATTGGTATCATGTGTCATGTCGGCATTGACGTAGGTACGAACACTACCGCCCCGAAGATTCTGATGGAGCGCATCGGTATGGGATTGGATGATGCTGCTTTTGCAACCAGTCTTTATTTTATTTTCCGTACGGCGGGCTGTTTTCTGGGTTCTTTCATCTTGCGTAAGATGTCTCCGAAATCTTTCTTCGGCATTAGTGTGGTGCTGATGTTGATTGCCATGATCGGTTTGTTTATCTTCCATGAAAAGGCAATTATCTATGCCTGCATCGCCTTAATTGGTTTCGGTAACTCCAATGTGTTTTCCGTTATCTTCTCGCAGGCATTGCTTTATCTGCCGGGTAAGAAAAACGAAGTTTCCGGCTTGATGATTATGGGACTTTTCGGCGGGACGGTGTTTCCGTTGGCAATGGGAGTAGCTTCGGATACTTCCATGGGACAGAATGGTGCTATCGCCGTAATGACGGTGGGCGTGCTTTATCTCTTGTATTATACGTTCCGTATCAGAAAATAATTTTATAACTTTGGAAACAATAAAACCCGTATATCATGAATAATATAATTGTAGGAATGGGCGAAGCACTTTGGGATGTGTTGCCCGAAGGAAAGAAAATCGGTGGTGCTCCGGCAAACTTTGCCTATCATGTATCACAGTTTGGTTTTGACAGTCGTGTAGTGAGTGCCGTAGGCAGGGATGAACTGGGAGAAGAAATTCTGAAAGTATTCAACGAGAAGAAGTTGAAGATGCAGATTGAACAGGTTGATTATCCTACCGGTACGGTGCAGGTGACGCTCGATGACGAGGGCGTGCCTTGTTACGAAATCAAAGAGGGCGTGGCGTGGGACAACATTCCCTTTACGGATGAGCTGAAACGTCTGGCCTTGAGCACACGTGCTGTTTGCTTCGGTTCGCTGGCTCAACGTAATGAAGTGAGCCGTGCCACTATCAATCGCTTTCTGGATACGATGCCCGATATAGACGGACAGCTCAAGATATTTGATATCAATCTCCGCCAGGATTTCTACTCTAAAGAGGTACTGCGCGAATCGTTCCACCGTTGCAACGTCCTGAAGATAAACGACGAAGAGCTGGTGACTATCAGCCGTATGTTTGGTTATCCCGGCATTGATTTGCAGGATAAATGCTGGATTCTGTTGGCAAAATACAACCTGAAGATGTTGATTCTCACTTGCGGCATCAATGGCAGCTATGTGTTCACACCGGGCGTTGTCTCTTTCCAGGAGACGCCCAAAGTACCGGTTGCCGACACAGTGGGCGCAGGCGATTCTTTTACAGCTGCTTTCTGTGCCTCCATTCTCAATGGAAAACCGGTGCCCGAAGCGCATAAACTGGCTGTTGAGGTTTCTGCTTATGTCTGCACACAGAGAGGTGCGATGCCCGAACTTCCGCAGGTTTTGAAAGATAGACTGATGTAATTCTTTTATTGATAGTAAGCATAGAGGTATATTTCATTTCGTGGGGTGTACCTCTTGTTTTTGTACGTACGAAACGTACAGGCATAAAAAAAGGAGCAACGCCTTGCTCCAACCTTTGTTAACCTTAAATCTAATACTATGAAAAACACATTGCAAAGCACAGTTTTATTTTCTATTTTTGTTCTCAATCAATCTATCGAATACTATGAACACAATGCTATGCCAGCTAAAGAGCCTGTTGTTATTGGGAGTCCTGCTTTTTGCCAATGGAGCATTCGGACAACCGATGATCTGGGATGATACCTCTCCCGAAACGATCGTTTTCGAACTGACTAACAAAGAGGCTTTGAAACTTCTCAAAGGCAAACTCCGACAGAAACAATGGGATAAAATACAGCAGACTCCTTTTGCCCGTTTCACGGATACTTGGAGCAATCCTCCGGTCAAAGGGCATTTTCTGCTGGCTGATGTAGAGCGGAACGAAGTTCATTACCGTTATGCTCCGGTGATTCCTTTTCATGTTTTCCTTTTCAAGGAGTATGGTGTACTCACCTTGCAGGTGGTTGATGCCGGGGGAACTATCAGGAAAGATGCCGAAGTGCGGGTAGGCAGCAAGGCTGTTTATTACGATGAAGACAGTCAGACGTATACTGACGATAACTGGTCGCAGAAAGAACAGCATATCCTGACGGTTGAAGTGGATAAGTTTCGTGCGGTATTCGATTTGAGGAAACACCTTGTACCACCCTGGTATAAAAATGATTATGGGCGGCAAGATGCACCGGAGTTTTATAGTTACCTGATTACTGATAAGAATAAATACAGACCGGGCGAAACTGTCCGTTTCAAGTCTTATGCTCTCTCCGAACATAAACGTCCTCTGAAACAGGAACTTTCATTGTGGATGCGTGTCGGTTCTTCCTTGCGTGACTATAAGAAGATAATGTCCGTCGTCCCTTACCATCCGGGAGGCTTCGCCGGAGAATTCCTGTTGGCGGATTCATTGAACCTGAAGCTCGATCAGAGATATACTGTACAGCTTCGTGATAAGCGGGGACGCATCGTAGCCTCCACCAATTTCAAATATGAAGACTACGAACTGAACGGAAACAAGTTGTTGGTGAAGCTGGCTTCGAATGTGCAATATGCATCGCAGAGTAACCGCATGGTTATCAGTGCAACGGATGCCAACGGACTTCCTTTGCGGGAGGTGAATGTAGAAGTGACTGTCGGCAGACAGCAGGTACTGAAGTCGTATGCGCAGATACTTTCTTTGCCCGATACACTGATGTCCGTGCAGGCGGAACTGGATGCTTCCGGGAAAGCTTCGGTAGATATTCCTGCTCGGATATTCGGAGCTTCCGATTGCTTCTATACGGTGAATGTAGTTTTGCTTACGGCAGACAATAACCGTTTGGAGCAGCAGAGCAAAGCGACTTTCTACTATTCGTGCTATGATATGCAGTGCACTACGCAGGCGGATACTATTTGCTTTTCATTCTTCGACCTGGGAGTGGAGTGTCCTGTGGCGGCCGAACTGACCTATGGTGAAAAGAAAGAAGTGAAGAAAGTGCGTTTGCCCTATCGCGAACCGTTCAATCAGGCGGTGACGGACTATCGTTTCAAAATACCGGAAACAGGATATGAAACGACGATTGCTTCCGCCGCACTTGACTCCAAACTGGAACTGAATGGCGGCATAGAAAAAGATTCGTTCTGTGTCTCCCTTTCCAATCCTTTGCAGCTGGAACTTTCCTGGTATGTGTATCAAGGCAACCGCCTGTTGCAGAAAGGTTCGGGAAAAGAGATGGAACACAAATCCGGAGAGATCGATCCCTCTTCCGTCTATTACGTAGAAGTATTTTATTTCATGGGGGATAAGGAATGTATGTTGAAACGCTCGTACACTTCACCTTCCGAACGGCTGGTGATTGAATCTGATTTGCCGGAACGAGTGTATCCCGGTCAGAAAGTGAAAACAAAATTGAACGTGACCAATATACAAGGGCGTCCGGTATCCAACGTCGATCTGACAGCTTTTGCGGTCAACACGCAGCTGGATTATCACGTACCCGATTTACCCTATTACGGGAGTGCACCCCGTCCGCGCGAGCAACGTGCTTCCTACTCAATGAAGCAAAAAGAGTATCTACATACCGGCACATTGGATTATCAGCATTGGAACCAGTTGCTTCATTTGGATAAGTTGCCTTATTATCAGTTTGCTTATCCTTCGGGAAATCTGTTCCGTCAGACGGTTGATACACCGGATGGAACCACCCAGTTTGCTCCTTATGTGATGCTGAACGGGCGGGCGGTGAATATCTATGTGATTGAGCAGAACGATGTTCCCTGCTATTTTTCGTGGACGGAACAGCCTAAGCAGTATTCTTTTCCTGTATTGCATCCGTCGGGAAAGCAGAAGATAATGTTGCGAATGCACGACAGGGCTTTCATCATTGATTCTCTGGCTTTCGACCGGGGCAAGAAAACGATTTTAAGTTTCGATATGAATCAGTTGCCGCAAGGAGTGGAAGTAGTCTGGTTGCGGCAGAGGAAAGGGAAATATGATGAGTATAAGTTTACTTCGGAAGAGAAGAAGCGTTATGAACGGTATCTTTGCCGTCTTCCGGTGATGGATGGGGCGGTATATACTTCGCTCGAACATAATGGAAAGCTGTTTCCGGTTTCACTCATGGAGCTGTCGCGCTACAAGAAAAAGATATTGGCAGGTCCTGTGGAGCCGGGACCTTGGAAATATATGAATGGTGTGTTGTATCGGCATGAGGGAGGTTTCTCTTATGAATTCGAGGGCAATGTGGTTTATAAATATAAGGATGAGGAACTGTGCCCGGCTTATCTGAATTTTTCGTCTGTGGCAAAGATTCCGACTTTGAATGATTACCATTTATCACCGGAAAGATTCCGTAGTCTGGTGGCCGAACTTCGCAAGGGAAAGAGTTGGCATCCCACCCGGATTTATTTCTCCCTGCCGGATAAGACGTTGAATTTCCGGCTTCCGGAAGAAAAAGATTCTACCGGAGTGGCTAACTTGCTCTTTAAAGACTGCACTACCGGAGAACTGGTTTATCCGGATACTTTGGTGCAAATGAATAGAATATATTCCAAGTTTCCTGCCGGAACGTATGATGCGATTTTGCTTTATAACAATGGAAAGTATCTGAAACAGGATGCTCTGACGATACAATCATATACCTATCTGGATGTAGATATGGAATCTCTGCCTCTACACGAACGCGATTCGTTGTCAGCAGGGTGGCTCTTGCTGGGAAGAGGAATTGGCAGGATCGGTACAAACTTTCCTGGTCACAGGGAAATGAGGATCAGGCAGTATGTACGCAATTACGGCGGTAAAGTCTCCGGTTATGTAACGGATGCTACCGGAGAGCCTTTAATCGGGTGCAGCGTGGTGGTGAAAGGAACGACGGAGGGAACGATCACCGACATGGACGGATATTTCGAAATGGATTGTGACAGGGGAGGGGATCAGCTTTTGTTTAGTTATGTCGGCTTTAAACAGCAGGAGATGAGAGCAACTCCCGGAGCCAATCTGTTGGTTACTTTGGAAGAAGATAGTCAGGCGCTGGAGGAAGTGGTCGTTGTAGGATACGGCATGCGTTCAAGATCTTCGTTGACGGGGTCTGTTGCCGGATTAATGGTAGGTTCTTCTTCTGCTGCTGCAACCGCACCTTTGGAGAAACTGGAAGAGCAAGATCAGAAAGCGAAAGAAGAAGCGGATAACGAACAGTTGTATAATGAACTGATGCAATTGAATGGCTTACGTAGGAATTTTTCGGATGTGGCTTTCTGGCAGCCTCGTTTGTTTACGGATAAAACCGGAACGGTACAGTTTGAAACAACTTTCCCCGATAATGTGACGAAATGGGAAACTGTCGTTTATGGCATGAACCGTCGTTTGCAGACGGGTACTTTCCGACGTTTCGTCCGCTCTTACAAACCGTTGATGGCGGAGTTGAAAACTCCCCGCTTCTTGGTGGAGGGGGATCAGAGTACGGTGGTCGGGACTATCCGCAATTATCTGGATGGGCAGCACATAGCCGGAAAGACACAGTTCTGCGTCGGAACGGATACGTTGAAACGGCAGGAAGTGAGTTTCATGGAGGGATTTCATGAAACAGTGCCGATGCAGGCAGTTCATGCCGATAGCGTGACCATCAGCTATCTTTTCACTCGCGACGATGGCTATCAGGATGGAGAGGAATATACGATTCCGATACTGGCACAGGGAACTGAATTGGCGGAGGGCACATTGGGTATTCTGTCCGATGCAAAGACGGTTAAAGTGCAATCCGGCGAGGATGAAGAAGTGATGGTGAGTATCACTGACAATCAGTTGGACATCTATAAAGAATCAGTGAATTACTTGACAGGATACAAATATTTGTGCAATGAGCAGCTGGCATCCAAGTTAATCGGTTTGTTGGCTTACCAACAGTATATGCAGAGTAAGGGTGAAAAGGTGAAAGTAGATAAAGCAATTCGACCTATCATCCATCGACTGACGAATCATCAGAACAAACATCAGTTATGGTCGTGGTGGGGGAACTCTGAAAATACTTCTTTCTGGATGTCTGCGCATATTCTGCGGGCTTTGAAGATGGCGCAAGATGCAGGTTATCCTGTGGAGTTGAATCTGAATGGTTTGAAAGTGGAGTATGCTCATACGCGTCCTTATCGAGGAATGAAACTGGAAGATATAGAAATACTTCATGCTCTGCATGAGTGGAAAGTAGAGGCGGATTATTCTTCGGCAGTCAGATTATTGGAACCTTTCGTCCGGCAATTGGAACAGAAAGAAGACTCGTTGGCAAATAGAAACAAGTATTATCGTCCTCTTTCATACTTGAAAGAGAAGCTGCTTCTCTGGGAAATCAAGCAACAGGTGGATTCGGTGAATGTGGGTGATAGCGTACGTCCTTATCTGAAAAAGGATATGCTGGAAGGTGTTTACTGTGACGACGGACGGCGTACTTATTATTGGGAGGGAAATCAGATGATAAATACATTGATAGCCTACCGGATTATTAAAAATGACCCTTCCCTGTGTAAGTTGAAAGAAAATATGCAATTGTATATTTTGCGGACTAAGGAGCGCGGATGGAATACGTATCAGGCTTCTTCGGCTGTGGCAACTGTTCTGACCGATTTGCTGGCAGGTTCCGGAGGGATGTCAGGAACGTCGGTGTCTGTGAGCGGTAAGGATCATCAACGAATTACGGAATTTCCTTATCATGCCCGGCTGACAGCAAGCGACAGTCTGCTTATTTCAAAAACGGGAAAAGAGCCTTTATTGTATAGTGTCTATTCAATGAAGCGTGTGATGAATGCTCGTCAGAGTGATGCTTTCAAGGTGGAGGTGACTTTGGAAAAAGACTCTTTGGTGGCGGGTGTACCTGTTACATTGACAGTTACCTTGCAGGTGAAACAGGAGGGTGCGCAATATGTGATGCTCGAAGTTCCTGTTCCGGCAGGTTGTAGTTATGCCTCAAAACCTGTTAATTTCTCCCGTTCTGAAGTATATCGTGAGTATTTTAAAGAGAAAACTGTTATCTTTAGCGAAAAATTACCGGTAGGTACTTATCAGTTTACGGTTCCTTTGCTTCCACGCTTTACTGGAAAATATACGCTGAACCCTGTGAAAGTGGAACTGATGTATTTCCCGGTGGTGAATGCAAATAATGCGGGGGGAGAAATTTGGATTACAGAAAGAAATACAAAAGATATACGAAAGAAAGGGAATGATTGAAGCGATGAAATATACGAAGTGGATAACAGTCTTGTTTTGTCTTTTGGGCTTGGCGGCCTGTCGGCAGGATGCGCCTCGTTTCCGTATTGGGGTGGCCCAATGTAGCGATGACTCTTGGAGGCACAAGATGAATGATGAGATTCTTCGCGAAGCGATGTTTTATGATGGAGTGTCGGTTGAAATCCGCTCGGCGGCGGATGATAACCGTAAGCAGGCGGAAGATGTTCATTATTTTATAGATAAAGGAGTTGATTTACTGATAATTTCCGCCAATGAAGCGGCTCCCATGACTCCAATTGTGGAGGAGGCCTATCAGAAAGGAATACCTGTCATTCTTGTAGACCGGAAGATACTTTCTGATAAATATACTGCCTATATCGGTGCCGATAATTATGAAATAGGTCGTGCGGTAGGAAATTATATCGCATCAAGTCTGAAAGGGAAAGGGAATGTAGTGGAGCTTACCGGACTGGGTGGTTCCACCCCTGCCATGGAACGCCATCAGGGATTTATGGCTGCTATCAGCAATTATCCGGATATCAAACTGATTGATAAAGCGGATGCTGCCTGGGAACGTGAACCGGCAGAAGTGGAAATGGATAGTATGCTTCGCCGTCATCCGAAGATTGATGCGGTATATGCACATAACGACCGTATCGCTCCGGGAGCCTATCAAGCTGCGAAGAAAGCCGGACGTGAAAAGGTAATGATTTTTGTTGGCATTGATGCCCTGCCCGGCAAAGGAAACGGGCTTGAATTGGTGCTTGACAATGTGCTGGATGCAACTTTTATTTATCCGACTAATGGGGACAAAGTGATGCAACTGGCCATGAATATTCTTGAGAAGAAGTCTTATCCTCGCGAAACGGTCATGAATACTGCCGTTGTAGACCGCACGAACGCGCACGTTATGCAACTTCAGACTACCCATATCTCGGAACTGGATCAGAAGATTGAAACATTGAACGGACGTATCGGTGGGTATCTGTCGCGTGTAGCTACGCAGCAGGTCGTGATGTATGGCGGCTTGGTTATTCTTTTATTAGTAGCGGGATTGTTGTTGGTAGTCTATAAATCCCTCCGTTCCAAGAATCGCCTGAATAAAGAGTTGTCCGAACAGAAGAAACAAGTAGAGCAACAGCGCGATAAACTCGAAGAGCAACGGGATCAGCTTATCCAGCTTTCTCATCAACTGGAAGAAGCGACTCATGCCAAGCTGGTTTTCTTCACAAATATATCTCACGATTTTCGTACTCCACTGACATTAGTTGCCGACCCGGTAGAGCATTTACTGGCTGATTCGTCTTTGAGTGAAGATCAGCGCCGAATGTTATTGTTAGTTCAGCGAAACGTGAATATCCTTTTGCGTCTTGTCAATCAGATTCTGGATTTTCGTAAATACGAGAATGGAAAAATGGAATATACTCCTATTTCGTTAGACATTCTTTCTTCTTTTGAAGGATGGAACGAATCTTTCATGGCAGTAGCCCGGAAGAAGCATATTCATTTCTCATTCGATTATATGCCGGATACGGATTACCGCACATTGGCAGATGTAGAAAAGTTGGAACGCATCTATTTCAACCTCCTTTCCAACGCTTTCAAATTTACTCCGGAAAACGGAAAAGTAACTGTACGCTTGTCTTCCCTGACTAAAGACGATCATTGCTGGATTCGCTTTACCGTTGCCAATACCGGTTCAATGATTTCTGCGGAGCATATCCGGAATATTTTCGACCGTTTCTATAAGATAGATATGCACCATGCCGGTTCGGGTATTGGACTGGCATTGGTAAAGGCTTTTGTGGAATTGCATAAAGGTACCATCACGGTGGAAAGTGATGAAAAGCAAGGAACTATCTTTACCGTTGATTTGCCTGTGCAGACTTGCGAGACTGTTGTTTCTGAAAACTCTCCGGCATTCTCTGTGTCTGCTACTTCTGTAACCTCCACCGATGCTACAACCTCTGCCGTTGCTGGGGTTCCGGCAACTCCTGCAACTTCCGGTTATTCCGGTTCTTCGAGCTTGAATGATGCTTTAACTTACGAAGAAGAGGAATTGGAAAAAAGTTACGACTCTTCCAAACCTTGCGTTCTGATTATTGATGATAACGCTGATATTCGCTTATATGTGCATGGATTGCTTCATACTGATTATACTGTTATAGAAGCTGCAGACGGCTCGGAAGGTATTCGTAAAGCTATGAAATATGTCCCGGACTTGATTATCTCCGATGTAATGATGCCCGGAATGGATGGAATTGAATGTTGTCGTCGCTTGAAAAGCGAATTACAAACCTGTCATATTCCTGTTATCCTATTGACAGCTTGTTCTTTGGATGAACAACGAATTCAAGGGTATGATGGTGGTGCAGATTCTTATATCTCCAAGCCTTTCAGTTCGCAATTACTATTGGCACGCGTTCGTAATCTGATAGATTCACACCGCCGCCTGAAACAGTTTTTTGGTGACGGACAAACGTTGGCGAAAGAGGATGTCTGTGATATGGATAAAGACTTTGTGGAAAAATTCAAAGCTTTGATTGAGGCAAAGATGGGAGATTCAAATTTGAATGTGGAAGACTTGGGTAAAGATATGGGATTAAGCCGTGTGCAACTCTATCGCAAAATCAAATCCCTAACTAATTATTCCCCGAATGAACTGCTTCGTATAGCTCGTTTGAAGAAAGCTGCTTCCCTGCTTGCTTCGTCGGATATGACAGTGGCAGAGATAGGTTATGAAGTTGGTTTTAGTTCTCCTTCTTATTTTACTAAATGTTATAGAGAACAGTTTGGAGAGAGTCCGACAGATTTGTTGAAGAGGAAAGGATAGGATAGAATCTGCAAAATTTGGTGGTGAGCATTTATCTGTTTATACTTCTAGAATTCATATGATAAAAATAAGAGGTAAGGAAATCTATTGACATACCTTACCTCTTATTTAATTCAGTATATGATTTACTGTATATTTATTAATTCATAATCAACTTATTCGTTTTTGGCTTATTCCACCATCTTTGGTTCTCTTGACCTCCCGATGTTACCCATTGTTCAAAGTCTGGATATGCTTCCAAGAAGTTTACTTCTTCTCTGGCATGATGTAAAGATGCAGGTACTTTTAATCCCCATATAAAGTTGTCTTCATTTACATAACTTTCGTTGCTGTTATAATAAACCGGGCTATAACCTTTTAAGTGGATTTCTTGTCCTTTATTAGTTTTTGCAATATAAAAGTCCATTTTACTGTCTTGTAGGCTTTTAACGTTAACAGGTGAGTTGAACACCAAGTAAATGGCCATCATTTTTTTAGGCTTTGTTTTTTCATTTACCTCCGTATTATAATACTTGTATCCGTTAGGAATGGCCGGTTTCTTTAGTGAAATAATCAATTCCCCTTTTGGGCCTTTTAGGATTTTGATATTTTCAGCCTCTTCAGGATTGTTACGCTCAAGATACATTTGAGTTTCTTCTAAATCAAGTTCATTATATTGTACTTCTGCCAAGCGGATATAAGGATTGTAGTCATATATACCTCCTATAGCTCTGATTTGGAATCCTATCATTAAGTATTCTGCATAACATTGATTGTGACTCCAATAAAAACCGTCAATTTGGAAATTATACCATGCAACAAAATCATTAAAATCATAATCGCCTAAAGCTGGATACATATCTTCGAACATAATAGTTCCGTTGCCATATCCCGGATAATTGAAGATGTTGTTCGTTTCAACTTCTTTATTAGCTCTTGTGGTAACTCTGGATAATGCCGTAGCGTTAGCAGGTACTACTATAGAAATAGTACCATTACTTTCAACAGGAACAGTTTGTATTTCAGAGCCATTACCATATTTTACATACACATTTTTTATATATGCAGGAATTTCAATTGGGAGTTCCAATTTTGATGTGTTGGCATCGACATCCATTCGAAGCATCAAAGCCTCTTCATTGCAATTTTCTTCTAGAAATACAGAAATAGTAGCAGTTGATTGACTGGCAATTTTCACTTTGGCATTTTGAGAACCTTTCCAGTCGAAATCGGCAGGTACTTCCAAGTCAGTCATCTTCTTTTCTTTCTCGGGTTGTTTACTTTCATCATAAAGGTTCTTCTCACAGGAGCTGAAAGCCAGTGCTCCCAATAAACAAGAAGCGAACAGGATAGTTTTCTTTTTCATAACAGCAGTGCTTGTTTTGTTAATAATAGGGTTGCTTTTAATGGGTACAAAGGTCGGGATTATTTGTAAATAAAGCAAATAAAGTTGCATATTTTATTTGAAATGCTTTTATTATTTGCAAATTCTTTTCTTTTTATCTAGTTTTGGAACTGAAATAAAGTAATGTTTGAGTGATGAAAGATTATAAAGTAGATAAGGCGAGCCTTTCCGCATCCTTTTGTCAAGAGGTGTATCAGGTTGTCCGAGAAATTCCGGTAGGTAAAGTTTCTACCTATGGGGGAATTGCCGCATTATTGGGAATGTCTCAATGTTCCCGTATGGTGGGGCGTGCTTTGAAACAGATTCCGGATGATTTATCTGCGCCTTGTCATCGGGTTGTCAATGCGTCGGGACGGCTTGTTCCGGGTTGGACAGAGCAGAAACAACTCTTGTTGGAAGAAGGGATCTCTTTCAAACAAAATGGATGCGTAGACTTGAAAAAGCATCTTTGGAATTACTCCGTACCTGAATGAAATTTGCATATTTAATCTATTTTCCTTACCTTTGTGCCAACAATATGCAAGAACAGACTGTTATTTATTTATGAAAATACTGTTTTCTACTGTTCATTAAGAGGATAATCTTATCAAATTCTATTCCTTTTAAACTACTCTGTCTGTTTTTTTTTAACCATTTAAAAAACGTCGGACCGTCATGTTATCATGTGACATGACTGAACCATGCGAACATTCAACTTGTTTATCGTAAGTGAGAATAAGGAATGCGGCAGTTGAAAACAAAACAAATATTATAATCTAAACCAATATATTATATGAGTAAAATAGAAATAAAGGATTTGTACCTTATCTTTGGTAACGAGAAGCAGAAAGCCCTCAAGATGTTGAAAAAAGATAAGAGTAAAGAGGAAATTCTGAAAGATACCGGTTGTACGGTAGGAGTGAAAGATGCCAATCTTTCAATTAATGAAGGAGAGTTTTTCGTGATAATGGGACTCTCGGGAAGTGGAAAATCGACATTACTGCGTTGTATCAATCGTCTGATACGTCCTACTACCGGGCAAGTGCTTGTAAACGGAGTAGATATATCTAAAATTTCCGAAAAAGAATTATTGCAGGTTCGTCGGAAAGAGCTGGCGATGGTTTTCCAGAATTTCGGTCTGTTACCTCACCGTTCCGTATTGAGCAATATCGCGTTCGGCCTCGAACTTCAGGGAGTGAAGAAAGAGGAACGTGAGAAGAAAGCGATGGAAAGCATGAAGCTTGTCGGATTGAAAGGATATGAAAATCAGATGGTAGGCGAGCTTTCCGGTGGAATGCAACAGCGTGTCGGACTGGCTCGCGCTCTGGCTAATAATCCTGAAGTGCTTTTAATGGATGAGGCTTTCTCTGCTCTCGATCCTCTGATTCGCGTACAGATGCAGGATGAACTACTGGCCTTGCAATCAAAGATGAAAAAGACGATTGTTTTTATTACCCACGACTTGAGTGAAGCAATTAAGCTAGGTGACCGTATTGCCATCATGAAAGACGGAGAAGTGGTGCAGGTAGGTACTTCGGAGGAAATCCTGACTGAACCGGCTAACGATTATGTAGCCCGTTTTGTTGAAAACGTGGATAGGAGCAAAATTATTACCGCCTCTTCTTTAATGATTGACAAACCGTTGGTGGCCCGTCTGAAGAAAGAAGGTCCCGAAGTATTGATTCGTAAGATGCGTGCGAAGAATATCACCGTATTACCTGTCATAGACGCCGATGATAAACTGGTCGGAGAAGTACGTCTGAACGACTTGCTTAAGTTACGTAGCAAACAGGAAAAATCCATTGAAACGATTGTGCGTACAGAAGTACATTCTGTGTTGGAGGATACGGTGTTGGAGGATATACTTCCTCTAATGACAAAGAGCAATTCGCCGGTATGGGTGATTGATGAGACGCGCGAGTTTTTAGGAACAATCCCGCTTTCATCCTTAATCATCGAAGTGACCGGGAAAGATAAAGAAGAAATAAACGAAATAATTCAAAACGCAATAGATTTATGATAAATATAGGACAATATATAGAGATGGCCATCAATTGGATGATGATACATTTTTCCACTTTCTTTGATGCCGTGAATGCGGGCATCGGTAGTTTTATTATAGGATTCCAACACATACTTTTCGGAATACCTTTTTATATAACCATTTTGGTACTTGCTGCACTCGCATGGATGAAAGCAGGACGCGGTACGGCAATTTTCACCGCATTGGGATTATTACTGATCTATGGAATGGGATT
>PPYE01597942.1_pt1 | contig 14708 bp, 10 predicted proteins | sample 1559881 | NCBI WGS metagenome assembly PPYE01 (sample SAMN08240022, study PRJNA423297) | Human gut metagenome, whole genome shotgun sequencing project.
GCTTTTCAGTATCGCATGCCCCAGCTTTTTGGCCACGAGCCCCAGCAGAAGCGTCTCCAGCGAAGCAAACATGCCCGACGCGCAGCGCTGCTCCAGCATCCCGCGCAGGACAGGAAACGCCATCTCCGGAAAAAAATCCACGCTTGTCCCCGCCTTCTTCACGCCCGGGCCAAGCAGGCACGAAAGCTGCATGGCCGGGATTCCGGAGAGGCCGTATTCTGCGAACTGTACTTCTCCCCGTTCGGTTCCGGCGCACCGACCATCCAGGTACAGCGAAAGCGCACAGTTGGCCCGCACTCCTTTCAATCCGACGGGAAACCCTGCGCACCGCAGCGGAACAAGGCATGGATACGGCTCCGCCACACTGTGGCCCAGCATGCGCGCCAAAGCAAAAGCGGAACCATCCGTGCCGAACTGCGGCCCGGCCTGACCGCCCGCAGCCAAAACCACACACGCGGCCGAAAAGGCCCGGCCGTCCCGCGTACGCACCGAAAAACCGCCGGGCCCTTTTTCCACCTCCGCCACCTCGCAGCTGCACGCCACATCCACGCCTGCACGCTCCAGTGCCGCACGCAGTACATCCAGCACCATGGATGCCTGATAGCAGTAGGGATATACTCTTCCGTCGGCCTGGGTATCACACAAAAGGCCCATCTCCCCAAAAAAGTCCAGCACTGCGTCCGGAGGGGTTCGCTCCAATATATCCGCCAAACGGGCCGTATCCGCACTGTGATAATGTTCCGGCGCGGCGTTTCGGTTCGTCAGGTTGCAGCGGCCGTTGCCCGTGGCCAGCAGCTTTTTCCCCACACGGTCCAAGCGTTCCAAAACCGTCACGCACCGTCCTCCGCACTCCTTTGCAGCCGCCAGCGCAGCTGCAAGGCCGGACGCGCCGCCGCCGATGATGATGATCTTTCCGTTTTTGCTCATAACGTCTCCCCGTTTCCGCGCGCAAACCGCGGCTTTACATGGTTCAATGTCCTCAAAGCTCTGTGCGCCAGCACAGGGGCGTGTGCAGCGCACACATGCGGCCACGCAAGCGGCGACTTTAGGATCATTATACCATATTTCTAAGCTCACACTTCGTGTACCGCTCGTGTTCACTAAGAAATACGGTATCTATGCCGCTAAGTTCATGCTTCGCCTGCGGCTCGCATTCACCAACCGGACATATTATACATGACGCCGCGCAGCGGCCACAACAAAACCGCACCTCCTGCGTTTTTGCATGGTTCAATGTTCTCAAAGCCCTGTGCGCCAGCACAGGGGCGTGTGCCTTGCACATGCGCAGCCGCGCAAGCGGCGGGCTTGAGGTTATTATACCACATCCCCCGGCAGGCTTTATACGTTCTTTTTCAAATCACCTGACAAACTTCGTCTCAACATGCTACAATAAGGCCATGGCAACCGCCGGTTGCCGAAATGGAACACCCAGTTGGTGGCCCCGCGCCCGCACTTTTGTTAGGATGAAATCGGAGGGGGGCCTGTTCCCGCCTCACTTTTCCTCAGGAGGACACAACTATGACGATCAACGAACGCATCCTTGCGCTGCGCCGGGCGGCAGGCCTTTCCCAGGAGGCTTTGGCCGAACAGGTGGGCGTCTCCCGTCAGGCCATCGGCAAATGGGAGAGCGGCGCTTCTCTGCCCGGGCTGGATAATCTGCAGGAGCTGGCCCGCGCGCTGGGCGTAAGCTGCGACGAACTGCTGACAGGAAAAGAGTCCGGAACGGAAAATACCGCCGGACAGGACGGTGTGGCGCTGGAAAGCGTAAAGGCCCTGCTGGACGCGCAAAATGCGGCGCAGGCCCATGCGGCCCACCGCCAGCGCATCCTTCTTGCGGGCCTTGCCGCCGCGCTCGCCTGCGTGGGTGCGGCGCTGGTGTACCTCGGTGTGTATTACGGAGGCCGCATGCGGGAGCTTTCCAGCCGTGTGGACGACATCGGCGCAAACGTGGCCGGCATCGAAGGCAGCATCGATATGCGTATCTCATCCATCCAGTCCAGCATAGAAGAGAGCCTGCGCCAGCAGGCCAGCATCGTGGCTGGTTTTGATTGGGACTACGGCGCGCCCGGCACAGAACGCCGCGTACCGTTGACGGTTACGGCCACCCCCAAAAACTACCGCGACGGTCTTTCCGCCGTGTTCACTCTTACGCCGGAGAGCGGTGTGCCTCAGACAGCCGCCGGGACGCTGCTGGCGGGCAATGCGTTCCGTGCGGAGTTGGCCGTTCCCCTGGAAATGGAATACCAGGACTTTTCGGTATCCGTCAGCTTCACGCTGGATGGGGAGGCCCAAACGGAGGAACTGTTCCGGGAATACGATTTTGTCTCGGGCTACCAGACGACGGTTTCGGTGACGCCCACAGACTTTAAAGCACAGCACTCCGGGCGCAGGACGGACGGTACCGCCGGAATGACGCTGGGCGGGGATTTTGAGCTTTCGGTAAATCGCGCTTACCGCGAGAACTCCGCCGTTCCCGCGCATGCGGTAATCGAGCTGGTGATCGACGGCGAGGCGGTACAGCGGCAGGAGATGGATCTTTCGGCTGATTTTCAGCTTGTCTCCGGCGGCGCCGGAACCACCGATGAACAGGCGGAAGAGATCCTTTCCGGCATCACCTACTATCTTTCCTTCCCGGAAGAGGTCTACGCCGCACCGCAGAGGGAGGCGGAGCTTGTGGCCGCCGTCACCGACAGCAGCGGGCTTACCGTCACCGCACGGCGGAACCTGTATCGTGTTGGTTGAATCCTATACTCCAAACGCCGTGCGGCGGCATTCTGCCCGTTGCACGGCGTTTTCTGTCTCCGGCCGCATTTGTTTGCCTGTGCGTCCGTGTTTTGACAAAATTTACTTTTTGTCTCTTTTCTTCTTTGTGCGCAGCGGGTATCATAATAGCATACGTTGGGGCGGCACGTCTTTTCACCTCCGGTATGGCGGAGCACGCTCCATCCACAACAGGAGCGATGAAGTATGAGCGTTTATTCTTACGGCCCGCAGGGGCCGGACGGACAGGGGTATCATTCGCAGGGAAACCGGCGTGCGGACGAGCCGTTCGCTGCGCCGGGCGGCAGCGGGCCCGTGATCGACATGGTCCCCGCAAGGCAGAGAAAGCGCCACCCGTTTTTGTACGGGCTTGTGCTGGTGGCTCTGTGCGGCGCAGCGGCCTATTTCGGCACTGTATACGCCAACAGCCGTACCATGCCCGAACAGCAGAACGTCGTGGTGTATCAGGCGCCGTCCGGAAACGCGCCCGTGACCGGGGGGGCGCGCCTGGATGCGGCCAGTGTTGCCGCGGCGGCCAGCGATTCCGTGGTTGAGATCACAACGGAATCCGTGCAGACCGGCAGCTATTTCAACCAATATGTTGCCACAGGCGCAGGCAGCGGTGTGATCATCTCTGCCGACGGCTATATCGTCACAAACGACCACGTTATCAGCGGTGCAAACAGCATTGCGGTGCGCCTGCATGACGGCACCACCCTGGATGCCGCTTTGGTGGCCACCGACGCCAAGACCGACCTCGCTGTTATCCGCGTACAGGCACAGGGGCTCATTCCCGCCACACTGGGCACCTCGGCAGACCTTGTGGTGGGCCAGCCCGTGGTTGCCATCGGTAACCCGCTGGGCCGTTTGGGCGGTACGGTAACGGACGGTATCATCAGCGCCAAGGACCGGGTGATCAGCATTGACGGAGAGCATATGACGCTGCTGCAGACCAACGCAGCCGTCAACCCCGGCAACTCCGGCGGCGGACTGTTCGACGCGCAGGCGCGTCTGGTGGGTGTGGTGAACTCCAAATCCTCCGGCTCGGACGTGGAGGGCCTTGGCTTCGCCATTCCCATCGACACAGCGCGTCCCGTCATCGAGCAGCTCATCACCCAGGGCTATGTCAGCGGCAGGCCGTCGCTGGGCATGGAGCTGGTGGAGCTGACATCCTACCGCTCTGCGATTTTCGCAGGCACCGGACGGCTGGGCGTATATGTGAACAACGGCGGCAAAACGGGCCTGACGAACGGCGATTACCTTCTCTCCATCGACGGGCTTGCCATTGAAACGATGACCGACGTAAAGACCGCTCTGTCCGGGCACTCGCCCGGGGACACGGTGACGGTGCAGTACCTGCACAGCGGTGCGGTACGGGAAGCCGCCGTGGTACTTGTGGAGGATATTCCCGCTGCATGAGCTTTTTGCGCACTTTTTGAAAAAAACGTAAACTTTTGCGGATATCCTATATTTTCCGCACGGACAGGGGTATAATAAAACATTATGGGTGCTGTATATTTTTCACGGTGCCCAATCACCGGCACGCGCTGCGCAGCCGGACATGGAGGTGGGCGCTTGCAAATCGAAAAGATGCGGGCCTTTATCATCAGGGTCCTGTTTTACTGCATCATCCTCGGGCTGGCCTACGCCGTGCTGAAGTATGCGCTGCCGTTCCTGATGCCCTTTCTGGTAGCGTTTCTTATCGCCTTTATCCTGAAACCCGTTATCAACTGGGTGACACAAAAAACAAAGCTTGGGCGCAAGCCCGTTTCGGTTTTGCTGCTCATTGCGTTTTATGTTCTGGCGGCCGCTCTCATTACGGTGCTGGGTACGCGGCTTGTGATTTTCTGCCGCGATATTTTCTACGCGCTGCCGCAGGTGTACGACACGGTTGTGGCCCCGGCGCTGAATTCGCTGCAGGACACACTGGAAAACTGGGTGATGGCCCTGAACCCCACGCTGACGGATTTTGTGGAAAGCGCCGGCAACAGCCTGTCGTCCTCGCTGTCCTCAATGGTCACCGCCATCTCCACAGGCGCTCTGAGCGCGGTAACGAATGTGGCCGGTTCCGTGCCGTCGTTCCTCGTTAAGTTCATCATCACCATCGTCGCGTCGTTTTTCTTCGTTTCGGATTATTATGCCATCACCTCTTTCCTGGCGCGTCAGCTGCCCCAAAAAGCACGGGACATGCTGTTCAAGGTGAAAGAAAAGGGCGTGGACGTTATTTTCAAATTCGGACGGGCCTACGCCATTTTGCTGAGCATCACCTTTGTGGAGCTTCTCATCGGTTTTTCTCTGTTGCGGGTGGACTACGCCCTGCTCATCGCGCTGCTCACCGCCATTGTGGACATCCTGCCTGTGCTCGGCACCGGCACGGTGCTCATCCCGTGGGCGGCGGCCATGCTGATTCTGGGCAACTTCCCGCTGGGCATCGGGCTTCTTATTTTATATGCCATCATCACCGTAGTGCGCCAGATGCTGGAGCCGCGCGTGGTAGGCAAGCAGATCGGCCTGTATCCGCTGGTAACGCTTGTGTGCATGTTTGTCGGCACCTATCTGTTCGGTTTTGTAGGGCTGTTCGGCCTTCCCATCATCGCCACGGTCCTGGTGCAGCTCAACCAAAGCGGAGACATCCACCTGTTCAAGTGAGCCTGTGCAGAGCATGAAAAAAGCGCGTTTGACATTTTGTCAAACGCGCTTTTTTATTTTTCCCGGTATGGCTCAGCGCTCTGCGGGCCGCACGGGCAGCAGCTCAATATAGCCCCGCTCACCCACAGGCTCCAATTGTATGCGTGGGTTCGCGCCGTCCCACACATAGCCCAGACAGGCGGGGTCGTACTTCTCGATGGCGCCGCGCACCTGCCCGATGGCCTCGCAATAATCCTCCTCCGCAAACGGCTCGCCTTGAAACATCAAATATTCCGCCGCCGGCAGGCGGATCACATCAAAGCCCTCGGGCACGGGACCGTCATAATCCTCTGCGGTCTCCACACCCTGTACATATTCGGACGTACCCGGAGCGCGCTGCTCCGGCGGCAGCCACAGGCACACCGGCTCTCCGCAAAGGGACTTCATACTGGTGAGCGTGCCCCAAACATCGCAGCCGACCTCTTCACAGTAGGCGAAATAATCCCGCGCCTTTACTCCGCGCTTCAAAATGACCTTCCGAGCGGGCTTTTCCACACGCTGTACAAACACCGTTTTCACATTTTCCATTTTTTTCGGCTCCTTTCGCAATTCCCGGTATCTTACCCCGTAGGGAACAAAAAGGCACAGCGGAACAGGCTTTGCCGCGTATTCGCCCGGGTTGCAGCCGAACGCGCGAAAAAACGCCCGCTGATAACCGTCCACGCTGCCGAACCCCAGCTCGAACGCCACGTCTGTAATGCGGCAGCCTTCGTCCCGCAGGCGCAATGCGGAGCGGGACAGACGCAGCCGACGGATATAATCCGCCGGCGTCAGCCCTGTGTGCCGCCGGAACAGCCGGTACGCATACCAGGGCGAAAACAGCGCGGCCCGGGCCAGGCCCGCCGGAGTGATCTCCCCAGCCAGATTCTGTTCGATATAATCCTGCATGCGCTGTACCGCTTCGATCTGCTGCGTCATGCCGTTCCCTCCCGACACCGAGGCTTCCGTCCTGCCGCCAGACGCTTGCTTCGCCTTAAGCGCACCTCCGCCCGCGGCCCGCATCTGCCAGGCAGGCATAGGATACCACACCGCCTCCGGCCCGCGCTCGACCTTTTTTGCCTTTTCGGCCTCAGCGCGTCGCCGTCGCGCATACGCCCCGGCATTCCGCCGCGCCTGCCGCGCGCAGAGCTTTTGCACATTCGTTCAGCGTGGAGCCTGTGGTGAGCACATCATCCACCAGCAAAATCCGCTTTCCCTCCAGCAGCGCATCCGGCCGGGCTGAAAATGCATTCTTCAAATTTTTCCGGCGCTCCCCACCGGAAAGAGCCATCTGCCGGGGCGTTTCCCGTATTTTGCCAAGCGCCTGCATCACAGGCAGCCCCAGCTCCCGGCCCAGCGCGCGCGCCAGCATCAACGGCACGTCATAGCCGCGGCTCCGCCGTTCCCCTCTGCCGGAAGGCACCGGGACCAATACATCCACATTCCCCAGACACCCCGCCGCTTTCAACTCCTCTGCCTGTAGCAATGCCAACGGGCGTGCAAGATCGGTGCGCTTTTCAAATTTCAGCCGCAGAACCGCGTCCCGCACAGGCGGTTCATAGAAATACGGCGCATACGCCGCATCCAGATGCTCCAGCGCGTGCCCCTGCTTCGGTACCGGCTGCCTTAGAGGACGGCGTATGCACGCCAGCGCCGGCCCGCATACGGCACATGGACCGGAAAAGCCCAAAACCGCATCGCAGAAAGGGCAGCGGCGCGGGAACAGAATATCCGCGCACAGCTCAAACAGCCGCTTTGATTTTTTCAAAGAGCTATCCCTCCCCTGTTCACAGCGTTTCGTCCCGGATCAGATCGGCCAGACAGGAAAACCGTTTGTTCCTCCGCACGCTGCGCACCATCTGCGCCACCTCCGCGCTATGGCCCGCAAGGATACAAAGCGTTTTTGCACGTGTGACGCCTGTATACAGAAGATTGCGGTAGCACAGCTTGGGCGGCACGTCCATCACCGGAATGATGACAGCCGGGAATTCGCTGCCCTGGCTTTTGTGGATGGTGACGGCATAGGCCGGCTCCAGCTCCCGCACATGCTCGGCGGTGTATACCAGCAGCCTGTCCTCGCTGCGCACCGTCACACTGCCGCCGCGCACGTCCACATCGACAATCACGCCCATGTCGCCGTTAAACGCGCCTGCGCCCTCCTCGCCGCCGTCGGGCCGGGTATACGGAATGTCGTAATTGTTGCGCACCTGCATTACCTTATCGCCCACACGCAGGATCTTGTCGCGGATATTCAGCTGCGGGCGGCCCGGTGCGGGCGGGTTCAGCCGCTGCTGCAGCGCCGCGTTCAGCGCAACCGTGCCCAGCGGGCCAATTTTAGACGGACACAGCACCTGAATGTCTTCGAACGGGTCGAATCCATAGCTCTGAGGCAGGCGGCGGCACACAAGGTCGCACAGCAGCTGCTGGCAGGCTTCGCCGTCGGATTCCAGCATGAAGAAATCACTGTCCCGCGAGCCCTTGCCGGGCAGCTGTCCTGTGACGATGCGGTGCGCGTTGGAGACGATCATGCTCTCGGCCGCCTGGCGGAAGATATCCCGCAGACGGATCGTAGGCACTACGCCGGAGGCGATAACGCCGCCCAGCACGTTGCCGGCGCCCACGCTGGGCAGCTGGTCCTCGTCTCCCACCATAATGATCTTGCATTGCGGCTTGAGCGCCAGCAGCAGGCTCTCAAACAGCATCACATCCACCATGCTCATCTCGTCAATCACCACAACGTCGCATTTCAGCAGGTTTTTTTCGTTGTGGATAAAGCGCACGGTGTCATTGTTCGTATAATCCACCTCCAAAAGGCGATGGATGGTCTTTGCCTTGCGGCCTGTCAGCTCCGACAGGCGTTTCGCAGCACGGCCTGTAGGCGCGGCCAGGGCCACACGGTCCCCATTCTGCTCAAACGCGGCCAGCATGCCGTTTACGGCCGTCGTTTTACCTGTGCCCGGCCCGCCTGTGAGTACCAGAGCATTGGCGCCAAGCGCCGCTGCGATTGCCTCCCGCTGCAAAGGCGCATAGGTGATGCCCTGCGCCGCTTCGATGCGGGCGATGGTCTTTTCCGCGTGCTCGCCCCCGGCGCAGGGATACTTGATCAGCCAGCGAAGGTGGCGGGCCACGGAAAGCTCCGCCCGCATATATTCAGGCAGGTATACCCATGCTTTTTCCCGGTATTCCACGGCGCATAAATCGTTGTTTTCCAGCATGAAGGCCAGCGTGGAAGCCACAGTCTCCGGCTCCACGCCCAAAAAACCGGAGGCCGCGCCGCACAGCTTGTCCTGCGGCAGGCAGGCGTGGCCGTTCTGCAGATTGTGGCGCAGCACGAACAAAAGCCCTGCGCACACGCGCTCCCGCGCGTCATACTCAAGGCTCATGCTCTGGGCAATGGCGTCCGCCACGCCGAAATCCTGATAAGCGGGATACCCGCACAGCACGTACGGATTGTGGGAGACGACCTCGACCGTATCAGGCCCGTACTGGCGGAACAGCGCGACAGCGGCGGAGGCCGGCAGGTTATATCGCGCCAGATATCCGATGGCCTCCCGCACGCCGAAGATACGCTTGAATTCGTTGGAAGCCGCCAGAGCCTTTTCCGGCGTGATGCCCTTGATCTTCGTCAGCGCCATGGGATCGCTGGCGATGACCTCCAGCGCATTTGCGCCGAAAACATCCACGATACGCCCTGCCAGTGCTTTGCCGATGTACGGCAGCGCGCCGCTGGCAAGGTAGCGCCGGATTGCCGTTGCGCTTTCCGGCATGCGCACCTCACACGCCTCCACGCGGAATTGTTCGCCGAAGCTGGGGTGTGTGACAAAGCGGCCGTGCAGCGTCACGTCTTCTCCCACATTCACATCCGAAAGCTCGCCCACCGCGGTGTAAAGGTCTCCCCCGCTGGAAAATTCCAGCACCGTGTAGCCGTTTTCCTCGTTGCAGTATACGATATTTTCAACTGTGCCCGAAAGGGTCTGCCATTCCTGTTCCTGCGCCATGCGCGTCTCCCTTTTATTCTTTCGCCTGTCGAAAAAGCCGGGCTTCTCCGCCATGCTGCCTGCGGACAGCTCTTCCGGCCCTGTTCGCCGTACAAGACGGCCGGGGCGGCATTCGCCGTGTGGCTTGTACTTTGCTCCGCAAATGCATCCGGCTTTTCGGTTGCCGGCTTTTTCCCGGGTATTTCTTTTTCCTCTTTGTTTTCTTTGATGCACCGCGCTCTTCTCTGCTTCACGCCGGAACTGCGCGGTGCGTTATTCCTGCACCGTAAGCTGGGCCTGCACCACTTGCGCCAGTGTGTCCGGCGTAGCGAAGGCCACACCCCGCATTCCCGCTCCCGGCGGCGTGAAAGCGTCCTCCTGCGGGCACAGCACCACCACCGCGGTGTCCGGCAAAGCCGCGCGTGCATCCAGCACGCCGGCCCACATCTGCTCGCTTGTGTCCGCCCGAAGCACCACCAGCGCTTCCGCCGCTTTTCTGCGGCGGAACAGGCAGTTCGTCAGAAGGTCCGACAAATAATACGCGCCCAGCACCGCGAACATCGTCACGATGATCAGCATCACTCCGCTCAGCATTTCATGCACCTCCGTTTTCCCTGACACTACTCCCAGCATATGAAAAACAGGGCCGGACTGTGCGGCGCGGGCGGTTTATTCACCGCGCTTTGCCTGCTGTTCCAAAAATTCATGCAGCTCACCGCGCGCCTCCAGGCAGCGCATGTCCGCGATCATGTCGTCATAATAGCGGCGCATATCCGCCAGCGTGACGTTGAAGCAATCCTCATGGGCTTCCAGCGTTTCGATGAGGCCGCCGTACCGCTCGAACAGACTGCGGCGGAACAGCACGGTCTGTATAGGAATGCGGCAGTTTTGACACATGGTAAAACGGTCGATGCGGTCGAATACCATGGGGCGTACCTCCGTGACGGTTCCGTCCTTCGCCACGAACATCGCCATGGCGCTGCCCAGCACGAGGTCCGCTTCCGGGTGCGCGCACAGCACACCCGCCAGCAGTTCCAGGTGATCGGGATAAAAGAAATCGTCATCGTCCAGAAAGTTGCACAGCGCTCCCCGCGCCGCCGCAAGCCCCCGGTTGCCGTTGGCTGCACGGCCGTGGAACCGGCCATCGTTCAGATAGCGTATGGGCAGCTCCGCAAAATCCCGCTCCACCATTTCCCGTGCCGCAGGCGGGCCGTCCTCCGCGACGATGATCTCAAAATTGCGGTATGTCTGCCAGCGCAGGCTCTCCAGCGTGCGCTTCAGTGTCTGCGGCCTGCCGCAGGTGCGCACAATGACGGAAATGAGCGGCGTTTCCTGCGGCGGCGTAAATTTCCACAGGCCTCTGTCCGGTGAAAAGCCGCCTTCGAAGCGTGCCGGACGCGCGCCGTATTCGGCACGGTGAGAAAAACGCCAGAACAGGAAAGGCCACAGCTTTATAAAATGACGCAGATAATTTTTTGCCAGAACGCGGCGCACACCGTTGAAATGCAGCGGACGGCGAAGCGCGCCCAAATACATTTTATGCCCGCGCCAGATATCCCGCCAGGAGCCGAACTTATAACGCAGCAGCAGATTGCCGTAGAAGCTGCCCGCATATTCTCCCAATTTGGGGCCGCCGTTCTCATAGGAATAATGGGTGACGCGCGCTGCGGGCACGTACTGCAGCCGGTATCCTCCGGCGCGCAGCCTCCAGGAGAGGTCCACATCCTCGCAGTACATGAACAGATGTTCGTCAAAACCGCCGACAGACGTGAAGGCGGCGCGCCGGACGGCCAGCGCCGCGCCGCTGGCCCAGCTTGTCTCCAACGTTACGGGATCGATGTGATGCCCTGTTTCATAGGGAAGCTGACGGCACTCAAACGCCGCCGTTTCCTGCGGCGCGCGCACGGCGGCCTCGTCCAGGCGGAGGAATACGTCGGGCCAGACCTCGGTGTCCAAATTCAAAAAAAACAGCAGCGGCGCGCTCCCTTTTGCCGCGCCGCGGTTGCATGCCGCGCCGAACCCAAGGTTCGCGCCGTTTTCCGCCACGGTAAAGCCGCCGAAAGCCGGGTATTCCCCTGCCATGCGCCGCAGCTCCTCCAATGTGCCGTCGGTGGAGCCGTTGTCGGCGAAAACAAGGTGCAGCTCCTCCAGCGGATACTGCACGGCGGCCAGCGCGGCCACACATGCGCGCAGCCATTTCATGCTGTTGTAGGTCACCATCACGATATCATAACGCACGGTGTTTTCTCCCTTTTTCATCGTTGTCACGGCTCCGCCGGCGGATGCATTCGCGCGCCCTTTCTGCCCTCCGGCTCCTTCTTTTTTATTTCCTCAGCATTTTATGCGCTGCGCCGTGGAAAACGATGCATTTTCCGTTTACAGGCCCATGGCCGCACGCAGGGCCCCCGCTTTATCCGTCTGCTCCCATGCAACGCCCAGCTCCTCACGTCCCATATGGCCGTAGGCCGCAAGCTGACGGTAAATAGGCCTGCGCAGGCCCAGCTGCTCGATGATGGACGCCGGCCGCAGATCAAACACCTGTTCCACCGCGGCTTCGATGGCAGCCTCATCCGCCGCGCCTGTGCCGAAGGTGTCCACGCGGATGCTCACCGGCTCGGCCACTCCGATGGCGTAGGCAAGCTGCACCTCACACTGCTCGGCCAGCCCCGCGGCCACCACATTTTTGGCTACCCAGCGCGCGGCATAAGCCGCGCTTCGGTCCACCTTCGTGGGGTCCTTGCCGCTGAACGCACCGCCGCCGTGGCGGCCATATCCGCCGTAGGTGTCCACGATGATCTTGCGGCCCGTCAGGCCCGAATCGCCCTGCGGCCCGCCCACAACAAAACGGCCCGTGGGGTTGACATAGTATTTCGTCTGTTCGTCCAGCAGCTCGGCGGGAACGACAGGGCGGATCACATGCTCCAGAATATCTTTGCGCAGCGCCTCCATCTCCACCTCCGGAGCGTGCTGAGTGGAAATGACTACAGCGTCCACACGCACGGGCCTGTTGCCCTCGTATTCCACAGTCACCTGGCTCTTGCCGTCCGGGCGCAGATAGTCCAGCGTACCGTTCTTGCGCACGTCCGTCAACCGCTTTGCCAGCTTGTGCGCCAGCGAAATGGGCAGCGGCATCAGCTCCGGCGTCTCGCGGCAGGCGTAGCCGAACATCATTCCCTGGTCGCCCGCGCCGCCCGGGTTCACGCCCATGGCGATATCGGGGCTCTGCTCGTCGACATTGGAAAGCACGGCGCATGTGTCCGCGTCAAAGCCGTATTTGGCGCGGGTATAACCGATGTCCCGCACAACGTCGCGCACAATCTTCTGGAAATCCACATAGCCTTCCGTGGTGATCTCACCCATGATATGCACAAGGCCCGTACTGGCAGTCACCTCACAGGCCACACGGCTGTTCGGGTCTTTTTCCAGCAGCGCGTCCAGAATGGCGTCGGAGATCTGGTCGCAGATCTTATCGGGATGCCCCTCGGTGACGGATTCGGAGGTAAAAAGTTTTCTTGCCATTTTTGTTTTCCTTTCTTGTTTCCTGCAAAAGCGCGTAAAAAAGGCCCGGCAGACAACACCGGGCCTTTGCATCAGCTTATCTTTCGGTGTTACCCGCAGGATTTGGCACCTTGCTGTTACAGCAGGTTGCCGGACGTCACAGGGCCTGTTCCCTCAGTCGCTCTTGATAAGGTTTATTCATTTGTGTATAACAGTATAGCAGAACACCATGCACCTGTCAAGAGGCGGCCGGTTCTTTTTCGCCGAACACCAGACGGCTGATGGGCTTATACACAAGATACGTAATGACGCTGTTGATGGCCGCCTTGGCCAGGTTGAACGGGATGATGGCCGGCAGCAGCAGCTTCACCACCTCGCCCACAGGCGAACCCATAAACAGCGGTGTGAACACCAGGTTGCACACACACATCACGGCCGTCATGGCCAGCGTGCCCGCGGCAAGGCCCAGCAGCGCGGCCTTGCGCGTACGATGCGCCCGGTACAAATTGCCAGCCAGAAGCACAAACGTGCCCGTGGCCAGAAAATGCATGATGATGCCGATGGGGCCGCTGGCCGCGCTGACCGTTACGCCCTGGATCACGCATACCACGGCTGTGAGCGCCAGCCCCGCGGCCGGTCCGAACAAAAAGGTTCCGATGAAAATGGGGATGTCCGCGGGGTCATATTCAAGGAAAGGCGCGGCAGGTACCAGCGGGAAATGGATGAGCGCCACCAGGACGATGGCCAGCGCGGCCAGCATGGCCAGCGTGGTGAGCTTGCGGGTATTGGCGGAAACATTGCGCATGGATAAAACCTCCAAAATAAAATTTCGAGGCCTGCTCGTGGGTGTCCGGGCCGCCGCCAAAACAAAAACGCCCTTCTGCGAAACGCAAAAGGGCGAAACATCTGGCGCTGCCGCCGTTTCTTTCATCCGGACTCGACACACCGCGCAAAAACACGGCACGCACACCGTCGGCTTTGGAATTTCACCAAATCAGCGGTACATGCTGCGCATATACCGGTCGCGGGCTTTCACCGCCGGTGGGGAATCTCACCCCGCCCTGAAACAGACTTTCTGTACCATATTATAGCGCATTTTCGCGCGATTGCAATAGAATGGCCACAAATTTCCCGGCAAATATGTTATACTATGTATTATCTACTCAAACGGTTGGTTTTGCGTTCGGCACATCCGCGCGCGGAGCCGCAAAAGGAGGTACTGTTTTTGACCGAAACTGTGGAGACCATTGAAAATATTTCTCAAAACAGCAACACGCTGGTGCAGTGCCTTATCTGCGCCGCGTGGTTCGCCGGTTTTTTCATCGCCAGCCGTGTGTTCAAGCATGTGGTCGGCCCGCGCCTTACCCGAGCCGCGCAAAAAATTGAACGTCCCTATCTTTCCACGCTGCTGCAAAGCTTCATCCGGCCGTGCGCTCTGTTCATTGCGCTCATCGGCCTGTACATCGGCGTGCGGCTGCTGCCCTTTGATTTCATCCACACCGACGCATGGCGCACCGCGCAGAATCACGCCGTGCGTATCGCTTTCATCGTGCTGCTGGCCTGGGGACTGCTGGGGGCTTCCAAATGTGTAGAGCTGGCGCTTGTGGGCACGCGCAGCCGCTTTGACCTGGGCGCGGGCGATACCGTCATCCGGTTTCTGGAACGCATTTACAAGGCTGTGATCCTGCTGTTCGCAGGAGTACTCGTCGTCACCGAGATGGGCTACAATGTCAACAGCCTCATTGCCGGGCTGGGCCTGGGCGGCCTGACGTTTGCGCTGGCTGCCCAGGACTCCGCCAGCAACTT
>PPYE01386579.1_pt1 | contig 14706 bp, 7 predicted proteins | sample 1559881 | NCBI WGS metagenome assembly PPYE01 (sample SAMN08240022, study PRJNA423297) | Human gut metagenome, whole genome shotgun sequencing project.
ACCGTCTGTTGCCGGAAGCCACTCCACTTCTTCCACTTCCACACCGCATACCTTGCCATTCTTCCCGATGAACCGGGTAGAGGCGAGGGACCATCGACGGGTACAGCCTTCTTCGTGGCTGCTGGTGGTTTTCAGTACGACGGGCCATTGCGGCCAGGGAGTATCCGGGTTGTGTCCTATGGGCGGTTGGGGCATAATTTCAATCTGGGTTACGCTGACGGCTCCCTGGCGAATGCTGGTGCCTATACAGTCAGACCCGGTATCGCCGCCGCCGATGACGAGTACCCGTTTGCCGCGGGCGTTGACGAGCTGGTCTTTCGGGAAGGTATCTCCATCCAGAATATGGTTCTGCTGTGCCAGCATGTCGAGGGCAAAGTAGATGCCTTTCAGCTCCCTGCCCGGAATGGAGAGGTCGCGGGCGGTGGGCGTACCGGTACAAATGGCGTAGGCATCGAATCCGACGGGCAGTTTCTGCACATCGACATGGACTCCCATCTTGAACAAGATACCTTCGGCCTCGAGGATTTTCATGCGGCGGTCGATGACGGCTTTGTCCAGCTTGAAGTTGGGGATGCCATAGCGCAGCAGTCCTCCCGGCATCGGTTTGCTATCGAATAGGGTAACTTCGTAACCTTTGGCGTTCAGCCGTACGGCAACGCTCAATCCGGCAGGGCCGGCGCCGATGACGGCTACTTTCTTTCCGTTGCGTTCGGGCTGGAGGGGGGTGATGTAGCCCTCGCGAAAAGCAGCCTCGGCAATGGCGGCTTCGTTCTCGCGGATAGTGACCGGTTCGTTGCACGAGAGTTTCAGTACGCACGACTTCTCGCAAAGGGCAGGGCAGATGCGTCCCGTAAATTCCGGAAAATCATTCGTACTGTTCAGTATTTGATAGGCTTCGCGCCATTTGCCCCGGTAGAGCGCGTCTTGGAATTCCGGGTCTTTATTGCCCAGCGGACATGCCCAGTGGCAGAAGGGTACGCCGCAGTCCATACAGCGCGAGGCCTGGAGCTTGCGGTCGTGGCTGTTCAGTGTCTGTTCCACTTGGCTGAAGTCTGTGATACGTTCGTGTATCGGACGGTAACCCGCCTCCTGGCGGGGGATATTGAGGAATGCTTTTGGATCTCCCATGATGAACAAATTAAAAAGTTAAAGAATTAAAGAATGAAAGGGGAATTTCCTCAGTCTTTCATTCTTTCATTATTAATTCGCGATTCAATAATCGCGTTGCATTTCTGCAATCTTTTGTTGCAGTTTCTGCATCTGCTCCTCTTGCAGCACTTTTTTGTATTCGATAGGGACTACCTGGATGAACTGGTCGGCATAGCGTGGCCAGTCATCGAGCATGGTGCGTGCCAGTTTGGAACCGGTGTACAGGTAGTGCTGGCGGATGAGCTCGTGCAGTTCCTTGCGGTAGGAGGCCTCTTCGATGAGGCTCAGCTCCACCATTTCCATATTGCAGAAATAGTCGAAGTTGCCGTCCCGGTTCCATACGTAGGCCACACCGCCGGACATGCCTGCGGCAAAGTTGCGTCCCGTCTGTCCGAGTACTACCACGCGCCCGCCGGTCATATACTCGCAGCAGTGGTCGCCTACACCCTCCACTACGGCTGTGGCACCGGAGTTGCGGACGGCAAAGCGCTCGCCTGCACGGCCGTTGATGTAAACTTCACCGCTTGTGGCGCCGTAAAGCAGGGTGTTGCCTGCAATCGTGTTTTTCTCTGCCTCGAAGTTGCTCCGTACCGGAGGCAGGACGGCGATACGTCCGCCACTCAGACCTTTGCCTAGATAATCGTTGGCCTCGCCTTCCAGCTTGAAGTTGACACCCGGGACAAGGAATGCCCCGAAACTCTGCCCGGCGGAGCCTTTGAACTTCACGTTCAGCGTATGTTCGGGCAGCCCTTTTTCTCCGTATTTTGCGGCAATGACACCAGAGAGCATGGCGCCGCAGGCACGGTCGGTATTGGCGATGGTGTACTCCAGCGAGATTTCCTTCTGGTTCTCTACGGCTTCGGCGGCGGCATGTAGCATCTCTACATCTTTCACATGGTCGATGCCATGCTGTTGGTCGGTGACGTGGCGGATGGCGGCTTCATTGTCTACGCGTGCCAGTAGTTTGTCGAAGCTTATCAACTGATGTTTCCTGATTCCGTCATCCGGCTTGCGGACGATAAGGTCTGTGCGTCCAATGATGTCATCCAGGTGTTCCACACCGATTTCCGCCAGGTATTCGCGTACTTCCTGCGCCAGGAACGTGAAGAAGTTCACCAGATACTCGCTGCGTCCGCGGAAGCGTTTGCGCAGTTCTTCGTTCTGTGTCGCCACCCCTACGGGGCAGGTGTTCTGGTGACATTTGCGCATCATTACGCAACCCAGTACAATCAGGGCACTGGTGGCGAAACCGAATTCTTCGGCTCCGAGCATTGCCATCAGTATGATGTCGCGGCCTGTTTTGAGCTGTCCGTCCACTTGCAGCATCACTTGTCCGCGCAGGCCGTTCAGCACCAGTGTCTGTTGCGTTTCGCTCAAACCGAGTTCGGGCGAGATGCCGGCATAGCGGATGGATGATGCAGGAGAGGCTCCCGTACCGCCCTCTGCACCCGAGATGACTATCAAATCGGCCTTTGCCTTTGCCACACCGGCGGCAATGGTGCCCACACCGCTTTCTGCCACCAGCTTCACGCTGATTTTTGCCCGTGGGTTCACGTTCTTCAGGTCGAAGATGAGCTGTGCCAGGTCTTCGATGGAGTAAATGTCGTGGTGGGGCGGGGGGGAAATCAGCGAGATGCCCGGAATGGAGTGGCGTGTCTTGGCAATCACTTCATCCACTTTGAAGCCCGGCAGCTGTCCGCCTTCGCCCGGCTTGGCGCCTTGGGCAATCTTTATCTGTATTTCGTCCGCATTCACCAGATATTCTGCGGTGACACCGAAACGTCCTGAGGCCACCTGCTTGATGGCGCTACGCAGACTGGTGCCGTCTTCGCGCGGCATGAAGCGTGCCCGGTCTTCGCCTCCTTCGCCCGTATTGCTCCGGCCATGCAGCTTGTTCATGGCAATAGCCATGGCTTCGTGGGCTTCGCGGCTGATGGAGCCGTAGGACATGGCGCCGGTGACAAAGCGCTGTACGATGTTCTCTACCGGTTCCACCCGGTCTATGCTGATAGGAGCGCGGCGGAAGTCGAGGAAATCGCGCAGGAAGATGGGAGATTCCTTGCTGTCTACCATGGCAGTGAACTCCTTGAATTTCTTATAGCTTCCCAGGCGTGTGGCAAGTTGCAGTGTGCTGATGGTTTCCGGGTTCCAGGCGTGCTTCTCACCATCCTTGCGGAAGGCATACAGTCCGCGGTTCGGCAATAGCTCCGCTTCCCCCTTCTTTTTAAGAACCTCCATCCCTTCCTTGTGGAAGGCGATGGCGTCGCGTGCCACTTCATCCAGGCGTATGCCTCCGATGCGTGAACTCAGTCCGCCAAAGTAGGCATTGCTCAACTCCTCGCTCAGTCCTACGGCCTCGAAAATTTTCGCGCCCCGGTAAGAACGGATGGTGCTGATGCCCATCTTGCTCATAATCTTGAACAAGCCTTTGCAGACGGACTTGATATATTTCTTTTCGGCAGTGGCGTAATCGAGCTGTATTTCCTTTTCGTTCACCAGTTTGTCGATGACGGCAAAAGCCATATACGGATTCAGTGCGCTGGCTCCGAAGCCCAGCAGCAGTGCGGCGTGCATCACTTCGCGGATTTCGCCGCTTTCTACAATCAGTGCCGTCTGCACCCGTTTGCCCACGGAGATAAGATGGTGGTGTACCGCCGACACGGCAAGCAGTGACGGAATGGCGGCATGGGCGGCGTCTACGTCGCGGTCGGAAAGCACGATGTAGTTCACTCCTTCGTTGACGGATTCTTCCGCCTGCTTGCAGAGGGTTGCCAATGCTTGCTGCAATCCCTGGCACCCTTTTGCCACTTCGAAGAGCAGGGGCAGTTTCACGGTCTTGAAGCCTTTGTACCGGATGTTGCAGAGAATATCCAGCTGGGCGTTGTTCAGGATGGGATGGTTCAACCTCACCATCTTGCAATGGTTTTCGCTGGGTGTCAGTATGTTCATGCCTACGGCTCCGATGTATTCGGTCAGCGACATTACCAGTTCTTCGCGTATCGGGTCGATAGGAGGGTTGGTGACTTGGGCAAACTGCTGGCGGAAATAGTTGTACAGTAGTTGCGCCTTGTCCGAGAGTACTGCCAGCGGGGTGTCATTGCCCATGGAGTTGATGGGTTCGGCACCGGTGGTACACATCGGGACAATCAGCCGTTCCACGTCTTCTTTGGAGTAGCCGAAGATGCGCAGCATGCTGTCGTAGTTCTCCACGCTATGGGAGACTTTGCGACCGCTTTTCAGTTCGTCCAGCTCGATGCGGTTGCCGGCCAGCCAAGTGCGGTATGGTTTGGCTTCGGCAAGTTGTTTCTTCAGTTCGCCGTCATAATATATTTCGCCTTTCTCGGTGTCTATAAGCAGTATCTTGCCCGGTTGCAGGCGTCCTTTTTCCTTGATGTCTCCCGGCTCGAAATCCATCACGCCGACTTCGCTGGCCACTACCATCATGCCGCCCTGCGTAATCAGGTAGCGTGCAGGGCGCAGTCCGTTCCTGTCGAGCATGCCGCCTGCATAGCGCCCGTCGCTGAAAAGCAGTGCCGCCGGTCCGTCCCACGGCTCCATCAGGATGGAGTGGTATTCATAGAAAGCTTTCAGGTCTTCGCTGATGGGATTCTTTTCGTTGAAAGATTCCGGCACGAGCATGGCCATGGCGTGCGGCAGGCTCAGGCCCGACATGATGAGAAACTCGAGCACATTGTCCAGCGAGGCACTGTCGCTCATGCCCGGTTGCACGATGGGGCGTATCTCCCGGATGTCTCCCAGGGCGGGAGAGGAGAGTACACTCTCACGGGCTTCCATCCAGCCGCGGTTGCCGCGGATGGTATTGATTTCGCCGTTGTGTGCCAGCAGGCGGAAAGGCTGTGCCAGTCCCCAGGTGGGGAAAGTGTTGGTGCTGAAACGGGAGTGCACCAATGCCAGTCCGCTGGTGAAGTAGCTGTTGGTGAGGTCGGGGAAGTAGTTGCGCAACTGCAAGGAAGAGAGCATGCCCTTGTAGACGATGTTCTTCGTAGAGAGCGAGACGATGTAGAAATCCTCGCGGGTGGGGATGTCCGACTTGCGTATTCTGTTCTCTATCCTTTTCCTTATTATATAGAGTTTGCGGTCGGCGGTTTCGCTTTCCGTAAATCCGGTGATGAAAATTTGCTTGATGTCCGGTTCGTTGGCAAGAGCCGCTTCTCCCAATATTTCGGGGCAAGTGGGCACGTTGCGCAGATGCATCAGGGTCAATCCCTCCTTTTCAATCTCTTCGATAATGACGCTCAAGATGACAGCCTGGTCTTTTCCGTCTTTGGGAAGGAAAAGCAGGCCGGTGCCGTATTTTCCTTTCTCGGGAACGGGAATGCCCTGCAACAGAATGAATTCGTGCGGTATCTGCAGCATGATGCCGGCACCGTCTCCGGTTTTGTTGTCCGCCCCTTCCGCTCCACGGTGGCGCATGTTTTCCAGTACCTTCAATGCCGATTCTACCAGTTCATGTGATTTTCCTCCCTGGATATTGACCAGCATGCCTACTCCGCAGGCATCGTGCTCATGGGATGCCTCATACAAGCCCAACTGTTTGGGCTGTCGCTGGTAATCCTCTGCTTTTGTTTTGTTGTTAAAAAGTTCTTGTTTCATGATTATAAGCTTTCTTTATTGCTGTATAATATTGTTTGTGGTTTCAAAATGTTCGGCAAATATATGGTATTAATTGCAAAATGCTAATATGTATTCCTGCCTTCTTTCTTGCAAAATTCCTGCGATAGAAGATGAAGTTATGAATTGATAGAAAACACCCTCTGTTTTCTTTTAATCCTAAATCAAAATCAGACGGTTTGATTTGGATTTATAAATTAAGCCTTTTGCTTTTAAAATAATACTTTCTTTAACTTTTTGATGTAAAAACAACTTTTTTCTATTCTTTTGATAAATAAATAGTGGAAAGATTAACTTTATGTTCTTAAGAATATGTATATTTGCAACGCAAAATCAAATACTGATACATTATGTGTGGAATAGTAGGCTATATAGGTCAAAGGAAAGCCTACCCCATTCTTATCAAGGGTCTGAAGCGGTTGGAGTACCGTGGATATGATAGTGCGGGGGTAGCATTAATCAGTGATAACCGACAGTTGAACGTGTACAAAGCGAAAGGTAAGGTTTCGGAACTTGAAACTTTCGTTGCTCAAAAAGATATTTCCGGTAGCATTGGTATTGCACATACACGTTGGGCCACTCATGGAGAACCTTGTTCCGTCAATGCCCATCCCCATTATTCCTCTTCCGAACGCCTCGCCCTCATCCATAACGGCATTATTGAAAACTACGCCGTCCTTAAAGAAAAACTTCAAGCCAAAGGTTATGTATTTAAAAGCAGCACTGATACCGAGGTGCTGGTACAGCTCATTGAATACATTCAGGTGACAAACCATATTGACCTGCTGACGGCGGTGCAACTTGCCTTGCAGGAAGTGATTGGGGCGTATGCCATTGCGGTGCTCGACAAGGACAATCCGGATGGGATAATCGCTGCACGCAAGAGCAGTCCGCTGGTGGTGGGCATCGGTGAAGGAGAGTTTTTCCTGGCTTCGGATGCCACGCCGATTGTGGAATACACGGATAAGGTGGTGTATCTGGAAGACGAAGAGATTGCCCTCATCCGTCGGGGAGAGAAGCTGAAGGTTGTTAACCTGAAGAATGTGGAATGTCCGCACGAGGTAAAGACGGTAGCGCTCAATCTCGGCCAGCTGGAGAAGGGCGGTTATCCGCACTTCATGCTGAAGGAAATCTTCGAACAGCCCGGCTGCATTCACGACTGCATGCGCGGGCGTATCAATGTGGAGGGTACGAACGTGGTTCTTTCTGCAGTGATTGATTATAAGGAACGTCTGCTGGCGGCCAAACGCTTCGTCATCGTGGCATGCGGTACGTCATGGCATGCCGCCCTCATCGGCAAGCATTTGATTGAAAGCTTCTGCCGTATTCCGGTGGAGGTGGAGTATGCCAGTGAGTTCCGTTACCGCGACCCGGTGATTGACAGCAACGATGTGGTGATTGCCATCTCGCAAAGCGGGCACACAACTTTATCTATCTGGGACGCGGATACAGTTATCCCGTAGCCTTGGAAGGCGCCTTGAAGTTGAAGGAGATTTCGTATATCCATGCCGAGGGCTATCCTGCCGCCGAAATGAAGCATGGTCCCATTGCCTTGGTAGATGCCGAGATGCCGGTGGTGGTTATTGCCACCCGGAATGGGCTTTACGAAAAGGTGCTGAGCAATATCCAGGAAATAAAGGCGCGTAAAGGCAGGGTTATCGCCATTGTGACAAAGGGAGATACGGTCATCAGTAAAATAGCCGACACTTGCATCGAGCTTCCCGAAACAATGGAGTGCCTTGATCCGTTAATAACTACGGTACCTCTGCAATTACTTGCCTATCACATTGCCGTGTGCAAGGGAATGGATGTGGACCAGCCGAGGAATCTTGCGAAGTCGGTGACTGTAGAATGAGGACATGTACAATTTACCATTTACAATGTACAATGGGGCTGCGCTTGGGAGGGGTAAATGTAAATGGTAATTGTATGCTATAATAAGGAAAAGAATATTGTACCCTTAAACTTGTACATTGTAAATGGTAAATTGTAAATAAATAGATGGAACAACTGAAGCATGAATGCGGCGTCGCCATGATACGCCTGCTGAAACCGCTGGAGTACTATGAAGAGAAGTACGGAACATGGATGTACGGACTCAACAAGCTCTATCTCCTGATGGAGAAACAACACAACCGTGGGCAGGAAGGTGCCGGACTGGCCTGCGTGAAACTGGAAGCCAGTCCCGGCGAGGAATATATGTTCCGTGAGCGTGCTTTCGGCTCGGGCGCCATTACCGAAATTTTCGGTACGGTGCAGGGCCACTTCAAGGACTTGACCAAGGAACAGCTGCACGATGCGGACTATGCCAAGCGTGTGCTGCCCTTTGCAGGGGAGGTCTATATGGGACACCTGCGTTACTCCACTACCGGAAAGTCCGGCATCTCGTACGTGCACCCGTTCCTCCGGAGAAACAACTGGCGTGCCAAGAATCTTGCCCTCTGCGGCAACTTCAACATGACGAATGTGGATGAAATCTTCGCACGCATTACCGCCATCGGCCAGCATCCGCGCAAATATGCCGATACCTACATCATGCTGGAGCAGTTGGGACATCGCCTCGACCGCGAAGTGGAGCGCCTCTTCAACCTTGCCGAAGCGGAAGGGCTGGCAGGCATGGACATCACCCGTTATATAGAAAACCATATCGACCTTGCCAACGTGCTGCGCACTTCGAGCAAGGAGTGGGACGGGGGATACGTGATGTGCGGACTTACTGGCAGCGGAGAGACTTTTGCCGTACGCGACCCATGGGGCATCCGTACAGCCTTCTGGTATCAGGACGACGAGATAGCGGTGCTTGCCAGCGAACGTCCCGTGATACAGACAGCCCTTAATGTTCCTGTCGAATCCATCAAGGAGCTGCAACCCGGACAAGCCATGTTTATCAACAAGGCCGGCAAGGTGCGCACCGTGCAAATCAACAAGCCGCGCGAGGTGAAACCTTGTTCCTTCGAGCGCATCTACTTCAGCCGGGGCAGTGATGTGGACATTTACCGGGAACGTAAACTGCTGGGTGAGAAACTTGTACCCAACATATTGAAAGCCATCGACAACGATGTGGACCATACCGTCTTTTCCTTCATCCCCAATACGGCAGAAGTTGCTTTTTACGGAATGCTGCAAGGATTGGACGACTACCTCAACGAGGAGAAGGTGCAGCAGATTGCCGCCTTGGGGCATAGTCCCAGCCACGACGAACTGGAGCATATCTTGTCGCGGCGCATACGGAGCGAGAAGGTGGCAATCAAGGACATCAAGCTGCGTACCTTCATAGCCGAAGGAAACAGCCGGAACGACCTTGCCGCCCATGTGTACGACATCACTTACGGAAGCCTTGTCCCGGGAGTGGATAATCTGGTCATCATCGACGACTCGATAGTGCGTGGAACCACCCTGAAGCAGAGCATCATCGGCATCCTTGACCGTCTGGAGCCAAAGAAGATAGTCATTGTAAGCTCTTCACCGCAGGTACGCTATCCCGACTACTACGGCATCGATATGGCTAAGATGAGCGAATTCATCGCCTTCAAGGCTGCTGTGGAACTGCTGAAGGAGCGTGAGATGCGCGATGTGATTGCCGCCGCCTACCGCAAGTCCAAGGAGCAGGTAGGCCTGCCCAAAGAACAGATGGTGAATTACGTGAAGGAGATTTATGCTCCTTTCACTGATGAGGAAATCTCTGCCAAGATGGTGGAGCTTCTTACTCCGAAAGGGACGAAAGCCAAAGTGCAGATTGTCTACCAGCCTCTCGAGGGGCTGCATGAAGCCTGCCCCAAGCATCCGGGTGACTGGTACTTCAGCGGCGATTATCCTACGCCGGGCGGTGTGAAGCTGCTGAATAAGGCATTTATTGATTATATAGAACAAGTTTATCAATTTTAATTGAATCAATGAGAAATGTAACTCTAATCCTCGACGACGGGAGCCGCTTCCACGGCAAGTCGTTCGGCTTTGAAAAACCGGTAGCGGGAGAGGTGGTCTTCAACACAGCCATGACGGGTTATCCCGAAAGCCTGACCGACCCTTCGTATGCCGGACAGCTGATGACGCTCACCTATCCGTTGGTGGGCAATTACGGTGTGCCGCCTTTTACTCTCGAACCGAATGGGCTTGCCACTTTTATGGAGAGCGAGCATATCCATGCCGAAGCCATTATTGTAAGCGATTATAGCGAAAATTATAGCCATTGGAATGCGGTGGAAAGCCTCGGTGACTGGCTGAAACGCGAACAGATTCCGGGCATCACGGGCATCGATACCCGCGAACTGACAAAGGTGCTTCGCGAGCATGGGGTGATGATGGGACGTATCGCCTTTGATGATGAATCGGATGAAATGCCTGAGGCCTCTTATGCCGATGTGAATTATGTGGATAAAGTTAGCTGCAAGGAGGTTATCCGTTACAACGAAGGAACCGGTAAGAAGAAAGTGCTCCTTGTGGATTGCGGCGTCAAGCATAACATCATCCGCTGCCTGCTGAAACGTGACGTGGAAGTGATTCGCGTTCCCTGGGACTATGATTATACTGGGATGGAGTTCGACGGGCTGTTCATCTCCAACGGCCCTGGTGACCCCGATACCTGCGATGCTGCCGTGCAGAATATCCGCAAGGCAATGCAGAACGAGAAACTGCCCATCTTCGGCATCTGTATGGGAAACCAGCTGCTTTCCAAGGCTGGGGGCGCCAAGATATACAAATTGAAATACGGTCACCGCAGCCATAACCAACCGGTGCGTATGGTGGGTACGGAACGTTGCTTCATCACCTCACAGAATCATGGGTATGCCGTAGACAACAACACGCTGACAGAAGACTGGGAACCGCTTTTCATCAATATGAACGATGGTTCTAATGAAGGAATCCGCCACAAATGCAATCCCTGGTTCTCCGCACAGTTTCATCCCGAAGCTGCCAGCGGGCCGACGGATACGGAGTTTCTTTTTGATGACTTTGTGAAGTTGCTTTAGTAAGAGAATTTTGTCAAGAATGGTTGCGTTCGTAATCTCTTGATAATCAGTATGTAAAAGACGGTATAATGAGTCCCATACTGAATGTCATTCAGTCCCAGAGTGAATACCTTTCAGTCCTATACTGAATGCCATTCAATTAGTGACTGATTGTGTAAGGTAAGAGAAAGATAAGGTTTTATTACTACTATTACATTTTTAATAAACAGATATGCAAATGAAAGAAAACAATATAAAGAAAGTCCTGCTGCTCGGTTCCGGTGCACTGAAAATCGGTGAGGCAGGAGAATTTGACTACTCCGGTTCGCAGGCGCTCAAGGCATTGAAGGAGGAAGGCATCTACACGGTTCTCATCAATCCGAACATTGCCACGGTACAGACCTCGGAAGGAGTTGCCGACCAGATTTACTTCCTGCCCGTCACTCCTTACTTCGTGGAGAAGGTGATAGAGAAGGAGCGCCCAGACGGCATCATGCTTGCTTTTGGTGGGCAGACGGCACTGAACTGCGGTGTCTCCCTCTATAAAGACAAGATTTTCGAGAAGTACGGTGTGACGGTTCTCGGCACTCCCGTACAGGCTATCATTGACACGGAGGACCGTGAAATCTTTGTGCAGAAACTGAATGAGATTGATGTAAAGACCATCAAGAGCGAAGCCGTGGAGAATGCGGCGGATGCCCGTCGCGCAGCCCGGGAACTGGGATACCCGGTCATTGTCCGTGCCGCATACGCGCTTGGCGGACTGGGTTCGGGCTTCTGCGACAATGAAGAAGAGCTGAATGTGCTGGTGGAGAAAGCCTTCTCCTTCTCCCCGCAGGTGTTGGTGGAAAAATCGCTGAAGGGATGGAAGGAAGTGGAATACGAGGTGGTGCGCGACCGCTTCGACAACTGCATCACGGTCTGCAACATGGAGAACTTCGACCCCCTGGGCATCCATACAGGTGAGTCCATCGTTATTGCCCCGTCACAGACGTTGAGCAATACGGACTATCATAAATTGCGTGAACTCGCTATCCGCATTATCCGTCACATCGGCATTGTGGGAGAGTGTAACGTGCAGTATGCCTACGACCCGATGAGCGAGGACTACCGGGTAATCGAGGTAAATGCACGCTTGAGCCGTTCGTCTGCACTTGCCTCTAAAGCAACGGGTTATCCGTTGGCATTTGTAGCGGCAAAACTCGGCTTGGGCTATGGCTTGTTCGACTTGAACAACTCTGTGACAAAGACCACAAGCGCTTTCTTCGAACCCGCCCTGGACTATGTGGTCTGCAAGATACCGCGTTGGGATTTGGGCAAGTTCCACGGGGTGGACAAAGAGCTGGGTTCGAGCATGAAGTCGGTAGGCGAGGTGATGGCTATCGGCCGTACTTTCGAGGAAGCCATCCAGAAGGGGCTTCGCATGATAGGCCAGGGCATGCACGGCTTCGTAGAGAACAAGGAACTGGTGATTGCCGATTTGGACAAGGCTCTGCGCGAACCGACGGACAAGCGTATCTTTGTCATCTCCAAAGCCTTCCGTGCCGGGTATACGGTGGACCAGGTGCACGAATTGACCAAGATAGACCGTTGGTTCCTGGAGAAGTTGATGAACATCATGGATACCAGCAGGGAACTGCACTCTTTTATGGCTGATGGAGAGTTGCCAATGATTCCCGTGGACTTATTGCGTAAAGCCAAAGTACAAGGCTTCTCTGATTTCCAGATAGCCCGTGCCCTCGGCTTGGAACAAGCAATGGACGGCGAAGAAGCCATCCTTGCCGTCCGCAATTTCCGCAAGAGTGCAGGCATTCTGCCCGTAGTGAAGCAGATAGATACCCTTGCCGCCGAATATCCCGCACAGACCAACTATCTCTACCTGACGTATAGCGGCACGGCAAATGATGTCCGTTACCTCGGCGACCGCAAGTCCATTGTCGTATTGGGCTCCGGCGCCTACCGCATCGGTTCTTCCGTAGAGTTCGACTGGTGCGGCGTGCAGGCCCTGAACACCATCCGCCAGGAAGGCTACCGCAGTGTCATGATAAACTACAACCCCGAAACCGTGTCTACGGACTATGACATGTGCGACCGTCTTTACTTCGACGAGCTCACCTTCGAGCGCGTGATGGATATTCTCGAACTGGAGAATCCCCACGGGGTGATTGTCTCTACCGGTGGTCAGATACCGAATAACCTTGCCCTGCGCCTCGATGCGCAGAAGGTACCTATTCTCGGCACAAGCGCCAAGCATGCCAAGGAGGTGGAGATGGATGCTGTGGCGCAAGATGGAGAGATTATCGCGTACGCCATCAGTGAGCATATCGAGTTTGCCGGAGTGCATTCCGGTGACGCCACTATCCAGTTCCCGCCACAAAAGTTGTATGTGGAGACGGTGCGCCGCATCAAGCGCATCAGCCGCGAGATTGCCCGTGAGCTGAACATCTCCGGTCCGTTCAATATCCAGTATCTGGCACGCGAGAACGACATCAAGGTGATTGAGTGCAACCTCCGTGCCAGCCGTTCGTTCCCGTTTGTCAGCAAGGTGCTGAAGATAAACCTTATTGAACTTGCCACGAAGGTGATGCTCGGCATTCCGGTACAGAAGCCGGACAAGAATCTGTTCGATTTGGATTATGTAGGCATCAAGGCGAGCCAGTTCTCCTTCAACCGTCTGCAGAAGGCCGACCCGGTACTGGGTGTGGATATGGCAAGCACGGGCGAGGTGGGTTGCATCGGCAGCGATACTTCCTGCGCCATTCTCAAGGCGATGCTCTCCGTGGGATATCGTATTCCAGAGAAAAATATCCTGCTTTCTACCGGTACTCCGAAGCAGAAAGTGGACATGCTTTCTGCCGCGCGTATGCTTCAGAAGAAGGGGTATAAGATATTTGCCACGGGTGGTTCCAGCAACTTCCTTACGGAGAACGGTGTGGAGAATACGCGCGTCTACTGGCCCAGCGAACCCGAACGCCAGCCGCAGGCACTCGACATGCTGCACCGCAAGGAGATAGACATGGTGGTCAATATTCCGAAGAACCTCACCGCAGGCGAGTTGGATAACGGCTACAAGATACGCCGTGCCGCCATCGACCTCAATATTCCGTTGATAACGAATGCCCGTCTGGCAAGTGCGTTCATCAATGCATTCTGCACGATGACGCCGGATGATTTGGCTATCAAGTCGTGGGCGGAGTACAAATGATGATTTAATTTGCTATCTTTGCTGAAAACTAAGTTCGATGGAAACAATTTTGACCCAATACTATCAATCTCCTTATGGCGAGTTGCTCCTCGGCTCTTTCGGCGATAAACTCTGCCTATGCGACTGGATGCTGAACGAGAAACGTAGAGTAACCGTTGATAAGCGCATACGGCAGGCGCTGTATGCCGATTATGAGGAAGGCACTTCGGAAGTGATTGCAAGGGCAATCATTCAGTTGGATGAGTATTTTGCCTGTAAGCGGACCATATTCGATGTTCCACTGCTTGCAGTCGGAACAGAATTCCAGCGGACGGTGTGGCAGGAGTTGCAGAACATCCCTTACGGAAAAACAGTGTCCTACGGCGAGCTTTCACGAAAGCTGGGCAATCCGAAAGCCGTACGTGCGGTGGCGGCTGCCAATGGGGCAAATGCCCTCTCCATACTCATCCCCTGCCATCGTGTGGTGGGCAGCAATCATACGCTGATAGGCTATGCCGGTGGACTGGCAGCCAAACAAGGGATGCTGGCATTGGAAGCGGACTCTTGCGACGGACCGTCAGGCTCCCGTATAGGACAGCTGTTTTGAGGTCAGGTTTGTTTCTGGTATTCCGCCGGTGTCATCCCCGTCATACGTTTGAAGAACTTCGAGAAGAACGACGGATTGGGAAAGTTCAGTTCGTCTGATATTTGAAACACCAGTAGATTACTGTGTTTCAGCAATACTTTGGCTTCGAGGATAACTGCTTGATTAATCCATTGCATCACGGTTTG
>PPYE01000788.1_pt1 | contig 14699 bp, 18 predicted proteins | sample 1559881 | NCBI WGS metagenome assembly PPYE01 (sample SAMN08240022, study PRJNA423297) | Human gut metagenome, whole genome shotgun sequencing project.
CCAAAATTGTCCGCTAGTTAATATATAATCAGTTGTTTTTATATTCCCATTGCTAAACAAATCAATAACCCCATTTGTGTGTAGTAAATTCCAAGAAAATTTCGAAGGGTTAGTTAAATCATGGTTATAAATTAATGTTTCCGTTGCTGGGCGAAAACCTACTGGTAATGTACCAACTCCTCTCTCCCATGAACCGTCAGCTGGTTCAGAAGAATACTGGCTTTGACTTGTAATTGTAACTGTGTTTCCAATTCTAGTTATGACAGCACTTCGTCCGTAACCTGTGTTAATCGTTGCTGTTTTGACTTGACCAGAATCAACCGTACTGGAAGATATAATGCTATTTATAACAGCTTTATCTAAATATGTTACGTTATCAGGTGCTTCTTGAAGAGTGACATCTGTTCCGTTAGTTGTTCTAATATCAATTAAGACTTTCAGCACTCCTAAAGCATTATTCAAGTCAACACTGTTGCTATTATCTGATTTTTCGGCTGATAAGCTGACAGGTCGAGTTGTTTGTGTTAAGTCAATATTTGCATGAATATAGTTTACGGAATTAGCATTTAAAGCTACTGTTTCAAATGATAGTTCAAAATATCTTCCTCCAGCAATAATCGAAGTATTGTTATAAATTACATTAAGGCCTGAATTGGTTGGGGTTAACCAGTCTTTGCGCCTGATTGTTTTATAATCCATTCCAGTCAACATCATGTATAACTTTGCGTCATTGTTAGAACCGACTGGAAACTCTGTCCCATTTGGACTGAAAAATGTGAAGTTTTTAATTGTCATTTTTAACCTTTCTTGAAATTATCTTCGCTTTATCTAAAACTGGGTTATCAGTAATTGATAATTCTAGTAGTCTGAACTTTCTTCCGCCATAAGGATAACCACCGATTGAAACAAATTGTCCCACTTCGTATAATAGCGTAGTTTCTATTCTAAGCGTGTTTTTGCTATTATAGTATACTTTAGCTGGCAAAAGTTCTAAGTGGTCTTTACGAAGTTCTCTATGCCCTTTAAAGCTATCTATTCTATATTTGTCACCATAAGTAGCTACATACTCATATAACATTTGGTTTGTCACCACTTTCTACAAAGATAAGTCTATCATTGAACTCTGTTTTAACTCTGTCAGCTATATATCCTGAATATAATTTACCTTCATACCATATATCTACCAAGTCATTAACATATAAAGGTAAAAGCTCATTTTGATTAAAGATTAACCTTGTGACAATTGTAGAGGGAGAAATTTCAGCCTTAATAGTAGACATATCAGGAGGGTTTCCGTGGTCATCTCTATCATAAAATAATGTTTTTGCAGTTCTTACTTCTGGCAAGTCCGTTCCGTCTCCGTGATAAGTGCTATAATCAATGACATCGCCGTTATTTTTTGCTGTGTACATTTTAGGGGGGTCTGTATAGTCGTCTGTTTCCTTATTTTTAACGAATACAACAGCAAAATTATAAGCCGAACGTTCTACTATTGTTTCTGTGTCCATTGTCACATTTTGCTTAATATCTACTCTTGTCGTGATTCTACTTCTATCCCATTTCCTAGAAGTAAAGTTAATAAATAATAAAGTTCTAGGGTCTTCTACTGAAGGGGAATGCTGAATAGTTGTGGTTGGTTGAAATTGAACCTTAGAAAATATCCTTCTAGCTACGTCATGAGCTGATGAAGTTTCCGCTTTTCGATTGATTGTAGCCTTTCCAGCGAAAATACTTGAATTAAAGAAGTAACCATAACTCATTAAATTATTTTTATTAGGGTCAATTAGATAATCAATGATAGCAAAATTTGTCGTTTTAGTTATTGCGTTCGGGACGTCTAGGTTTTCAATCATTGCCCAAAAATAGTTCTTTAATGTGGCTTTATTGCCTTCGTCTACATCTGTAACAAGGTAGACCATATCTAAGTTCAGCTTTTTTTCTTTGCCTAGTGCTTCCTCAATTGGAACAACTTCAGGAAAAAGAATTTGAACAATATCGCCAACTTCTACTGAAACGGTCAATGTAGCTGATGAAGTATAAAGATAACCTGTTTCCCATAATTCATAATTAATAACTTGACATCTTGCCTTTGGTGTAGGTAGACCTCTCGTTTCTCTTTTACCATTAGGCATGCTAAAGGCAAGATTATAGTAGTTCGGATTAAAGTTATCATAAACATTAGCTTCTAACATTAAACGAAGTCCGCCTTTCTCTTAATTTTAAATTCTGCCTTACTTAAATTGACCAGTTCCATTTGACCCTCTTTGAATATACGCGTTCTATACCGCTCAAAATCAAGTGCAGGAAATAAATTTAATGGAACTGGTCCTAACCACCCTTGATAAATTTCATCATTTACATCTGTATTAATTAAAATATAACTTTGTTTATCTTTCATATTAAATATAATTGCAGTATATTCATTCCCAGCGGTGTCTAAAAATCTAACGCCAGTTGGTTTACTATAAAGATTTTGATGTAGTATTCCTATAAAACTAAATATTTCTTCTTTTATTTCCCAACGACTTAAACGGTCTATATTTGTTTCTCCGTAGTAAGTGTAAGAAGTCCCTTTGACATATTTATAATTCCCTTGAGCTATTCCTCCGTAAACTTTAGACTTACCAGCAATAACTTTACCATTTTGTATTTTGTCAAAAGTTAAATTTTCGTAAGTATACCACTTTGTGATTACATCAAAAGTTATCTTTTCGCTGAAAGTTCCGTTTTTGCCATAGCCCTCTGTTTTAGTGACCTCTGCTAAAGTTAAGTCAGCATATACCTGAAAAATTTCTGTTTGATATTCAAGTGTAACGAATTTTTTGCTAATAATATCGTTTACGAAGTCTTTCATTAATTGATAGTTTTCTTCTAAACTTTCTCCAAACGTTTCCAACTTGAATTCTATTTGAGGTTGAGTAATTGAGCGTGTTCCCATTACTCCAATACCATTACTTTGCCAGATGTTATTAGTTGATTGTAAGCCCAAATTAGAGGGCTGGTAAAGTCTAACTTTTCCATTTGTGACGTCCAAAACTTTATCATCTGCTCCGTCTAAGTTGGTATGTATTTTATACTGTCTTACCATTAAGCCCTCCCTAGTTCAAATTCTCGTCTGATTGCACGTGCTAAGTTAGAAACATCTTGACCAGCACCGCCTTGGACATTAAATGTGTTATATGTTCTATTGTCGCTTGTTACGCTGTTAGTGTTTAGACCGTAACCGCTAGAAGATAAGTTGACATCTGTTAAGCCTACTACCATTGAACCCTTAAACAGTCCGCCTAGCTTACCAGCGATACCATTAATAGCTCCTGATATATGGTTAATTGTACTCGTAACTCCGCCTAGTGCGCTGTTTATCGTGTTCCTGATTCCTCCAAATAGTCCACTAAAGAAGCTACCAAGCCCTCTAAATACTCCTGTTATTGCATTGTAAGCATTATAGGCGAACCCTCCAAAAGAACCGAATACTCCACTAACTACACCACGAACCGAATTAAATATTCCACTAAAGAACCATGAAACTGCACTCCATATTGAGCTAACTACTCCCCAAGCACTAGAAGCAAAACTTCCGATTGCGCTGAAAGCACTAGACACAACTCCCCTTACAACATTAAATATGCTACTAAAGAAACCAGAAATAGCACTCCATACTGACATAACTACGTTCCAGGTTGAAACAGCAAAGCCACCAATAGCACTAAATACTGTTGAAACTACTGACCTAACAGCGTTAAATATTCCACCAAACCAAGCTGATAGACCTTGCCATGCATTAAGAACTAATTTATAAGCACCTCGAATTATAGCCAAGATGAGTTGAAAAGCTGAGTTGATTATTGAACCAATCAGATTAAATATAGATTGATAAAAACTAATTAAAGGTTGGAAAGTTGTAACAAACCAGTTATAAGCGTCTGTTACTAAATTTGAGATAGTCGTAAACACAGTTGTAACGATATTTACTATTCCGTCCCATAGCCCTGTGAAAAAACCTGTAACTCCAGCCCATGCTGTTTGAATTCCAGTAACAACAGTCGTCCATAAGGTGGTAAAGAATGTTGTTATTCCGTTCCAAATATTTTGAATACCTTGCACAACTCCGCTGAACCAATCAACTAAGCCTTGCCAAATGCCTTTAGCTCCGTCAACTGCTCCATTCCATATATCAGAAAACCATTGACCCATACCGCTAAAGAATGTAACTATGCCGTCCCATGAGCTCTTTAAGAAGTCCACAAAACTAGCCCAAACCTTTTTACCTGTTTCGGTTTGAGTGAAGAAATAAACTAAACCAGCAACAACCGCTGCGATCGCTATACCAAGTGCTACGAATGGGTTTATAGCCATAACAGCATTGAAAGCACCCATTACTCCTGTTCCTGCTTGAATTGCTGTTTGTAACTTTTTGAAAATACCAATAGCAGCAACTATTCCTTTTCCGATTTTAAAAGCCACGAACCCTGCCGTTAAGGCTACCAAAGACGACTTTAAAGTATCCATTGCGCCTTTGTTTTCACTAACTTTTTTCAAAAAATCAGCTATTTTTTTAGTAACTTCCGAAAATTTACCAGCAAATACAGCTATGCTCTTTGCTACGTTATCTATACTTGTTGCATTTTTTGTCGTTTCTTTATTTATTCCAAGAAATGAATTTATGACATTCCCTATAATAGAAACTATGGAATCAAATGCGCTTTTTATGTTATCCCAAGCCTCTAAAAACGCTAAAGTGGCTGCATTTTCTTGAAGTTTTTGAAACAAGTCTTGAAAATACTTAATAACACTTGTTATAGTTTTACCAGCACCTTTACCCCACTCACCCATTTTATCAATTATAGCATTGATAACAGGAGTTAAAGCCTCAAGTGCAGGAAGTAAGGCTTGCGACATATCTTCATTAAAGCCAGCCCAAGTGTCCCTTATAGTTTTTGTAGCACCGCTTGAACCGTCTGCTGTTTTTTGCATAGCCTTATCGAGCATATCCATTGAGACAGCACCAGCCGAAACAGCTTCATTAAATGAACCATATTGCTGTAATGAGGGATTCATTTTCATTATAGTATCTTTTAAAGAAGCACCAAGAGCGGTATTGTTATCAGTTAGTTGCCCAATATTTTCAGCAGTAACCTTGCCAGAAGCTGACATTTGACCATAAGCCTGTGCGACACCTTTAAGGTCTTCCCCAGTACCACCAAACGCTTGGTTAGCTTTTACTAATGCTTCCGTCTTACCAACTGCTGACTTAGCACTATCACCTAAACCGATAAATGTTGTTGAAAGTTTTAAAGTATCTTCACTATTTGCGTTTGTATCTCTAGCGAGTTTCTGCATAGAATTGCTTACATAGTCAAAATCTTTTCCACTGCCTTTGAATTTCATCGTGTTCTTTAAGGCGATCATGGCTGTCTGGGTGTCCATTGCGTCAGACGCCCAGCCTCTTAAACCATTACCAACAGCACTAATAGCACTTGCACCGATTTGCCTGAATGCACCAACAGCAATCTCTCTAAGACCGCTAAAGCGTGACTTCATTCCGTCAATTCCGCTATTAACGCCCTTAGTATCCATTTTAGCTTCAATGTTCCAAGAGCCTGAACTAATAGCGCTCTCGACTTGCTTTATTTCGCCCTCTAGCCTGTTAGCTTGTGTTTCTGCTGTGCCTAAGTCTCTAGTAAGTTGTAACCATTTCTTTTGACCTGCTGGTGAGCTTTTATCAACCGTAGAAAGTTCTTCTTTTAATTTTGTTGCTTTGTCACGTGACAAGCCCAACTGCGTTTGTAAATTCTTCTGCAATTGCGCCATTTTATCGGTATTTGTGGGGTCAAGTTTTAGAGCTTCACGTAAGTTTTTAGCTTCTCCTCTAAGTCCTGACATTGCGGTATTAACGCCTTTAAGTGAGTTCTCGAACTTCGTGGTATTGCCGTATATCTCGACCTCAAACGTTGCATTACTTGCCATTACATACCCTTTCTTTTACGCCTTTTCTCTTTTTCTTTTTCCTCTTTTTTCTTCTCTGCAATAAGTTCAATTATTTTATAAACAAGTTCTAATTCCATTTCCATGAACTGTGTTATATCAATTTCGTTATTGCCTAAAACAGTCAAAAGTTCTAAGGTTTTATTTCCCTTTACAGTATCTTTCTTTTTCTTAATCAATGAACTAGAAGAAAAGAAGACTATTTCGTCTTCCGTTTCCTCTTTTTCTTTAATAAAAACAGTTTTACAGAAGATATTAATTAACTCGTTAGTCGTAGGGAGCTCTGTTTTATCGTCTAAGGCGTTTTGCAGTCCTCCGTTACAATCTACCCAAAGTATCAATAACTTGTCTGTAAAGCTCTCCATTTGCTCTGTAAAGTCATCAGGAATATATCCAGCGACAAAAGAATTTTGTAGGTCTGCAAAGTCTTTCAAATCTGTAATAAAGTCTGAACCAGTTAGTTCTAAGTATCTAATTGCATGTTTTAAAATCATTTACAGTCCTTTCAGCTCATTAAATCTCTTTCTGCCACAGTTCGACAAGTTCTTTAAGTCCTTTACCGGCAGTATCGAACTCAAAGCTAGAGCGGAAGTCAGAGAAGTCACTCTTAGCTTTTACAATGTTATCTTGAAAAAGAGCTAAGTATAAACCATATTGAACAAACTCCATTACATCAGTAATTTCTCCGTCCTCTTTCTTAAGCTCTGTATCCATTGCTTTTTGTTGCTGGAAAAGGTCTTTCCCTGTAATCATTTTAAATTTACGTGCTGTACTTAATTGTTTTGCCATTTATATATTCCTTTACTTAATTAGTTTTTCAGATTGTTGCGTTTGTAGTCTTATGAATGATCAGTTACTGAAACCCCTGCGGTAACATCTTTATAACCGTCAGCGGAGAACGTTACGAGATGGACACCCGGTGCAAGTTGTCCATTTGTTTCCACTTTTCCCTGTGCGTCTCTAATAACTGACGTTACTTTTACAGTTCCACCCTTAGAATCTTTCAAAGTGGCAGGCACTACGATTGTTCCGTCATTATTACCCTTTGTAGCAGTAGTTACATTAGGAATAACAGGAGCTACAAGTGTAATTGCACCAGCTAGAACTGTATCAGGTTGCATGATGAACAGTCCGCTTTCCATTTTCTTGGCAAAGTCTTTAGCTTGTTCTCCCCAAATTTCGTACTCAATAGAAGGAACTTTTTTATCTCCATTCAAATAAACATCTGACTCGGTTGCTTGAACTGCCAAAGTCCATTGGATAGGGTCTACACCGTCAACTGAATCTGTTTCTGATTCTTTTGTTGCTTCTGCTGTTGGTGTCAAATGAGGATAAACAACTACGCGATAACCGTCAACAAATTCCCCTGTAACTTTATCACGCTTACGCCCTTTAATAAGGTATTGAACACATTTCGTTTTCCAATTACCAGTAGGAGACCAACCCAAGCCATTTTCTGTTCTTTGTTGACCTAAAATGTCTTCTTTAAGCGCTTGGTCTGTTTGAATGAATACCATTTCGCCTTGAAGTAAGGTAGCTCCTTTTTTCACTCCATGGTCTGGCACGTCATCAGCAGGATAGCTGTTAGTTTCCGCTTGGTCTTCCATTGAACCAACTGATACTAAACCAGTTACAATTTTATGGTTAGTGAACACTGGTTTTCCGTTACTTCCCTTAGTCATATCAGCTACGATTAGAGCTTCATTACCAAAGAAAATCTCACGTGAATTATAATCTAATTTCATTTTTTCTCTTTTCTATAATTTCATTGAATTGGCATAGTTAGCGCCTTTTTTCAATGTTGTCTTGACTTCTTGCATACCTTTTTTTTCAACTAAGAAGTACATACCATGATAACCGCTAGAATAATTAGCCCTAGTGCCTGCATTAACAACTATTTTATCGCCTTTTTTAACTTGTTTTAAGTTTCTTGACAATTGCCCAGTATTTTGATATCTTGCATAAGTATAGGTATGACCATGACTTCTGATTAATCTAGTTCTTCGGCTTGCGCTATTTGCCTTCGCTTTAAATTCTGCTTCAAACCAATCGCCCATGCGTTCTGTTACTTTAGTTTGCATTTCTTTAGCTATGCTTGATGTATTAAGCAAATTTACTGCCATGCTTGACCACCTGCACCACAAGGTAAATAAACAGTTCCAGTATAATTGTACAAATGGCTATTTTCCGACCAGTTTGTCATATTCCAACCGTTTTGTAAAACATTTCCGACTAGTCCTACAAGTTCATCGTCAACATCTTTAACAGATAAAACAACTTGATAATAATAACCCATGACAAAGCTCGTATTATCCATTTTAATGACCTTTGAGTCACTAAGTGACAAATATACCGTCTTGTCTTCTATCGTGTCCTTGACGCCTAAAATAACGTCATTTAGAGGCATTGTAAGTAAATTGTTGTACCAATCTATATAAGAATCAAATTCCATTACTTACGACCCCCTCTAAAATCATCTTGTTATTCTTAGGGTCTCTTTCCCATGTTGTACGCTTGAAAGTTTCGCCTTTTTCGTCTAAGAAATAGTTGAAAATCAAGTCTTCCATTTCTCCGATTCCGTTAAGCTCGTATCTTACGTTTTTACCTAGCCCAATCATAGAAAACTCATCAAGTCTTGTCTGACTAATTCTCTGTTTAACTGCTGGTAAAACGATAGGCTTTATAACATTAGCTTCTGCACCGTTCTTCTTCTTAACAGTCGTTTCTACCTGTAATGTAACTTGTGAGAATATCATCAAATACCTCCATAATACATTAACTCTTGCAAAGAAGCCAGACGTTTCATTTCAGCATTTCGCCATTGTTCTGCTGGTTCATCAACAATATTAAGCCGACAATAAGAAGCAATAAAGTCTTTAACTAACACGCTTGTTTCGTCAGCTTTAATACCATTTTTTTCTAGCAATTTAATAGCTATTGAACGGAATAAGATAAGTTTACTATCATAAGCTGTTACTAAAATCGGAATACCACAATAGACCTTAATATAATCTATCATTTACTTCCTCCATTTTATTCTTATGAAACTGTAATTACTGCACCAGCGTTATAAGTTTCAACATGACCGCTTGTTAGTGTTTCTACCAAAATCATGTTGCTGTTAGTTTTCCATTCAAAGGCATCAACTTTTGTAAGGTCTTGCATGTCAATGTGATATTTTTGGTCTACCAATACAGTAGGTTTGAGTGCTTTTGAACCTGTATAGACAATAATTTCATCTACTCCAACTTCAGAAGCAATTTCAGTATCATCATTTTTAATGCGAACGTTAGCATTTGCAGTTGCTTGACGTAACTCATCTAACAAGGCTTTACGGTCTTCTGCTTTAACAATCAAATAACGACGTCCAGCAGTAGGGCGAACAAAGTCAACCGCTTCTTCAATAGCGTCAGCAAATGGAGTTTTGCCAGCTGATTTGGCTTTTGTAGTAATTTTTTTGATTTTTTTGACGTCTTCTTCTTTATCAATTGATTTAAAACCGTTTGTTCCGTCACCCTCAACAAGCGCAAGGTCAACGATTTTGTTTACAATGGCTTGTGTAAGTTCAGCTACAATCAAGTTGTAAAGTTCAGAATAAGACATTTGAAGTCGTTTAACACGTTCAGCAAGTGATTGCAATTTATAAACCATTACAGGTTCAAGAGTATCAATAGTGAGTGTGGCTGCCTGCTCTGTTTTTTGTTGTCCGTCTTTGTGAACTTGTGCTTCATTAGCTGAATCAAATGAGCGTGATACAAGCAAAGCACCAACATTTGTAACATGGAAGACTTTGAATACTGGGTTAGTATTTAACAAAGCTGTGTTAATTGACTCAACCAATTTACGTGGAAGCTCAAAAGTTTTGTCTGTGATAGTTACACCATTTTCAGCAAGTTTTGCATTCCAAGCGTTTTTAATTTCTGATTTACCAGCGTTCTTTTTCAATACATCAAAAAATTCTGTTACAGCGTTTTGTGATTCAATAAAGTTTGTCATTTTATCTTTTCCTTTTGGTTTTTCTTCCTGTGCGTTAAGTTCATTCTCAATTTTGATAATTTCAATTGAATTTTCTGAAAGTGTTTTTTCCAATTCTTGTACTTTTGGCAAGTCTTCAATTGCATTTTTTACTTCAAAGCCACTAATTTGAGATTTTAAAGATACGTTATTTTCTTTAAGTTCTGCCAAGCGGTTCTGTTTTTCGATTAAATCAGGTTTATTCATATTTCTTTTTGATATCCTCAATTTCTTTCAAAGCATTACGGCTTTCAATAATTTTGTTACGTTCTTTTGTGAGTTCTTCGCCCAATGCATTTTGAATAAACTTTGCGTTAGGGTCAGCTGGTACTGAAACAAGAGAAATCTCTTTAAACTGTGCTTTATTTACAACTAGAGCATCATTTTCATTAAACTCATAATCTGTAATGTAATAGGCAATTGATAGTGAATCAAACGCTCCATTTTCCACAGCCTTATTAATGTTTGGTGCATTGTCATAAAGTGTAAAGTCAGTCAGGTATTTATTAGAAGCCAAATCATAGTAAACTTTTGCGTCTCCGATAACTTCGCTTGAGCCTGAACCATGTTCATACAGCAATGGATATCGTTCTCTAGCGAACTCGATACAGTTAGGTGTCAAGATAATACCATTAAGGTTCTCTACACCAACTTCTGACCCAATACCTTGGAACGACTTAGAACCGTCCTCGTTTTCAGTCACTTTAATTTCAGCACTATTGGTTATTAGTTTCATCTGTGCTTGTTACGTCCTTTCTACTGCCTTGTAGGTCACTTAGATTTTTAACAGCAACTGCATTAAGGTTAGTTATGTAAATATCTCCACCCTCGATTGGTTGCTCGCCCATTTTAACAAGAAGTTGATTCTGTGTAAAAATAGGAGCGTTAATATTTTCATGATACAAGTCAATTAATTCTTTCAAAGTTGCAAACTTGAATAGCTGGTTATCTACGATTATGCGTTCATAATATAAATTATCCTTATTTATTCGTCTGCGGCTTGTTGAAATCAGTTTATAAGTCAGTTCCTTTTCAAGTTGAATCAGTAAAGGAATGATAGTAGAGTTGTAAAAATAAATTTGTTGTTCTTGCGTAGCAGTACCAAGCAAAATATTTTCATTCATAAAGTAACCTGTCAAAAGTTCCGATTTAATAAGGTCAATTTCATCTTTGTTTAAAACGGAGTAATCTTTTTTAAGTTCTACAATTTCCGTCTTGTTATCAACTGGTGTCAAACCGTTGTAACTAGAACCTTCTTGCATGTTCTTTATTGTTGCTAGTGCTTTTTCTCGATACTCCTGTGTATTATCAATGTCAAGAAAGGCATTAATTTTCAACAAGCCACGCAATTTACCTTGTTCCAGCTTAGTTTGAATACTAGCTAGAGCATTATCTAAAATACTTGTATCTTCATTGATATAAAAAGGACTGATAAGCCTTACTAATTCTTCAGGTTTATATTCTTTTTTATCATTAGCAAACAGTAAGTCTAATAGATCGCCCGTTTCACTGTCAAATATTGGGTACAGGTCAACATAGCGCGTGCATAGTAACTTTTTAATTACTTTCTGCCAAAACTCCATGCTATTATGTTCGCCCTTAGGGCTCCAATTGAGGACCTCATCTAAATCAGAACCTGCCTTACTAATCAAAGTATCAGAACCAACATCAGATTTTTTATATTTAACATGATTAAATTCTACTTTTGTTATTTCATTAGCGATTTTATTATGAATGTTAGTCACAAAGGCACTTGTATATTCTACCGCTTCGTTTTGCCACGCTGTGACTCTTTGAGTATCATTGTTTAGTTTTCCACGTGAAAAAGATACCACTTTTCCGAATAAGTTCAATTTTTCCCCTTTCTACCATAAACTTACGCCTTTCCCTCGTTTATACTCGCCTGTTTTCTTGTTATGGCAAGACTTACAAAGGAGTTGTAGGTTATCAGGGTTCAGCGCTATTTTCCAATCATCAAGATTTTCCCAAGTTAGTTCTATAATATGGTCTACTTCGTATTTTTTAGCACCGAATGCGCCACATCTTACGCAAGTCATTTTGTCACGTTGTCTTACATAATCACGGACTGCCAACCATTCTTTTTTATTATACCAACCACTTTCTCGAACTGTATCAACGTTATACTTCATCTGACACCGCCATTTCTAATGCCATTGTCAAAGCCACAGTAGGGTCAATTTTATCTTTTTCAAGTTTTTTAGTATACATATAGTCCCCACTTTGTCCGATTTTAACAGCAGTATTATTTAAAGCCCACTGCATGACTTTTTGATTATGGATAAGTTTATTTTCTACTAACTTAGATTTTAATAACTTAATATAGTCATTCATTGAGAAACCTTGTCGAATTGCTCTTTGGTTATCTCCGTCTTTATCGAAGAAATAACGCTCGATCAACCCTTTTAAAATCTCATATCGTGCTGGGTCATAACCGATTTTTCTAAGTCTGCACCCTGTCTTGGTTCTAAAGTCGTTGATATATGGTATTAAGTCATTTACATTGATATATTCAGTGTCAAGTAAGATTAATTCGCCTCTGTCAACAAATTCAGTCCATAGTTCTTGCTGTTCTGTGTCTAGTTGCTCATATTGCGACCGTACAGAGAAAGTAAGTGTATGACTGTAAGTTTTACCCTCTAACTCACAAACGAACGATACAGCGGTTAAATCGCCAATTAAGGATAGGTCAATTCCGACATAAGTTCTATTTTTATTAAACACAGATAAATTAAAGTCTGTTAGTTTAGTATCTTGCGGAGTGAAGTAGTAAGCCGTGTCCTGCATAGGCAAGCCCATATTAAACGCTAAGAACTTATTCTGTAACGCTGGATCGCCTTGCGCAAGTTCGTACTCCTCAATAACTCCTGACCACTTAGGAACATGACCAATAAGAGGTAAAGCCATAGTCCAATTCTTTTTATCTTTGACCTGTTCATGATTTTCTAGCATATAAAGTAAACCGAACGACCTATCATTGTAAAATTCTTCCTCTGATTTGAAGCGTTCAACAAGTTTATCATATAGTCCGTCGCGTTTAAGTCCGCCAGAAGTGATGTAAATACTTTGCCAGTTATCTTGTTTTTGACGTGAACCTTTGTTGACTGATTCTGTTATATCTTCGCCATAGGTATGAACTTCATCAAATATATTAAGGGAACTGTTACCACCTTGCGCTCTCAAAGTATCATTTGTTTGTTTTTTGAAAGTTGTTTTAAAGGAAGTAAACTCTAGCCCTTGTTTTGTACTCTTGAAAATCTTATTTTCATTGTACACTCTCAATGTATCGCTTGCTTCCGTTTGATTCCGAACTTGGTCAAATACGTGTCTAGCCTGTGTGTTATCATATGCAATAACTAAGCTCTCTCCACCATATTGTCCGCCTAAAATCATCCAGTTAAGCACTCTTGTGGCCATTAAACTTGACTTACCTGATCCACGACCTAGATTGAGAAAAATTTCATTAACTAGATTGACCTGAACGCCTTTTTCATCAATCATATCATAGCCTAACATTAACTCATACCACCAAATTTGTGGCGGTAATAGCTCGATTTTCATCAGGTTACCAGTAGTCAAATAGAAGTTGTCTTGTATCCATTCAACGGCTTGTGTAACACGGTCATAGCGATAAATATACTTATTATGAATACGTATTTGCTTCTGAATAGTCTTGCGAATGTATTTGTTAATAATAATGCCATTTTCTTTGTTGTATTCCAACATTTTATTCAAATAATACATTCATTACCTTTCTATTCAAATAGTGATTTCAAATATTCATCTGAATATGGACACCAATCTTTAACATCAGTCATTTCTTTTTTTAGTTGATTCCAGTTTGAAAACTTACCAATAATTAAATCAAAGTCTCCACACTCATCACAACTATCTTCAACTTCTTCTAATTCATCTTCCGGAGTACCTTCTGGCATTATATAAAGCCCTCCGTCTAAATGGTCTTCAATTATCCAATATTGTTTCATTCAAACCCCTCTGGGACTTCGATTTCTGGCGTTTTATACTTACTTAGTTTATAGTCATCAAGTTCTTCGATTTTAGCTTTAAGGTCATGAGCGCTTGATTCTTCTTGTTGCAATCTCCGCCATTCAGTAGGGTTATAAAGTTCAGGGTTACCAGCCTTAGCAACCATCATCGCTACCAAGCTATCTTTGTCAAGTTCTTTTTCTTTAACCTTTACTTTTTCAACGTTTCCGTCAGCGTCATATATCGTTTCTGTTTCCTTTAGCGTTCTGACTGTCAGTTTGCTCGCTAAGGCACTTTCAGCTAGTTCTAGTAGATTTCCCCTAGCAATGCTTTTAGCTTCGTCATACGCCTTTATATTGTCATCTCGCCACTTTCTAAAAGTTTTAGCCGAACAATGCAAACTGGTGTAGATTTCTCTATCGTTACAGCCTGATTCAATTTTATCAATGATTTGACTAAATAGCGGTTCTTCATACATCTTAGGTAAAATTGTGGGTCTGCCACCGTTTTGTGTTTGCATATTGTCCTTTCTTTTAAATGTGATTATATCGTTTAAAGCCTATATTCTCGTTTCTAAGAACAGCAATAACTTTTGCTTATAAGTTTACCAACTTGGGTAGCTCTGCTCTCACAAGCCAAAATATGAGCATATAGCCCTATAATTAAGATTTAGCAAAATTTAGCAAGATTTAGCA
>PPYE01130869.1_pt1 | contig 14699 bp, 12 predicted proteins | sample 1559881 | NCBI WGS metagenome assembly PPYE01 (sample SAMN08240022, study PRJNA423297) | Human gut metagenome, whole genome shotgun sequencing project.
CAACAACAGGTCTTGTACTTGTAATGGGTGAGATCACAACAAGTGCTTATGTTGACATCCAGAAAATCGTAAGAGATACAGTAAGAGAAATCGGCTATACACGTGGAAAATACGGCTTTGATGCAGAGACATGTGCAGTTATCACAGCAATCGATGAACAGTCCACAGATATCGCAATGGGAGTTGACAAAGCTCTGGAAGCAAAAATGGGTGAAGACGAGATCGATGCGATCGGTGCCGGAGACCAGGGTATGATGTTTGGATATGCTTCCAATGAAACAGAAGAATATATGCCATATCCGATCAACATGGCACACAAACTTGCACGTCAGCTGACAAAAGTCCGCAAAGATGGAACTCTGCCATATTTAAGACCAGACGGAAAAACACAGGTAACTGTTGAATATAACGAAGAAGGAAAACCGATCCGTATCGATGCAGTTGTATGCTCTACACAGCATGATCCGGAAGTTACACAGGAACAGATTCATGAAGATATCAAAAAATATGTGTTCGATGAAATCATTCCTGCTGATATGGTTGATGACGAGACAAAATATTTCATCAATCCTACAGGACGTTTTGTAATCGGTGGACCTCATGGTGACAGTGGACTTACAGGTCGTAAGATCATCGTTGATACTTACGGTGGAGCAGGACGTCACGGCGGCGGTGCTTTCTCCGGTAAAGACTGCACAAAAGTTGACCGTTCCGCAGCTTATGCAGCACGTTATGTTGCAAAGAATATTGTTGCAGCAGGACTGGCTGACAAATGTGAAATCCAGCTTTCTTATGCAATCGGTGTAGCAAAACCTACTTCCATCAATGTGAACACATTCGGAACAGGCAAACTTTCCGATACAAAACTAGTTGAGATCATTCGTGACAACTTCGATCTTCGTCCGGCAGGAATCATCCGTATGCTTGACCTGAGAAGACCAATCTACAAACAGACTGCTGCTTACGGACATTTCGGACGTACAGATGTAGATCTTCCATGGGAAAAACTGGACAAAGTCGAAAATCTTAAGAAATATCTGTAAAATACACAACGGTTTTCAAAACTACCGTTTTTTCATGGATTTTATAGAAAATTTAGAGATAAGAATATAGTGATATGATATAATGAACGCATATATAGCGAAGAATAACTTCGGTATTGTGCGTTCATTTTTTGCTTAAGAAGCAATTATAAGTTTTACAGAAACGAGGGAATTTCATGAAACTGAAAAACAGAATCATTGTGGGATTCATGATGGTAATATTGGTACCGCTTCTTTTATTTGCTGCTGCCCTGTTTGGAATCAGTGAGACACAGCACAGGAATGCAGCCAATAGTGAATCTGCGCAGGAGACATCCTATGATATTACAATTTCCGATACGGGAAGCAGTCAGGCAAGAATCCAGATCATGACGAAGGATCTTTTTTTTACTGCTTTTATCATTCTTATCTTCACAGGCGTTTCTGTGGGTCTGTGGATATACAGAAGTGTGGCGGCGCCGCTGGTCAAACTGCGAAAGGCAACGCAGAATATCAAAGAAGGAAATCTGGATTTTGTTCTGGATGTCGAGGGAACCGATGAGTTTTCGGAGCTTTGCCGGGATTTTGAAGAGATGCGCCGCAGGCTGAAAGAATCAGCAGAAGAAAAAATCGCCATGGATAAAGAAAATAAAGAATTGATCAGCAACATTTCCCATGACCTCAAGACTCCGATCACAGCGGTGAAGGGATATGTAGAAGGAATCATGGATGGTGTGGCAGATACACCGGAGAAGATGGATCGCTATGTCCGGACGATTTACAATAAGACCAATGAGATGGATCATCTGATCAATGAGCTGACGTTCTATTCTAAAATTGATACGAACCGTATCCCATATACATTCAGTAAGCTGAATGTAGAAGATTATTTCTCTGACTGCGCAGAAGAAGTGGGACTGGAGCTGGAAACAAGAGGTATCCAGCTCTGCTATGCAAATTATGTAGATAAAGATGTGCTTGTAATTGCAGATGGCGAACAGATACGAAGAGTGATTCATAATATCATCAGCAATGCCATCAAATATATGGATAAGCAGAACGGAATGAAGGGCATTATACAGATAAGAGTAAAAGATGTCGGAGATTTCGTGCAGGTTGAGATTGAGGATAATGGCAAGGGAATTGCGGCCAAAGATCTGCCGTATATTTTTGACCGTTTCTACAGGACGGATGTTTCACGTAATTCATCCAAGGGAGGAAGCGGAATCGGTCTTTCTATCGTTCGTAAGATTCTGGAGGATCACGGTGGCAAAGTGTGGGCGACCAGTCGGGAAGGAATCGGAACGATCATGTACTTTGTTTTGAGAAAATATCAGGAGGTACCTATGAAATGAGTAAAATACTGATCATCGAAGATGAAGAAGCAATTGCAGATCTGGAGAAGGATTATCTGGAACTTTCCGGATTTGAAGTAGAGATAGCAAACAGAGGAGATGTGGGCCTTGAAAAAGCACTCAATGAAGATTATGATCTGATTATCCTGGATCTGATGCTTCCAGAAGTAGATGGGTTTGATATATGCCGTCAGGTACGTCAGGAGAAAAATATCCCGATCATTATGGTATCTGCAAAGAAAGATGATATTGACAAGATCCGTGGACTCGGTCTTGGCGCGGATGATTATATGACCAAGCCATTCAGTCCGAGTGAACTGGTGGCCAGAGTAAAAGCACATATGGAGCGATACAACAGACTGGTAGGTTCCAGTGTGGTAAAGAATGATATTATTGAAATCCGTGGCATCAAGATAGACAAGACTGCGAGACGTATCTGGGTAAACGGAGAAGAAAAAACATTTACGACCAAGGAATTTGATCTCCTTACTTTTCTGGCAGAGAACCCGAACCGCGTATTTACAAAAGCAGAGCTGTTCCGCCAGATCTGGGATATGGAGTCTGTAGGAGATATTGCAACTGTCACGGTTCATATCAAGAAGATCCGTGAAAAAATCGAATTCAATACAGCGAAACCTCAGTATATAGAAACTATATGGGGCGTAGGTTATCGATTCAAGGTATAACAGACATGGAGAATCTTTAATGGAAAAATTATACAGAAAATTAGAAGAATACAGCCGATCTGATTATTATCCATTCCACATGCCGGGGCACAAAAGAAATCCCGCATCTGTCAGAGGGGAGTTCCCTCTTGAAAGAGATATCACTGAGATAGAAGGCTTTGATAATCTCCATCATCCGGAAGACCTTCTTCTGGAGGCACAACAGAATGTGGCGAAACTGTATGGGACCAGGGAGAGCTTTTACAGTGTTAATGGAAGTACCGCAGCACTTCTTGCGACAATCTCAGCGGCGGTTCCGAGGAATGGACAGATCCTTGTTGCAAGAAACTGCCACAAAGCAGTGTATCATGCCATCTATCTTAGAAATTTGAAACCTGCCTATATTTATCCACAGATGGACAGTGAGTGGTGGATAAACGGCGGAATTTTTCCGGACAAAGTGGAAAGATGTCTGGCTGAGAATCCGGAGATACAGGCGGTACTGATCACTTCACCTACGTATGACGGTGTTGTCTCAGATGTAAAAGAGATTGCAGAGATCGCACATAAATATGGAGTGCCGCTGATCGTAGATGAAGCACATGGAGCACATTTTCATTTTTCAAATTATTTTCCGGCTTCGGCAGCAGAACTTGGGGCAGATCTCGTGATCCAGAGTTTTCACAAGACACTGCCGGCCATGACACAGACTGCCGTACTTCATAACTGTAGCGACCGCGTTGACAGCAGGCTGATCCGCAGATTTATGGGAATCTATCAAACCAGCAGCCCGTCGTATATTCTGATGGCAAGTATCGATGCCTGTATGGATACGATGGCAGCAGAAGGAAAACAGATGTTCCGTGATTTCACCAGAATACTGGAACAGACAAGAAAGAGACTTTCCGTGTGCAAATATATCCGCCTGGTAGATCCGGTCAAAGGAAAGAATGGAGTCTTCGATTATGACCGTTCCAAACTGGTCTTTTCTACCAGAGCTTCTTTACTGTCAGGAAGTGACCTGTATCATATCCTTCTTGACCGCTACCATATTCAGATGGAAATGGAGTCCGAAAATTATGTGCTCGCTATTGCATCAGTAGGAGACCGTGAAGAAGGTTTTGAGCGATTGTGTCAGGCAATCGAAGAACTGGATCAGGAACAGGCAGACCTGATAAAAGCAGGAATACCGGCAGAAGAAAATAAAAAACTGGACACCAGATCCATGCATTTTGTACTGACGCAGATGATGTCTATGGCAGATGCCATGGAAGCACCGACAGAAAAATGTCCGCTGGAAGAAAGCATCGGCAGAATTTCAGCAGAATTTGCTTATCTGTATCCACCGGGAATTCCGCTGATCACTCCGGGAGAACAGATTACTGGACAATTTATCCGTAATATGAGAATATACATGGATAAGGGGTTATATCTGCAGGGACTGGAAGACTATACAAATAAGACAATCCTTGTGGTAGAACAACAGCCCCAGAGTACAAAGGAGCAAGACGAAGAAATTCATGGGTAAGATTTTTTATATTATGGGTAAAAGTGCCTCTGGAAAAGATAAAATATATTCCAGACTGGCCGGTAATAAAGAACTGAATCTGAAAAAACTGGTCCTGTATACAACAAGACCGATACGTGACGGAGAAAAAGATGGTGTACAGTATTATTTTACAGATAATCAGAAATTAAAAGAGTTTGAAGAGGCGGGAAAGGTTATTGAATCCCGTGCTTATAATACTGTTTATGGTGTCTGGACGTATTTTACAGCGGACGACGGACAGATTGACCTTAAGAACGGAAATTATCTTGGAATCGGTACGTTAGAGTCTTTTCAGAAGATGAAATGTTATTACGGAAAAGAATCCGTCATACCTGTTTATATTGAAGTAGAAGATGGAGAACGTCTGATCCGTGCAATCCGAAGAGAGCAGGAACAGGAAACACCAAAGTATAAAGAACTTTGCAGACGTTTTCTTGCGGATGAGGAGGATTTTTCCGAAGAGAAAATAAAGGAAGCAGAAATACAGAAGCGATTTGTTAATGATGATTTGGATTTATGTGTCAAAAATATTATAAAATATATAAATTCCATGTCATAGTTAAAAATAGTTTTGAATGGCTAATAAAGTATGGTATAATGACTCTATAGCGAACAAAGATTCGTATATGAAACTATAAACAAGAGAGGTGATTCTGAATGGTCAGTTTCAATAATATTATCGGACACGAGGAAATTATCCGGCATCTCCAAAATGCCATGAAGACGGGAAAAGTTTCCCATTCATATATTTTTACAGGCAGACCCGGATCCGGCAAGAAGCTTCTTGCAACCACATATGCGATGACACTGCAGTGTGAAGCCGGTGGAACAGAGCCATGTCAGAAATGTGACTCCTGTAAGAAGGCATTGGGCAAGAATCATCCGGACATCATTATGGTCAATCATGAGAAACCTGGTACAATCTCTATTGATGAGATCCGGGAACAGGTGATTCACGATGTTGCGATTAAGCCATACAGCAGTCCGCACAAGATTTACATTATTCCTGATGCGGAGATGATGACGGTACAGGCACAGAATGCTCTTCTCAAAACAATAGAAGAACCACCGGAATATGCAGTGATCATGCTGCTGACCAGCAATGTGGATGCACTTCTGCCGACGATCCAGTCCAGATGTGTGCGTCTGGATCTGAAGGTGGTTGATGACAGCCTTGTTAAGAAATACCTGATGGAACGGCTTCATGTGCCGGATTATCAGGCAGAGATAGATGCTTCCTTTGCACAGGGAAGTATTGGCAGAGCCAAAGAAGCTGCTACATCAGAAGAGTTTTCCAGAATGACGGAGAAAGCCCTGAAGATTCTCAAGTATGTAAATACGATGGAAGTATATGAACTGTCCGATGAGATCAAGGCACTTTCTGATGAAAAGCAGAATATCAGTGATTATCTGGATATTTTCCAGTTCTGGTTCAGGGATGTTCTTATGTTTAAGGCAACTCAGGAGGTTGACAACCTGGTATTTAAACAAGAAATCAATTATATAAAGGAACAGGCGAGCCAGCGTTCCTATGAGAACCTGGAAAAGATTCTGGAAGCACTGGAAAAAACAAAAGTAAGGCTTCGTGCAAACGTTAATTTTGAACTTGCACTTGAACTTCTGTTCCTGACAATCAGGGAGAGATAGAATGACAAAAATTGTTGGTATAAGATTCAGAAATGTCGGAAAGATTTATTATTTTGATCCGAAAAACTATAAAATGAAGATCGGTGATCATGTGATCGTAGAGACTGCCCGCGGTGTGGAGTTCGGACGAGTTGTACTCGGACCGAAAGAAGTGGGTGAGGATGAGGTGGTCCATCCGCTGAAAGAAGTCCTTCGCGTTGCCACACAGGCAGATGAGGACAGGGAGAAACAGAACCGCCTGAAAGAAAAAGAGGCATTTAAAATCTGCCAGAAAAAAATCCGCGAACATGGTCTGGAAATGAAACTGATCGATGCGGAGTATACATTTGACAATAACAAAGTGCTGTTTTATTTTACGGCAGATGGAAGAATTGATTTCCGTCAGCTGGTCAAGGACTTGGCAGCTATCTTTAAGACAAGAATCGAACTTCGCCAGATCGGAGTAAGAGATGAGACTAAGATTCTTGGGGGAATCGGCATCTGCGGCAGACAGCTTTGCTGTCACACCTATCTTTCCGAGTTTGCACCTGTGTCTATCAAGATGGCAAAAGAGCAGAATCTGTCACTGAACCAGACCAAGATTTCCGGTGTCTGCGGCAGATTGATGTGTTGTCTCAAGAATGAGCAGGAAACCTACGAAGCACTGAACAAGAGCCTTCCGGGAACCGGAGATACGGTTACTCTTCCGGATGGATTACAGGGAATTGTACACAGTGTAAATGTTCTCAGACAGAGAGTCAAAGTAATCGTGGAAGTCAATGATGAAAAGGAGATTCAGGAATATCCGGTAGGAGAACTGAAATTCCGGTCACGCAAGAAAAAAGCAAAGAACACTGACAAAGAAACAAGGGACATTGAGTAAAAAGAAGGAGATTCTAAATCCCATGGAAAAAAATCCGCAGAATGATCTGGTATATCCGGGAGAACGGGTTGATGATCTTCAGAATGGTCTGTATGTGATACAGAATCCGGAAAAGTTCTGCTTCGGAATGGACGCAGTTCTGTTATCTGGATTTGCAGATATCCGACAGAATGAAAAGGTTCTGGATATGGGAACCGGAACGGGAATCATTCCTTTTCTGCTGAAAGCCAAAGACAAGGGTTCACATCTGACAGGACTTGAGATCCAGGAAGAATGTGCAGATATGGCGAGACGAAGCGTATCGTACAATCATCTGGAAGCTGATATTGATATCGTATGCGGAGACATAAAGGAAGCTGCTGAAATTTTTGGAGCAGCTTCTTTTCATGCAGTGACAAGCAATCCGCCCTATATGATCGGACAGCATGGCCTGCAGAACCCATACATGGCAAAAGCAATTGCAAGACATGAGATTCTCTGTACACTGGAAGATGTAGTGAGCCAGGCAGCAGCAGTGCTGAAAGACAGAGGACGTTTTTATATGGTTCACAGACCTTTCCGTCTGGCAGAAATTTTTCAGGTTCTCATGAAATATAAACTGGAACCAAAGAGAATGCAGCTGGTGTACCCGTACATAGATCGTGAACCCAATATGGTTCTGATCGAAGCACGAAAAGGTGGAAATTCCAGAATAACGGTGGAGCGACCATTGATCGTCTATGAGAAACCAGGTGTTTATACCAGTGATATTCTTGAAATATACGGAAGAGTATAAAAGAATCAAATAATCTGAGAGAAAGGGGATTCCCGGATGAGTGGAAAATTATATCTTTGTGCAACCCCAATCGGAAATCTGGAAGATATTACACTTCGAGTACTCCGCACATTGAAGGAAGTGGATCTGATCGCGGCAGAAGATACCCGAAACAGTATTAAACTGCTGAATCATTTTGAAATCAAAACACCAATGACCAGTTATCATGAATATAACAAGATTGAAAAGGCATATACGCTGATTGAGAAGATGCAGAACGGTATGAACATTGCACTGATCACAGATGCTGGGACACCGGGAATTTCGGATCCGGGTGAAGAACTGGCTGCTATGTGTTATGAGGCCGGAATCGAAGTAACATCCCTTCCGGGGCCGGCAGCATGCATTACTGCACTTACATTATCAGGACTTCCTACCAGACGGTTTGCTTTTGAAGCATTTCTTCCGATGGACAAAAAAGAGCGCAAAGAAGTTCTGGAAGAACTGGTCAATGAGACCCGGACGATCATTTTGTATGAGGCTCCGCATAAACTTGTAAGGACACTGCGAGATCTGAGGGAAACCCTTGGAAACCGCAGAATGACACTTTGCAGAGAACTGACCAAGAAGCATGAGACAGCCTTCCATTCAACGATTGATGACCTGCTTGCTTATTATGAGAAAGAGAAGCCACTTGGGGAATGTGTCCTGGTTATCGAGGGCAAAAGCCGTCAGGAACTGAAAGAAGAAGCAGCTGCCTCGTGGGAAGAGATTTCCATAGAAGAACATATGGAAATTTATGAAAAAAAGGGAATGTCCCGTAAAGATGCCATGAAGCAGGTCGCGAAAGACCGCGGTGTATCAAAAAGAGACATATATAGCTATTTGATGAAATAGAGATGCAATAAAGATGCCCACCAGCGAATTTGAGAAGAAAATTCACCGGTGGGCATCTTTGATTTGTTGTTTTGGGAGCTACAGATGCCTGGCCGGGGTTGGAAGCATCTGCAACTTGCTGGAATTGGATTTGCAGATGCCTGGCCGGGGTTGGAAGCATCTGCAACTTGCTGAAATTGGAGCTGCAGATGCCTGGTTGGGGTTGGAAGCATCTGCAACTTGCTGGAATTGGATTTGCAGATGCTTGGCCGGGGTTGGAAGCATCTGCAATTTGCTGGAATTGGATTTGCAGATGCCTGGTCAGGGTTGGAAGCATCTGCAACTTGTTGGAATTGGATTTGCAGATACATATAGGGGTGAACTCCGGACGTGGAAGCATCTGCAATTTGCTGGAATTGGATTTGCAGATGCCTGGTCAGGGTTGGAATCATCTGCAACTTGCTGAAATTGGAGCTACAGATGCCTATTACCAAGTTGATATTAAGAATCCTACAACAATTGAGGTGGGATTGTTTTTTTATGTCGAAAAAGAGCAAAATGTTCTTATAGATAAATAGAGCATATTGTGCTAAAATATAACAAAGCATCACATTTCTTTTTGTTCTTTACAGAAAACTGTATCTTATTATCTTTGGCCGTTCGGCCGTAACAGAGAAATCAACCGTTTTCACACAGATCTGCGGGAAGTACTGTTGTATATCAAATATTCGAAGGAAAAAGAAAAACTGGTTGACCTGATCCAAACCGATGACGGATTTCAGAACATGAAGACAGAAACGGTAGTCATGCTGAATACACTTACTAACTCAAAACTGAAATTCAATGAAGAAAAGGAGGAAACAAGTATGTGTCTTGCAATTGATGAATTACGGGAGGAAGCAAAACAGGAGGGAATTGAATTTGGACGAAGAGAGTTGATTGAGAAAATGCTTATGAATCATGAAACTATGGACAAGATAAAAGAGTATACCGGTTATACTCAGGAAAAAATAGATGAGATAGCAAAGGAATTATCTGCTAGATAGAGCTTAAAAGACTGTTGTTATTAGCGGATTGAATAATAATAACAGTCTTTTTTTGTGTATTTTGGTGGTAGAACTTTAACATATTGAGTGATATGCTAAATAAGGACAAGTCTAATCAAAATGAAAAGACAAGAAACAGAACATGATATCTGTTGAAGGAGAAATGTATGAACCAAAATATACTGAAAGTTCGAATGTTAGGTGGATTTACACTGGAATATAAAGGAAAAGAACTGGTCCTGGACCGTAACAATGTATCAAAGACCACACAGCTGTTTCAATTATTACTTCTACATACACAGGATGGAGGAATCTCCAAAGCAGCACTCATCGATGCCCTGTATGGCCGAAGCGATGTCGAAAATAAAAACGGCAGCCTCAACAACACAATATTCAGGCTCCGAAAGCAGCTCACCGCAGCGGGGCTTCCGGAAAGCAGTTACATCAATATAAATGCTGGAATGTGTACCTGGGACCCGGATATCGAAACTTCAGTAGACGTATGCGACTTCAAGCAGACGATCGAATCAGCACGTCACGAAAAATCCCAAAAGACCAAAATGGAAATCTACGCCAAAGCATGGAAACTCTATACCGGAGAATTCCTCCCGGATATGATGGGCGAGGACTGGGCGGCAGTCGAAAACATCGCATGTCGAGATATGTATTTCGACTGTGTCGAAGAACTGTGCCACTACCTGAAAACCGAAGAAAAATTCGAAGAACTCTACCGTGTTGCACACAGCGCAGCCGAAATCTATCCATTCTACGACTGGCAGATATGGGAAATCGACAGCCTCATCGGAATGTCCCGATACAAAGACGGCCTCGATGTCTACAAAAGAACAACCAGGCTGATGTTCGAAGAACTCGGCCTGTCACCATCCGCCGGAATGCTCGAGCGATTCAAACTTATGGGAGAGCGAACCTCACAGGCAGCAGGCGCAATCGAAGACATCAAGTACCGCCTCCGCGAAAAAGAATCCATCGAAGGCGCTTACTACTGCACCTATCCAAGCTTTGTGGACGTTTACCACGTGTTCGGCCGCATGATGGAACGAACCGGCATGTCCGTATTCCTGATGCTCTGCACCCTGAACTTTATAAATATCGAGACAGACGACGAAAATCAGAAATACTATTCAGAACTTCTCCGCGAGTCCATTCAGAAAGCAGTCCGTAAAGGCGATTTTTACACCCGATACAACATCCAGCAGTATCTCGTAATGCTGATAGGGATAACCCAGGAAAACTGCACACTCGTATCAAAACGAATCAACATAGAATTCAACAAAAGACTCACCCGCCGCAAGAACGTATCAATCGACTACTACGTTGCCTCACTCGGTGAGGTATGTGATACAGAGGCGACAAACAATGACCGCCGCACTTCATAAAAAATCTTAAATATCCGAAGAGTTTTCTGAGAGAAAATCAGAAAGCTCTTTTTTTCGCCAGTATATAGGAAATATAAAAATATTGCTGTTCACAGTTGCTAGAAAATCACTGGTAACTGATTATGTGAAAGCTCTGTTCATTTGTCGAATGTCGTAGTAATATAGAATTACATCAGAGAGAATACATAAGGAGAGAACTATGAAAAGAAGAAATGCACAGATTTTATCCATTCTGTTGTCGTTGTGTGTATTGGGAACTTCACCGGTCTATGCAGAAGATTTTTCTTCAGACACGATAACAGCAGAGGCAGAGTCACAGAATATGGCATCCGATGAGGCTACATCAGAAGCAGAGTTTTCTGTTGAGGAAGATGAAAATCCCGCGACAAATGGGAATCTAAATGGAAATCCCGTGACAAATGCAGATCCTGCAACAAATGCAGATCCTGAGACAGACACAGATGTGACATTGGAAGAAGAGGAACCCGGGAATCAGGAGGAAGCAAATTCAGATGAGTTTGTGGATGACCAGGAGGAAGCTTTTTCTGATGGAGATTCGGAAACGGAATTTGATGAAGTAGAGGAAGAGGTACAGAATGAAGCCGGAGCACTGACGGAAAATGAAGCAGATGCAGTTGGTTCCGGAACTTTATTAGAGGCAGATATTCCGGCTTCGGATTCGGTAAAAACATCCTGTAATTTTTATACTGGAATGAATCTGGAGGCACAGAATTATTCTATACGGTCATCGACAGTTAATTCATATCTGACACAAAGCCCGGACGGCGGGCTGATGCGTGTACAGGCCGGGGCAATTGACAGTCAGACACTTCTGATCGAATATTATGACAAACAGTATAATCTGCAGAAGACGATGACTTTACAGCTGAGCCTTCCGATTTTCGGAGCATTCTATGAGGCTGATAATAATTATTACATCCTTACCGGAGCAAACAACCAGGAAAGAGATAAGAAAAAAGAAGTCTATCGGCTTACAAAGTATTCGAAGGACTGGAAGGCGCAGGGCTCCTGTAGCCTTTTCGGGGCAAATACAACACTTCCGTTTCGTGCCGGTTCTGCCAGAATGGCGAGATACGGAAATTATATTTTTGTGAGAACCTGCCATCAGATGTATGATGGACATCAGGCAAACGTGACATTTTCCGTGGATACATCAAACATGTCTGTTATAGAAGGTATTACAGGTGTTGTTGATGGAGTTGGATATGTGAGCCATTCCTTTAATCAGTTTATCCAGGTGGATAATGGAACCCTTGTAGGAAGTGATCATGGAGATGCTTATCCTCGTGCACTTGCGGTATTTAAATATCCGACAGATCTCAGTAAGGGAAATTTTGTTCCATCTTATAGTAACAAATGTAAGAAATATACGATGCTCAGCATCCCTGGGAGGGCCGGAGTAAACTATACCGGTGTATCACAGGGAGGCTTTGAATACTCAGATTCTTCTTATCTGATAGCCGGAAACAGTGATACGAATGGAGAGGGTTCAGCAAGAAATGTTTTTATTTCTTCTATACCGAAAGATGGTGGCACTGCAACAGTACGCTATTTCTCGGATTATGCAGGAACCGAGGACAGTGCGGCAACGCCTCAGCTGGTAAAAACAGGCAGCAACAGTTTTGTGCTACTGTGGACAAGCAGAGGATACGTATATTACACGGCTGTGGACGGAAGCGGGCAGCAGGTAGGAAACACACATAAGATGGCGGGAAACCTTTCTGACTGTGTACCGACGATTGCTGACGGTAAACTGATCTGGTATGGATGGAGAAATGAAAATACAGTATTTTATGATATCAGTCTGTCAGATCTGTCTGTTAACCATGCGGTAAGAATACAGAATGGTCATCGCTATAAATATGGAACAATGGCAGCGGATGGTCATGTTGACAAGACATGCAGTGTCTGCGGAGATACAGAGCAGCTGGCAGTTCCGACATCCGTAAATTATACATTTCTGTTTCTGGACAAAGCTTATTTTCATATGAGAGACAGCATGTTCCTGAAAAGTGGAAATAAATACCGGTTAATGTGGGATTATAAATTCAAGAATACTTCTCTGAAGCAGATTTCTGATCTTCAGATCACGAGTTCAGACCCAGACGTTCTGGAAGTGGAATATTCCGGTTCCGAATGGGCATATATCAAGGCTTTGAAATCAGGAAAAGTAACGTTGACAGTACAGGATAAATATAATCCGGAAGCAAAATGCAGTTCCGAGATTTATGTTGATATTCTGGAAGAACCAGCAGTGTATGTGTCATTTGGGGATAGATATGCGAATTATGATGGAACGGAACACAGCGTCGATGTATATATGTACAGTGACATGTTCAAAATGGAAGAAGGCACCGATTATCAGGTTACTTATGATGGAGACAGGGTTAATGCAGGTACCGTTAAGGTAACGGTTACCGGTATCGGAAAATATTCCGGAACAACGACCGGAGAAATGGTAATCAATCCTATAAATGTTATGAATCCACAGGTTTCGGATGCGCTTGCTGCTGACAAATATCAGTATGACGGCAAAGAGAAAAAGCCTGGAATGGTTATGAGTTACCAAGGAATGTCACTGAAGGAAGGAAAAGACTATACACTTTCTTACAGCAACAATGTCCAGCCCGGAACGGCAACTGTAACGGTTACCGGTATCGGAAATTATACAGGAACGCTTTACAGAACCTTTATAATAGAAAGAAAACCATCTGAACCGACTATTAATCCGACAAAGCCATCTCCGGGAACTGTGACAAAGCCGACCGCAAAACCTTCATCTACAACGAAGGTAACGCCAAAACCAACAGCAAAACCAAAACCGACAGCAAAACCAACTCCAAAACCAAAGTCAAAGGCAAAAGCAGTGAAAGCACCGGCAAATACATCAAGGCTTTCGGTAAGATCAAAGGCCAAAGGAAAAGCAACCGTTTCCTGGAAAGCTGTAAAAGGAATCACTTCATACCAGGTGCAGTACAGTAACTACAAGAACATGAAAAAGGCAAAAACAGTAACGCTAAAGAGCCGTTCAAAATCAACGACTCTCAAAAAGCTGAAGCGTAAGAAGTACTGTTATGTGAGAATCCGTACGGTCAAAAAGGTCGGAAAGAAGAATTATTATTCCAAATGGAGTAAGGTAAGATCAGTAAAAGTTAAATAAGACGCTGCTTTTGTATAAAAGCAGACAAAATAGATTCTGTTGCAGAAATTGTGACAGAATCTTTTTTAATAGGAAATTACTCCGTAATGTTCCAATACACCCCCGTCGATCCCCGGCGAATTATCAGAAACATTGTCGAAAAAATATGAAAAAATGTTCAAAAAGCAGAATCACGAAATAGTTGAAGAAATAACCCCGATGATATAATAAAAATACTCTGAAATAAGTGCGTGTTATCGTGTGGTTAAAAACAAAAATACCGTGGTCGGATTTTGACGGAGGATACAAAGCAGATGGAAAAAGGCAAAAAAAAACATACAGGGACATTTGTAATACATGTGAGTC
>PPYE01257312.1_pt1 | contig 14699 bp, 11 predicted proteins | sample 1559881 | NCBI WGS metagenome assembly PPYE01 (sample SAMN08240022, study PRJNA423297) | Human gut metagenome, whole genome shotgun sequencing project.
AATTTCTGAACCGACTTATGCTAACTAACTGATTTATAAACCTGTTGTAGAACATAAATAACAAAACATAAACAATAGGAAAACAAAGCATATACATTATTATATATATTAATGCAAATTGCAGTTCAAAGATATCTTCATATAACATTTATTTCTTCTCAGAACTGGAAGTAAATAAACGGTTGTATATCGCTACTCTTTATCTGAATAACCAAATAAATTAATGCCACCAACAATAATGCCTTTCCCAATAAAGGCAGTCGCACCACTCCGCGACAACAAGCGTCTTGCCAGTCATCAGGAGCAAAATGTAACAAATAACCTATTCCCATCAACACAAATACTTTCCAATATCCTTCAATAAGCTGCCCAAGCACTTCGGGATGAAAAGCTGTAAACACTTGCCTTATCATCGTGACTGATGCTTCAAAAGTACTGTTACGGAAGAATATCCAACAGAAACAAACAAAATGAAATGTAAGCATCACTGCAAAGACCTTTCGAATGCCATAGCTCACAGCTGTTTTAGGTTTGCCCAAAAGGTTACGCCAAAACTTGTGTGCAGCTAATGCCACTCCATGAAAGCCTCCCCAAATAACAAAATTCCAAGACGCACCATGCCACAGCCCCCCCAGTAACATTGTAAGAAACAAATTAATATAAGTGCGTATTTTTCCTTTGCGGTTACCGCCCAATGAAATATACAAATAATCACGCAACCAAGTAGATAAAGAGATATGCCAACGATGCCAAAAATCAGTAATACTATCTGCTTTATAAGGAGAATTGAAGTTCATCGGAAAACGAAAACCGAGTAATAAGGCAATACCGATTGCCATATCGCTATAACCTGAAAAATCGCAATAAATTTGCAAAGCGTAACCATAAATACCAAACAAATTCTCTACTCCTGAATACAAAGCAGGATTATCGAAAATACGCTCAACAAAATTCACACTAATATAATCAGAAATAACTGCTTTTTTAAACAAACCACTAACAACAAAGAATACCCCCGTACCAAACATCTCTCGCGAAACCATCAACGGCTCACGAATCTGAGGGATAAAATCACGTGCACGAACAATAGGACCTGCCACCAATTGGGGAAAGAAAGATACATAAAACACATAATCCAACAAACGTTCCAACGGCTGCAACTGTCGGCGATATACATCAATAGTATAACTCAATGACTGGAAAGTGAAGAATGAAATGCCTACCGGCAAAAAAATATCCAATGGTTCAAAGTTGCCATTCCACAATGGGGTCAGCATCTCATAAAAAAAATTAGTATATTTAAAATAGCAAAGCAGTCCCAAATTGACAAACAAACTCAACAACAGAAGGCCTTTCCTTCCCCATTTACTTTCCGTCACAGCCATACGTCCTGCCAGGAAAAAGTCTGTAACCGTCACCACCCCTAATAAAAAGAAATAAAAGCCACTGCTCTTATAATAAAAATAATAGGAAAATAGAGAAACAAACAAAATACGCGCCGTGTCCTTCTTCTGCAATAACACATATATCAGGCTAAAGCCCAAAAACAGAAACAAAAACAATCCGCTACTAAATATCATCGGTTGTTTGGCATTATAAGTCAATACCTCTGCCAATTTATTCCAATCCAGTTGCCACATACTCGTTATACGCTTTAATTAATGCTTGATGTAATAAGTTACCTTGCAGCCGATACCCTTCGGGAGTAAAATGAATCCCATCTGCCCTCAACAGATGATTACGCGTCCAATTTTTGCAAGCATCGGTCTTCCCTCCCACCACAGTATACATATCCCACACAGCCATCCCATGTTTGCGCGCATATTCCCGGATGATGCGCGATACGGTCACTGTTCTCGGATTAATAACTCTGGAACGGCGACGTCCTACATACGCTCCCGGAGGAGTCGTCAAAAGAAACACGGTTTCGGGGCAAGCCTTTTTCAACATTGAAAGCAGACGGTCTATCTGCATTTCGTGTACCGGAGCCAAATAGCGACGGCTATGCGCTTCATTTGTTCCAAATGAAAGAATAATCAAATCAGGCCGGAGAGCAGCTATTTCTTTTATCTTATTTTCTGTAGTAAAGGTAACACAAGTAGCTCCGTTCACCCCCATTATATGATAAACAAGTCCGGGCTCGCCCGTCTCATGCGCCAATCCACCCGTACGGTAGGTTATACTATCAGGATAAACAGCCTCAGCACCGAAATCACTTTCCAAGCAACGACGGGTAACCAAAGGATATACATGCCCTCTCACATGAGAGTCACCAATATGAACGACACGTACCGGCCCGTTCATCTCATTCAGTTTTCGAAAAAAAGGAACCATCGAATGTGTACTGTCTTCTATCACATTATCTGCAGTATGTTTGAAACTTTCCGGCAAAGAATCGTGAAAAACAATAAGCCGTCCGAATGAATGCATTTCTTTAGTCTGCCCCGGCAAATTCAATGGTTCCAATACGCGGGCTATCGGAGGAAGTGGGTCTTGAGCATAAAGCCTTTCCAAAGACGAGCAAAGCAGAAATACCACCGTCACTGCCACTACAAAGCATCCGTTCGTTTTATTCCGCTTCATAAGCCTTCCGCTTTTCGTATTGTTCCTTACCATACATCAACGTTTCAAACAAAATGCCTGACAGATGTTTTCCTCCTTTAAAATTAATATGCGTGTAGTCAAGATTTGCCATCTTCCGGTCTATCATATCAAGAATACTTCCTTCACCGCCCATAGCTTCATACATATTCCAAAATGCAATCCGGCTATCGGCTGCAATAGACTGCTGATAACGAATCAAGTTCTTCACACCCGGCATGGTGCGCAATTCACCATTTCGTCTGTCATCCTTAAATTCGCGGTCGCCTACACTCACCAGCAGGATAGCAGCTTCGGGAAAAGCCTCCTTGAGATGAGCAATCACCGTAAGCATACCTTTTTTATAACTCTCGTAATTCACACCGCGTTCGGTTGCTACGTTCAGTCCGTACTGAAGAACAATCAAGTCATAAGGACGCACCCGTTGAAAAGCCTTCAATGTCTTCAAGGGAATACTTCGCAAATGCAAGCCACTGCTTCCGCGCACACTGAAATTATCGACAGCCACCCCTTGCTTGCCATCCATTGCTGCCCCAAAGAAAGTGACAGAATCGGATTGTTCCACACTCCATTTCACTTGTCCGATTCGCCCCTCCACAGAGAGCATCTGCAATCGGTCGTCCCCCGGCTCTTCATGCAGCACATCTGTTCCCCCGTTTATTTGAGAACGAATACCGGCAAATCCCTTGTTCAGGTAATAGAGAGTAGACACCTCACATGTATCCAAATGAGAAGCATACTTGGACTGCCCTTTCAGTTGCACGTATGCTCCCTCACGAGCAAAAAAGTAATGCCCGGAAATATCTTGCAGACTTCTGTCAAAACCTACAGAATCATTGCTCGAATGACTGTTCCAACCACCAAAAGAGTGACGAACAGTGGGGCGATAGCCACTAATAGAGCTAGTTATGGGCACATAACCTACTCCACACCCTCCAAATTCACTCTGAAACCTTTCGCGCAAATCAGCCGTGAAGATATCTGCTTCGATAAAAGAATCACCGAAATAGGCAATACGAACAGGACGTTTCATTGTCCTGATGGAAGAAAGTGCTTCATAAAAATGCTTCATTCCCCTCATAGTAGAATCCGAATAGTCTTCTATGCAGGTCATTCCCGTTTTGCAAGTATCTACAAAAATCGGCTTTACGGGAGGAGGAAGAACAATGGTATCAGAATCCGCCACTTCCTCCACATCCGGACGGATATCGGCCAGCAGGTCAACTTTGCGAAGCTGTTCACCATCCAGTTTCATCGACGGAAGAAAATACAGCCCCAATAAAGCTCCCACCGTCAGTAATGTGAGAAAGAATGTGGCTGATATATAATTTTTCATATTATGTTATTTGTGAATCAGACGCAAAAGTAATATTTTTTTAGACGAGAGCCTTTATGAAAAAGAAAAAAAAGATTGCTCAGCCCAATAATGCTTGTGCTTATAGCGCAAATACATAGTTTGCCGGAAAGCAGATTGTGATTGCTTAACCACGGGGGTGGTTAAACCTCTCCACCCGGGTGGTTAGACTTAGTCACGGGGGTGGTTAAAGTTAACCACGACCGTGGTTAACAGATATTTTGCTTTCATGAATAAAAGAAGATACAGAAACATTGCATACCGGCGGAGTACGCATAAGTGGATGCAACTTATTGTTATAACATGAAGAACGGAAGCGTTTGGGAATTCTTTTTGTTTAGAATACCACATATAGAAGATAGAGAGGAGCATAGGAAAAACAAAGTGACGGCAGGAGAACAGAAAAAGGAAGTGTGTCAAAAGTAATATGATAGCAAAGATTACTTTTGACACCTCCCTCTATGGATATTTAAATCGTCTTTTCTACGTTCCACACAAAAGCACGAAGTCCCAATTGTTCGGTCTCCTTATCCATTTTGTGCAGAGCATCAAGTAAAGAATCTACTTTCGCATCATCCACAACAGTAATAATAGCCGAACACATACTCGGCCATGCATGACTGCCGTAATGAGGCTCGCCCTTGACACTTCCACGTCCCTGTACTTGCTGCCAATAGCTGAACCCACGACAGTTTTGACGGTCGAGCAATGCCAAAATACGTTCATAAAAGGCTTGGTCGAATGTGATGAATACTGATTTCATATCTTCAAATTTATGATTTATATATTTTTTCCTTTAGTCATCTCTTCTTTGTGTGACTGATAGTAATCGTTCAGCTCACGATTTGACTTCATCTTCTTACGGGCACGCTTAATGCCTGTACCGGCAAATGAACAATACAGCACAGGAACTAAAATCAATGTCAACACCGTTGATACAGTCAGACCACCGATTACGGAAACGCCCAACGGACGCCACATCTCAGAACCTTCTCCACCTCCGATAGCCATTGGCACCATACCCAAAATAGTGGTCAATGTAGTCATCAGCACAGGACGCAGACGACTCCGACCGGCTGTCACCACCGAATGGATAACCGCCATACCACGCTCACGGCACAGAGTAATGTAGTCTATCAATACGATACCGTTCTTTACTACGATACCAATCAACATAATACCACCCAACAAACTCATAACATTCAGTGTTGTTCCCGTTCCGAAGAGTGCCATCAACACACCACTGAATGCAAATGGGATAGAGAACATGATAATAAACGGATAGGTCAGTGATTCAAACTGTGCCGCCATCACAATAAATACCAAGATAATAATCAGTACTGCCAACGTACCCAAATCACCGAACGAATCCTGTTGGTCTTCATACGAACCTGCTATCTGAATGCTAATTCCACCGGGCAAGTCCATCTTGTCAATAATGGCATTACCTTCTGCCACCACGCTTCCCAAAGGAGCCCCCGATATTACCGCAGACACAGTAACAATACGTTCGCGGTCTTTACGTTCAATGGTAGGAGGAGCCGAACGTTCGACTACTTTTCCCACATCTTTTACACGAACAGCTTTCCCGGCATTATTATAAATAAGGATATTCTCCAAATCTTCAATACTGGTACGGAATTCGGGCGCATAACGCACTTTAATATCATATTCGTCGCCATCCTCACGATAATAGGATGACAAAGCACCATTCACGCGATTACGCAAATACATGGCAGCCGTAGAAAGATTCAGTCCTTGTAAAGCCAGCTTCTCACGGTCAAAATCCACTTGATATTCCGGCTGATAATCCTGACGGCTGATGTTCACCTCTGATACGCCTTTTACATTCAGCAAAGCCGCTTTCAAGTCAGCAGCAGCCTTATCGGTCGCCGTAAAGTCGTAGCCATAAATTTCGAAATCGGCTGTAGACTGCCCGCCCATACCTCCACTGCTTCCGCCCAAAATCACCTGAGCTTTATCCAATTCGGGATATGCTTTCAAATCCTCACGCATACCGTCACAAACTTCCGCCAGTGTCATCTCACGGTCAGCAGGGTTATACAGATTAATATTAAACGAAATAATATGACTACCGTTATCCTGAATGGAAGCCCAAGTATTATCAGCATCTGCCTGTCCCACCGTGTAGTTGCAGACACGCATCACTCCATCGTACTTTTTCAACCAGTTCTCGGTTAACTCTTGAGCCAACGCCTGTGCACGTTCCACCCGTGCACCGATAGGCAACTGAAGCTGCACGGAAATACGGCTGTTATCCTGTGACGGGAAAAACTCCGTACCTATACCTTTTGCACAAATCAAACTGAGCACAAAGAATCCCAAACATCCTGAAATCACCGTCTTACGATGACGAACTGCCCAGTCCAAACGGTTCTGATACCAAGTATCCAACCCGTCCAACGAACGCTCAATCGGTTTATAGAAAGTAATAAACCACTTACTTTGCTTTTTCTGCAAACGAAGCATCTGTGCACACATCATCGGAGTGAACGATAAAGCCGAAATGGTAGAAATGGTCATAATCACACACATCATCCAACCTAACTGACGGAACAAGACTCCCGACATACCACTTACCATGGTCAACGGGAAGAACACGGCAATCATAGTCAACGTAGATGCAATAACAGAAATAGCCACCTCATTCGTACCATGAATAGCAGCCTGCTTAGGCTCGGAACCACGTTCGATATGAGTAGTCACATTCTCCAAAACCACAATAGCATCGTCCACCACATTACCAATAGCAATAGACAGACAGGAAAGTGAAATAATATTCAAAGACCCACCCTCTGTTATCGCCAGATAAATGAAAGAGGCAATCAATGACATCGGAATGGTAATACAAATAATTACCGTGGCGCGCCAACGCCCCAAGAAAATAAACACAACCAACACCACAAAGAGTATGGCATACATAATGGTTTCCGACAAACTGTCGATGGTATTCAAAATATTATCAGATGTATTGACAATTACCCCCAATTTCACGTCACTGGGAAGTGACTTTTGCAGCTTAGGCAGCTGTTCCATCACCTTTTTGGAAATATTTACCGAATTGGCTCCCGACTGTTTCTGAACAACAATCATGGCACCCTGCACACCATTATTATACGTTTCCTGCGCACGCTCTTCCACCGAGTCTACAATCTTTGCCACATCACGCAAATAGACAGATGCACCGTTGTGTGTACCCACTACAATATCTGCCATCTCGCGAGGATCTTTAAATTCTCCCTCCACACGCAATGAATAGGTATTACTACCCACATCAAACGTACCTCCCGGAGTATTTTTATTTTCGGCACCGATAATAGAACTGATTGTTTCAATAGTCAGATTATAAGCATCCAGTTTATTCGGGTCACAATAGACATTCACCTCTCTCTTGGGTGCACCGGCAATAGATACAGTACCCACACCTGGAACACGTGCCAAAGGATTCACCACATTATCATCCAAAATCTTATAAAGTGCAGGCTGGCTTTCTTCCGCCTGAACGGAAAGCAACAGGATAGGAATCATGTCCGTACTGAACTTGAAGATAATAGGTGTGTTCACTTCATCGGGAAGCTGTGAACTCACCATGTCCAACTTATCGCGAACATCATTGGTAAGCACATCGATGTCGTAGCCATATTCAAATTCCAATGTAATCACAGAGATATTTTCGGAAGACTTTGACGTGATATGTTTCAGATTACTCACCGAGTTCAGCGTATTTTCCAACGGGCGAGTCACATTATTTTCTATATCGGAAGCACTGGCACCCTGATAAGACGTCATTACCATGATGGTATTGGTATCAATATCCGGGTACAAGTCTACCGGAAGTTTCGACAGTGAGAAAAGACCAAAGATTGCTACCGCAAGGAAGCAAAGTGAGGTCATAATCGGTTTCTTGACTGCTCCTTCGTATAAACTCATATAATTATACTCTTAAATTATTTACTTACTTCAACTTCCACTCCATCGGCAAGGCGGGTCTGACCTGCAATGACTACCTGCGAGTTATCATCTACTCCCGAAAGCAATTCATATTCGGCACCCATACGTCGTCCAAGCTCTACCTTATTATAAGACACCTTACCCTCTTTGTATACATATACATAACGGTCACCCGAACCGGCACGTTTCACGATAGCCCGGTCAGGAACCACGACATGATTCATCGTACCGAAACTAAGTGTCACACGTCCAAACATTCCCGGACGTACCCGCTTGTTGGTATTGGTCAATTTCACTTCAACCGGAAAAGTATGGGTCGTCGCATCGATGGTAGGATACACCAAACTTATTTTTCCTTCGAATACTTCATCACCATAAACATCAAATTTTACACTTACATCCATTCCCTTTTTTACTCTTGGAAAATATGGCTCGGATACATTGATAAGAAGTTTGACCGGAGTTATCTGCTCAACCACCAATACAGGAGTAGCAACAGAAGAATATAAATCACCATTATCAAAATTACGCGCAGTCACTACACCATTCAGAGGACTCAGCAACTGAGTATTTTCGAGCAAATTATTATAAGAAGTACGACGCACATCCAATGTAGTCTTAGCGGCATCCCATTCCGACTTGGAAGCACCTCCCACTTTATACAATTCATCCACACGCTTAAACTCCGTTTCCTCATTTTCCAATTGCAGTTTCAACTGCTTCAAGCTAGCAGCATCCATCTGCACCAACTTTTGACCTTTGGAAACATAATCTCCTACTTCGACAAATATCTTATCTATACGTCCCGGAGAAGTCGGAGCTATATTATTTTTCGCTTCAGCTTCCACTGTTGCAGTATATTCTTCTATTTGTTCAACCTCTCGTGAAGTCACTGATGCCAATTTCACCACCGGTTTATTCAGCTACGCAGCCTCTTCCTGTGTTCCTTCTTTCTTCTCTTCTCCGCCTGAACAAGCGCTCAGTAAAGCCACCACCAGCAAAGCTGCTATTTGAAAAGTTTTTCTCATACTGTTATCTTTATGTTATGTTGTTATTATTCCATTACCACTTCTTCACCCATCACCAAATCAAGATCAGCCTTTGCCACCAAGTAGTCATAAATGGACTGATTATATGTAAGTTTTGCCTCTGTCAAAGCTACCTCCGAACTATTTAATTCCAAGATAGTCCCTTTGCCCACTTCATATCTTTTTTCAGCAATAGTCCGTCCTTTTTCTGCCTGAAACACAGCTTCTTTATTACTAACAACTTGTTCAGAACTTGCTGCCATATTATCCAGATAGCTGGTAGCCTGCATGGTAAGTTGACGTTCTGTATTAATACGATTCTCTTCAAGCTGTTTCATCTGAATACGGGTTTGTTTCAACTTGGTAAAGTTACTTCCCTTAAATAAAGGAATAGTCAGATTCAAACCGAGAGTTGAATAAGGGCGCCAGTCATACTCCTTGAATTTAAAGTTATCATTCATAGAAGTGTACATGTACTGAAAGTTGGCAGACAGTGTAGGCATAAAATTGGTATATTGCAGTTTCAGATTTTGTTTCAGTTGCAATGCATTCAGTTCCAATTGTTTCAAAGTGCTGTTGTTTATCAGATTATTGGGTCGTGGCATTGCCTGGCGAGTAAACATAGACATTTCATAATCTTTCAGATTACCATCCACTGCTACATTTACTTCTGCTTCCATTCCCATCAAAACTTTCAGTTGCAGAGTAGCCAGATTTACACCGTTACGGGCAGACACAACCGTCGGTTTCAGACTGCGCATCTGCACTTCTGCACTGATTTTATCGTACTCGCTGACAGAGCCCTGCTCATACTTGGCTTTCACCACATTATAGTTGTCTTCGCTCTGCTTATAACTTTTCAGCAGCACCTCATAACTATCCTGTGCCAAAAGCAACTGATAAAAAGCTTTTGTTACTTGGTTTACCATATCGAGACGCGAAGACCGCGCTTTTTCCACAGCCAAATCCACATCTGTCTTTGTCAGACTGATACTCTTATAAAGTGCAGGTGCAAAGACAGGAAGACTCACAGACAGCCCCCCGCTATACGTGTTGTCTGTTCCCACTTCAATCACCTTCCCCTCCATAGCGAAAGACTGCTTCTTGATGGCTCGTGAATAACTACCCACTAAATTGGCTTCGGGAAACAGACCTGAATAGGCTTCCCGACGGGCTTCCTTCTTTAATTTGATTTCTTGACCAGCTACTTTAATAGTCGGATTCTCGCTCAACGCTATCCTGACCGCTTCCTGTAAAGTAACTTTTAACGTATCTTGTGCTTGTGCACTGTGTGCTGCTGCCACTGCCAGCAACAACAAGGCTAACTTAGGCTTTAAAAAAAACTTCATTTACTGTTTACTCTTTATTATTAGGTAACTAACTAGTTCTATCCATTCTTGTTATACTCCTCTCCTTTCTGGTTATGAAGGAAATTATCTACAATCTTCAATCCCTTTTCCGTAGAAATGCCCCGCATATGCATAAATACAACTGTCTCGTATATTTCAGCCAGCGAATAGGATTTACATATTTCAGAGCGAAGCAATATATCCATCTGCTCACCTACCATAACGCGAACAATAGCATAATTCACATCTTTGCGAAATATTCCTTGATTGACCCCCTTTTGATAAAACTCCATTGCGGCATCCAGGTTTTCTTTACGGCTTTCGGCAATATAAGCCACAACTCTAGGATACTTTTCCATATCCTCAAAGAACTTCCGATTTGTATTCTGGAAATCCTGTACGCTCTTCTGATAAAAACGAAGAATAACTTCCAAGACATTCTCTGCCTTGGAAGCTATTTCTTCCATTGATTTCTTCATCTCCTCCCGATGCAATCTCATCACATCAAGCAATAAGTCTTCTTTGTCATGAAATAACTCGTACAGCGTTCTTTTCGATATTGACAAATCGGCAGCAATATCATCCATTCTGACTGTCTTTACCCCTTTCCGGGTAAATGCTTTTGCAGCCGCTTGAACAACATGCTCTCTTACTATCGTTTTATCTGCTTTTTTCTTCTTAACACTGTTCATCATAAATAGAGAGGAGACAAAGATACACTTATTTTATAATACCCAACTTCGAATTTCGAACAAATTCCACCAAATGCACTATTTCAGGGCTGGAAGGCACTTGTTCTTCAATACGGCGCAATGCATCCTCAACAGAGGTATTCGCCTTATACAAAATGCGAAAAGCATGGGCTATGTGCTTAAGCACCGTTTCCGAAAATCCTTCGTGCTGCAATACCATTGTATTGATACTATAAAATGAAGTCGGCTCGTGAGCTGCCACACAATAAGGAGGAATATCTTTAGTAAAACGGCATCCGCCCTGCACAGCTGCATAAGTGCCCAAACGAGTGTGTCCCTGCATCAACACATTGGAAGTCAAAATAGCATAATCTTCGATGACACAACATCCCGATACCTGCGAACCATTACCAATAATGCAACCATTACCAATAATCACATCATGCGAGATACGTGCTCCCTGCATGATAAAATTATTGTTTCCGACCACTGTTTCATCGCCGCCAAAAGTGGCACGAATAATCACAGCGTTCTCACGAATCGTGTTATTATCACCTATACGGGCAATAGTTTCATCACCTTTATAGTTAAAATCTTGCGGAGCTGCTGCTATTACAGCTCCGTTATAAATCGTATTTCCGTTACCAATGCGTGCACCACTCATTAAACTGGCGTTAGGCATGATGACATTATTATCTCCTATTTCCACATTCTTATCAATGTAGACAAAAGGGTGAATTGTTACGTTTTTCCCAATCTTTGCTGACGGGTCTACATAAGCCAACGGACTAATCATATTCGTATCGTTTTTAAGGTTAATTATTCTCGTCCACCTCCTAGTGCGCTATACAAATTGATAACAGCCTGCATGCGCTGGAAAGTATCGGAAACTTCGTTCAACTGAGCACTTAGCAATGATTGCTGGGCAGTAATGATTTCCAAATAAGTGGCTTTACCCGCCTGAAACAAATCTTTGTTCATTTCTACTGCTTTCTGCATTTCCGAAACCTGTGCCTGATGTTCAGTCAGTTTCTTGTCTGCCGTGTCATAAAGGAACAAAGCATCACTTACTTCCTTACCTGCTTCCAGAATAGTTTGCTGATAGTTCATCTTGGCAATCTGTTCTTCTGCTTTCGACACTTTCAAATTGGCAACCAGTTTTCCGCGCTGGAAAATAGGCTGAGTCAACGAACCAATGGCATTCCAAAGCATCACAGCCGGGTTGGAGATGACCGTTCCGTTAGAACCGTTCGTCCATCCCAATGTTCCGGTTATATTAACCCCCGGATAAAAAGCCGAACGTGCCTGATTAGTGGTATAGTAAGCACTTGCCAACGCCAGTTCAGCCGCTTTTACATCCGGACGGTTTTCAAGCAACTGTAAGGGTACACCTACTGCCAATTCTGTCGGCATTACTTGTTCTTCCAATGTTCCACGCTCTATATTTTGAGGAGCCTTGGCCAATAATACGGAAATAGAATTTTCCGTTTCGCGCACCTGACGTTTCAAGTCGGCCAGCGAAGCTTCAGTTTGATGATAAGCCCCTTTACTCTGTGCTACGGCAGATTCAGTAGTCATACCGGCTTCTTTCATAGCCTCCATGGTGCGAACTGTTTCTTTCATCAGAGCTACATTCTCTTCAGTTACACTCACCTGACGGTCAAGCATCAACAATGAATAGTAAGCATTGGCAATACCTCCAATCAACTGTGAACGTACAGCCTGCTGATAAGCTTTACTTTGCAAATAAGATGCTTTCTGCCCACGGTGTGCATTCAGTAACTTGCCAAATAAATCTACTTCCCAACTTGCAGAAGCGGGTAAAGTATAGTTCTTTACAGGAGTAGCTTTATCTACACTGGTCAACGAACCTTGCGGAACAAGTGCCAACGAAGGCAGATAAGACAGGCGGGCAGAATTCAAAAGTGCTTTCGATTCTTTCACACGCAACACGGCAGCCTGCATATCCACATTATTTGCCAATCCTTCTTCAATTAAAGCCTGCAACTTCGGATCGCGGAAAATTTCCTTCCACGACAGGTTGCCCATATTAGTTGTATCATTAGCAGCCAACGTATCGTTAACTGCCGCCGGGTCGCGATAGATACCGCTGGCATCTATCGACTCGGGACGATCATATGATTTATAGATGTGACAACTGCTCAACAAAAGCGTTGCACAACACAGTCCTATTATCTTTTTCATTGTTTTTCTATTCATTTACGGGTGTATTGTTCTATTTCGGGTTCAACCTCTGTATCATCTACATTCTCCCATTCTATCGGTTTGAATTTTTCCTGCAACCACTGGAATACCACGAACAACACCGGCACGATGAATATCTGGAAAATCATACCAATCAACATACCACCAATGGCCGAGGCTCCCAAAGTACGGTTACCGTGCGCACCTACTCCCATAGCCAGCATCAACGGAATCAAACCGACAATCATGGCCAATGAAGTCATCAGAATCGGGCGCAAACGAGCTGCCGCTCCCAATACAGCCGCCCATGAAATACTCATACCTTGTTTACGGCGATCCAAAGCAAACTCTACAATCAAAATGGCATTCTTCGCCAACAGACCCATCAACATAATCAATGCAATCTGCATATAGATGTCATTTGACATGGTTCCCAAAATCATCTTCAGTGCCGGAATACTTCCCAAAGCTGCAAATCCGTTTACAAACAGGAAGCTACCTAACAAACCGAACGGTACTGAAAGCAATACGGACAACGGCAGAATATAACTTTCATACTGTGCACTCAACAACAAGTAAACGAATACAAAACACAAGATAAAGATAATACCTGTAGAACTGCCACTGGTAGATGCCTCTTCACGAGCCATACCTCCCAACTCATAACCGTAACCGGCAGGCAAATTCTCTTTTGCTACCTCTGCAATAGCCTGCAAAGCCTGTCCGGAAGTATAACCGCTGGCAGGAGCCACCATCACTTTGATAGACGTATAAAGGTTGAAACGACTGATAACATCCGGTCCATACACCTTTTTGATAGAAACGAACTGGGAAATAGGAGCCATCTCATTTCCATTACGTATCTTAATACTATTCAAAGACTCCAGATTCTTGGTTGCTTCGGGTTCTGCCTGAATCATTACACGATACATCTTACCGAAACGGTTAAAGTTAGAAGCATACAAACCACCGAAATATCCCTGCATGGTAGTCAGGATATCATTAGGACTAATCCCTGCCTTCTTACAAGCGGCCGCATCAATATCCAACATATATTGAGGGAAATTCGGGTTAAAGGTAGTCTGGGCCGAATTTATTTCGGGACGTGCCTTCAACGCATCCATATAATTCAAAATCACATCATAAAAATGATTCAAGTCACCACCGGTCTTATCCTGCATATTCAACTCAATATCGCTGGATGCCGAATAACCCGGAATCATAGGAGGAGCAAAGAACAACACCTGTGCATCTTTAATGATTTTCTGCGCACGCATAAACAAAGTACCCACCACAACATCCGAATTCTGCATCATGGAACGTTCTTCCCAGTCTTTCAGTTTAATAATGATAGAACCGTATGAAGGACCCTGACCACCAATAAAGCCGAAACCGGAAATCACCGTACGAGAATCTACTGCCGGTTCGGCAGCCACCAAGCTGTCTACACGGTTTAAGATTTCCATTGCACGTTCCTGTGAAGTACCGGGAGGCAGTG
>PPYE01778265.1_pt1 | contig 14698 bp, 12 predicted proteins | sample 1559881 | NCBI WGS metagenome assembly PPYE01 (sample SAMN08240022, study PRJNA423297) | Human gut metagenome, whole genome shotgun sequencing project.
AAAAGCTACTTATTAATGGTCTGTAGGATACGACATACCTTTCCATTCTTGTCCACGCCCTCAATAATGATATCTTCGGGAGCTGTGCTGTCCGGTGTATAGTATTCTATGGTCGCTTTGCCTTCGGCGTCTAACCGTAATTCCGGATTCCAGTAAACGGTACTCCGGAAGTCCGAACGCTGAGCGTTCTTTTTCTCGGGAGTATCATAGGTGGGGTGATAGAATTCTACGGACTCACTGTATCCCAGCGGCGTATAAGTGATAATTCCCTGCGCTGGTCTGGCCGGAAGATTTCTAGGGTCTTTCAGAGTGATGACAACGGCACCTCCGGAAGCACGGGGACCCAGTATGACGGCATCTGCTCCTCGAAGCAGACTGATACTGGACATGTCACTGACTTGGATATCCTTCAAAATATCGGAAGCATCTTCATACACAATATCATCGATAACAATGATTGCCGGTTCGGAATTGTTACGGATATGTATCTCACTTCCGTTCGTGATTGTAACGCTGGGTAGTCTGCTGGCTGCATCAAAAGCTGTCTGACCGTATCCTTGCAGTCTGTCTTCTTCTACAGTATAGGTGTTGATACCCCCCGTATAGATACTTTTTGAGCTCGGACGTTCCCGCTTCGCTGTAACTGTTACTTCTTTCAGATTGTACACACGCATTCCCCCTTCCATGTAATACTGGTCACGGGTATTCATCAGATAATCTTCCATAAAGGTAGTTGCTCCGTTAAAATAAGGGGCTTTATGCGTAGCGACCGGGTACTGGGGAGGATCCATTAGAATATCTACACCGGCAAATCCTTTCTTGGTGCGTGCCTGAACAAGGAATGTCGTGCTGTCTCTGAATGAGGTATTGACGATGAACTGGCCTTTCTCGTCTGTCTCGGTGGTGGCTATGATATTGTATTTGGGAGCCAGTACACAGATGGGACCTTTCTTTACGTTTGCTCCGAAGAATCCCATGATTCGTCCGCTGATGGTTTGTCCTTTTTCTATATAATTTGTGAAATTCAGCGAAGGAGTGCGGAGAACATTTTCCATTTTATGCCTGCGCCAGCCATGTGTCATCATCAGATAGTCGATGGAACGGAGCGTCCGGGCGTCCTGATTCAGAAAATAGAATGCGGGGTCTTCCACATATCCTTTCAGATCCGAAGTCAGCAGGAGATTGGACAGGATATTATCGGCGAGAGAGTCGGGCTGAATACTTTTTCGGTCGGTGATGCTGACAGAGAAAGTACCTTCTACCGGGTTGCCCTCGCTGTCTTTGGCAGCGATCTGTAAAGATACCTTCTCTCTTTTTCCATACGTCGGTTGGTCTGTAGTGATTTGCCATTGATTCGGCTTATGGTCCGGAACGAAAATCAACCGTTCACTAAGTGCATTTCCTTGTTCATCAATCAGCATGAAGTGAGTGATCCCTTCCGTAAACAGGCTGTCATTCATCTTTCCGAAAGTTCTTTTCGGATTGATGGGTTGTAAAATGGCCAGTTTGCCACGGGTATGTGCAAGCAGAAATAGTTTCTGAGGCCATTCGGTCGCTTCTGTCTTTTGGATTTCGTAGCGAATCTCCTGTTTATAGTGCGACATGGCGATGGAGATTCCTTTCGGTTCTATGGCAGGAAGGTCAAATCGCTTGGTAATACTGTCATTAGTTCTTACCGTAACATAATAAGTCTCATTGTTGACGGGATTCATCGTGAAGATGCCCATGCCGTTGTGTTCCGAACGGAAATTGGTAAGTGTGTCTCCTTTAGAGTTGAACAAGAAACCTTTGATCTCTTTAGAGAAGCCATCTGCTCCCTGTGCTTTGAAAGCGACATTCTGATGAGGAATGTTGATCAAGGCACCGCCTTCGGGGAAAAACTTCACATCGAAATCATTGGTAAACACAGGAAGATGGAAAGTCCGTTTGTAGATATATTGCGGATCGTCAAATTCTACTTCTATTCTGCGCGCTACCGGAGATTTTAAATCGGGTAGGGAAATGGAAATCCAGCCGTTTTCGTCCGTCTTTTTTTTGCCTTTGTTTTTTATCTTACCATTCTCAAGGTATAGGTATTTGATTGTTGTATTTTCAAAAACAGCCTGTACGTTGCTTGTAAATTTGATCTTGGCAGTGTAATGTGTATCATCTTCTTGCTGATACTCGATGCTCGAAACGATGGTATTGTCAATAGAGTTTCCTATCTTGATGTTGCGCGAAAAGAAAAAGTCGGGGTCTTCATTCAGCATCCAGTTGCTGTATCCCCGCAGGTAATAATCGCCTGCCGGAAGGGTGGCAGGGAGGGTGAAGGCGTTGTGGAATCCGAGAGAATCTCTGCGGATTTTCTTTCGTTCCACAATGGAGTCGGAACGGTTGATCAGTTCCGTAATGATAAAATTACTTTGTGCGTTGTCCTGATGGGTGATGGCGTTCACCAGATAACCTTTGAACCATATCTTTTCTCCGGCTCCGTAAAAAGGCTTGTCCAGATGGAGGTACAACTTTTCTTTAGGAATTCTTTCCATCAGACTGAAGTTGGCGATAATCGTATCTTGCATGGTCTGTGCAGATAGCGATGAGAAATATAGAAGGACTCCCAAGAGTACTGTGATACTTCTTTTACTTTGAAGAGTAGTGGTGTTTTTCATATATTGTGTTTTTAACTTTTATGCATCCAGATTGAAAGAACTTTTCGCTTCACAGCCAGTATATTAATGACTGATACGATGAGGAATAAAAGAATACCCATACTGACAGCTACCCATAACGAACCGGTTTCCAGTTGCGGGAAGAGGAGTCTGATACTCTCTATGTAATAGCTGCGCAGCCAGCATACCAATCCGACAGATAAAATCAGTACGATGATGTTCAGTCCTACGGTCAGTATCTGATAAGGCAGCGCTACCCTGTTGGGGCTGTAGCCTATCAGAAGCAGACTTTCGAGCTTGGTTGTATTCTTTTGGAGCAGTAAGAATATGCTGAGCATCAGGATATAGAATGACAGGATACTGATGAATAAACCTACTCCCAGCACAATACCTACGATAAGGCGAAGGAAATAAGTGGTCTTTCCGGCATCCAGTTTTCCGTCTTCCGTCTCGTAGCCTTTTTTCTGAAAGTAGCTGGCAATAGAAGAGTCGGCGGGATTGCTGACCTCGATGATCAGTCGGGCAGGTTGTGCCTCCGCGTCGGGGGCGAAGTTCTTGTTTGCCCAGTTCATGAAAGACTGCGGAACGAGAATCGTATTCAGACGGTTGGAAAAACCGACGATGTTTCCCTTGTATTGTTCTACCCGTCCGTTGCCCCGCATCATGATGTCCATCTGAATAAGTCCCATCAATCCTTCTGACAACTTAGGCAGACTGCGGCTTTGAGCGAAACCGAAGTTATACAGATTCAGATAATTGCGTGGGATAATGATGGGAATGGTATGTGTTTCTTCGTCAAAGTGCCATTTGTCGAGTTTGATATCTACAAATTCATCGGGAACTGACTCGAAGAACATATCCGTAGAGAGATGAATACCCGCTTTCTGCATCCCCAATCCCGCCGAAACTTTGAATTGAGAAGGAGTGAAAGCTCCTATCGTTTTGGTAAACGACTGTTTTTTCAGATCGGCGATATCTTCGGGAGAGAACGTATTGCTTTTTCCGGCAAAAGACCCGAGCGTACTGATTTTCTTGGTTGCTATGATGAAGTCTTTTTTCATAAAGCTGTCTCCTTCGGTGAATACGGGAATGACATCTTTGTAAAACTGTACGCTGAGCAATACAATCATCATGCCGAACAAGTTGGCTAAAAAGAAACCGGCTAACTGACCGATACTGATATGTTGGCGGAGAAGTTTCCAGACAAGGGTATTCATTATTTTGTATTTTTATATTTTTAGGCGCGGATGACGCTGATTCTATTATAGTTGAAGTACCTTCTTGTATGGCAGTTCGATATGTTTGCCAATGGACGTGGCGATGACTCCGGCACCTTGTTTTCCGGCTTCGTCAATGATGATTTCTCCCATGATGCGGCTGTTCTCATCATCCAAATGGCTGATAGGCTCATCCAGAAACAGGAAGTCGAACGGCTGGCAGAATGCACGGATAAAAGCGACCCGTTGTTGTTGGCCGAAAGAAAGTTTTCCGGCTTTCACGTTCAGTTTATCTGAGATACCCAGCTTCTCGAATAATGAAAGAATCTCTTTTTTCTTCTTGTGTCCGGTAAGGTTATTCTTCAGTTGTACGTTTTCTATCGCTGTAAGTTCGGTGAAGATACGCAAGTCTTGAAAAAGCATACTCAGTGAATGCTTTCTCAGGTCTACCCATTGCTTCACGGAATATGCTTTGATATTGGTTTCATCGAAATTGATAATTCCTTGATAATCGTTGCGATAGCCGTAAAGATAGCTGCACAACGATGATTTTCCGGTGCCTGAGGCGGCTTCTATCAGATACATTTCTCCTTTCCGGAAGATAAGGTCCTGATGCCATACATCAGAGGTCACCGAATTACGGTCAGCAAACACTTGGGGAAGTGTTTGCTGTAAGTGAATACTATTCATGCCGTTCATTGACGAATTACATGCCGGCTAATTGCTTGGCAAAATCTACGATTTGTTTGAGGGCATTGACATCTTTGTCTTTCAGGCAAAGGTCTGTTTCGCTTGTTTCTCCTTCCGAACTTACGGATAAATAAGAAACTTTGGAAGCGAGATCAGAATAAGTCTTGAACTCCTTGCCTCCGAAACCTACCAGCATCTTTACGACCGGTAAATCCAGTATGGCTTCTGCATTGATGGCCATAAATACGGTCTTGCCTTTCATGTCTGCTGCGTAAGGAGCGTCTTTGATCGATTTGTCAACCGTTTTGCCAATGCTCTTGTAGAGCAGTTCGTCATTGGTAGCATACATCTGTTTGTCCTTGATGCCGAAAAATATATTCATGCCTCTTGTTTTGTAGACATACTCGTCTTTGCCCAGTTCCATGATGTCTTCTCCTTTTCTCATGCCCAGTGACTGCTTGTTCTTGTAAAGAGCTTCAAGAGCATTCCCATTCTTTACATCAGCATAAGCAAGAAAAGTAGGGGCACTGTTCATGGTTACATTGATCAGCCCGGCAGAGATATCGCCGTTGAATGAACTGAACAGTTCTTTTACTTCATCCGCTTTGGCGATAGACACAGTGCTGCGGAATTCTTTATTCTCACTCAACAGATTGTAAAGTCCGTCTCCTTTTACGCCCATATTGATGAACATCAGCGTAGATGCCGGAAAGTATTTCACGAATGTGCCGTTTGTCTTTCCAAATGATTCCATTTGTTTTTTCAGAAGCGCTTTGACGGCGTCGTTCTCCGTGTAGTTTTCTGTTTTAAGGGCGATCTTGCCTTTTTCGAAGTTCAGTCCGCCTAGGATGGTAATGTCTTCCGGTTTGATTTCAGAAGGAAGTCCCATGCTGATCTGGCTTCTGTAAGTAGAAGGGATTGCTGACATGGAGGCGAAGAAGTTGATATCACTCTTTTGCTTGGCTATTTTCTGGAAGGCTCCGGATTTCGCAATGCTGTTGTCGGCAGTCTGTTTCATTAGTTTGGTGATGGCTTCTTTGGCTGCTTCTGTCTGAGAAGTTCTGCTGGCAGAGATAATGATTGCAGTGGTTTCATTGAAAGCAAGCAAGTTTCCGTTCAGGGTAGTGAAGCTATATCCGTCCGCTTCGCTGACCGGCTGGCAGATTTGTTCTTTTGCCATCATATCGAGGGAAGCGTGCAAATCGTCTTCATTGCTGACTTTGGCAACGAATGCACCACCGGAAATTTGGGGAGAGCTAAAGATATAGATCGGTGCTTCCGGATCCAGACCGGATGCTCCCGGATTGTTGATCATCTTCTCCAACTGTTGGAAAGTGGCAGCATTCATCCCGCTTTTCATTGCTTCCAGCAGTTTCTGTTTAGCAGCTTCATTTTCTTTGTCGTTCATTCCGGCTTTGTTGGCCAGTGATTTCAAATCAATAGAGGCAACAGCCGTAGCGTCTGCCGGTATTACGTTCGTATATTCCGTTTGTTTGGAACATGCTGCCAGAAACACAATCAGTACTGCCAGTACCGAGAGCCGTGAGATCATTTTCTTTGCCATACTCATACTATTTAAAAGTTATTATTGGTTCAATAAGTTCATTGTGTGGCAAGCCACGAGTGCCGCTGTCTCTGTCCGAAGCCGTGATTTACCCAAGCTGATGGGAGTGAATCCGCATTCGATGGCTTTCTTCACTTCCTCTTCGCTGAAGTCTCCTTCGGGACCGATCAGAACGAGAGCATCTTCTCCTGCTTTCAGTACATTTTTCAGCTGAGGCTTTTCGCCTTCGTAACAGTGAGCAATAAATTTCTGACCTTGAAACTCTTGTGCAATGAACTTGTCGAAGTCCGTCATTTCGTTGAGTTTCGGCAGGCGAGCCTTAAGAGATTGCTTGATGGCTGATATCAGAATCTTTTCGATCCGTTCGGTTTTAATCACCTTGCGTTCGGAAAAACGGCAGTTGAGAAAAGTCAGTTCGTCAAATCCGATTTCCGTAGCTTTCTCGGCAAGCCATTCATTGCGGTCCATATTTTTGGTCGGCGCCATGGCAATGTGCAGATGACACGGCCAGAGCGGTTCCTGAAAGATTGTTTCTTTGATGGCTACAAGGCAACGCTTCTCCAATGCTTCTTCGAGTGACATTGAAGTAACGTTGCGAGGCAGATCCCGCTTCTTTTCGTCTTCCGCTTCTTCATCAGACTCTTCAGGATGTCTTCTTTCCTCGTTCGATATCCGAAGGCATTCCTGTTCCAGAATGGATTCATAAATGAGGATCGGACATTCGGCACGGATTGCCATACCGACAGCATCCGAGGTACGTGTATCGATACGTATAATTTCTTCGTCTTTTTTAAGGTAAATGTAGGAATAGAAAATACCGTCCTTCGCCTTGTAGATCAATACGCGGAGCAAACTAGCTCCTAATACGCCGATAATGGTCATGAACAGGTCGTGTGTCAGAGGGCGGGGAGTTTTGACCCCCTTCATATACAGGGCGGTTGCCTGAGCTTCAGCGGGACCTATGATGATAGGCAGTTGCCGTTCACCGTTCACTTCACCCAACAGTAGGGCAAAAGCGCCTACTTGCGCTTGGCTATTTGTGATATTTAAAACTTGTAATTCTACTTTTTTGTCCATTGTTCTTTTTTACTTAATTTACTTTATTCTCTCGTTGGTGTTTGTACTTGAATACCAGAGCAAACAGGATGCCGATCACCAGTGCATACGCCGCAAAGATAAACCAGATGTCCGGCCATTCACGGCTCACTAGTTTGCCATCAGCATATACTGAGAATGCGTCTACGACAGCACCGCTGGCATATCCTCCGATGATGGCACCCAACCCGTTGGTCATCATAAAGAACAACCCCTGGGCACTGGCACGGATGGAGGAACTGGTTTCTTGTTCAACAAACAACGAACCTGAAATGTTGAAGAAGTCGAACGCCATACCATACACGATCATGGAAAGAATCAGCATCCACAGACCGGAACCCGGATCTCCGAAGCCAAACAGCCCGAACCGGAATACCCAGGCGAACATACTGATCAGCATCACTTGCTTGATGCCGAAATGTCTCAGGAAGAATGGTATAGCGAGAATAAATAATGTTTCAGACATTTGAGAAATAGACAGCAGGATCACCGAATGTTTTACTCCGAAAGAATCTGCAAACTCCGGAATACTGGCGAAGCTCCCGAGGAAAAGGTCACCATACGTGTTGGTGATCTGCAATGCTGCTCCTAAAAGCATGGAGAACAGGAAGAAAATAGCCATTTTCTTTCTTTTGAATAATACGAATGCATCCAGTCCGAAGGAAGAAAGTAATGTTTTCTTTTCTGTCTTGGCCGGTTTGCATGCCGGCAGGGTGAAAGAGTATAAACCCAGCAAGAGTGCGGATGCACCGCCTACATAAAGTTGTGCGCTGGATCATAATTCGTAACGGTAGAGGCATAGAAAAGACAAGCTGCCCCTGCGATGTGGCAAAGTCCGTATAAACGTTCGGCATTGAACCATTTATCGGCGATAATACCAATGATGCCGGGCATGACTAAAGAGGCAATACCCATGGTGGCGAAGATGGCACCGATCTGTCCTCCTTCGAAGTGGAGTTCTCTGCCCATGTAACCCCCTAGTGAAATTAACCATGACCCCCATACAAAGAATTGCAGGAAGTTCATAATGATCAAACGAACTTTTATACTCATGACTTTTCTAATTTGTGTTTCTCTTTTTACGTTAATAATAGATGCAAATATAATATTTTCGTTGATTGGGTGGACAAGTTAATCGATAAAAAGGGGATAAAAAAGCCATAAATGCGAAGAATAGTGAAGAATTGCTGTTAAAAAGAGGGTGGATAGGCATATAAAAAAAGAAGGCTATCTATCCCAGACAGCCAATCTTTATTAACCTTAAATCTAATACCATGAAAAACACAGTGCAAATATAAAGGGTTTTATGTTATAGAACATAATGATTTGCCGAAAAACTTCTATTTGTTAACTCTAATTAACTTTGAAACTATTATTTTTCTTTTATTCACCCCTTGTTTATGCAAGTTCATGGTGTTTATGACATATATTACTCTACATAGAGTACCAGCCCTTTCAGGTATTCTCCTTCGGGATGGTATATATTTACCGGGTGGTCGGCAGGCTGGGTTAGTTGGTGCAGGATACGTACACTACGTCCTGACATAGCAGCAGCGGTAAACACAGCTGTGCGGAAATTATCCTTGGTTACCACCTGAGAGCAGGAGAAAGTAAACAGGATGCCGCCCGGTTTGATCTTTTCGAATGCTTTGGCATTCAGTTTCCGGTAACCTTGCAAGGCATTCCGCAAAGCATCCTTATGCTTGGCAAATGCAGGCGGGTCGAGGATTATCAAATCGTATTGGTCGCCCATGCGGTCAAGGTATTTGAAAGCATCTTCGGCGAAAGCTTCGTGACGCGCATCGCCGGGGAAATTCAGTTCTACGTTTTTGTTAGTCAGATCGATTGCTTTGGCAGAACTGTCAACGGAATGTACCAGCTTTGCACCTCCACGCATAGCGTAGAAGGAGAAACCGCCGGTGTAGCAGAACATATTCAGTACCGAACGGTCTTTAGAATAATGCTCCAGCAGTGAACGGTTTTCGCGTTGGTCTACGAAGAATCCTGTCTTTTGGCCTTTCAGCCAGTCTACATGGAACTTCAGGCCGTATTCCCGTGCGATATTATCGCTGCTTCCTCCTTTAAGGAACCCGTTTTCGGGGAAAAGATCTGCCTTAAAAGGCAGTGTAGTCTCCGATTTATAATAGATATTTTCGATCTTGTCACCCATTACTTCCGACAGGGCTTCGGCGATAGTCATGCGGTCTACATGCATTCCTGCGGAGTGCGCCTGCATGACGGCAGTCCGGGCATAAATGTCAATGACCAGCCCAGGAAACGAGCGATTGCTCCGGAGAAAATCCAGGGATGAAATCTTTTTAAAGACTCTTCTTTGCCGGGTTTGAGGTATACTTTATGCATGTTGTTTAAAATGCTATTTTATCAGTTATTAATTAGTCTTTTATCGGTCATTTGTCAGCGATTGGCGGGAGCATTTGCGTCAACCTCTTCTTCTACAGGGAGGCTTTCGACCTCGTAGTTGCCGGTTCGTTTCAGTTCCTGCAACAGGTTGTAGATGTTGAGGCAAGCCCAGGCATCGGTAGCGGCATATTGTTTCTGTCCGTCGCTCAGTACGTCCGCTTCCCAGTTGGACAGCCGTTGTGATTTGGAAATCTTTTCTTTGAACAGGATTGCATAAATCTTTTGCAGACTTTTGTCCTGTATGCCGAACTGGCGTACATAGTCTTGCAGTTCGATGCAGCTCTGTTGGGTAAAAGGTGCACGTTTGTGCAGCATCATAAAGTCGTCTTTGAGCGACAGTCCTACTTTGATAACAGCCGGATTTTCCAGCAGGTCGACCAAAGGTTGGGTGAGTCCGGTCATATTGAGGCGGAACAGGAAACAGCATTCGTCTGAAGAAATCTGCAGAAGTGCTACTTTATGACTTTGTCCTTTGGTGAAGGATGGGCGCGTTTCGCTATCGATACCCAGTATCGGCTGAGATTGCAGGTAAGCTACTGCTTTTTCTGTTTCCGCTTCCGACTGGATCACATGGATTCGTCCCGGAAATACAGTTTTCGGGAGTTCCTTTAGTTCGTCTTTATTTATACTTCTTCTTACTATCATTTTTGTTTATTCGTCATTACGACAATGGCAACCGTCCTCATGACAATGACATTCGTCGTCGTGGCAGTGACAACCGTCTTCTTCACAACAATAGTCGTCATCGCTTAGTTCGTTATTCTCTTCCTCGTTGTCTTCTTCGTCATTCTCATTCTGCTGGTTATACTTCACATCGTGAAGGGCACGCAGAGTGTTTACCAACTTCTGTCCCCACAGCAGACCGAAGTTTTCCTGACAGATGGCCAGCGAGTCGTTCATGGTTTCGTTCAGTCCCAGCTGGAAAACGAAAATAAAATCTTTGATATCTTGATAGATATCTGCCAAATCTTCCGAGATGGACTTCTTGATAGGCTGGTCACTGTACACCATATCCTGTACGAAAACGTCCAGATAATCATCCTTTTCACCCATCAGCCCTGCCAGATTGATGCGCAGAATCTCGTAGATTTCCTCTGTTACATACGTTTCGGGTGCCTCGTCTCCAATCGTTTCACACTTCGGAAGCAAGGATGCTTTGAGATAGAGCAGGGGAAGTATTTTTAAGGACGTGTCGACAAAAGCTTTGCGCTTCATGTGTTCAGCACGTTCGAGGAATGCGCAAAATTCGGCGGCTACCGTTACGAACTCGATCACATTCTTTTCAAATATCGTTTGGCTTTCTTTTTCCATAATCAGATTGATTTGAATCGCAAAGGTAAGAAAAAGGATTGAATGAGAGTACTGCTCGTTATTTTTTTATTATTTTTGCGGCTTATAATACGGATTCCAATTTATTTAAAGAATAAAGACTCATGGCAAAAAAGAAAATAGATAAGGAGGCTGAACGCACTCCGTCTTCTCCTGGAAGGATTGTATCAATTTTTAAGAATGAAACCGTTCATTTTGTGATCGGATTGATGCTGGTAATCTTTTCTGTTTATCTTTTGTTGGCTTTTTCTTCCTTCTTCTTTACGGGGGCAGCCGACCAAAGTATTATCGACAGCGGCAACTCGGCAGACCTTGCGGCGGTTAATAACAATGTAAAAAACTATGCCGGATCTCGCGGAGCACAGTTGGCTAGTTATCTGATAAATGACTGTTTTGGAATATCTTCTTTCTTTATCCTTGTCTTTTTGGCGGTGGCAGGATTGAAGCTGATGCGGGTGCGCATTGTCCGTCTGTGGAAATGGTTTATCGGTTGTACATTATTATTGATTTGGTTCTCCGTATTCTTCGGTTTCGCTTTGATGGATCATTATCAGGATTCTTTCATTTATCTGGGAGGTATGCACGGTTACAATGTAAGCCGCTGGCTGGTTTCGCAGGTGGGAGTTCCCGGAGTATGGATGATCCTGCTGATAACGGCAGTCTGTTTCTTTATCTACATAAGTGCACGGACGATAATCTGGTTGCGCAAACTTTTTGCTCTGAGTTTCCTCAAACGTCAGAAGAAAGAAGAGGAAAAAGAGACAGCAGAAGAAGGAACACAGGAGTTCACGACCTCGCAACCGCAGGAAGTGGAGTTCAATCTGAAACGTACTTATAAGCAAACACCTCCTCCTGCTCCCGTGATGGATATACAGGCAGAAGAACCGAAAGAAGAATCTCCGGTCAACGCACCGGAACCGGACGACGAACTTCCTTCTGCTGATGAGGCGGAAGGGGTGACTATGGTCTTTGAACCGACCGTAAGCGATGTGGTTCCTCCTGCTGCTCAGGATGAATTGCCGGGTGAGGATGAACCCGGGTTCCAGGTAGAGACAGCTACGTCCGAAGAAGAATATCAGGGTCCGGAGCAAGAACCTTATAATCCGATGAAGGATCTGGAAAATTACCGTTTCCCGACAATCGACTTGATGAAGCATTTTGAGAATGACGATCCGACGATTGACATGGACGAGCAGAATGCGAATAAAGACCGTATCATTAATACATTGCGCAGCTTTGGCATTGAAATCAGTACGATCAAAGCTACGGTAGGTCCTACGGTGACTCTTTATGAAATTACCCCTGAACAGGGTGTGCGTATCTCGAAGATCCGGGGCCTGGAGGATGATATCGCCCTGAGTTTGTCAGCGGATGGTATCCGTATTATTGCTCCGATACCGGGTAAGGGAACCATCGGTATTGAAGTTCCGAATAAGAATCCGAAGATTGTATCCGGTCAGAGCGTGATTGGAAGATTTGTACTGGTTGACCCGAAGAAGGTGGAGTTCAGCATTTACTCCGTCATTGAAAACCATTTTCTGGCCAAACTTCCCGACGGAGGCGAACCGATTATTACGGACGTGACCAAGGTAGTGCAAACGCTGAATTCTGTTTGTGTGGAAATGGATACACGCTATGACCTCTTGAAGATGGCTCATGTACGTAATGTCAAGGAGTATAATGAGAAGTTTATCAACCGCCGCCTCAATCCGGAGAAAGGACATAAGTTTATGCCGTATATTGTGGTGGTAATCGACGAGTTCGGAGATTTGATCATGACTGCCGGTAAGGAAGTGGAACTTCCTATTGCCCGTATTGCGCAGTTGGCACGTGCGGTCGGTATTCACATGATTATCGCTACGCAGCGTCCGACAACGAATATCATTACAGGTACGATCAAGGCGAACTTCCCGGCACGTATTGCGTTCCGTGTATCTGCTATGATGGACTCCCGTACGATTCTTGACCGTCCGGGGGCAAACCGCCTGATTGGTAAGGGAGATATGCTCTTCCTGCAAGGTGCTGATCCGGTACGTGTGCAGTGTGCCTTTATCGATACGCCGGAAGTGGAGGAAATCACGAAGTTTATTGCCCGTCAGCAGAGTTATCCAACTCCGTTCTTCCTGCCCGAGTATGTGAGCGAAGACAGCGGTAGTGAAGTGGGCGACATTGATATGGGACGTCTCGACCCGTTATTTGAAGATGCGGCACGCTTGGTGGTCATCCATCAGCAAGGTTCCACTTCGTTAATTCAACGTAAATTTGCTATTGGTTACAATCGTGCCGGACGTATCATGGATCAGCTTGAAAAGGCGGGAATCGTTGGACCCACACAGGGAAGCAAGGCTCGTGATGTACTCTGCATCGACGATAATGATCTTGAAATGCGTTTGAACAATTTACAATAACAGATCGTTTATTAATCAAATGAGAAAATACATTTTTAGTGTTTTAATAGCTTTACTGTCACTGCCTGTGATTGCTCAACAACAGCAGTCGCAGGCTAAAGTTGTTCTGGAGAAGACAGCCGAAGCATTTAAGAAGGCAGGTGGTGTAAGGGCTGATTTTACCTTGAAGGCTGTCAATGACGGTCATTTGGAAGGACGTGAGAATGGTATCATCCAGTTGAAAGGCGAGAAGTTTATGCTGAAGACCTCCGAGACAACCACTTGGTTTGACGGGAAAACACAGTGGAGTTACATGGTGAGAAATGATGAAGTGAATGTCAGCAATCCTACTCAGGAAGAGTTGCAGCAAATCAATCCGTATACCTTTCTTTATATGTATCAGAAAGGATTCTCTTATAAGCTGGGAACTGTGAAGGTATATCAGGGTAAAGCTGTTTGGGAAGTGATTCTGACTGCTAATGATAAAAAGCAAGAGTTGGAAAGTATTACGCTTTATGTGACAAAGAGTACGTATGAACCGGTTTACATTCAGCTTCAGCAACGTGGTCAGAAAACGCGTAATGAGATTACCGTGACAGCTTATCAGACCGGACTGGATTATGCGGATCATGTTTTCACTTTCGACCGGAAGGCATACCCCACTGCGGAAGTGATAGACTTACGATAGGATGTTCTTTTGAGTAAGAGATGAGATAGTTGGAATATAAAACAATAATATAACAATAAAATGGCAGAAATAGAAAAAGTAAAATGCCTGATTATAGGCTCAGGGCCTGCCGGATATACGGCAGCGATCTATGCAGGACGTGCTAACCTTTGTCCGGTGCTTTATGAAGGATTGCAACCCGGTGGTCAGTTGACGACTACTACGGATGTGGAGAACTTCCCCGGTTATCCGGAAGGAATCAGTGGTCCGCAGTTGATGGAAGATTTGCGTGCGCAAGCCAGCCGTTTCGGAACAGACGTCCGTTTCGGTATTGCTACAGCGGCAGATTTGAGCAAAGCTCCTTATAAAATAACGATTGACGGTGATAAGGTGATTGAAACGGAAGCATTGATCATTTCTACCGGTGCTACGGCCAAATACCTGGGACTGGAAGACGAAAAGAAATACGCCGGAATGGGAGTTAGCGCTTGTGCTACTTGTGACGGTTTCTTCTACCGGAAGAAAGTCGTTGCAGTGGTGGGCGGTGGAGATACAGCCTGTGAGGAAGCGATCTATCTGGCTGGTCTGGCATCCAAAGTATATCTGGTGGTTCGCAAACCTTACCTGCGTGCATCGAAGATTATGCAGGAGCGTGTGCAGAAGCATGAGAAGATTGAAGT